>Ga0268266_10000849_pt1 | contig 39808 bp, 35 predicted proteins | sample KBSS13metaG_FD_190356 | JGI IMG/M metagenome (GOLD analysis project Ga0268266, IMG submission 190356) | Switchgrass rhizosphere microbial communities from Kellogg Biological Station, Michigan, USA - KBS S1-3 metaG (SPAdes) (version 2) | ecosystem: Host-associated > Plants > Roots > Rhizosphere...
TCTAATGCGTGCCGCACTTCTCGTCGGCGCGCTCTGCGGAGCCGCCACCGCGATGGTGCCGTCCGCCGCCCCGGCGTTCCTTCTGCTGCCTGCGATGGTGATGATGCGTGCCGATGAGCGACGACAACAAATCAGATTGTCGCTCTTGGCCGCCGTCGTCGGTGTGCTCGTTTACGCGATCACCAATCCGTTCGTGCTGATCAATCTTCTGCTTCACCGCGATCTCCTCCGCTCCAACGCCGGCAACACCGGCGCGATGTACGCCATCGGCGACCTGATCGCCGGCGTTACAAACGTCGGCCAACTGGTGTTCGAAGGGGCGGGCATGACCGTTGCAGTCGCGGGCTTCGTCGCATGGCTGTCGCTTCATTTTTCGCCTCCTGAATTGCGTCGGCCACTGATTCTGCTGGCGATCCCGGCCGTTGCGATCGCCGTCATGGCGTCGCTCATCGCCGCCGGCAAGCCGGGTGAGTTCGGGCGGTTTCTCATCCTGCCCGACATCACGCTCCTGATCGGGCTGGCCGTCGCCGTCTCGCGCATCAAGCTCCTTCCGTTACGAGTCATGACGACCGTCGTCACGCTTTTCCTGACCACGACTGCGGGCATCCCGTACTTGGCCGGTTGCCTGGCCGACGCGAACCGCATGGGCACGCGGTCGATCGTCGCGTCGAAGCTGCAAGCGCTTCAACCCGCGACGATCATTTTGCCCGCCGAGCCGGCGCCGTACTGCCTGCCGCCGGTCAATCTGTTCGACACGAGATTGCTACTCGCGGCTCCCGGACAGGTGCTTTCTCCCGGTAATGACGAATGCGTCGTGCGGCCTCTCGACCGCGTCGGGCCGGGCGAGTTTAATGCTGGCGTGATCGCGCATTTCATCACGCCGATCAGTTGGGCCGACAAGCCCTTTGAGATTGCTCCGCCGCCGGTTACCGAGAAAGGCCAGCCGAAGTGAACGCAACAGGGAACGCCACGTTGAACGCACCGCTGAATCGCATCCGCCATCGCTCGCTGAACGTCTTCCTGCTGGGCGGCCTGCTCGGGTCGGGCCTGAACGTCGCCGTGTCGGCCGGGCTGTTTTATGGGTTGAACGTACATCCCCTCCTTTCGTTTTTCATCGGCACGATGCTGAACCAGCTCTTTCACTACCTGTACTACCACGTCGTTTACGTGAACCAGGAAATCAAGATGCGGATGGGCTTCGGCCTGCAGTTGGTGCTCTACACGCTGGTCGCCACCGCGTCGTTGCTGCCGCTGACGTTGCTGCTGCACGCCGGACTCGCGTACTGGGCCGCTGTCTTGGTGACGATCGGGATTCTGTCGGTGATCAACGTCGTCTGCGTTCGCATGAGCAGCTTCTCGTCGTCGCACTTTGCCGAGATCGAATACAAAGACATCGGCGAAAGCTTTTACGACGACCAGACAGATTCGACGAAGGTGAACTGGTTTCGCGCCTGGTTCCACTCCACCCGCCACAAGCTGCTGCACGATTTTGTCGCCCGTCAATTTCAGCCCGGCATGACCGTGGCCGACCTCGGCTGCGGCAACTGTGCGTGGAACACTGACAAGCTCCCCGTCACCGGCGTAGACGTGAACGAAAAGATGATGCAGTGGGCCCAGCGCCACGGCCATCTGGCGGACTACCGCGTAGCGGCGGACTTGGCCAATACCGGCCTTCCGTCTCACACATTTGATCTGATCGTGATGAGCGAAACGCTCGAGCACATCTTCAACCTGCCCGAAGTGCTGGCGGAAGTCCGGCGTATCCTGAAACCCGACGGGCGGTTTCTGATCACCGTTCCCTACGACCTGTTCCTCGGGCCGTTCTTCATCCTCTTCAACGTCAACTGCCTGTATCAAGGCTACGTAAAGGGAAGCATCTATCACCGTTTCCGCTGCGGCCACATCAATCACTTCACCAAGTCGCGCCTGCGCGAGAAGCTGAAGGAAAGCGGATTCGCCGCGGAGAGCATTACCGTGCCGAACAAGCTGACGCTGTACGCGGTCGCCCGGCCGGCGAATCAGTGAAATGCGCACTTTCAGTGCGGCGAACCTTCAAATCCACAACCGGTGGCCGGGCCGGGAGTTGGCCTAACAAGCCGACGGGCGCAGGGGGTTGTAAACGGTTGCAAACGGTCGCAAACGGTCGCAAACGAGCGCAAAGGTACGGAAAGGTACGGAAAGGGACGGGTGCAGTAGCACCGCGCCACGCCGGCCATGCGTTTTGACGAACTATTCACTTGTCAAAGAGCGTCTGGTCACTTCTCGCTTTGGGTGAAGATTAGGAAGAGGGCGAACTGCAAAAATCGTACGTCACCTGCAGTTCACCCTCACCTCACCTCTCCCGGAGGGAAAGGGACCAGACATCGCTCCGCTTCCGCGAGAGCCACGGGTAATTGTTACGCCGCCGGAGGGAAAAGTCGGCCAAAATCGGCGATTTTTCGGCCGATTTGTCACATTCTTGCAACTGTTGGCCGGGCCGACACTTGGGCCGTCGGTAAAGCGAAGGAATATGAACGCAGAGACGCAGAGACCCAGAGAAGAGAGCTCGTTTCTTCTCTGCGCCTCTGTGTCTCTGTGTTCAATCTTCGAATTTAGCGGATATGCCCTTCGCCGCTGACAACCCACTTGTAGGTCGTGAGATCATTCGCCCCCATCGGCCCGCGGGCATGCAGCTTGTCGGTGCTGATGCCGATCTCGGCGCCTAGTCCATACTCGCCGCCGTCGGCGAATCTTGTGCTGGCGTTGATCATCACGCTGGCCGAATCGACTCTTGTGACGAATCGGTCGATCGAGGCTCGGCTAGGCGAGAGGATGCCATCGGTGTGATGGCTGCCGTGCTCGTTGATGTGCTCGATCGCTTCGTCGATGTCTTTCACCACTTTGATACTGGCGATGAAGTTGAGGTACTCGGTGTCCCAGTCTTCGGGCGTGGTCGCCTTGGCGGCTGAGTAGATCGCGCGCGTTTTTTCGTCGCCGCGGACTTCTACGCCTTTGGCCGCCAGATCCTCGCACACTTTCTTCAGAAGCGTGGGCGCGACGTCCTGGTGGAACAGCAGATGCTCCACCGCGTTGCACACGGCTCCGCCGGGATAGCTGGTTTTCGAGTTCACGCACACGCGGCGAACCTCGTCTTCCATGCCCTCGGCACCGCGGTCGATGTACAGGTGACAGTTGCCGGTGAAATGCTTGAGCACGGGGATCGTCGAGTCTTTCACCACGGCGCGGATGAGCGATTCTCCGCCGCGGGGGATGACCAGATCGATGTACTTATCGAGTTTGAGCAGTTGCGGCACGAGGGCGCGGTCGGTCGATTCGACGAACTGCACGGCGGCCGGATCGACGCCGCTTGCCTTGAGCGCATCGGCCACGATGGCGACGATTGCCTGGTTGCTGTGAAACGCTTCTTTGCCACCGCGGAGGATGATCGCATTGCCGCTCTTGATGCACAGGGCGGCCGCGTCGCTGGTTACGTTCGGGCGGCTTTCGTAGAAGAAGAGCACCACGCCGAGCGGCACGCGCATCTTGGTGATGCGAAGGCCGTTGGGGCGGACGTATCCTTCGATGATCTGGCCGACGGGATCGACCTGGCCGGCGATCTGCAGCACGCCGTCGGCCATCCCCTTGATCTTTTTCGCGTCGAGCTTGAGGCGGTGGACGAGGGCCTGCTCCAAACCCGCAGCTTCACCGGCGGCGATGTCTTTGGCGTTGGCGGCGAGCAGGGCGGCCTGATTTTCGATCAACGCTGCCGCGATCTTCTGCAGCACGGCGACCTTGGCGGCGCCGTTCAGCGCAGCGAGTTCACCGGCAGCCCGGCGGGCGGCTTTGCCGAGCGTTTGTACGTAGGTAGCGGTGTCGTCCATTGGAATTAGTTTAGCATCGATTCAGAGGGATTTCAGCACAGCGGTTGTTTGATCCGTAGCGATCAACAAACCGGAAATTGCTCCAATGCCACCTTCACGCAATAGCCCGTAGCGAGGATCGGCGCGCTAATAGCGACGATGAGGTACAGGTCTCCCGTCTCGTCGAAGATCTGCCTTGCCACCACGCAGAGCGTGGCACAGCCGAGGTTAATGAACGGCGCAAGGATCAAAAGCAAGAAGCCCTCGAGGCCCGAAAACTGCACGACGACAAAGTTCACTGCCGCGATGAAGCTAAGCGCCAACAACGCGGGACCAATCGTCCCCAATCGGATCCGGCTGGCAGAAGCTGATTTTTGAGCGCGAAAGTAATGCAACCGTAGCGGCATCTGAAATCATTCCGTCGGCGTCAGCTTCACCAGTTTGAACTGGATCGTGCGTTTTTCGTCCTCCGGGCTCATTCGCACGCCGGGCGGGAGGTCGAACTGCAGGCGGGCCGTGCGGGCTTGGCCGACGGTGTCCTTCGGGCCGACTTCAAAACGCGCCTTCGGCTGCGGCTCGAAACCGGGCTTCTGCATCGCCTCGATCTGCTCGCTCGGGCCGATCATCGTGACGTCCGGCAGGCTGTCTTCATACTCGGCGCGGTACTGCATGTCGATCGGGTGCGGGTACGTGACGTACACGGGGATGGAGTTTTTCTTGTACTCCACGTCCTGCTGCTTCACTTCGACCATCGCCTTCACCGAGGTTTGGGAAAGGGCGATGTTCTTGTCGTTCACCGTCAGCTTCAGCGGCACGTTGGGGACTTCATGCTTGCCGGGCTTTTTCAGCTCTTTAATGTCCTTGAAGTCGGCAAAGATGTTGAGTTGCCCGCGGGCATCGGCGGTTTCGAGCACGCCTTGCGGGCCGGAGACGCGGACCTTTCGCGGCTCGAACGTCGGCGTGCCGACGAGGTTTTGCAGATCGGGTGGAACCTGTACGTCCAGTTCGCGATCGACGATTCTGTCAATGTCGATCGTCAGGGTCTGCGGGCTGGTCTTGCTGATGGTCACGCCGGTGCGGCGGAACATTTCAGCATCACTGACCATGGAACTGGAGATCTGATACCGGCCCGGCGCGTACGAGCCCGAGATTTCGATCGTCACGCCCCGTTCGTTTTTCGGAATGAGTTTGATCTGCTCGGTCACTTTATCGACCGAAATGCGTGGCCCGACGATTTCGGCGGTGATGTTCTGGTCGGCCGGGTCGATGACGGTGACGATCAGCTTCGGATCGGCGCTCTTCACGCTGATCGGAATGGTTTGATTTGTCACCGTCGAAAGCTGCTCGCGCTCGGCATACACCCAAATGAGAATCGTGAGCGGGGCGACCCACGCTAGCGACTTGAGGCTGCTGACCATCTGGTCGCGATTGAACGTCTCGCGCGCCCAGAGCCGGAACCACGACGCGATCCGCCCGCGGTAGGTCATGCGGTGCACGAGTCGATCGGGCACGGCCGTGCGGGGCGGGGGGAGAGGTTGTTCGGGGTCTTGTTCGGTCATGAGTCAGGCGTCAAAGTTTATGCGGCCTCTTTGCGAGAGGCGTCAGCTTTTTTTTCGTCACCGCCGCCGCCCATGAGTTCCGCGAGCAGGCCGCGGAGACCTTCGGGTGTGAGCTTGCGGATGAGCGTGCCGCGCTCGGCGACGCTCACGTCGCCGGTTTCTTCAGAGACGACGAGGACGATCGCGTCAGTTTCCTGGCTCATGCCGACGGCCGCTCGGTGGCGGCTGCCGAGCTCGCGTTCGAGATCGCCGGACTCGGCCAGCGGAAACTGCACGCCCGCGTACGCCACGCGGCCCTGGCTGATGATCACGCCGAGGTCGTGCAGCGGGCTGTTGGGCCAGAAGATGGTGTTGAGCAGCGAGGCGGTGAGATCAGCGTTCACGCGCGTGCCACTTTCAGCGATACCGCCAAGGCCCACGTCGCGCTCGATCGCCACGAGCGCGCCGATCTTGCGGCGAGAAAGGAACGTGCTCGCTTCGACGAGCGCTTCGATTTCTTCGTTCATCGTGTCGCTGAACCCGCGGAAGAGGCGCGTCTCGCCCAGCCGCATGACGGCCCGGCGGAGTTCGGGTTGGAACACGATCAGGATCGCGAACGTGGCGAATTGAAGGAGCTGGCCGTAGAGGAAGTCGATGCGGTCGAGGTGGAACTTGGTGGCGACCAGGTGCACCGTCACGTACATGACGGCCAGCACTACGGCGATGCCCTTGAGCAATCGGGCGCCGCGCGTGCCTCGCAGGAATCTGACAACGTAGAAGACGACAAGCCCGATCAACAGCAGTTCAACCGTGACGCTCCACAGCCCGTAGATTTTCAGAGCGCGGAAGAAACTGTTGAGGGTTTCATTCATAGACAGATCGACTGACGCGGCCGGAAGCGTCTGAGCACAGGGAATATACCGTTAGAGTATCAAATCGGCCATTGGAGACGGGAAAATCCACCCCGTCTAAATTCAGACGTTTTTTTGAATCGCCCGAATCATCCGTACGACCCGCGCGATCGGCCCGACGTCGTGTACGCGAACGATCGACGCGCCGGCGGCGATCGACCAAGCCACAGTGGCGGCGGTGCCGAGCAGGCGGTCGGACGGGTTGGTCTCGCCGGTCACATGCCCGATAAATCCTTTGCGGCTGGTGCCGACCAGCAGCGGCCGGCCGAGAGAGGCAAACACGCTCAAATCCCTCAAAAGTTGCAGGTTATGCTGAACCGTCTTGCCGAAGCCGATGCCGGGATCGAGCAGGATTCGCGAGCAGTCGATTCCCGCGTCCTGGGCGGCTTGCAGGCGCTCGGCGAGGAATGCCTTCACCTCAGCGGTCACGTCCGAGTAAGTCGGGTTAAGTTGCATCGTCGCCGGCGTGCCTTGCATGTGCATGAGCGACACGACCGCCTTGCGGCGGGCGACCAGCGGCAGCAGGGCGGCGTCATCTCGGCCGGCGGAGATGTCATTCACGATGCTCGCCCCGGCGTCCAGCGCCGCTTCAGCAACGGCGGAGCGCGTGGTATCGATCGACACGACGGCCGACGGATGATCGCCCACGATCCGCTGGATCACCGGGACGACGCGACGGACCTGCTCGTCTTCGGCGACAGGTTTACTGCCGGGCCGGGTGGACTCGCCGCCGACGTCGATGATCGCCGCACCTTCGGCCAGCATATGCCCCGCCCGATCCGCCGCCGCGGCGGGGTCGATCCATTGCCCGCCGTCGGAGAAGCTATCGGGCGTGACGTTCAGCACGCCCATCAGCAGGGGCGGACGGTCGGGATTTTCGAGCCATTCCGGCAGATTCACGGCGTCTCCCAGTAACCCAGCTCACGATCGTAAAAACTCGCCCGGTTTAGCCGTCGCGGCTTCGCGACGCGTGAAGACTTCGAAGAACGTCGCGTAGCCGCGACGGCTAAACATGGAACATTTCGTCGAAAGTTTGGAAATGCAATCGTTGCCAAAAAACCGATGCTATTATTACGATAGAGTTAACGCGGAGCAGGGCAACGTTGGCAAACTACACGCGATCGATCCTAATGTACGTAGCGATCTTCACCATGGTGGCGATTGTCTGGGTACTCGCGTGGTGTAGTGAGGCCGAGTGGAAAGCCGCCCGTGAAATCCGCGTCGGCAGTTCTTCGGGCTTCGTCGTTCGCTACGACAATTCGCCCGCCGTGCAGTCGGGTTCGACCAACGTAAACGTCGCCGCTGATTCCGACCATCAACCCTAAGCCGTATCGCCTACTCCAGCAGGTTTTTCTCGAACACGATCATGTTATCGGCATGGGTGGAGTCCCACCGCACGCCCACGATGTCGTAGCCGAGCGTGATCGCGAAGTGGATGAACTCCGTCTGATGGTTCATGCACTCGCAGCGCATGTACTCGTAGCCGTGATCTTTCGCCCACGCCTGCTGGGCCTCCTGCAGTTGCCGGCCGATGCCGTGCCGCCGCACGTCTGACACCACCGCGCCCAGCCAGAGGTAGAACATGCCGGGCTTGAGCTCGAATCCGATCCAGAAACCGACGGGCTTGTCGTCCATGCGGGCCAGCAGCGTGAGCGTGTTGTACCGGCCCATGAACCGGCGCTTGAAGTAATCGACCTCGCGCTTGGGGCGGAAGATGGAGTTGTACAACTCGACGGCCTGCGGGAGCAGCTTTTCGTCAACGATGATGATGTCAGCTTGAGCCACGACGATCTCCTAAACAACGATCGCAATTCTATCGCAATACGAGCAGTTTGGAAAACACAGCGGCCTGGTCGATTCATCGACCAGGCCGTGTGGTTCGTTTCTTAGAACTTTAGACGTTACTCATCCCGGCTGCGGCATCGGTCCGCCGCCGAGGCCCGGACGTACATCCGGCGTCTTGTCGTCGGTGCCGGGCTGGATCACCGTGCCGCGGCGGTTCTGCTCCTTTTCGAGCAGGTCGGAAACCGTCGGCCGGGTCAGGTTGTCGCCACGCATGATGCGGTCGACGTCGTTCTGGTCCAGCGTCTCGTACTTGAGCAGGGCCTTGGCGATGGCGTCCACCTTGTCGCGATTGGCCTCGAGCAGTTGCCGGGTTTCGTCGAACAGGTGGTCGATCAGCTTCTTCACTTCTTCGTCGATCGTCTTGGCCGTTTCCTCGGAGTATTCGCGGCTTTCGCCGAACCCGCCGAAAGCGTTGGGGCGGCTGTCGTCTTCACCGTAGAAGATGAAACCGAGGCGGTCGTTCATGCCCCAGTCGCGCACCATTCGGCGGGCGATGTTGCTCGCCTGCTTGATGTCGCTCGACGCGCCGGTGTTCACATCGCCGCAGAACATTTCTTCAGCGATGCGTCCGCCGAAGCAGACCTTGATGAAGGAGATGCACCAGCTCTTGGAGTAGTTGTTGCGATCCTTCTCCGGCAGCGACATCGTCACGCCGCCGTAGTTGCCGCGCGGGATGATCGTCACCTTGTGGATCGGATCAGCGTCTTTCAGAAGTTTCTGCACGACGGCGTGCCCGGCTTCGTGGTACGCCACAGCGACTTTTTCTTTTTCGTCAATCACGCGGCTCTTACGCGCCCGGCCCCAGCGGACCTTGTCGCGCGCCTCCTCGAGGTCGTCGTTCTCAATAAATTCCTTGTTGGCCAGCGTCGCGCCCAGCGCCGCTTCGTTGATGATCGCGGCCAGGTCAGCACCGGAGAAACCGGGCGTGGCCTTGGCGAGCTTCATCAAGTCGGTCTGCGGCCCGAGCTTTACCTTGCGGCTATGCACCCGCAGGATTTCCATGCGGCCCTTGATGTCGGGCAGCGGCACGCTGATTTGCCGGTCGAAACGACCCGGACGCGTCAGGGCCGGATCGAGCACGTCCACGCGGTTGGTGGCGGCGCACACGATCACCTGCTCGTTGGTTTCAAAGCCGTCCATCTCCACGAGGATCGCATTGAGCGTTTGCTCGCGTTCGTCGTGACCGCCTGAAGAGAACCCGCTCCCTCGGCGTCGGCCGACGGCGTCGATTTCGTCCAGGAAGATGATGCACGGGCTGTTGTCTTTGGCTTGCTTGAAGAGATCGCGCACGCGGCTCGCGCCCACGCCCACGAACATTTCCACGAAGTCCGAACCGCTAATCGAGAAGAACGGAACGTCGGCCTCGCCCGCGATGGCTTTCGCCAGCAGCGTCTTACCGGTACCCGGTTCGCCCACGAGCAGCACGCCGCGCGGAATACGGCCGCCGAGGCGCTGGAACTTCTTGGGGTTCTTCAGGAACTCCACGATCTCCATCACTTCGTCCTTGGCTTCTTCCACGCCGGCCACGTCGTCGAAGGTGATGTTCGTGTGTTCTTTGCTGGTGATCTTGTGCTTGCTGCGACCGAAGTTGCCGAGCATGCCGCCCGCGCCGCTGCTGTTACGCAACTGGCGGAAGACGAAGAACCAGATGAACCCGAAGATCAGCAACCACGGAATGAGCGGCAGCAGAAGGTTGATGACCAGGTTGTTGTTCTGCTTGAATTCAAACTTGGTGCTCGTGCCGGCCGGCCGCTTGTCGAGAATGCGGTTGACCATTTCGGCCGCCACCATCTGGTCGGTGGAGAGCAGCACGCGGTAGGTCGTCACGCCCGGGCCGCCATTGTTCAACGTGAGCGGCTTGGTGAAGTTACCGGTGGCTTCGTTGCCGTCGACTTCGATGTCGCGCACTTCGCCGGCGACGAGTTTGGTTTCAAAGTCCGAGTACGACACCGACGTGTACGCAGTGCCGCCTTTCTTCATGAGCATGAAGAAGAGGATCGCCAAGCCGAAAAAGAGCATCCAGCCGATGAGACCGCGCCCGAATTTCAGGCCGCCTCCATTGGGATTCGGGCGGGGGTTCTTCCGTGATGATTTATCGTTCTTAAGATCAGCCATAAAAGCAGCACCTCTAAAGGCAACTCGAATGCAAGCCGCCGAATCATACATCATAAGGGCTAGCGGGGGGTTATTTCCACACAAGGCGAGTCCATCTGGCAAATAAGCTGGACTTTGCCGGTTGCACCCGTTTGAGCCAATTGTACGGGGAGCGACGTGACCGCTTGATGGCGCGCCGGATCGCGACCGTTCGAGCGTCTCGTATCAAATTCACCCGAAAAAAGGCATAATGCGGAAGTGAAACAGCGAATCCAAAAAATCCTCGCCGCAGCAGGGGTCGCCTCGCGGCGGAACGTTGAAGAGATGATCGCCCAGGGCCGGATCTCGGTGAACGGGCGGGTAGAAATGACGCCGCCGATTCTAGTCGACCAATTCAAGGACAAAATCGAGGTCGACGGCGAACCGGTCAAGCTCGAGCGCCGCCTGTCGCAGGACCGGGTTTACTTCCTGATGTACAAGCCCAAGGGCGTCTACAGCACCAACGTTTCGCAAGGCGAGCAAGTTAAGGCGATCGACCTTTTGCCGCCGGACTTCAAGGGTCGCGTCTATCCCGTCGGCCGGCTCGATGCCGACAGCAAGGGCCTGCTCCTGCTCACCAACGACGGCGAACTGACCAACCAGCTCACGCACCCGAAATACGGCGTCAGCAAAACCTACCGCGCCGTCATCGACGGCTACATCTCGCCTGAAGATCTCACCGGCCTCCAGGAAGGCGTGTGGATGGCCGACCCGAAAACCGGCAAGGGGTTTAAGACCGGCCGGTCAAAGATCACCATCGTTCGCAGGTCACAGCAGCAGAGCATTCTCGAACTCACGCTGCGAGAGGGCCGCAACCGCCAGGTCCGCCGCATGCTCGCGCGGCTTGGCCACAAGGTACGCGATCTCACCCGCGTCAAAATGGGCCCGCTCACGCTCGAAGGCCTCAATCCCGGCGATGTCCGCACGCTAAGCCTCCGCGAGATCCGCAGCCTGCGTACGATGGGTAAACGCCTGACCGGCGCTGCCGTTGATCACGCCAACGTCGCCGAAGATGCCGCTGAAGACTCAGACTTTCCCGTGGCCGCGCCGATGGCTGCAAAGCCTGTTGCGAAGGCCGGCGCTGCACCCGCTCGCCCCGTGCATCCGCGCAACGCCAACAATCGCGGAGCAATGTCGCGGGCGGAATGGGGCAAGCAACGCGCCGGAAAGTCGGCCGACAAGAAACCGTTCGGGAAAAAGCCGTTCGTGAAGAAACATGCTCACTAAGCGAATCATTCCGTGTTTAGATGTCGACCGCGGCCGCGTGGTGAAGGGCGTGAAGTTCTTCGACCATGTCGATGCCGGCGATCCTGTCGATCAGGCCAAGCGCTACCAGGCCGACGGCGCTGATGAACTCGTGTTCTACGACATCAGCGCCAGCCACGAAGGCAGAGACATCATGGCCGACCTCGTCACCCGCGTGGCGGAGAACGTCTTCATGCCGCTCACCGTTGGCGGCGGCATCCGCACGCTCGACGACGCGACGCGGCTCATTCAGGCCGGCGCGGAAAAAGTCAGCCTCAACTCCGCCGCGGTGAAGAACCCGAAACTGATCGCTGAAGTGGCGCGAAAGTTCGGCCGCTGCGCGACGGTGCTGGGCCTCGACGCCAACCGTGTGAAGCACGACGGCAAAGAAGTGTGGGAAGTCTTCGTCAACGGCGGCCGCGTCAACACGGGCATCAAGGTGATGGACTGGGTGAAGCAGGCCGACGGCCTCGGCGCCGGCGAAATCGTGCTGAACGTCATGAACGCCGACGGCATGAAGACGGGTTACGACCTGGAGATGACTGCCGCCGTCAGTGATGCGGTGCACATCCCCGTCGTCGCCAGCGGCGGGGCCGGCAGCCCGCAGCACATGCTCGACGTGCTGAAGGAAGGTCATGCAGACGCGGCCCTTGCAGCGAGCATCTTCCACTTCAAAGAACATTCGGTTGGCGAAGTGAAGAAGTTCCTCGCCGACCACGGCGTGCCGATTCGGCTCGTTTAGCAACGATTTTAGACCTCTGGTGCGCTTGTTTTCACTTATTTACACAAGCGGTGAGAACGCCGTTTTAAGCAGTGTTCATCTGCGTCCCATCTGCTAGATTCATTTCCATATGTTCAAGCAATTGCTGCAGGAGGGGTGGACGGTCCGCCCGGTTTCTAATCTTGAAAATGTTCCCGCCAAATGCCAGGGCGTAACGCCGGCCAACGTGCCCGGCTGTGTACACACCGATCTGCTTCGCGACGGCAAAATTCCCGATCCGTACTACAACCTGAACGAGCCCACCCTGCGCTGGATCGGCCAGACCGATTGGCGGTTTGAAACGTCGTTCATCGCCGATGAAAAACTGTTCGAACATGAGCGGATCGACCTCGCCGCCGACGGCCTCGACACGGTCGCCACGATCGAACTGAACGGCCGCGAGATCGCCAAGACCGCGAACATGCACGTCGGCTACCGCTTCGACGTGAAGCCGCACCTCAAGCCGGGCAAGAACACGCTGGCGATCACCTTCGCGTCGGCCGAGCACTACGCCTACGCGATGGAGAAGCGGCTGGGCAAGCTGCCGTATCTGAACAACCGCGTGCCGTTCAACATGATCCGCAAGATGGCGTGCAACTTTGGATGGGACTGGGGGCCGGAGTTTATCACCTGCGGGATTTGGCGGGGGATTCGGTTGGAGGGGTGGAGCGATATTCAGATACTAGCTGATCGAACCAGTATACGGTTCGAAGGAAAGACGGCGATTGTTGATTGCGATGTTCACGTCGATGGACTGCGTCAACATCCTGGTCGCGTCGATCTCTTGGTGAAAGTAACGCAGCCAGATGGCCAAGTGATTCAAGGTCGAGATTCAACGGACGCACATGTCCCCGATCGCTTTGGGCCCCACATAGAAATTGCTAATCCGCAGCTTTGGTGGCCGATTGGGCACGGTAGTCAGCCGCTTTACAAGGTTGAGATGGAATTCCGGAACGAGCAGGGGAAGCTCGTGGCATCAACTGAGCGCCGTATCGGCCTCCGCACCGTCGAACTCGACACCTCCCCCGACGACATCGGCCGCGCGTTCACGATCAAAGTCAACGGGAAGCCGATCTTCTGCAAAGGCTTCAACTGGATTCCCGACGACTGCTTTCACGATCGCGCCTGCTCGCCGGAGCGGTATCGCACGCGCATTCAGCAGGCCGTCGACGCCAACGCCAACATGCTTCGCGTGTGGGGCGGCGGCATCTACGAGTCTAATGACTTTTACGACATCTGCGACGAGATGGGCGTGCTCGTCTGGCAGGATTTCCTGTTCGCCTGCGCGGCCTATTCAGAGGAAGAGCCGATCCGCTCCCTTGTCGAAGAGGAAGTCCGCTACAACGTCACCCGCCTGTCGCATCACGCGAGCCTGGTGCTCTGGAACGGCTGCAACGAAAACGTGTGGGGCTATCACGACTGGGGCTGGAAGCTGGAAGGGCTGGTGAAGGGCCGCACGTGGGGGCCGGGGTATTACTTCGATCTGCTGCCGAAGTGGGTGGCGGAACTCGACCCGTCACGACCGTACTGGGCGGCGAGTCCGTGGTCGGGCGATACGGATGTCGACAACGGCCTGTATCCGAATCTGGCGTCGCACGGCAACAAGCACGCGTGGGACGTGTGGTGCCAGAAGCCGGCCAGTGCGTATCGCAATTTCACGCCGCGGTTCTGCAGCGAGTTCGGTTTCCAGGCGCCGCCGGCGTACGCCACGTTGGCCGAGGCGCTGCCGGCCGATCAGCGCGTGAAGGGTTCGCCCGGCATGGCGGCCCATCAGAAGCACCCGTCGGGCGACGGCTACAACGCGGCGCGGCTGGCGGAGTCGTTCGACGAGGTGAAGGACTTTGACGACTGGCTGTACCTGCTCCAGCTCAACCAGGCCCGCGGCGTGCAGACAGGCGTCGAGTGGTTCCGCGCGAACATGCCGGTTTGCATGGGCGCTGTCTATTGGCAACTGAACGACTGCTGGCCGGTGAATAGCTGGTCCGCCATCGACAGTGCGGGCCGGCTCAAGCCGCTGTGGTACGCCACGCGACGGTTCTTCGCGCCGCGGCTGCTGACGATCCACCGGAAGCAGGACGAGTACGAGCTGTGCGCCGTGAACGACACCGACGAGCCGTGGAACTCGCCGGTGGAGCTGACGATCTACCACGTGAACGGCGAGGTTAAAAAGTTGAAGACGCGGACGATCGACGCTGCGTCGCGTACGGTGCAGCGCATCCCGCTGCGCGAGTCAGATGTCGTACGCCCGCAAGGCTGGCACGAGTGCCTCGCCGCGGTGGCCGGCGACGTGCGGACGGTGCACTTCTTCGATTTGGACCGCCTGACGTACTACCCCAAGCCGCAATTCACCGCCGCCGTCGAGCACCGGCCCGGCGAAACGCGACTAACGATCAACGCAAAAGTGGTGATGCGCGACGTGCTGATTCAGGCCGACCGGATCGATCCGCAGGCGACGGTTAACGACAACCTGGTGACGCTGCTGCCCGGTGAGTCATTTACGTTTGCGATCAAGTCGGAAGTGAAGATGACGAAGGAACAACTGACGACGCAACCGGTGATGAATCTGGCGAACCGGTTTGGGCGGAAGAGCGAATAGGGTGGATCGCGCCTCCGACGCCAAAAAGCCGTGTCATCCTGAGCGTACTCGCGAAGGATCTGGCATCAATCGACGATTAACGCAGATCCTTCGCGAGTACGCTCAGGATGACGGCATTGCCATGGGCTCCAGGCGATGGCTTCACCCGATTTCCTTAAACGCCGGCGTCCGTTTAAAGAAGTCGATGAACATATCCAGCTTCCGCCTAGCACCCCAGATCTCCAACTCCGCGTCCGATCGCGTCCGCAGCCGGATTTCTACCTTTTGTTTTTTGATGATCAGCCGTAGCGACTCCACCACGCTCGAATGGCTGCGATCCAGCCCGTCGGCGATGCGAAGCAATCCCGCGCCAACGAGCACGACCTTTTTTGCCTTCTCGCTTAGCGTCATGAAATCCGCGTGGTCGCTCTCCGGCGGCGTGCCGCGGTGGTAGCGGGCGATGTTGGCGATGATCCGCACTTCTTCGCCGTCAAAGTTCTTCAGGTTGCCGTGCAGCACCAGGTACATGCTGTGCTTGTGATGCCCCTTGCTGCTGATGTGCCAACCGATGTCGTGAAGCATCGCGCCGTACTCGATCAGCTCCCGCTCGGTCTTGCCAAGCTGGTGCAGCTCGCGGGTCTGGTCGAACAGCGACAGGCAGAGTTTGGCCACCTGCATGCTGTGCGTTTCGTGCCAGTCGCAGCGGCGGGCCAGGTCAAGCACGCTACGGCGGCGCGGATCGGGAACTTGCCGGCGGATCGACAGTTCCGGCACGTGGCGGGCGAGGTAGTCGAGAAGAATGCCTTCACGCAGCGCCGAGCCGCACATCTGCATCTCGGTGAGTTCAAGCTTGTCGAACAGTTGATGGATGAGCAGCACGCCGGCCAAGATCTGGTCTTTTCGCTGGTCGTCCAGACCCGGCATCATGGCCCGCTGTTTGGATGTGCTGTCGATTAGCTTGGAGAGCAGTTTTGACAACGCTGCGTGCGTGATGACGCGCGATTCGTCGTCGTCGTGCGCACCGCCCAGGTTGTGGCACAGCGCGGCCACGCTTTGCAATGTGCCGCTCGTGCCGATCGCCCGCACGGGCCGCAGCGCCTGTACGGTTTTGCAGATCGGGTTGAGCTCCTTGTCGTACTGGCGCTTGAGCGTTTTCAGGTCGGCCTTGCTGATCGGATCGGAGTGCACGAACTTGGCCGTCATTCGGGCGGCGCCGAGCTTGCGGCTTTCGAGCATCGCGGCCCGCTGCCGGTCGGCGACGATGAACTCCACGCTGCCGCCGCCGATATCGACGATGAAGTTGGGGCTGGAGCGCAGGTCGACTTCGTGCCGCACGCCAAGATAAATCAGCCGGGCTTCTTCGCGGGCAGAGACAACGCGGATATTCATCCCCAGTTCACGGCGGATGCGCTCAAGGAAATCGCCGCCGTTCTCTGCTTCTCGCACGGCGCTGGTGGCGACGGCCACAATCTTCTCACACTGCCGCCGCTGGGCCGCCTGCTGGAATCGGCCGAGCGTGGCGATCGCGGCGTCCATCGCGGGAGCGCTCAATCGACGCGACGGGAAGCTCATGCGACCGAGGCCCACCATCTCTTTCATCCGCCACAGCGTGGTGACGCTGCCGTCCTCGTCCTGCTGGGCAATGATCATGTGCAGGCTGTTGCTGCCGACGTCGATCGCCGCCATGCGGAACGATTCGCGGCTTGGAGTGGCCGTTGCGCGTTTGGCTATTCGTTTGGTCTTCACGGGCATGATGCAATCTTCTTATCTTGCCGGCATTTGTAAACCATTAATCGCGCGGCAAAGGAATTCGCTGGTGCGGCTTGCTCGGGCCGTTTTCGAGAATGACTTGACACACTTCGTCGAACGCTTCGCGATCGCTGGGCCACATGAGCTGCGAGCGCATGTCGGATCGAGCGATCCAGCGGAACGCCGTGTGCTCGTGATTGATGGCGACGGCTGCGTGTTCGTCGACGAATGCGCAAAACATGATGCCCGTGTTCAGCGAGTCGTTGTTCGACCCGTAAAACTGGGTCAAATGGCTCAGCCGATACAACTCGATAACGGCCAGGTCGGTTTCTTCCTTCACCTCGCGCACGGCGGCCTGCCAGGCGGTTTCGTCGGGCTCGATCCCGCCGGCGATGAGCTGCCACGTGCCGCCCATGTATTTATTAGGCTCGCGCTTAGCCATCAAGAACTCGTGTGTGTCGCCAGAACCGCGGACGATGAAGGCGATCGCGTACGTGACTTGCTTCATGCGCGCCCCTTGCGCACGAACTGCTGCCCGTCGACGCGCTTCACTAATGCCTTGAGGCTCAGCAGGGTGAGTTCCTGCGTCACCTCCTGCGCGGCCAGGCCCGTCTGTTCGATGATCGCGTCGATGCTCGTCGCGTCGCGGCCGATGCTGCTGAGGACCAGTTGCTGACGATCAGTCAGCGAAATCTCCGCACTGGCCACCGACGACGGCGGCGGCGGAGTGAAGAGCAGCGGATCGTGCTGCACGAATGGCGGGGCGGGCGGGTGATCGTGCTCCAGCGCCTCCAGCGGTAGCGGACCGAGGCCGTGCATAATGTCCTCGAGGTTCGTGCAGATGGTCGCGCCGTCACGCAGCAGCTGGTGCGTGCCTTCGGAGAGCGGATTATCGACCCGTCCCGGCAACGCGAAGACCGTTCGGCCCTGATCTTCGTTCGCCATGCGCGCGGTGATGAGCGCCCCGCTGCGGGCGGCCGCTTCGATCACCAGCGTGCCGCGACTCAGCCCGCTGATGATGCGGTTGCGCTTCGGGAAATTCTCCGCCAGCGGTGCCGAGCCCATCGCGTATTCGCTGACGACGGCCCCGCGCGTGGCAATCTGCTGAAAGAGCGCCGCGTTCTCCGGTGGGAAGACGACATCGACCCCGCACCCCAGCACCGCCACTGTTCGACCAGCCGGATGTTCCATCGCGCCGCGGTGGGCCGACGAATCGATCCCGCGCGCGCCACCGCTCACCACGGTCATCGCCGCGCCGGCCAGCAGCGATCCGAACCGCTGCGCCTGCTCGCGACCGTAAATGCTGCACTGCCGCGATCCAACGATGCCGATGCTGTTCAGATCGCGCGGCTCAAACGCCCCTTTGATGTACAACACCAGCGGCGGATCGGGAATGGTTTTCAGCAGGACGGGATACTCATCGTCATCCGGGCAGATGATCCGCGCCCCCGCGGCAGTGGCCTTGGCGAGTTCTTCGTCGGCGGCCTCTCCCGATTTTTTCAGTGACTCCGCGATGTGGCGAGCCTTGGCCGTGCCGATGCCGTCGATTTCCTGGAGAAAAATCGACGGCCATTCGCATGCCTGCTCGGCCGTCCCCGCGGCGGCGATCAGCCGGCTTGTGAGGATCGGGCCGATACCATTCGTAAGCGAGAGTCTCAGCCAATGAATGAGCGCCACTTATTCCCCCAGTGATTCCACCGCCTGCCGTACGAGGTCGATCGGCACGTCGTCGCGGATGGTGACCGCGCCGATTTTCGTCGGCAGGATGAGGCGAATCTTGCCGCCTTCCACTTTCTTGTCGAACGCCATCGCGTTGACGATCGCCTCGACGTTTAGCGTGAGCCCGCCCGTCGGCAAACCCGCGGATTTGATCAGCGACTCGATCCGCGACTGAGCGGTTGCGTCGATCATGTTCAGCGACTGCGCCAGGTGCGACGCCGCCGTCATGCCGAGCGCGACGCATTCGCCGTGCGAGTATTCGTACTTCGAAACCGTCTCGATCGCGTGGCCGAACGTGTGGCCGAAGTTGAGGTGAGCGCGCTCGCCGCGTTCAAACGGGTCGGCCTCCACCACTCTCGCTTTAATCGCCACGTTGTGTGCGATGAGGGCCGACAGGAAGTCGATATCGAGCGCCATGGCCTTGCCGATGTTGTGCTCGAGCGAGGTAAACCCGTCGGCGTCGCGGATGATTTCGTGCTTGATGCACTCCGCCAAGCCGCCGTGTAATTCCTTCGGCGGCAGCGACCGGAGCACGTTCGGGTCGATCAGCACCGCGACCGGCTGATGAAACGCGCCAATGAGATTCTTGCCGGCCGGTGCGTTCACGCCGGTCTTGCCGCCCACGCTTGCGTCAACCATCGCCAGCAGCGTCGTTGGCACCTGAATGAACGGCACGCCGCGGAGGATGGTTGCCGCGAGGAATCCGGTCATATCGCCCACCACGCCGCCGCCCAGGGCGATGATCGGCGTGCCGCGTTCGATCTTCGCCGCCAAAAACTGCTCATACACCGGCAGCAGCGACGCGAGCGTCTTGTGGTCTTCGCCCGTCGGCAGGACGGCCATGATCGGTTTGAGCCCGGCGTTGAGTAGGGAGGCAGACAGCGGCGCCGCGTACTGCGGGCCGATCGTGGTGTCGGTGACAAAGCAGACTTTTTTCGATGGGGACAGCCGCGCGATGATCGACCCGACGTCGTGCAGCAGCCCGGGTTGGACGTGAATGTCGTAGGGCCTCGGAGCGAGATTAACAGTCACCGTGCGACGGCCATTAGGCATGGCGGGATTGTAGCGAAAGCCGCAGGCCCGTCATACCCAATGAGCCGCTGGAATCGCCCGCAGAAGCCCGCTAGTTGCTTAGGTGACCGCAGGCAATCGTCGATGAAAGATGTGGTAATGAATCTAAATCAGCCCATATTTGCGCGGTGGCAGACCAAGACCGCCTTTGCGGTTTGGATGGCGGCCCTCGTCATAGGTTATCTGACGTTGACGGGTTTCAGCAGCACGCCGGGGCAGTCGGCCGAAGCAATACAACAGTGGGCGGGCAGTTCGGTCATCGAATCGTCCTCCGGCAAGCCGCTGCTCATCGTGGCGATTCATCCCAAGTGCATGTGCTCAGCGGCCACGGTGACGGAGTTGGAGCAGGTCTTGTTACGTTGTAACGGACGAGTGGACGTGCATGCACTGGTGCTTGTGCCGCAGGCGAGTGATGAATCGTTCAAGGACAGCGCCGTAATCAGCCGCCTGCAGAAGCTGCCTTCGGTCGACGTGCATTTTGACATTGGCGGCAATGAATTGCGTCGGCTCGGCCTTCATACCTCCGGCAACGTGCTGCTTTATTCCTCGACCGGCCGACTGCTTTACAACGGCGGCATCACCTACGCCCGCGGCCACGAAGGCGACAACCTCGGCGAATCGCAGGTCGAAGACGCGATTCTCAAAGGCCAAACCCCGCAAACGGATCGGCCGGTGTTCGGCTGCAAACTTTAGGCTTCACCCATGACGCGATATTTCTCCACGATCAACGACCGCTCTCTTGCCGCCGCCGCTGAACCGCTGCTGGCGGATCACCGCGATGAAATTTACCGCCGCACCGATCGGCTCTTTGCCGGCCTGCTCGTCGCGCAGTGGATTTTCGCGGTGGCGCTGGCTTTGATCGTTTCGCCGCGTGCGTGGGACGGTGCCAACGGCAAGGTTCACCCGCACGTGTGGGGAGCGCTTTATCTTGGCGCTGCCGCGATCGTCTTTCCGCTCGCGATGATCAAATTGGCCCCCGGGCAGTCGATCACCCGGCACGTCGTTGCAGCGGCTCAGGTGCTCTTGTCGTCGTTGCTGATTCACGTCACCGGCGGGCGAATCGAAACCCACTTTCACGTGTTCGGATCGTTGGCGTTCTTGGCGTTCTATCGCGACTGGCGGGTGCTCATCACCGCGTCGGCGATTGTCGCGGCCGATCACTTTTTCCGCGGCGTCTTTTGGCCGCAATCAGTGTTCGGCGTGGCAACGGCCAGTCCATACCGCTGGATGGAACACGCCGGCTGGGTCGTCTTCGAAGACGTCTTCCTCATCCTCTCGTGCTACCGCAGCCAGCAGGAGATGAAGTCCATCGCCTGGCACGAGGCAGGCCTGCGCGCCGCACACCTTCGCACCGAGGCGGCCAACCAAACCAAGAGCCAGTTCCTGGCCAACATGAGCCACGAAATCCGCTCGCCGATGACCGCCATCCTCGGCCACGCCGACATGCTGCTGCACGTGGAAGGCAGCGAGAACGACGTGCTCGCGTGCGTGCAGACGATCCGCCGCAATGGCGATCATTTGCTCTCGCTGATCAATGACATTCTCGACCTGTCAAAGATCGAGGCCGGGAAGATCCTCGTCGAGCGCATCGAATGTTCGCCGGGCGCGATCCTGTGCGACGTCGAATCGCTCATGCGCGTGCGGGCGATTGAAGGCGGCCTGAATTTCTCGGTGGAGTTCGCCACCCCCGTGCCGGCGACTATCCAATCCGATCCGACGCGCATCAAGCAGATCCTCATCAACCTGGTGGGCAACGCGATCAAGTTCACGCGCAAGGGGAGTGTTAAGGTGGTCTGCCGGATGGAAGAATCCGCCGGCAAGCCCGTGCTGGTGTTTGAAGTACTCGACACAGGTATCGGCATGTCGCCGGAGGATATGTCGCGGCTCTTCCAGCCGTTCACGCAGGCGGATGGTTCAATGACACGCCGGTTCGGAGGGACCGGCCTGGGATTGACCATCTCGCGCTCCTTCGCCGAAGAACTCGGCGGCACGATCGACGTCGAAAGCGTGGCCGGTATTGGGAGCAAGTTCATTGTGCGACTGGATCCGGGCTCGCTCGAGGGCGTGCCGATGCTCAATAGCCCGCTTGCGCCGCACGAAATCGACGAGCCGTCGGTCAAGCCGAGTTCCAACAAACTCTGCGGCCGCGTGCTGGTGGCCGAGGACGGCGAAGACAACCAGATGGTGCTGAAGTTCTATCTCCGCGACATCGGCGTGCATGCGACCATCGTGCCGAACGGGAAGCTGGCGTACGAAAAGGCCCTCGCGGCCGAGAAGACCGACAGCCCGTTTGACCTGATCCTCATGGACATGCAGATGCCCGTGATGGACGGCTACACCGCCACCACCATGCTCCGCCGCGCTTCGTATCCACGGCCGATCGTTGCGCTCACCGCCCACGCCATGCAGGGCGACCGCGAAAAATGCCTCGCCGCCGGGTGCGACGGGTACGCGACCAAGCCGATCGTTCCGAATCTGTTGTTCGCGGAATTGTCCAGGCACCTGCAAACCTGCGACCTTCCCAAGCTGGCTGAGCGCAAGCTCGAACCGGCGCGCGAAAGCGCCCAATGGGTCATGGATTCGCCGGAGATGCAGGAGTATTTGGTGAAGTTCGTGGCGTCGCTGTCCGAGCGTGCCACCGAGCTTGAACAAGCTGTCACCGACGGCAACCGTGATGCGGTCAAGTTCATAAGCCACAAGCTAGCCGGCGTGGCGACGACGTTCGGATATCCGGAAATCTCCCGATCCGCCGCTGAACTGGAAACGCTGGTGGTGAAGGGGGCGACCAGCCTCCAGCAGCAGGCCGACGAACTGGCGGAGCTGTGCCGGAGCGTGTCTGAGAACGCTGTAGCGAGGTAATAGATCGGCGAGGCGGCTGATCGAGCGTCGTTACACGCTCATGCCATCGTCCGCATCGGCTTGCGCCTGGGCTCTCATCGCTTCGTACTCTTCCAGCGTCAGCATCGCTTCGCGGGCCTGTGAGCCCTTGTATTCGCCGACGATACCGGTGGCGGCCATCTGTTCGATCAGGCGGCTGGCGCGGCTGTAGCCGATCGTGAGTCGTCGCTGCAGGAGGCTGACGCTGCCTCGCTTGGTTTCCAGCACCACCCGCACGGCGTCGTCGAAGAGCTCGTCCTTCTCCATGTCGCCGTTCTCGCCGAGGGTGGCCTTGATCTGCACCAACTCCGGCTCGTACTGCGCGTCGGCGAGGCCCTTCACGAGCTTGACGCTTTCCTTGATTTCCTTGTCGTCGATGTACGTGCCCTGACTGCGGATCGGCTTGCTCGCGCCCGGCGGCATGAAGAGCATGTCGCCTTGGCCGAGGAGCAGGTCGGCGCCGTTCTGGTCGAGCACGATGCGGCTGTCCATCTTGCTGGCGACTCTGAACGCGATGCGGCTGGGCATGTTGCTCTTGATCAAACCCGTCACCACGTTGGCCTGCGGGCGCTGGGTGGCGAGGATCAGGTGAATGCCAACGGCGCGGGATTTCTGCGCCAATCGCACGATGAACGATTCCACTTCCTTGCCGCTGGTCATCATCAAGTCCGCAAGCTCGTCGATGATGATCACGATGTACGGCAGCTTCTTGGGAATCTTCGCCTCTTCCTCGGGCGTGCCGGGTTGGAAGCGTTCGATCAGCTCTTCCTGCGTGAGCGTGTTGTATCCCTTGATGTTTCGCACGCCGGCCTCGGCGAGGAATTCGTAGCGCTCGTCCATCTTCGTGCAGGCCCACTCCAACACACTGGTGGCTTTGGCGCTGTCGTTGATGACGGGGCACATGAGGTGCGGAATGTCCTTGAATGGGGCCATTTCCACGACCTTCGGGTCGACGAGGATGAGCTTCACCTGGTCGGGCCGTTGCAAGTACATGATCGACATGATGATCGTGTTGATGCAGACGGATTTGCCGGAGCCGGTGGTGCCCGCGATGAGGCAGTGGGGCATGCCGGCCATGTCGGCGATGAGGGGCTCGCCGCTGGCGTCTTTGCCGAGGAACAGCGGGATGGCCATCTTGCTCATGGCGTCGGGCGCGAGCTGCATGAGCTCCTTGAGGCGCACCTTTTCCTTCTGCGCGTTGGGCACTTCGATGCCCACCGTGTTCTTGCCGGGAACGGGCGCGACGATGCGGACGGTTTCTGCTTTGAGCGAGCGCTGGATGTCGTTGGAGAGCGCGGTGATGGCGCTGACTTTGATGCCGGGCGCGAGCGAGATTTCGTACATCGTAATGACCGGGCCGGTGTCGATTTCGACCACCTGCGCGTCGATGTTGAACTCCTTGAGCGCGTGTTCGAGGATGGCCGCCTGCTCGCGGACGAAGCTTTCCTGCGATTCGGTGTAGCCGTGCTCGGGTTCGGCGAGGATTTCCCAGTTTGGCAGGTGATATTCACCCAGCTCGCGCGGCGGCGGCGGCGGGGGGCTGACCTGCCGCGGCTTCAACATGCTCGGGAGGTTGACGATGATATCCTTGCGGATTTCCAGCGGTTTTTGCTCGACGTTGGGCGTTGTCGTTTCGACGAATGCGGGGCCCGCTGAAGCGGTCGACGAAGGATCTGCGGCCGGAGCGGGCGCAGGGATTTCCGCGGCAGCACTGGGTGCGGGATCATCGGCGCCGATGAACGTGTGTTCCACCGCGGCGTCGTCGTCGTAACTCAAATCAATTTCTTCATCGATGGCAGCGACCGACTTGTCGCGCTTGAACATGACCGGCGTTTCGTCTTCGTCGTCATCGTCGACGCGTTTGGTATTCGCTTTCGCAGCCGTCGCGGCGATGGCGGCGGCGGCCTTGGCGGGCCACTTGGGCATGCTCGGCATCGCGGGCAGGGACGGCATGCTGGGCATCTTGAAGCCGGCGGTGTTCGATTTGATCGACGCCATCGTACTGCGGGCCACCGACGGGGCGCGGAGCACCAGATCATCCGCCGCCAGAAGCAGGCCGACGAGCATCGCCGTCAGCAGGATCAATCGCGTTCCGACGACGTTGAAGTGTGTTTGCAGATACGAAGACGCACTAATGCCGAGCAGTCCGCCCTGGCCTTCCGGAAAACCGGCGGCCGACGACGGCATCAAGCTGTGAATGGTGGCGGCGAATGCGACGGTCAGCAGAATCGATCCGACGGCCCGCAGGTAAAAGTCGCTGACTTTCCCTTGGATCATCATGATCACCAGCAACACGCCGGAGAAAAACAGCATCGGAAACACGCCCTGGCCGAGCAGCCAGAACGCGTAATAGGCGACCAGCGCGCCCGCAGAGCCGCAGAGGTTGGCTGTCTTCGGATAGGGATAAACCGTGTGGCTCGGCCAATCGCTCGGCGAGAAGCTCGCCAACGCGATCAGCAAAAACACATAGCCCGCAAAGGCCAGGAACAGTGAGATACGACGAAAGACGTTGCTGCGATCCATCAAATTAAACGCAGAAGTTAAAATGCAGAATGCAGAATGAAGACCAGGTATTCATTCTGCATTCTGCATTCATCGTTCAGCATTTCCTTTTACGTCCCTGTATGCCCAAACCCTCCCGCGCCTCGTTTGGTTTCGTCGAGGTCGTCGACCTCGAGCAATTCCACCTCCGGCACGGGCAGGATCAGCATTTGCGCGATGCGCATGCCGCGTTCAACCGTGAACGCAGCCTTTCCGTGATTGATCATCGGCACGAACACTTCTCCGCGGTAATCCGCATCGATGGTGCCCGGGGCGTTGATCATCGTGATCCCGAATTTTGCTGCGAGCCCGCTCCGTGGCCGAACCTGCGCTTCGTATCCGACCGGGATCGCCAGCGAAAAGCCGCACGGGACGAGTTTGATCTCTCCCGGCTGCAAAACGACCGACTCCCGAACGGCGGCGCACAGGTCAAACCCGGCGGCGTGCTCGGTCATGCGTACCGGCAGAGCCAGACCTTCGGCCCCGGGCAGTCGCTTGATCTTTACTCTTATCGGGCTGCTCAATGGGAAATCTCCAGTGAAAGGTAAGTGGTTGAGAACGCTAGACTAACAAGGCGCCCCCGCGCGAGGCAAATGGAGGGGATCGGGATTGCGGAAACGACGCGGAAGTTCATCTTTTTGTAGCCACGAACGCAAGATCGTCAGTCTTGAACGCACCCGCGAGCTTGTGCTCGTGGCTACGAAAACTCTTAGATGGTCGGATGTGTCGATCGCTCCATACGTTCGCGTGTCACTCGTCCAGATTTTCTTGCCCGGAATCTTCTATCGTGTCTACACTTAGGTAACGCACCGGACTCAACTCTTTCACGAGGAGCACGTCATGGTTCACGCCCACCGTCGGTCATTCTTTTCCATTTCAGGTTTTGCCCTTCTCCTGCTGTTACTGATGACGCTTTCCGCACAGGCCGAGGACAAGGTGCTGCGCATCATCGGGTGGGAAGGCTATATGGACGACAGCTTCACCGCCGAGTTCACCAAGCGCACCGGATACAAAATCGAACATACCTACGCGGGCACGTCCGACGAAATGTACGCCAAGATTAAAGCCGGCGGCGGGGCCGCGTACGACTTGGTCACCGCGTCGGGCGATCTGACGAAAAAGCTCTACGAAGTCGACATGCTGGAAAAAGTCGACTTGGCCAAGGTGCCGAACTACTCCAAGCTGTTCAAGCTTTTCCAGAACGCATCGTACAACACGTTCGACGGCAAGAACTACGGCGTTTCCATCGCCTGGGGCCCTGATTACCTCATCTACAACAAGGCCATGGTCACCGAAGACGAAGTAAAGAGCTGGCAGGTGATGTACAACCCGAAGTTCAAGGGAAAGATCTCGGTCAACGACTACCAGATTCTGCTCGCCGACATCAAGCTGTGGAACTACGGGCCGGAAAAGCTGTTCGAAATCGACAAGGCCGAGCTGAATTCGAAGATCAAACCCAAGCTCATGCCTTTGCGCCCGCAGATCCGTAAGTTCTGGACCACGCAGGCCGAACTCGCGCAACTACTCGACAGCAAGGAAGTGGCGATCGGCTGGGGTTGGCCCGGTACCTTGGTCGCGCTGCAGGAGAGCAAGAAGATCGACTTCGGCTACACCATCCCCAAAGAAGGCACCACCGGATGGAGCGATAGCTGGATGGTCATCAAAGGCTCCCCGCACGTCGATGTCGCCCACCAGTGGATGAACTACATGCTGGAAGGCGAAGCCCAAAAGCTGATGGCCAAAGCCAGCGGGTATTGGCCAGTGAGCTCTGAAGTCGTGCCGCTACTGACGCCGGAGCAGAAGGCCGCGTATCACATCGACGACCTCGATGAATACTTCAAGACGATCCACTTCTGGGAAACGGTGAAGAATTTCGACGAGTGGAGCGACCTTTGGACGGAGTTTAAGAACGCGCAGTAGATGTAAGCGAAGGATGAAGGCGGAAGGATGAAGGATGAAAAAGGACCAACTCTTTTTTCATCCTTCAGCCCTCATCCTTCATCCTTCTTCTTCAAGGACGTCGCATGGCAGAAGGTGTTCGGCGAAAAGGCCTTGGGTTTTGGTCCAGCTTTCTGCCGGGCTTCACTTGGATGACGGCGATGTATTTTGTGCCGCTGGGCGCATTGCTGGTCTATTCGTTTTACACGCACACGTCACGGGCCGACACGCCGAATTTTACGACCGAGAATTTCCGAAAGATTTTCGCGACCGACTCTGAACACCCGTTCTTTTCTCGCACCAACGTTAAGATTTTTCTGCTGACCTTTCGGATCGCGTTCACCGTCACAATCATCGATGGGCTGATCGCATTCCCGGTCGCGTACTTCCTCGCGTTCCATGCCGGGCGGCTGAAGCAGACGCTCATCATGTTCATCCTGCTGCCGCTCTGGTCGAGCTACTTGGTCCGCATTTTTTCGTGGAAGCTCATCCTCGAACAACACGGCCTGCTCAACTGGGTCCTAATCAAGTTACACATCCTGAGCGAGCCGTCGCCGGACTTCATCTACAACACCGGCGCCGTCACCGCCGTGCTGTGCTACGTGTGGCTGCCGTTCATGATCCTGCCGCTGACCACCGCGCTCGAGCGACTGCCGCGGCGGTTGCTCGAAGCGTCGGCGGACCTGGGCGCGGGAAGGGTCCGCACGTTCTACAAAATCACCACGCCGCTGGTGATGCCGGGATTGCTGGCGGGGTGCATGTCGGTCTTCAGCCTCTCCATAGGCGATTACGTGACCGCCGACCTCGTCGGCTCGGGCCGGTCGGTCGTCGGCAAGCTGATCTTCGACCGCATGGGCACCTATTCCAACTACCCGCAGGCGGCGGCGCTGTCGCTTTGCATCATGCTCGTGCTGTTCATTATTTTTGGCATTCTCGCACGCTTCGGAGCGTTTGATTAGAGCCATGAGTAGACACGGTTTCCAATGGGGCAAATGGCTGACCGGCGGCTTCACCGTCCTGGTGCTGATGTTCCTGCACCTGCCGGTGATGATCGCGATCGTCTTCAGCTTCAGCGACGCGACGATCATCACGTTCCCCATCGAGCACTGGACCACCCGCGCGTACCACAACGTATTATTCGAACCCAGCGGCCAGCGGCTTCGAGAATCGCTCGGCAATTCATTGATGGTGGCATCCGCCGCTACGCTCGTCGCGTGCGTGATCGGCACGTTGACGGCCTTTGCCGTGCAGCGGTATCGATTCTTCGGCCGCAGCTTTTACCGGGTGGCGATCGCGATCCCACTGCTACTGCCCGGCGTGGTGACCGGCATCGCGATGCTGGTCTATTTCACGATGATCGGCATTCGCACCGGCTTGGTGGCCGTGCTGCTGGGGCACATTACGTTCTGCATCCCGGTGGTGTTCAGCACGGTCGCTTCGCGTGTGGCCCGCCTGCCGCGCAGCATGGAGGAAGCCGCCGCGGACCTCGGCGCCAATCTGCCGCAGCGGCTGGTGCGCGTGGTGCTTCCGTCGATCTTCACGGCCATGCTGTCCGGAGCGTTGCTAGCGTTTACGCTCAGCCTCGACGAGATCGTGGTGACCTACTTCCTCTCCTCGGGCACCACCACGCTCCCAGTGGCGATCTACACCGGCATGCGGCTGGGATTTAAGCCCGACAACCTGGCCATTATCTCCATGATCATCGGCGTCTCAGGATTGCTCATCGCCCTCAGTCAGTGGCTGGTACGCGAGCGAAGGTAACTATGGAAACACCGGCTGTAACAGTCGATCACTGCACGCGAGCGTACGGCGATTTTGTCGCCGTTAACGATGTGTCGCTCGAGATCCGGCAGGGCGAGTTCTTCACGCTGCTCGGTTCGTCCGGCTCCGGCAAGACGACCACGCTCCGCATGATCGCCGGTTTCGAGCGCCCCGACGCCGGCCGCATCCTCATCGGCGGGCACGACGTCACGTGGCAGCCGGCGCATCGGCGTAACGTTCACACGGTGTTTCAGGATTACGCGCTCTTTCCACACATGACCGTCTTCAACAACGTTGCGTTTTCGCTGAGGGTGAAGCGGCATTCGCGGGACGACCTTCGCAAAAGCGTGATGGAAGCGATCGAGATGGTCCAGCTTGCTGGATTCGAAAAGCGTAAGCCCACCCAGCTCTCCGGCGGGCAGCAGCAGCGCGTCGCGCTCGCAAGGGCACTAGTCGATCATCCCAGCGTGCTGCTCCTCGACGAGCCGCTGAGCGCCCTCGACGCCAAAATCCGCGGCGAGGTGCGCGAAGAACTCAAAACCCTGCAGCGAAACACCGGCATCACGTTCATCTACGTCACGCACGACCAGGAAGAAGCTCTCACGCTCAGCGACCGCATGGCCATCATGCGGCACGGAAAGGTCCTGCAGGTCGGTCCGCCGCTGCAGGTGTACGAGCAGCCGGCCGATCTGTTCGTGGCCGAGTTCATAGGAAAGGCGAATTTCGTGCCCGGCGTCCTGAAGTCGGTCGAAGGGAAAAAGGCCATCGTACAGGCCAACGGCTCAACGGTTGGCGCAAGCGTGCTGTCGCCGATCGAGATCGGGTCGAACGTAGTGGTGATGATCCGCCCAGAAAATATGCGGATCACCGCCGCAGAGTCGGCAGCCGGAACCATCAAGCAGTCCAGCTACCTCGGCCACGGCACGGAGTACCTGATCGATCACGGCAGCGACGTGTTTCGCGCCCTGCAACTCCGCCGCCGCGGCGAAGTGCCATTGCCGGAAGGGGCGAAGGTCGAGTGTCACTGGAATTGGGAAGAAGCGATTGTGTTCAGGAAATAAGTCAGAAGGATGAATGATGAATGCAGAATGAAGAGAATTCATTCTGCATTCATCATTCATCCTTCTGACTTATCTGATCATGCTCCGCTGTACCAACCGAGCTTGCCCGGGTTCAGGTTGATGTTGATCTGTTTCACTTCCATGTACGCATCCAGCCCGAACGTCCCAAGCTCTCGGCCGAGGCCGGACTGCTTGTAGCCGCCCCAGGGGGCTTCGTTGAACGTCGGATGGTACGTATTCAGCCACGTGATGCCGGCCCGCAGCTTTTTCAGCACGCGTAATCCCTTCGCACCATCGAGCGTGAAGACGCCGCCGGCCAGGCCGTACACCGTGTCGTTGGCGAGGCGGATCGCGTCGGCTTCGTCGTCGAAGAGTTGCACGCTCATCACCGGGCCGAAGATTTCTTCTTGCACGATCTTCATCTTAGGGGTTGTCTTGATGAACACGGTCGGCGCGACGAAGTTGCCCTTGGCGAGAGAGCCGTCTTTCAGTTGCATGCCGCCGGTAAGCAGTTCGGCGCCCTCTGATTTGCCGGCCGCGATGTACCCGAGCACCTTCTGCATGTGGGCCGACGTGATCAGCGGGCCCATCTCGGTTTTCGCGTCCATGCCGTCGCCCACCACGATGGTTTTGCACGCGGCCGCGAGCTTGGGCAGGAATTTGTCGGCAATCGACTTCTGCAGAATCAACCGCGAGCCGGCGGAGCAAACCTCTCCCTGCCCGGCGAAGCTGGCGAACATCGCAAACTCCACGGCCGCGTCGAGATCGGCGTCGGCGAAGACGATGTTCGGGCTCTTCCCGCCGAGTTCGAGCGTGACTTTTTTGATGTTGCCGGTGGCGGCCTGCATGATCTTTCGACCCGTCACCGTACCGCCGGTGAAGGCGATCTTGTCCACCCGCGGGCTGGCCGCCAGCGCCATGCCGACGGTGGGACCGGCGCCGCAGATCAGTTGGGCCGATCCTTTCGGGAATCCCGCCTCGGCGATCAGCTCGAACAGCCGGATCGCGGTGAGCGGCGTTGTCTCGGCCGGCTTGAGGATGCAGCAATTGCCGGCCGCGAGTCCCGGGGCGAGTTTCCACGCGCTCATCAGCAGCGGGTAGTTCCACGGGATGATCTGCCCGCACACGCCGATCGGCTCGCGGACGACCATTGAATCGATCGTCGGATCCGGTACTTGGTACGTCTGCCCGGTGGCTTTGGTAATCAGCCCCGCGTAATAGCGGAAGCAGTTGGCCGCGTCGCTGATGTCGAACTTCGCCTCGCGGAGTGGCTTGCCGTTGTTCTTCGTTTCCGTCGTCGCGAGCTCTTCGGCATTCTTGTCGATCAGGTCGGCCAGCTTGAAAAGATACGACGCACGCTCTTGCGCCCGCATCTGCGGCCACGGGCCGTCGTCGAACGCGGCGCGCGCCGCGTCAATCGCGCGTTCAGCATCCTTTTCGCTCGCGTCGTCGACGGTTGCGATCACTTCATTGGTAGCAGGATTGATGATGTCGCGCGTGCCGCCATCGACGGGTGAAACCCATTCGCCGTTGATGAAGATGGATTTGCTCATGATGGGAATTATACGCATCACGCGGTTGTGTCAGGAAACGAAAAACGCCGTCATCCTGAGCGTATCCGCGAAGGATCCGCATCAACCGTCGATCCATGCCAGATCCTTCGCGAGTACGCTCAGGATGACGGCTTGTAGACTTGGTCGGCTACTTCGCGCTAAACAGCTCCAGCGACCGGGCAAGCAGCAGTTTTGCGAAGTCCGACTTGCTCATCTCATCCGCCCGTTCCTCGCGGCCGTCAGGATAGAGGAGAACGGCCTCCACGAGGGCGGAATTCATCGTTTCGGTCGGGTTGTAGACAATCAAATCGAGCTTCTTGCGGGCCAGCTTCTCGCGGCTGCGGTGGATGTTGCCGGCCAGCTCCAAGGAAAAGCCGACTGTCCGCTGGTCCGGCCGCTTGATCTGGCCGACCTCGGCGAGAATGTCGGGCGTGGCCACGAGTTCCAATGTCATCGATTCATGCCGCGGCAGCTTAAGCGAATGCACGCGGGCCGGCCGATAGTCCGCAACCGCGGCGGCCATGATCAGCAGGTCGTGCTTCGCAAACTCGGCGATCACCGCGTCGCGCATTTCCTGTGAGGTCTCCACGTCGATCCGCTTCGACACCGTCGGCATGACGGCCGACACAGGCCCGGCGATGAGCGTAACCTCGTGACCTTCCTCGATCGCGTTGGACGCAATGGCCGCACCCATTTGGCCGCTGGAGCGGTTGCCGAGGTAACGGACCGAATCGATCGGTTCACGGGTGGGGCCGGCGGTGAGGAGGATTTTCATGGTTAAAAACCTGCGTTCATATTTGATCTTCCAACACTTCGCGTTGCTGACGCACCAGCCACAGTGGAAGTGCAAAAGTCACGAGTGCCATCGCTGAGACGAAGATACCCGTGACGGCCGGAGATTCTTCAACAATGTAATCGTCGAGTGCCGCACTGAGTGGAATAATGAGAGCGTTGATAACGCCGCCGAATACTACAACCTTGTAAACGTTGGAACGGAGAGTTCCACGCCACCGCAAACGGATGGCCATGAGAATTCCGAAAACGAAAAAGCTTGCGCAAACGTACATTGCGTTTGAAATGACGACGATCGCAAGATACGTCGTTACGACTCGCCCGACTGCGAGCCAACACAACACGCCAAAGGCTGCGTCGGTGAAAAGTGCAACAGCGAGAAATGTCAGACAGACCCGCACGGGGTCTGGCCGCGTATTGATGTCGGCCGCTGAATAATCCAACGTTGCGAGAGGTTCCATCGGATGTCGCTCTCTTACGGCTTCTCATCCATTTTCGGCGCGGTGATCGGGGCCGCCGTCTTGGTGAGACGCTTGGTCACTTCCTCCACGATCTTCGCCGCCTCGCTCATGCGCCCGTATCCCACATTCCGGCAGGCGAGCCAGCCTTCCTCGGGGCCGATCATCTGGTAGCCGTGCTTCATCAGCTTGGCGACGTTTTCCTTGGCGATCGGGTTTTCCCACATGCGGTTGTTCATCGCGGGGGCGAAGACGACCGGGCACGCGGCGGCGCTGATCATCAGGCTGACGAGGTCGTCGCACAGGCCGTGGGCGACTTTGGCGAGCATGTCGCCGGTGGCGGGGGCGACGAGCATTAAATCTGCCCGCTCGGTGAGGCCGATGTGTTGCGGGTCGCTGGATTCTTCGAGGTTGAACGTGTTGGTCCGCACAGGCCGTGCGGAGAGTGCCTGGAACGTCAGCGGCGTGACGAATTTCTGGGCGCTGTCGGTCATGCACACCGTCACGCCCGCGCCGGCCTGCACCAGCTTACTGACCACGTCGCACACCTTGTACGCCGCGATGCCGCCGCACACGGCGACGACGATTTCTTTGCCTTTGAGGGGCATGGATTGATCGGGAGAGCCGCTTGGAACGGGCGAACCACTCATACCGTTATTGTAGCGGGGTGAACCAATGCGAGTAAGTGCCTTTCGTGCGGCGATTCTGCACCTATGCGCGCAAAAAGGCGTGCCCGCCGAAACGGGCACGCCTTGAAGTCTATTTATGATGGCTGTGCGATCGCGGCTTACTTCACCGGGATCGGCGCATCGAGCCCGCTGGCGGGGTAGTCGATGGCGATCTTGTCCTGCAGGATTTCCTGCACGACCAGCTCGAGATCGGTCATGTGGCCGCGGTCGACCAGCGGACGGGCGCCGTCCATCAGCTCGAGCAGGCGCTTCTGGATCAGGGCGGTGAGTTTGAATCGGCCGCCGACTTTGTTCACGATGTCTTCGCTCTTGAGTGCTTCAATCATTGTTCTGTGTCCTTCGAAAAATCTACTTCTTACATCCCGCCAGATCGTTTGTGCTTGATGATCTTGATGATGTCGTCAACGGCCTCATCGAGATTGTCGTTCACCACCATGGTATCAAACGCCCGGCTGCCTTTGGCCATGTGAATCTCACGCTTGGCGGCGGAGAAACGCTTGTGAATATCGTCCTTGCTGTCGCGGGCCCGATCGGTGAGCCGTTGCAGCAGCGTCGGCTCGTCGGGCGGCAGCACGAAGATCAAGAGCGCCTGCGGGTAGTGATACCGCACCTGCAACGCGCCCTGAACGTCGATCTCCAGCAGCACGTCGCGACCTTCACTCAGGTAGTCGAGTGCCGGGTGCTTGGGTGTCGCGTAGTAGTCGCCGTACACCTGAGCGTATTCAAGGTACTGATCGCTATCGAGCCGGCGGAAGAATTCCGTCTTGTCGATGTGATCGTACGTTTTGCCGATGTCATCGCCCGGGTGTTTCGGCCGGGTCGTCGCGCTGACGGTGTAGGAGACTTTCATCTCCGCTTCCAGGCGGCGCGAGATCGTGCTTTTTCCGACGCCGCTGGGGCCGACGAGTACGATTAACACTCCGCGTTGCTTGGGAAGGCCCGGCCCGGTCGTCATGAGCCGAGCAATGATACGCGCCACCGGGAAAGTGGCAAGAGGAAGGGGGATTTCGGATTGCGGAACGCGGATTGCGGATTGAAAACCGGGTTTTCGAGTCTTCAATCCGCAACGGGACTAATGCAGGCAGATCCCGCGGGGATCATTCGGGATCAGACGGAAAAACATCAGCTTTTCGAGCAAAAACCCATTTCCCTGGCTGAGCTCGGGCACCTTGTGGGCGTCGTCCACGTGGACGGGGCGGCCGTTTACTTCGTAGTCGATTTCCAGCGGCTTGTCGCTCTCCCGGCAGGCGATGGCCATCTCGCGGCGGAACTCGAACTCCACGATCTGGAACTTCCCGTCTGCCAGCCGCGGAATTTTGCCCTGCCAGTTGGCCTTCTTCACGGTGATCAGGTTGTCCTGGAACGGGAAGACTCGCATCTTCGTGGGCAGGAACGACTGGTTCCAATCTTCAAGCGGCCCTTCAGTGCGAAGGTTGCTGAACATCGCGAACGAGTTTTCGGTCTTGAGCCCGAGGTACGGCGACAGGCTGCTGAGTGCGACGATGGCCAGTAAAAGGAAAGTCCACGCCGGCAGCTTTCCGCCGGCCAGTTTGTTTGATCGGCCGAACCGTTGCCAGCTCAGCCACGCGAAGCCGATCATCACCAGCGGAGCCGCCGCGAAGTTGAACAGCACCCAACCCTCGTCACGCAGGAATCGCTCGCCGCGAAGGATGACGCCAGGCCGGGCGATTTTGATCACGGCGAACAAGAACAGCTCCGTCGCAAACACGACAATCCCGATGGCTGCCAGGTAGCCGAACGTTCGCAACACCGTCGCGAGCTTATCGCTGCGTTTCACCCGCAGAATGAACGCCGAAATCGACCGGTAAAACCCGATCGGCAGGAACGGGACGTAATACGCCAGCGCCATCATTGAAAAGTTCTGGTACCCGTTGAATGACATCACAAAGTGAAACCCAAGTGCCACGATAATGGCGACCGTGATCAGCTTGCGGCTCGGGAGCTTCATCCAGCCGAGCGTGAGCAGGAACGGAATGCCGGCTTCGGTGCACCAGGTCAGCCAGATGACAAAGTGCTTGCTCCAGTCGCTCTGCAACGACGGCAGGAACGGCGCGAGCTTGCGCATCTTATTGTAGTGAATGACGGCGCAGCTGATGCTCGGATCGAGAAACGCGCTGTTGGTCTTGTGCAGCACGGCGAAGAGGAAAATCGCAATCACGCCGACGCGGATGGTGGGGAAGCAACTGGCCTCAAGGTCGCACAGGGATCGCGGCAGGTGGCGGTTGCGAATCGTGTAGATGGCCGCCGAGATCAGAATCAGCGAGGCGAAGAACGCGCCGATGAAAACGTTGTTCACGTAGAACGGCGATTTCCACCAGAAGCTCCAGAGCGACGCGAGCATCAGCGACAGGAACAGCTTCACGTTGTTGGGCCGCAGCAGCACCGCGGCGGCCAAGGGGGCGGTAAACAGCGACGGGTACGAATTCATCCACTGCGGGAAGAACGACTGATCGATCAGCACCCACGCGGCGAAGAGCATGCCGAAGATGGCGAAGTTCGATTCGATCGGCAGACGGCCGGAGGTCAGCGGGCGCGAACTGTACGAGAGCACCTGCCGGTCGCCGCGAAAGGCCTGTGCGGGCGGAACCATGAGCCTGGCCGAGTCTACATTCTGGAATGCATTGATCATGGTTTGGCCATTTCTGGCAGCTTGCCTGCGAACGAGTGATGGTCCTGCGGCGTCGTGGGCTTGCGAACGGCGTCTTTGCTCTTCATCCGCAAGATCGGGCGTTCGATCAGGTAATACGTGGCGCTGGCGATCACGGTTGAGATGCAGAACGCGCCAATGGCTCGGAAGTGCGGATGCGCGCCTCTGAAGAAATACGTCATGACCCCGAGTGCGAACAGGTGCCACATTGCCAGCCCGTAGCTGATCGCGCCGAAGTATGAAAGCACCGGCGACGCGAGCACGTTGCCTACCACGCCGCGAAGTCCGCCATAGCTGGCGATGATCAAGGCGCACACGGCCCAACTGCTGCCGATGTCGAACAGGATGGACTTATTCAGGTCGTTGGTGGTGTAGCGGATGTGCCAGAGCGCGATCGTCATCATCGGCACACCCAGCACGAGGCCCACCCACTTGATGACCTGCAGCAGCCGCGTGTTGTTGTGCTTGATCGCGACGGCGGTCAGGCAGCCCATGCCCACGATGTCGATGAACGCCGGCGGCAGCACGCGCATGGAGATGTAGTTCCAGTGCATGAAGTACCCAAACAGTCGGAACGCCGGGCCGACCAGGATCATGACCGTCAGCGCCTTCTTCAGGTGATGACGCGGCACGACCATGAACAAAAGTACGATAAACGGCAGGGTCTGTTCAATAGCTGAAATCCACCACAAATGAGCGACGTAATCCGGATAATGACCCACCATCGCAATATGCAGGTTGGACAGCAGCAGGTAATGCCACGCCGCCGCATCGCGTTCGAAGCGGCTGAGGAGGATGAAGCAGGCGGTGAGCATGATCCACATCACCGGCAGCACGCGCATCCAGCGGCGGGTGGTGAAGTGGTACCACCCCTTGAGCGGCGTCGTCTGCCCGGCAAGCACCTGCTCGCGCAGTTTCATCAAAGAGCTGGCGACCAGGAATCCGGTGAGTGCGAAGAAGAAATGCGTGCCGACCGTTCCGACCGGTTTTTGCATGTGATAGAAGTGATGGATCATGATCAGAAAGATCGATCCGAATCGGATCGCATCCATCTGCGCACGCGACCGGGCGGCGTCGCGTACAGGGAGCGGTTGAACGCTCGCGGGTTGATCTATCGTGTTGCTCATACGGTCTGATCAGCTTAGACCGATAACCACGCCTTACCCTTAAACCGTGGAGGTCTCACACTTATTCGACATTCTGGACCTGTTCCTTCACCCTATCGATGGCGCCCTTAATCTCAACGATATGGCGCGCGATCGATGCGTCATTGGCTTTGCTGGCGATCGTGTTCGCCTCGCGGAGCATTTCCTGGGTGATAAAATCGAGTTTTCTCCCGGCGTGGTCGTCTTTTCGACACGCCTGCTCGAACGCCTCCAGATGACTGGTAAGTCTCTGGATTTCTTCGGCCACGTCTGCGCGCTCCGCAAAAACAGCAACTTCCTTCAAAAGATCCGTCTGGTTCACCTGTAATTCAGCTTTTTGCAGCAGTTGGTTCACGCGCAGGCTCAGCCGTTTGTGGTAGTCCTCGATCACGAACGGGGCGCGCTTTTGGATCTCCGCCAGCGCGACTTCGATCACCTTGCAGTGTTTCATCAGCTCATCGAATAGAGCGCGGCCTTCGCGTTCGCGCATTGAGAGGAGCTTGGCGATCCCCTTGAGGGTGATATCTCGCACGGTCGGGCCGTGGCGTTCGATCTCGTCGCTCTCGTCGCGCGGCTCCTGGCAAACGCCCGGCAGCGTGAGCAGGGTGGCCAAGTCGATCTGCAGCTTGCCGTCCATCCCCTTGATGCCTTCAAGCTGCTTGATGTAACTGGTGAGCGCGCCAGTGTTGATGTGGTACGCGGCCTCGGCGCTGTCGGTGCGGATCTTGAGCACGTAGGTGATCGACCCGCGGCCGAGCTTTTCGCGGAGGAGGGTTTCGATCTCCGGCTCAAGCCCGCTGAGCTGGTCGGGCAGCTTGATGACTGGCTTGAAAAAGCGGTTGTTGAGCGAGCGAAGCTCGACCGCATAGTGCGTGCCGTCGCGCTCGGCCGTAGCGTCTCCGAAACCGGTCATGCTGACGATCATTGGATTTTCTTTCTTTCGGAACGAATTTTTGGGACGCAACAGCGATTCAAGCATTTGCGCACGCCGCGACGGAAGTCGCGGATTCTGCGATCGATCCGCGACTTCCGTCGCGGCGTAGTCACACCCACTTCGCTATCGCGTGGTCGGCGCAGCAGGCGCTTCGACCGGCGGTTGCGACGCTGAAGGTGGCGTTGCCGGCGTGCCCGAACTCGCCGGGGCCGACGGCAATGCCGGCAGCGTGAGCGGGGCCAGCCCGTTAGACGTGTGATCGTGCCGGTAATTGGCCAGCAGGTTCAGGCTGATCGCCAGGAGCACGAAGATTCCGAAGATGACGCTGGTGGCCCACGTGAGCACGTCGCCGGTCTTGGCGCCGAACGCCGTGTTGCCGCCCGCTCCGCCGAACGCGCCGGAGAGACCACCGCCGCGACCCTTCTGGATCAGGATCAACAGGATCAGGATCAGGCAGGTGAGGATGAACAGGGTGATCGTGAGATAGAAGAAAAAGCTGACCATAGTTTTTTAGTCCTGAGTGCTGACGCACCAGCACTTCCTTATTTGGCTGCGTTGACAATCGCGAGGAACGAGTCGGCCTTCAAGGCCGCGCCGCCGATCAAGCCGCCGTCGACATCGGCCTGGCCGAGAAGGCCCTTGGCGTTGTCGGGCTTCATGCTGCCGCCGTACTGGATGCGGACGCGGTCGGCAAAGTCGGCATCCCACTTGCGCTTCAGCTCATCGCGGATGAACGCGTGAACTTCCTGCGCCTGTTCGTCGGTCGCCACTCGCCCGGTGCCGATCGCCCAGACGGGCTCGTAGGCGATGACCAAACGATCCGGGTCCTGCATGTCGTCGGAATTGAGTTCGTCGAGCTGATAGCTGACAACGGTGAGCGTCTGCCCGCCGTCGCGCTCTTCGAGCTTCTCGCCGACACAGTGGACGAGCGTCAGTCCTGCCTTGTAGACGGCAGCCGCCTTGCGGGCGACGAGTTCCTGCGGCTCATTCAGCACGTGCCGGCGTTCACTATGACCGGTGAGCACGAACGACACGCCGAGGTCCTTGAGCATTTCGACCGACACTTCGCCGGTGAACGCGCCCGATTTTTCGAAGTAAACGTCTTGCGCCCCGAGCTTCACCGAAGAGCCGGCCAGCGCCTGCCCAACGACGTCGAGATACACGAACGGCGGCGCCACGCCCACCTGCACACCGGCCGGTGCGCCCTTCTTGATCCCAAGCGCCAGCTCAACGGCCGACGTCTTGGTGGTGTTCATCTTCCAGTTGCCGGCAATAAACTTTTTACGAGGCATAGGTACGGCTCTCTTTCCCATTCAATTTTAAATTCGCGGCGTCGCGGCGAACGCACTTACACCGCGGCCAGCTCGCCGATATCGGCGAACTGTTTGCCCGTGACTTTCGCGATCTCTCTGAGTTGGCCCATGAGGCTCTTGAACGTTTCCGGCAGCAACGCCTGCGGGCCGTCGCACTGGGCTTCGCTGGGGCAGTAGTGGACTTCGATAATCACGCCGTGTGCACCGGCGGCCATGCCTGCGAGTGCTAGAGCGCCGACGAAGTCTCGCTTGCCCGCCGCGTGTGAAGGATCCACGATCATCGGCAGGTGGCTCCACGCCGCCGCGACCGGAATGCTGCTGATGTCCATCGTGTAGCGAATGCTGTCCTCGAACGTCTTAATGCCGCGTTCGCAAAGGATGACGCTGCGGTTGCCCTGGCTGAGCACGTACTCCGCCGAGAGTAGCCAGTCTTTAACGGTCGCTGCCAAGCCGCGCTTGAGTAGCACGCCCTTGCGGGTCTTGCCGACTTCCTTGAGCAGATCAAAGTTCTGCATGTTGCGGGCGCCGATCTGGAAGCAGTCGACGAACGGCTCCATGTCAGCGACTTGCCGGGTGTCCATCACTTCAACGCAAATCGGCATGCCGAGCTCATCGCCACAGGCGCGCATCCATTTGAGTGCTTCCAGCCCAAGGCCTTGGAACGAGTAGGGCGAGGTGCGCGGCTTGAAGCAC
>Ga0268266_10000850_pt1 | contig 39769 bp, 41 predicted proteins | sample KBSS13metaG_FD_190356 | JGI IMG/M metagenome (GOLD analysis project Ga0268266, IMG submission 190356) | Switchgrass rhizosphere microbial communities from Kellogg Biological Station, Michigan, USA - KBS S1-3 metaG (SPAdes) (version 2) | ecosystem: Host-associated > Plants > Roots > Rhizosphere...
ACCTGCCGGCACTGCCAGGTCGGCAACACTCAGATCTGCCCCAATGTGCGTTGGCCGGGCTTTGGCGAGTATGGTGGCTTTGCCGAGTTCGTGCCCGTTCCTGCCCGGTATCTGATCAAGGTGGACAAACGGCTCAAGTTCGAGGAACTGGCGCCGCTCACCGATGCCGGCGTGACGCCTTATCGCGGCATCAAGAAGCTTCGCGACGCCGGCGCCTTGGGAGCGAACCGGGTGATGGCCGTCTTCGGAGTTGGGGGGCTTGGCCTCTACGCCGTCCAGTATGCCAAGCTTCTCGGCGGTGGTGCGAAAGTGGTCGCGATCGCGCGAAACAGGGAGAAGCTCGCAATCGCCAAGGAATACGGGGCTGACCACATCATCAGCACCCAGGGCAAGTCCGCGGGTGACGTCGCTGCCGAACTCAAGGACGCCACGGGGCAGCCAGACCTCGATGCGATCATCGATTGCGCCGGCGCGGAGGAGACGGTGAAGCTAGCACTCGGCCTGTTATCGATCAGCGGCCAGTACGCCGATGTGGGGCTGGCCGGCGACCGGATCGATGTTCCATTGTTCCCGCGCGTCTCGCGCGAACAGGTTATCCACGGCTCGTTCTGGGGCAACTATACCGACATCAGCGAAGTTCTGGCGCTCATGGCCGAGGGCAAGATACGCCACACGCTTAAGAGCTTCCCGTTCGACCAGATCAACGAGCAACTCAACCTGCTGCGCACCGGCGACATCGTGGGCAGGGCGGTGATGACATTCTGACAGCCAACGAATGAACGGCCGGACGCTGGGCGTTCGGGCGCTTCTTCGCTAGAGCCGTGCCTCTCGTATCGTTCGGATCGCGTCCCGAGCCAACTGGTCGACCCGGTCGTTCTCCGGATGGCCGGAATGGCCTTTGACCCATAGCCAATCGATCTTGTGGATATGGGTCGCCGCCTCGAGCCGTTGCCACAGCTCCTTATTCTTGACCGGCTTTTTGTCAGCCGTCAGCCAGCCCTTGGCCTTCCAGCCTTTCAGCCACTTGGTAATGCCGTCTTTGACATAGATGCTGTCGGTATAGAGCTTGACCCGGGCCGGCTTCTTCAGTGCTTCCAGGCCAGAGATGGCGCCCATCAGCTCCATGCGGTTGTTGGTAGTCAGCGCCTCGCCGCCCGACAGCTCCTTCTCGACCGCGCCATAGCGCAGCAACGCGCCCCAGCCGCCCGGTCCAGGATTCCCGCTGCAGGCGCCGTCTGTATAGAGCTCGACCTCGGGAAGCTCGCTCACTTGGGCAGGCCGTAATCGGCGGCGCTGCGAACCTTCTGGTGGAAGGCCAGCCTGCGGCGATATTCCAGCGGGTCTTTCTTCCTCACCATCGCTCCCGGCGGGTGGTTGATCCAGTCATAGAGCCGTGTCAGCAGGAAGCGCAGCGCGGCCCCACGCGCCAGGATCGGCAGCGCCTTCAGCTCCGCCTCGGTCAGCTTGCGCACCGACTGATAGGATTGAAGCAGCGCCTGTCCGCGCACGGGGACGAACGACCCGTCCGGCTCGAAACACCAGGCGTTGAGGCAGATGGCCAGGTCATAGGCCAGCCAGTCGGTGCAGGCGAAATAGAAATCGATGAAGCCGGTCAGCGTGTTGTCTTCAAAGAACACATTGTCCGGAAACAGGTCGGCATGGATGGTGCCACGCGGCAGATCCTTGGGCCAATGCTCTTCGAGGAACGCGAGCTCGGTCCTGATCTCGGCGGCGAGGCCGGGCTGGACCTCGTCCGCTTCCTCCTCGTCGATCCGGCCGAACAGCGGCCGCCAATCCTCGACCGACAGGCTGTTGCGGCGGGTCATCGCGAAGTCGGCGCCGGCGGCGTGGAACTTGGCCAGCGCCCGGCCCAGCGCGGCACAATGCTCCTGGCTGATCCGGCGCGGCCACATGCCGGTCAGGAAGGTGACGATGGCGGCGGGCCGCCCGGCCAGCCGCCGCAGCGCCTCGCCCTCGCGGGTGCGTACCGGGGTCGGGCAGGTGAAGCCCTTCTCGGCGATATGCTCCATCAGCCCGAGGAAATAGGGCAGGTCCTCCTCATGCACCCGCTTCTCATAGAGGGTCAGGATGAAGGGTGAGAAATCGGTGACGATCAGGAAGTTGGAATTCTCCACCCCTTCGGCGATGCCCTTGCAGGACAGCAGGTGGCCGAGATCGTACGCGGCCATGAAGTCACGCAGCTCGTCATCGGAGACTTCGGTATAGACCGCCATGTCAGTCGAACTCAGCGGCCAAGTGTGCGTTGGCGCAGCAGATGGTCGGCCAGCACGATGGCCATCATCGCCTCGCCCACCGGCACCGCGCGGATGCCGACGCAGGGGTCGTGCCGCCCCTTGGTCGCGATCTCCCGGTCATGGCCGGCGACATCGACGGTCTGGCGCGGGGTAAGGATCGAACTGGTCGGCTTGACTGCGAAGCGGACGACGACATCCTGCCCCGTCGATATGCCGCCCTGGACGCCGCCGGCATGGTTGCTGGCAAAGGTCACTTTGCCGTGCTTCATCCGCATCTCGTCGGCATTCTCCTCGCCCGATAGCAGGGCCGCCGCGAAGCCGTCGCCGATCTCCACGCCTTTGACCGCGTTAATGCCCATCATTGCCGCCGCAAGGTCGGCATCCAGCTTGCCGTAGATCGGCTCGCCCAGGCCGGCCGGCACGCCCGAGGCGCGGACCTCGATGATCGCACCGACCGAGGAGCCGGCCTTGCGGGTGCGGTCCAAGAGGTCGGTCCATTCCGCGACAATGCCGGGATCGGGGCAGAAGAACGGATTGTTGTCGATCTCCGCGTCGTTCCAGCGGGCGCGGTCGAGCTTGACCGACCCGATCTGGATCAGCGCGCCGGTGATGCGGATGCCGTCCCCCAGCACCTTGCGCGCCACCGCGCCGGCGGCGACCCGACTGGCGGTCTCGCGTGCCGAGGAGCGGCCGCCGCCGCGGTAATCGCGGATGCCGTATTTCGCCATATAGGCATAGTCGGCATGGCCGGGCCGGAACGTGTCCTTGATGTCGCCATAGTCCTTGGACCGCTGATCGACATTCTCGATCATCAGACTGATCGGCGTGCCGGTGGTCTTGCCCTCGAACACGCCGGACAGGATCTTCACCGCATCCGGCTCACGCCGCTGGGTGACGAAGCGCGAGCCGCCGGGCGCGCGCTTGTCGAGATAGGGCTGGATGTCGGACTCGGACAGCGGCAGCAGCGGCGGGCAGCCGTCCACCACGCAGCCGATGGCCGGCCCATGGCTCTCCCCCCAGCTCGTGAAGCGGAAGATCGTGCCGAAACTGTTCCCGGCCACGGTGTCAGGATTCTAGGTCGGACACGACGCCGCGATCGACCAGGCCCTGCAGCAGCGCGGCGGCCCCGCCGGCGGCTTCGACCGCGACCATGCCGACATTGTTGTAGCCGCCGTCGACATATTGGATCTGGCCGGTCACGCCGCTGCCCAGGTCCGACAGCAGGAACAGGGCTGCGCTGCCGACATCCTGGATCGTCACGTTGCGGCCCAGCGGCGCGTTGAGCTCGTTCCAGCGCAGGATAACGCGGAAATCGCCGATGCCGCTGCCGGCCAGCGTCTTGATCGGCCCGGCCGAGATGGCATTGACGCGGATATTCTCACGGCCGAGATCGGCCGCCAGATAGCGCACCGAGGCCTCGAGCGCGGCCTTCGCGACGCCCATCACATTATAATGCGGCACCACCTTCTCGGCGCCGAGATAGCTCAGCGTCAGCATGCTGCCGCCATTCGTCATCAACGGCGCGGCGCGCTGCGCCACTGCGGTGAAGGAATAGGCGGAGATGTCGAGCGCAAGATGGAAGCCGGCGCGGGTGGTCTTGGTATAGCCGCCCTTCAGGTCTTCCTTGTCGGCGAAGCCGATGGCATGGACGACGAAATCGAGCGTTCCCCATTCCTTAGCGATCTTGGCGAACAGCGCGTCCAGGCTGGCGTCGTCCGAAACGTCGCAGGGTTCGACGAAGTCCGATCCGACCGAGGCGGCCAGCGGGCGGACCCGCTTGCCCAGCGCATCGCCTTGATAGGAAAAGGCGAGTTCGGCGCCATGCGCGGCCGCGACCGAGGCAATGCCCCAGGCCAGCGACCGGTCGTTGGCAACCCCCATGATCAGGCCGCGCTTGCCTGCCATCAACGGGGCTACCCCCGCGCCTACTGCGCTGCGTGAGATTTCATTCATTCTTTGGCTTAATACATCATTTCCGGAAGAGCGTCGCCGAACCTACATCAAACGTCCCGTACCTTCCAAGCCGGAAGACCCCGGGCTTCACAGCTCAGCTGACGATCTGCCAGTTGCCGTCGGATTGGCGGCAGGCGGTGCCCCTGACCGCCGGATCCTTGTCACCGATCGCCTGGGTGAATTCCCGGCAATAGGTGCTGTTCTCCTGCTGGAAGGTGCGGGTGGGCGAGACGCGGACCACCGCGCCGCTGGACGGGTTGGTCCAGTTGGCGGTCTGGCCGGTGATGGTGCTCTCCATCGCCTTGTTGAAATGATCGGTCATGAAAGCCTGGTCGGCGTCGTCGAGAGACTTGGCCGCCGCGACGCTCGGGATCACCGGCGCGTTGTGCCCGGGGCCGCCCGGACCGGCATCGCTGCCGCATCCCGCCAGCAGGGCGATCCCGACGAACGGCGCGACAAACCGGAGCTTCATGCTATTCACCTTTCCGAGGCGACTCGTTGATCCCGGGGTTTCCTACACCAGATTTCGGTGGCGACGAAGTTTGTCGCATACCTTCACGTAAGGTCTTTTTTCCATGGATGAACTGCGCACTCGCAATCCGATCGAGGTCTTCCGCGAATGGCTGGCCGAGGCCGAGGCATCCGAGCCCAACGATCCGACGGCGACGGCGCTGGCGACGGTCGACAGTGCCGGCAATCCGTCGGTCCGGATGGTGCTGCTCAAGGGCCTGGATGAGCGCGGGTTCGCCTTCTATACCAATTTCGAAAGCCGCAAGGGGCAGGAGCTGCTGGCCCAGCCGCGCGCCGCCCTCTGTTTCCACTGGAAATCGCTGCGCAGGCAGGTGCGGGTCGAGGGCCCGGTCGAGATCGTGTCGGATGCCGAGGCCGACGCCTATTTCCGCAGCCGCGCCCGCGTCAGCCAGATCGGCGCGGTGGCGTCGGCCCAATCCCGCCCGCTCGACAGTCGCGCGACCCTGGAGGCGCGGGTGGCCGGGATCGAGGCGATGCTCGATGGCACCGACGTGCCGCGCCCACCCAACTGGTCGGGCTTCCGCGTCATTCCTCAGGTGATCGAGTTCTGGAAGGACGGTGCCTTCCGCCTGCACGATCGCATCCAATTCCGGCGGCAGGGCCTGGATTGGGCCACGGAACGTCTCTATCCTTGAGGGGATAAGGCCGCCAAGGGCTCACAGCTACATCCAGGGGACATCATGATCGACGCCGAAGGTACCGTTCACTTCGATAACCGCACCATCCGGGTACCGGTCACGATCAGCCCCGAAGCGCAGACATATCTCGCCACCTCGCCGTTCGGCGACACACTGCCCACCTTCGACGGCCAGGTTCCGGCCTGGGCGATGCGCGACCAGCTCGATGCCGGCCTGGTGGCGCTGGGCGAGGCGGCGCGGCAGGTCTATCCGGTCGACACAGAGAAGACCGAGATCGCCGGCATCCCCTGCATCTGGGTTCGCCCGAAAAATATCCCCGAGGAAAACCGCGACAAGCTGCTGATCAACCTGCATGGCGGCGCCTTCGTGCTCGGCCACGGCTCGATCATCGAGGCGGTGCCGGTCGCCAATGTCAGCCAGATCCCGGTGCTGGCGATCGATTACCGCCTGGCCCCGGAATTTCCCTTCCCGGCGGCGGTCGACGATTGTGTCACGGTCTATCGCGAGATCGTGAAGACCTGGAAGCCGGAGAATATCGGCATCTACGGCGCTTCGGCCGGCGGCACGCTGACGGCGCAGACGGCGGTTCGCATCCAGAAGGAAGGTCTGCCATCTCCGGCCGCGCTCGGCGTCTTCACCTGCACCGCCGACATGGGCGAGATGGGGGATTCGGCTCAGATTTTCTCTGTCGCCGGCTTCTGGGGCGAGATCGCGCCGGGCATGGACCATCCGTCCAGCGAACTCGGCTCCTATCGCGGCACGTGGGACACCAAAGACCCGCTGCTGTCGCCGATCTATGCCGACCTGACCAAATACCCGCCGACCCTGCTGATCTGCGGCACGCGCGACGCAGTCCTCTCCTCCACCTGTCTGTTCCACCGCGCGCTGCGCCGCGCCGGGGCCGAAGCCGAGCTCTTCGTCTTCGAGGCGATGCCGCATGCCCATTGGTACACGTTCCACCTACCGGAATCGCACGAGGTGATCGAGATCACGTCGCGCTTCTTCCACGAGCGGCTGGGAAAATAATCTGAAGGGCGCGGAGCGCCAAGGTTGCGAATTCCGAGCGAATTCCGGGCGCGTTATCTAACGTGCCTGCTCATCGGGGCCGGCATCACGCCGTTCGCGATAGTTGCGGCGCTCCTGATCGGCACGTCCCTGTTCGGGTTCCTCGTGGCCGCGTCCGCCGTCGGGTTTCTTGCCATCATCATGATGGTCCCTATCGGCGTCTCCTGTTGGGGCCTGAAGGCATGGTGGGTTTATGCCGCTGGGATAGCGGTGCCGTTGACGATCGTCATCCTGCCTCTTGCTGCGGCCCTGCTCGGTCTTCGCGGCAACAGATACCTGCTGGCCTTCGGTGGCGCACTTGCAGGACTGGCTGCCGCGGCGATCACCGTGATCCCGCCCCATTGGCTGGGAAACTCCCCGGTCCCTTACGATACCTCGGCGCCTTGGAATATTTTCACGGCGGCGCTGATCATTCCTGGACCGATTGCCGGGTGGCTTGCCGCCCGGCTTCTCCGAGAGATCGGCGGCCGGATCGAAGCGCGCGCGGCATCGAAGACCGATATTCCGCCATCATATAGGTGATGCGCCCCCACGGTCTGGACGTGGCCGGTTTTATAATTCTATAAGCAGCGCACAAATGTTTCAAAACGTGTCGGACAGTAAAATCCGGCACCTCAGCCGGATTGGACCCGCGTATGGCCGAAGCCGCGCCGCCCTCTCGCCCGAGACCGCTCTCGCCCTTCCTGTTCCCGCCGACCGGCACCTATCGCTGGCAGATGACCTCGACCCTGTCGATCCTGCATCGCGCCGCCGGTGTCGCGCTGGGTGTGGGCACCCTGCTGTTCACCTGGTGGCTGCTGGCGCTGCTGGGCGAGCCATCGGATTTCGACGCGGTGCAGGAATTCATCGGCTCGATCTTCGGCCGCATCCTGCTGCTGGGGTGGACCTGGGCCCTGTTCTTCCATTTCGGCAATGGCATCCGCCACCTGGTCTGGGACACCGGCCATGCGCTCACCCTGCCTAACGTCTATCGCGGCGGCTGGATGGTCATCGTCTTCTCGGTCGTCATGACCCTGGCCACTTGGGTGGCCGGCTACGCGTTTCGCTAAGGAACCGGCATTATGTCATCAACTTCGCAGAAGAGGCTGGTGGGCCCGCTGGGTCGCGCCCGCGGTCTCGGTTCGGCCAAGCACGGCCTGCAGCATTGGTGGGCTCAGCGGGTTACCGCCGTCGCCCTCGTGCCGCTGACCTTGTGGTTCGTCTGGTCCGTCGTGGAGCTGACCGGTGCCGATCAGGCGCGGGTTCATAACTGGCTGTCGCGCCCGGCCTCGGCGATCATGATGTCGCTGTTCATCGTCGCCACCTTCTACCACCTGGCGCTGGGCGTTCAGGTGGTGATCGAGGACTACGTCCATCGCGAGGGGGTGAAGCTGACCTCGCTGCTTCTGCTCAAGGGTTTGATCGTGCTGCTCGCGGCCGCCGCCTTGTTCACCGTTCTGCGCGTCGCCGTCGGGGGTTGATCGCATGTCTGCTTATCCGATTATCGAACACGAATATGATGTCGTCATCGTCGGAGCCGGCGGCGCGGGCCTGCGGGCGGCCGTCGGCATGGTCGAGGCCGGGCTGAAGACGGCGGTCATCACCAAGGTCTTCCCGACCCGCAGCCATACCGTCGCGGCCCAGGGCGGCGTTTCCGCCTCGCTCGGCAATATGGGTGAGGACAACTGGCGCTGGCATATGTACGACACCGTCAAGGGGTCGGACTGGCTTGGCGACCAGGACGCCATCGAATACATGGTCCGCGAGGCGGTGCCCGCGATCATCGAGCTTGAGCATTACGGCCTGCCCTTCTCACGCACCGAGGACGGCAAGATCTATCAGCGCGCCTTCGGCGGCATGACCACCCGTTTCGGCGAGGGCCAGGCCCAGCGCACCTGCGCCGCGGCCGACCGCACCGGGCACGCCATGCTGCACACGCTCTACCAGCAGGCGCTGAAGCATCACGCCGAGTTCTTCGTCGAATATATCGCGCTCGATCTTTTGATGGACCCGGATGACGGGGCCTGCCGCGGCGTGATGGCCTGGAACCTGGATGACGGCACGATCCACCGCTTCCGCGCCCACCAGACCGTGCTGGCGACCGGCGGCTATGGCCGCGCCTATTTCTCCTGCACCTCGGCCCATACCTGCACCGGCGACGGCAATGCCATGGTGCTGCGCGCCGGCCTGCCGCTCCAGGACATGGAGTTCGTGCAGTTCCACCCGACCGGCATCTACGGCTCCGGCTGCCTGATCACCGAGGGCGTGCGCGGCGAGGGCGGATACCTCACCAACAGCGAGGGCGAGCGCTTCATGGAGCGCTATGCCCCCTCGGCCAAGGACCTTGCCAGCCGCGACGTCGTCAGCCGTTCGATGACCATCGAGATCCGTGAGGGCCGCGGCGTCGGCCAGCATAAGGATCACATCCACCTGCATCTCGAGCATCTGGACCCGGCGATCATCCACCAGCGCCTGCCCGGCATCGCCGAGACGGCCAAGATCTTCGCCAATGTCGACGTGACCCGCGAGCCGATCCCGGTGCTGCCGACCGTGCACTACAATATGGGCGGCATCCCGACGCACTATCTGACCGAGGTCCTGCGCCCGACGGCCGAGAATCCCGACCAGGTCGTTCCCGGCCTGCAGGCGATCGGTGAGGCGGCCTGCGTCTCGGTCCACGGCGCCAACCGCCTGGGTTCGAACTCGCTGCTCGACCTCGTCGTCTTCGGCCGCGCCGCCGGCCACCGCGCTGCCGAGATCGTGAAGAAGGGCGGGGCGCATAAGGCGCTGCCTGAGTCCGAGACCGACCGTGCGTTGACCCGCTTCGACCGCTTCCGCAACGCCAAGGGCGGCATCCGCGCCGCGCATCTGCGCCTTGAGATGCAGCGTGTGATGCAGAACAACTGCGCCGTGTTCCGCACCGGTGAGGTGCTGCAGGAAGGCTATGACCTGATGCAGCAGATCTGGGCCAAGCGGCCGGAGATCGATGTCAGCGACCGCTCGCTGGTCTGGAACTCCGACCTGGTCGAGGCGATGGAGCTGGACAATCTGATGTCCCAGGCCGTCGCCACCTTGGCCCCGGCGGTCTCCCGCCAGGAAAGCCGCGGCGCCCACGCGCGCGAGGATTTCCCGGATCGCGACGACACCAACTGGATGAAGCATTCGACCGTGTGGGTCGACGACAACGGCCAGCCCACTTTGGGCGACCGCCCCGTCCATCTCTACACGATGAGCAATGAAGTTGAGACCTTCCCGCCCAAGAAGCGGGTTTACTAAAGGATCGCCCAGAAATGGCCGAGTTCACACTGCCCGCAAATTCGAAGGTCAAGGCCGGTAAGAAGCATCCCGGGCCGAAGACCGCGAAGAAGCCGAAGACGTTCAAGATCTATCGCTGGACGCCGGACGACGACGCCAACCCGTCGCTCGACGAATATCCGATCGACCTCAGCAATTGTGGTCCGATGGTGCTAGATGCGCTGATCCACATCAAGAACGACATCGATTCGAGCCTGACCTTCCGCCGCTCCTGCCGCGAGGGCATCTGCGGTTCGTGCGCGATGAATATCGACGGCACCAACACGCTGGCCTGCACCAAGCCGATCGAGGACGTGAAGGGCGACGTCAAGATCTACCCGCTGCCGCACATGCCGGTGGTGAAGGACCTGGTGCCGGACCTGAACCACGTCTACGCCCAGTACGCCTCGATCGAGCCCTGGATGCAGACCCAGAGCGCCCCGCCGTCGCGCGAGCGTCTTCAGAGCCCGGCCGAACGTGAGAAGCTGGATGGACTTTATGAGTGCATTCTGTGCTTCTGTTGCACCACCAGTTGCCCCAGCTATTGGTGGAACGGCGAGCGGTATCTCGGCCCGGCAATCCTGCTGCAGGCCTATCGCTGGATCGCCGACAGCCGCGACGAGGCCGCTGGTGAGCGCCTGGACGCGCTCGAGGATCCGTTCCGCCTCTATCGCTGCCACACGATCATGAACTGCACCAGGACCTGCCCGAAGGGATTGAACCCCGCCAAGGCAATCGCAGAGATCAAAAAACTGATGGTTGAGCGCGTCTAGCCATCAATCAAGCCTCCGTCCCGACTCTCCCGTTACTGTCGGCGCCGGCGGCGTCGTTCATTCGGTAACGGGAAGGATTTGGAGGTATTTGATTGGTCGATAACACGATCCACGCGAAGTTCGATGGCCGTCTGGTCATCATCGGTTTCGGCACCATCGGTCAGGGCGTTCTGCCCCTGATTCTGCGCCATATCGACATCAAGCCGTCGCGCATCACCATCGTCACCGCAGAGGACTGGGGCGGTGAGGAAGCGGCGGATTACGGTATCCGCTTCGTCGTGGAGCCGCTGACGGTCAAGAACTACCGTGCGATCCTCGATCCGATCATCCGCAAGGGCGATTTCATCCTCAACCTGTCGGTCGAGGTGTCGTCGCTGGCGCTGATCGAATTCGCCCAGGAAAAGGGCGCGCTCTATCTCGATACCTGCATCGAGCCCTGGGCCGGCGGCTATACCGACCCAACCGTGCCCCAGGCCGACCGCACCAACTATGCACTGCGCGAAGCCGCCATGGCGCTCAAGGCCAAATCCCCGGAAGGGGGGCCGACCGCGATCCTGACCCATGGCGCCAACCCCGGCATGGTCTCGCATTTCGTCAAGCAGGCGCTGCTCGATATCGCCAACGACACCGGCGTCGAGACGGCCGAGCCAACCGACCGGATGGGCTGGGCCAGGCTGGCCCAGACGCTGGGTATCAAGGTGATCCATATCGCCGAGCGCGATACCCAGAAATCTAACCTGCGCAAGCGGGCGGGCGAGTTCGTCAACACCTGGTCGATCGACGGCTTCGTCGGCGAGGGCTGCCAGCCAGCCGAGCTCGGTTGGGGCAGCCATGAGAAGACCTTGCCGCCGGACGGCAATCGCCAGGAAAAGGGCTCGAAAGCGGCGATCTTCCTCAGCCGGCCTGGCGCCTCGACCCGGGTGCGGACCTGGACGCCCAAGTCCGGACCGTTCCACGGCTTCCTCATCACCCACAGCGAGGCGATCTCGATCGCCGCGCATCTGACGGTAGGCGAGGGCGCCGATCCGGAATACCGTCCAACCGTCCATTATTCCTACCATCCCTGCGACGATGCAGTGCTGTCGGTGCATGAGCTGGCCGGGCGCAACTGGAAACAGCAGCCTGAGCAGCGTCTGCTGATGGAGGACATCGCCGAAGGCATCGATGAGCTGGGCGTGTTGCTGATGGGCCATGCCCGCGGCGCCTACTGGTACGGCTCGCAGCTTTCGATCGGCGAGGCGCGGCGGCTGGCGCCGCACAACAACGCGACCAGCCTGCAAGTGACCTCCGCGGTGCTGGCCGGCATGATCTGGGCGATCCGCCATCCCGACCGCGGCGTCGTCGAGGCCGACGATCTGGATTTCCGCGAGGTGCTGGAAATCCAGATGCCCTATCTGGGACCGGTCGTTGGCGTCTATAGCAGCTGGACTCCGCTTGCCGACCGCACTGACCTGTTCGTCGAGGATATCGACGCCGACGATCCTTGGCAGTTCAAGAATTTTCGCGTCACATAAGCCCACGCCCCGTCCGGGCGTCTGAATAAGGGCCCCTCCGATGCTGAAGGCGTTGAGTCGCGCGGTCTCACAACTGTTCGATCCGGCGACCTTCGGTGTCCTGATTATCAGCGTCCTGGGCGCCGCCGGCCTGCTGGCGGCGGTCGTCGCCGGAGCTGATGTATTTGTCACGCACTTGACACTGTTCACGACCGGTTGGCTCAACTGGTTGGCGCACGTCGCTGTCGGCATCGGCACCGCACTGGTCGCCATCGCCTTGTTCGGCGTTGTTGCTGCTTTGATCGCTAGCCTGTTTGTCGAGCGGGTCGCCCGGGCAGTCGAACGGCGGTGGTATCCCGGCCTGCCGCCCGCGCGCAGCTCGGGCATCGGCGAGCAGCTCGCCGCCGGCCTGTCCTTCCTGTTCACGGCGCTGCTTCTTAACCTGTTGGTACTGCCGCTCTATTTGATCTGGGGCGCCAACGTCGCGATCTTTCTGGGCCTCAACGGTTACCTCCTCGGGCGCGAATATTTCGAGCTTGTGGCGCTTCGCCGAGTCGACCGCCGGACGGCCGGGCTGCTGTGGCGGGCGCATCGGATCAGGTTGATTTTGTGCGGTGCGATTGTCGCCGCCTTCGCCTTCGTGCCGTTCGCCAACCTGCTGACCCCGGTGTTGGCGACCGCTTTCATGCTGCACATCTTCCAGGATTTGCTGGCCGTCGAAGAAGCTTGCGAGCGCCGCCAGTTCGGTGTTAACCCCGGCAGTCTCCACCACCGACCTTGAAGGAAGACGTAATGTTCGGACGCAAGCCCCCCTCCGGTTCCGGTGACGCCACTCCGCCCGCGGCGCCGCAACCGACGACCTTCCAGCCGGCCTCAGCCGCACCGCGTCCAACTCCATCGGCGCCGCCCCGGCCCTCGCCGGCCGGCGAGGGCGAGACCGGATTGCCGTCACGGCCCTCCGCGGTCGCCGCCCCCGGCGCAGCCTCGGCCGTCCCGCCGCGCCGTCCGGCGGAGCCGATCCGCCAGGAGCCGGCCCGCGAGGTCCGCAAGCTGATCGTCGGCCGCGAGATCACTCTGTCGGGTGAGATTGCCGCTTGCGACCATCTGATCGTCGAGGGCACGGTGGAGGCCAGCGTCAAGGAATGCCATCGGCTCGAGGTCGCCGAGGCTGGCCTGTTCCGCGGCGCAGTCGAGATCCATGAGGCTGAGATCGCCGGCCGCTTCGAAGGCCAGATCATTGTCCAGGGGCGGCTCTCGGTGCGCTCCACCGGGCGGATCGAAGGCAAGATCCAGTATGGCGAGCTGGCGGTCGACGCCGGCGGCACGCTGGACGGCGAGGTCCGCGGTCACGGCAAGACAGCAAAGCCGGAAAAGGCGAAGCCGATCGCCGAGGCCCCGCTGCTCGACCAGCAGGCCAAGGACGACGAGAAGGCCGCTTCCTAGCGGATCGTGATCAGCTTGTCTGATCGCGTGAATCCGCTAGAGCACGCGAAAACCTAGGCGAGGACTTTGTCGCTCGCCGCGGCCTCATCCGCGGCGAGCACATCGCCCATGCCGACGGTCTTGTCCTTGAACGCGCACAGGTCGCGGATCAGGCAGGACGGGCAGTCGGGCTTGCGGGCCTTGCAGACATAGCGCCCGTGCAGGATCAGCCAGTGATGCGCATGCTGGCGGTATTTCTGCGGCACCGCCTTCATTAATTTGGCCTCGACCTGATCGGGTGTCTTGCCCGGCGCCAGCCCGGTGCGATTTCCCACTCGGAAGATATGGGTGTCGACCGCGATGGTCGGCTCGCCGAAGGCGACGTTCAGCACCACATTGGCCGTTTTGCGCCCAACCCCAGGCAGCGCCTGCAGCGCCTCGCGGTCACGCGGCACCTCGCCGCCATACTGCTCGGCCAGTATCTGCGACAGCTTCAGCACGTTCTTGGCCTTGGTGTTGAACAGACCGATCGTCTTGATCTTGTCGCGGATCGTGGCCTCGGGCAGCGCCGCCATCTTCTCCGGCGTATCGGCCAGGGCGAACAATCCCGGCGTGGCCCGATTGACGCCGACATCGGTCGCCTGGGCCGACAGCACCACCGCGACCAGCAGCTCGAAGGGGCTTTTATATTCCAGCTCGGTTTCGGGATGCGGGTCGCGCGCCTCCAGCCGGGCGAACATTTCTTCTATGTCTGCGCGCTTCATGCCGCCGTCTTTACCGTGCGTGTTCGGGGTGGCTATTCTTATGGCATGAGCAACGGTTCCGAAAGCCCGCGCCGCCTGCTGTTCCGGGCCCACCTGACCCCGCACCGCAGCCTGTCGCGCCGCGCCTTCCGCCGGGTGATGATCGCCGTCACCCTGTTCAGCCTGGCGGTCAGCACCGTCACGTTCTTCGCCGGCGCCTGGCCGGTCTTCGGCTTCATGGGGCTGGACATCGCGCTGGTCTATTTCGCCTTCAGGCTCAGCTACCGCAGCGGCCTGCTCAGCGAAACGCTTGAGCTGGACGAGCAGATGCTGACGGTGGAGCGCACCGACCCGCGCGGAGCAAGCCGAAGCTGGCGCCTCCAGCCCGCGTGGCTCAAGGTCGAGCTTGCTGAGCCGATCCTGCCGCAAACCCCGGTGGTCCTGCGTACCCACGGCCAAACCTTGCCGATCGGCATCTTCCTCCACCCCAGGCAACGCCGCGAAATCGCTGCCGACCTACGCGGCGCGCTGGCAAGATGGCGCCAGCCTGGGGCGCTGTTCGAATAGAATCCCTCGCCCTCCGGGAGAGGGATACGAAGGCTTAGCGAGTGAAGCGAGTTTAGCCGAAGTAGGGTGAGGGTAGGCTGCCGAGATACCGCACCCTCACCCTCCCATCGCTGCGCAATGGGCCCCACCCTCTCCCGAAGGGCGAGGGAGCTTCAGAAGGGAATCCAGCGATGGGTGACGTCCGTGGCCTCGATCAGCCATCGGCCTGTCGGACCAGCGTAGTGCCATTCGATCTCGTGGATCAGGTGCCCGTTTTCGGATAAGCGCAGCTCGTCATACCGCCAGTCGCGATGGCCCGCTGCGCTGTCCTGCATGTCGAGCGTGTAGGCGAAGACCTGCGGGTAGTGCAATTCGATGAAGCCGTCTTGATAGGCGCCGAGGAGACGCACCGTTAGCGATAATTGCCGGTTCTCCCGGCCCTGCCCAGCTGAGGGTTCTGTGAATTCCGCGCTCTCAAGCCAGGCGTCGTGCGGCGCGCGGTGATCGCTATTGCCGAAATACCAATCGGAGGTCGCAAGCGCATACGCGGACGGCGGAAAATTTGCCCGATGAGACCGGAGGTAGCTCTCGTAGCTCCTGAACGCTTCAACCACATCTTCGTCGCGTCCATCTGTACTGAGGATAAACACCGCCATCTCCGTTGGTCTGCGCGTCGCTATTTATAGGGGACGTTGCGTTTACGTGCCCGATCATTTGGAGGGGCGAATGCAGGATGGTTTGGCTGGCGAGCTCAAAAAGCTGATCGCATTGGCGCAGGCGCGGGGCTACATCACCTATGAGGAGTTGAATCAGGCGATGCCGTCCACGGACTATACGAGCGAGCAGATCGAAGACATTACCGCAATGTTTCAGGAAAAGGGCATCGCACTCGTCGAATTCCCGGAAGGCTATGAGCCTCGCGAAGCCGAGCCGGTTGACCGCGAAACTGCCTGTCAGCGTAGTGTCAGCCGCATCGAGACGGCTCTCGCGGCACTCAGACATGGCAGGATCAGGTTCGCTTGCCAGCTGTTGGAGGCAACGTCGGCTGAATTGCGGCCGTTCACCGAAGACTAAAGTTCAGTGGTAGGGCGGAAGAGCGTAACGTCCTCCGCCAGCCGCGCCTGCGCGGAACCCGATGAGGCTGCTAGCGATTTGGTGGATTACGCTACGCTCATCCACCCTACGTAGGACTACGCGTCCAGCCCCAGCACATCGCGCATGTTGTAGAGCCCCGGCTCCTTGCCGATGGCCCATATGGCGGCGCGTACCGCGCCCCGGGCGAAGATGTCACGGCCGCTGGCGCGGTGGCTCAGCTCCAGCCGCTCGCCGTCGCCGGCGAAGATGACGGTGTGGTCGCCGGGCACGTCGCCGCCGCGCAAGGCGGCAAAGCCGATCGTGCCTTTCTCCCGCGCGCCGGTCACGCCGTCGCGGCCGCGCACGGCGACATCGTCCAGCGCGACGCCGCGTCCGGCGGCTGCCGCGCGGCCCAGCGCCAGCGCCGTGCCCGAGGGGGCGTCGACCTTATGGCGGTGGTGCATCTCCACGATCTCGATATCGAATTCCCGGCCCAGCCGGGCCGCGGTGCGGCGGACCAGGTCGGCGAGCAAAGTGACGCCGACACTGTAATTGGCGGCATAGACGACCGGGATGCGCTCCGCAGCCTCGCGCAGCACGTCCTCGTCGCAGGTCGCCATGCCTGTGGTGCCGGCGACATAGGCGATGCCGGCCTCGGCGGCGATCAGTGCATGCTTGACCGTCGCGGCCGGGGTCGAGAATTCGATCGCCACATTGGCGGCGGCGATGCCCGCGGCGCCGTCCTTGCCGATGCGGATCGTTCCGGCGGGCAGGCCGGCCAGGAGCGCGGGATCCTGGCCGATCAGCGGGCTGCCGTTATATTCGACGGCGGCGGCCAGCACCGCGCCTTCGGTATCCGACAGCGCACGGATCAGCGCTCGGCCCATGCGGCCGCCTGCCCCCAGGATCGCGATTTTGGCGGTCACGATATCAGCTGTTCTTCGCGATCACCGTGTCGCCGAAGCGCCGCACCGCGTCGACCTTCTCCTGAAGCGAGAGGGCCGGGTTATAGACATCCCACGGTGCGGTGAAGATGTGGGTGGCGCCGATCGCTTCCATGGCCTTCATCGAATCGACATCGGTCGAATCCATCACGCCGGCATGGATCTGGAACGGATTCTTGTCGGTGCCGTATTCCTTGCGGTAGGCCTGGATGCCCTCGATCACGGTCTTGTTCTCTTCCACCGTGCCGCCAACCGACATCCAGCCGTCACCTAGGCGCGCGGCGCGGCGCTGCGCCGGCTTGGAATGGCCGCCGACCAGGATCGGCGGCGTCACGGCGGGCACCGGCCGCATCTTCACTTCGCCGAACTTGATGAACTGCCCGTCGTAACCGAAGTAGTTGCCGGTCCACAGGCCCCGGATGGCCTCCAGGCACTCGTCCATCACCTTGCCGCGATTGTCCCAATCGACGCCCAGATAGGTGAGGTCTTCCCGCCACGGGCTGATGCCGACGCCCAGCGACACCCGGTTGTTCGACAGGAACGCCAGCGAGGCATAGGCCTTGGCGGTCAGCACTGGGTGGCGGCTCGGCAGCTTCAGCACGCCGCAATAGAATTTCAGCGTCGTGGTCTGCGCCGCCAGGGAGGCGATGGCCGCGGTCGGGTCCAGGAAGTCGATATTCTCCAGGAATGACCGGTCGCCATCGTAATAGGGGTAAACCGAGTCCGTGTGCTTCGGATAGAACAGGCTGTCGCCGAAGGTGAAGCTGTCGAAGCCGGACGCCTCCGCCGCCTTGGCGACGTCGGCCATGTGGCGGATGTCGTTCAGCCCATATCCCAGTACAAAGCGCATGGTTTCCCCCATTTCAAATCGTGCCGCATGGTTCGCATGAAGGCTGTATCAAGTCCAGCGGGGGCTACGGTTTTGGCCGTATGGATGGAGTTTGGCTGCCACGCTATCGTCTCATGCATTCGCTTATGCCCGCTTCTGAACTAGAGAAGACGGCAAATCAGGGAGGCAGATATGACGGGGATGTTCACGGATAAGGTCGTGCTGGTGACCGGCGGCGGCCAGGGCATGGGCAAGGCGGCGGCGCAGCGCTTCGCCGAGGAGGGGGCCAAGGTCGCCGTCGTCGACATCAATCCGGAGGCCGCCCAATCGGTGGTCCAATGGATTGCCGCCAAGGGCGGTGAGGCAATCGCGGTCCGTGCCGATATTTCGCAGGAGGTGGACAATCACCGCATGGTGGCCGAAACCGTGTCGCGCTTCGGATCGCTCCACGCCGCCTTCCTCAATGCCGCGATGCTGGGCGGCGTGCTGGATTTCTTTGAGACCGATGCGGCGACCTTCGACAGGATCGTGGGCGTCAATCTGCGCGGCTGCTTCTTCGGCATGCAGGCGACGGCGCGGGCCATGGGGCCGGGCGGGTCGGTGGTGGTCAATGCCTCGACCGCGGCGCTGTCGGCCAACCAGTACAATGCCGTCTATACCGCGACCAAGCACGGTGTGCTGGGGCTGGTGAAGGCGGCGGCCGAGCCGTTCGGCGCGCGCAAGCTTCGCATCAACGCAATCTGCCCGGGCTATATCGCGACGCCGATGAACGGCATCGCCGATTCGGTCGAGCCCATGCCCGCCGACGCCCTGCCGCCGACCGATTTCTGCGGCATGGGCCTGCCCCAACATATCGCCGAGCTGGCTGTGTTCCTGTGCAGCTCGCGCGCCGCCTTCCTGACCGGCGCGGGCTACTTGGCAGATGGTGGGCTGATGGCGAACATCCCCTCGATCCGCATCTAGGGGCGCCCGATGCCCTGCCGGGTCATCCAGTGCGGCACCGGCATGGCCGGCGGCGAGGCGCTGCGTGCGATCCTCGACCGGCCGGACCTGGAACTGGCCGGCCTCATGGTGGCGCGGGCGGAGAATGCGGGAAAGGATGCCGGCGAGGCGGCAGGCCGCCTGCCGACTGGTATCAGCGCAACGACTTCGATCGAAGAGATCGCCGCCATCGATGCCGATATCGTCTGCTACATGCTGGTGGTGCCGAACCTGGACGATATCTGCCGGCTGCTGGCATCGGGCAAGAACGTCGTTACCACGGCCGGGCTGATCTTCCCGACCTGGCGCGCGCCGGATGCGCGGGACCGGCTGGCGGCGGCCTGCGCGGCGGGCAACAGCTCGTTCTATGTCACCGGCATCAATCCAGGCTGGGTCGACGAGGTGCTGCCGCTGGTGATGTCGAGCCTCTGCCGCGATATCGAGCGGATCGACATCCGCGAATATGCTGACTGCGCCAAATACCCGTCCCCGGCGCTGACCTTCGACGTCATGGGCTTCGGCAAGACACCGGAGGAGATCGCCGCCGGCGCGGCGCCGGACATGACAGTGATGACCGATTTCTTCGCCCAGGCGGTCGCCGCGCTGGGCCACGGGCTGGGGTTGGAACTGGACGATATCGCCGTGACCCGCGAATTCGCGCTGGCGTCCGCCGATTTCACCATCCCGGTCGGCCCGGTCAAGGCCGGCACCATCGCCGGCCAACGCTGGCGCTGGACCGGCAGCGTGGCTGGTGTGGCGCGTATCGTGCAGGAGACGTTCTGGGTGATCGCCTTCGATCTTGGCGAGGGCTGGCCCAAATCGGGCGATGTGCAGAACGATACGCAGTGGCAGGTGACGATCGAAGGCTCGCCGTCCCTGCGGGTCGTGTTCGAACCGCGGGTGAGTTTCAGGGATGCGAACGCCGAGGGGCCCAACCCGTCTGGCCTAGCCACGGCGATGGCTGCGGTGAACATTCTGACCGCTGTGTGTGATGCCCCATCCGGATTGCTGACCAGCGTGGACCTCAAGCTGCCGCGCTGGCGGGGTGTCCACCACGTCGGATAATGTAGGATGGGTAGAGCGTAGCGAAACCCATCATCACGTGCGTCCGATGATGGGTTTCGCTACGCTCTACCCATCCTACAAAAGAAGGGGAATCCATGTTTCGGCTGGATGGGAAGATCGCGCTGGTGACGGGCAGCGGCGCCGGGCTCGGCGTCGGCATTTTGCGCGCGATGGGTCGGCAGGGCGCACGCGCCATCGTCAACGACATGAACCCGGCCCTGGCCGAGGAAACCGCCGGCATGCTGACAGCCGAGGGGCTTTCGGTCTCCGCCGTCCCGTTCGACGTGACCGACGGTGAGGCCGTGAAGGACGGCGTCGCCCGGGTCGAGCGTGAGATTGGGCCGATCGACATACTGGTCAATAATGCCGGCAATATGGGCGGCCGCAGATATGTGCCGGCACCTTTCGCGGAGACCCTGCCGGAATTCTGGCAGCCCTTCATCGCGGTCAATCTGATGGGCGTACTCTACTGCACCCATGCCGTGATCTCAGGCATGTCGGCGCGTGGGTTCGGCCGGGTGATCACTGTGTCCTCGACGGCGGGCCGGGTCGGCAAGTCGATCAATGTCTCGGTCTATGGCGCGGCCAAGGCCGGGGCCGCCCATTTCATGCGCCACCTGTCGCAGGAGGTCGCCAAGGACGGCGTCACCGCTAACGTCATCTCGCTCGGCTTCATGAACACGATGAGCGGCCCGTTCGCCGAGAAGATCCTGCCGTCAGTGCCGGCCGGCCGCTTCGGCACGCCGGAAGACCTCGGCGCGGCTACGGTCTACCTCGCCTCGGATGAGGCAAGCTGGATCACGGGGGCGACGCTGGTGGTGGACGGAGGCTATACGCCCTTTTAGACGCAAGTGCGGCTACGCACCTACGCACTACCCGCCCAGGAATTCCTTCACCTTGGCGAAGAAGCCTTCCGATTCCGGGTGGGTGCCCGGCGCGCTGCCGCCTTCGCGTTCGAATTCCTGCAGCAACTCCTTCTGCCGCTTGGTCAGCTTGACCGGCGTTTCGACGCCGACCTCGATATAGAGGTCGCCGCGGTTGGGGCTGCGCAGGATCGACATGCCTTTGCCGCGCAGGCGGAATTGCTGGCCCGACTGGGTGCCGGCGGGGATGGTGACCTGGCTGCGCGACCCGTCGATGGTCGGCACCTCGATCTGGCCGCCCAGCGCCGCTGTCGGCATGGTGATCGGCACACGGCACTGCAGGTCGGCGCCGTCGCGCTGGAAAAAGCGGTGCGGCTGGACCGACAGGAAGACGTAAAGATCGCCGGCTGGCGCGCCGCGCATGCCCATCTCGCCCTCGCCCGACAGGCGGATGCGGGTGCCGTCGTCGACACCCGGCGGGATCGAGACCTCCAGGGTCTTTTCCTTGCGGATGCGGCCCGAGCCTGAGCAATAGCGGCAGGGATCCTTGATCACCTGGCCAGCGCCGCCGCAGGTCGAGCAGGTCCGCTCGATGGTGAAGAAGCCTTGCTGCGCCCGCACGCGGCCCTGGCCGCGGCAGGTCGGGCAGGTGGTCGGCGCTGCGCCGTTGGCCGCGCCGCTGCCGTGGCAGGGCTCGCAGGCATTCCAGCCGGGCACGCGAATGGTGACCTGGTCGCCCTTGAAGGCGGTTTCCAATGAGATTTCCAGGTTATAGCGCAGGTCTGAGCCGCGCTGCGTCTGGCTCTCGCGACGTCCGGACAGGTCGCCGAACATCTGGTCGAAAATATCGGAGAAATTTGCGGCGAACCCATCGGCGCGCTGGCCGCCGCCCATGCCGCCATTTTCGAACGCGGCATGACCGAACCGGTCATAGGCCGCGCGCTTCTGGTCGTCCTTCAGTATGTCATAGGCGTGGGACAGGTCCTTGAACTTCTGCTCCGCGACGGCGTCGCCCGGATTGCGGTCCGGGTGGAACTGCATGGCGAGCTTGCGATAGGCGCGCTTGATATCCTCTGCGCTGGCCCCCTTCGACACACCTAAAGTTTCGTAGCAATCCGCCTTCATAGCCTATGTTTATCCCAGCACGGCCCTTGAGGCCGATAATGAACCGCCCCGGCTTGAATTCATGTCAAGCCAGGGCGGTGTCCTAACGTCTTATCATTGTTTTCCGGCCGCCCGTCTAGCCGGCTTTGCGATCGTCTTCCTTGACCTCGGTGAAGTCGGCGTCGACCACCTTGTCGTCGCCCTGGGCGCCAGTCTGGGCACCGCCGGCCGCGTCGCCGCCAGCGGCGGCCTGCTCCTGCTGTGCCTTGTACATGGCTTCGCCCAGCTTCATCGAGACCTCGGTCAGGGCCTGGCTCTTGGCCTTGATGTCCTCGACGTTCTCGCTGGCCAGCGCCGCCTTCAGGTCGGCGACCGCGCGCTCGATCGCTTCCTTGTCGGAAGCCGCCGCCTTGTCGCCAAGCTCGGACAGGGTCTTCTCGGTCTGGTAGACCAGCGCGTCGGCCTGGTTGCGGGCCTCGACCAGATCGCGCTTGGCCTTGTCGGCCGCGGCATTGGCTTCGGCATCCTTCACCATCTTGTCGATGTCGGCGTCCGACAGACCGCCCGAAGCCTGGATGCGGATCTGCTGCTCCTTGTTGGTCGCCTTGTCCTTGGCCGTCACCTGGACGATGCCGTTCGCGTCGATGTCGAAGGTGACCTCGATCTGCGGCACGCCGCGCGGCGCCGGCGGGATGCCGACCAGGTCGAACTGACCCAGGATCTTGTTGTCCGCGGCCATCTCGCGCTCGCCCTGGAAGACGCGGATGGTCACCGCGTTCTGGCTGTCCTCGGCGGTCGAGAAGGTCTGGCTCTTGCGGGTCGGGATCGTCGTGTTGCGGTCGATCAGACGGGTGAACACGCCACCCAGCGTCTCGATGCCCAGCGACAGCGGGGTGACGTCGAGCAGCAGGACATCCTTGACCTCGCCCTTCAGCACGCCGCCCTGAATGGCCGCGCCGATGGCCACGACCTCGTCCGGGTTGACGCCGCGATGCGGCTCACGGCCGAAGAAGCTCTTCACCGTCTCGATGATCTTGGGCATGCGGGTCATGCCGCCGACCAGGACCACCTCGTTGATGTCGCTCGCCTTCACGCCGGCATCGGCCAGCGCCTTGCGGCACGGCTCGATCGTCCGCTGCACCAGGTCTTCCACCAGCTGCTCCAGCTTGGCGCGGGTCAGCGTGATGTTGAGGTGCTTCGGGCCGGTCTGGTCCGCGGTGATGAACGGCAGGTTGACGTCGGTCTGCGACGCGGACGACAGCTCGATCTTGGCCTTCTCGGCGGCTTCCTTCAGCCGCTGCAGGGCCAGCCGGTCGCCGCGCAGGTCGATGCCCTGATCCTTCTTGAACTCGTCGGCCAGGAAATCGATGATCCGGTGGTCGAAGTCCTCGCCGCCCAGGAACGTGTCGCCGTTGGTCGACTTCACCTCGAACACGCCGTCGCCGATCTCCAGGATCGAGATGTCGAACGTGCCGCCGCCCAGGTCATAGACGGCGATCGTGCCGGTGCCCTTGCGCTCAAGCCCATAGGCAAGCGCCGCGGCGGTCGGCTCGTTGATGATGCGCAGAACCTCAAGACCGGCAATCTTGCCGGCATCCTTGGTGGCCTGGCGCTGGCTGTCGTTGAAATAGGCCGGGACGGTGATGACCGCCTGGGTCACGGTTTCGCCGAGATAGGCCTCGGCAGTCTCCTTCATCTTCTGCAGGATGAAGGCGCTGATCTGCGACGGCGCGTATTTCTTGCCCTGGGACTCGACCCAGGCATCGCCGTTGTCGCCCTTGACCAGCTTGAAGGGGACGTTCTTCGAATTCTGCTGAACCACCGGGTCGTCGAACCGGCGGCCGAGCAGCCGCTTGATCGCGAACAGGGTGTTTTCCGGGTTGGTCACGGCCTGGCGCTTCGCGGCCTGGCCGACCAGACGCTCACCCGAGGGGGTGAAGGCCACCATCGATGGGGTGGTGCGCTGACCCTCGGCGTTTTCGATCACCTTGGCCTGGCTGCCTTCCATGACGGCGACGCAGGAGTTGGTGGTGCCGAGATCGATACCGATAACTTTACTCATGTCTCTTCCTCATTTGCGGCGGATCGTCCGGGCCGGCCCACGCACGGCGGCACCAAGCCCTGATCCCCTGGGGGTTTTCCGGCGAATATCCGCCGGCTTTGGCTATCGGACGATATAGGGGCCATATACCGGCCCTGCAACCTGTCCGAACGCAGTTTAGTGCGGGTTTGGCGTCAGGCGGCGGGGCCGCCCTTGGCCGCGGCGACGCGGGCCGGGCGCAGCAACCGGTCGCCGATCGTATAGCCGGCTTCCAGCACCTGCACGACGGTACCGACGGGTTGGTCGGGTGCGTCGAGCTCGAACAGGACCTCGTGGAAATTCGGGTCGAACTTCTGGCCCGCCGGGTCCAGCTTCTTGACGCCGTTCTTTTCCAGGACCGAGAGCAGGTTCTTCTCGGTCGCGCCGACGCCGTCTACCAGCTTGGCCAGGAACTCGTCCTTCGCGACCGCCGCGGCCGGAACCGCGTCCAGCGCCCGGCGCAGATTGTCGGCCACGGTCAGCGTGTCACCGGCAAAGCGGGAGATGGCGTAGCGCGCCGTATCCTCGCGCTCGCGCTCCAGCCGGCGGCGGACATTCTCGGTCTCGGCCATGGCGCGCAGCATGCGGTCACGCGCCTCGGCCAGGTCGGCCTCAAGCTTCGCGATCCGCTCCTCGGCGGGCGATTGCGTCTGCGCCGGTTCGGGCGGGGCTTGCTCAGCGGTCGCGGTTTCGCTCGGCTGCCCGTTGTTGGCAGGCTGCGCGTCGGGACTCTCGGAGGGCGCGTCGAAGTAAGGTGCTCTTTTCTTGTCGGGATCGCTCATATTTCTGTTCCAACGGCAATAAGATCACGTCTTCACCCCAGCAACCGGCTGATCACCTTGGCGGTGTAGTCGACCATCGGGATGATGCGGGCATAGTTCAGCCGGGTTGGGCCGATCACGCCGATCGCGCCCACCACCTGCTCGCGGCTGTTCATATAGGGAGTGATGATCATCGAACAGCCCGCATGGGCGAACATTTCGTTTTCCGAACCGATAAAAATCTGCACGCCCTCGGCCCGGTTGGCGGCTTCGAGCAGCTTCAGCATCGTGTCCTTGGTCTCCAGCGCCTCGAACAGGGCGCGAATCCGGATCACGTCGGCGCGGTCGCCGATATCTTCCAGCAGGTTGCCCTGGCCGCGGACGATCAGCTGGTCGGTGCCGATGGAACGGATCGCGAGACCAGCCTCGACCAGCCCCGCGGTTAGCGAATCGAGCTGCGTCTGCGCGGTCTGGATTTCCGCCAGGATGGCGGCGCGGCCCTCGTCGATAGTGCGGCCGATCAGCCGCGACGACAGATAGTTCGAAGCCATCACCAGCGAGGCGGCGGGAATGCCCAGCGGCGTCTCGATCACCCGGTTCTCGACCACCCCATCCTCGGTCACCATGACGATCAGGGTGCGGCCGGGCCCCAGCGCGACGAATTCCAGATGCTTCAGCGGCTTGTCGGTCTTGGGCGCGACCACCAGGCCGGTGCAGCCGGACAGGCCGGACAGGACCGCGGTCGCTTCGCCCAGCATCTCGGGGAGCGACCGGCCGGCGGCGGAAGCGCGGCCGTTGATCGCCTCGCGCTCGTCGTCGGACAGGTGGCCGACCTGCAGCAGGCCGTGGACGAACAGGCGCAGGCCCGCCTCGGTCGGCAGGCGGCCGGCGGAGGTATGCGGCGCGTGCAGCAGCCCGACATCTTCCAGGTCGGCCATGACATTGCGGATCGTTGCCGGCGACAGGCTCATCCCCAGCCTGCGCGAGATCGCCCGCGAACCCACGGGTTCGCCGGTTTCGACATAGGCGTCGACAATGAGGCGCAAGACTTCGCGTGCGCGTTTGTTGAGGTCCGCGGGCATCGATTGCATCATTATCCGGTCCGGCCTGAAAAGCTAATGGCCCGTGTACGGGTTTTCAACGTGGACTGGACCGCCGGGGCGGTGATCGGTAGGGTCGCGCCAACCCAAACTTTGCCAGAGAGCCATAATGACCGAGCGCCCGTCCGGCCGCGCCTTCGACCAGCTTCGCGACATCCGTCTCGAAACCGGCGTTTCCAAATATGCCGAGGGTTCCTGCTTGGCGAAGTTCGGCGACACCCACGTGCTGTGCACCGCCTCGGTCGATCCCGGTACGCCGCGCTGGCTCAAGGGCCAGGGGCTGGGCTGGGTCACCGCCGAATACGGCATGCTGCCGCGCTCGACCCACACCCGCACCGACCGTGAGGCGGCGCGCGGCAAGCAGAGCGGGCGGACCCAGGAAATCCAGCGCCTGATCGGCCGCGCCCTGCGCGCCGTGACCGACCGCGCGGCGATGGGCGAGCGGCAGATCAAGATCGATTGCGACGTCATCCAGGCCGACGGCGGCACTCGCACCGCCGCCATCACCGGCAGCTATGTCGCCCTCTATCTCGCCTTCGACAGCATGGTGAAGCTGGGCGCGCTGGCGTCGGTTCCTCTGAAAAGCTCGATCGCCGCCATCTCCTGCGGGATCTGGGAGGGCATGCCGGTGCTAGATCTGGATTATGCCGAGGATTCCGCCTGCCAGACCGATTCCAACTTCGTGCTGACCGGCACCGGCGGCATCGTCGAGATCCAGGCGACGGCCGAGCAGGATGCGTTCCAGGAGGGCGAGTTCGACGAGCTGCTGCGCCTGGCGCGCAAGGGCATCGGCGAGCTGACCCTGCATCAGAACAAGGCTCTCGGCCTCTGATGGGCCGGCACTTCACCGGCGATACGCTGATCATCGCCAGCCACAACAAGGGCAAGGTACGCGAGATCGCCGAGCTGCTGGGTGCCTATGTCGCCTATTTCCCCAGCGCCGGCGACCTGAACCTGCCTGAACCTGAAGAGACCGAGACCAGCTTTATCGGCAATGCCGAGCTCAAGGCCTGCGCCGCCGCGGCCGCGAGCGGCCTGCCGGCCGTGGCTGACGATTCCGGTCTGGTCGTGCCGGCCCTGGATGGCGCGCCTGGTATCTATTCCGCACGCTGGGCCGGGCCGGACAAGGATTTTTCCGTTGCCATGCGCCGGGTCGAAACAGAGCTCGGCGACCGCGATCCATCGGCCTATTTCGTCTGCGCGCTCTCGCTCGCCTGGCCGGACGGGCATACGGAATCGGTCGAGGGCCGCATCCATGGCCGGCTGATCTTCCCGGGGCGTGGTGACAAGGGCTTCGGCTACGACCCCATCTTTATTGCCGAGGGCCGTGACATCACATTCGCCGAGATGGACCCGGACGAAAAACACAGCATCAGCCACCGCGCCGATGCCTTCGCGCAACTGGTGGCACGGTGCTTCGGCAAGAGTTGAGCCCCGGCTTCGGCATCTACGTCCATTGGCCGTTCTGCCTGTCGAAATGCCCGTATTGCGACTTCAACTCGCATGTTCGCGACAGCGTCGACCATGACCGCTGGCGGACGGCGCTGCTGGCCGAGCTCGACCATTATGCCGACCGCACGCCCGGCCGCACGGTAACCTCGATCTTCTTCGGCGGCGGCACGCCATCGCTGATGGAGCCGTCGACCGCCGCGGCGGTCATCGACCGGGTTGCCGAGCGCTGGACAGTCGCGCCCGATGTCGAGATCACGCTTGAGGCCAATCCCAGCTCGGTCGAGGCCGATCGTTTCGCCGATCTGGCGGCCGCGGGGGTCAACCGCGTGTCGCTTGGCGTGCAGGCGCTGGACGACGTCTCGCTCGCCTTCCTCGGCCGCCGCCACAATGCCGGCGAAGCCCTCGATGCGCTGGCCGTCGCCAAGCGCCGCTTCGCCCGCACCTCGTTCGACTTGATCTATGCCCGGCCCGGCCAGACGCTCGCCGCCTGGCAGGCTGAGCTGGGCCGCGCCCTGGAAGAGGGGACCGAGCATCTGTCGGTCTATCAGCTGACGATCGAGGAAGGCACGCGCTTCGCCACGCTGGCGGCGCGCGGCGAGCTCGACATGCCGGACGAGGACACCCAGGCCGCCCTTTATGAGGCGACGCAGGAGATGCTGGCCGCGGCAGGCCTGCCGGCCTACGAAATCTCCAACCACGCCCGACCGGGCGCCGAATCCCGCCATAATCTGACCTATTGGCGCTATGGCGACTATGTCGGTATCGGCCCCGGAGCGCATGGCAGGCTGACCGTGGACGGGCAGAAGCTTGCCACCCGCGCTCATCGGGCTCCCGAGATCTGGCTCGACCGCGTCGCCGCCCACGGCCACGGCGCCCACGCGGATGAGCCGGTCGGTATGGCCGAACGCCGCGACGAGCTGATCATGATGGGGCTGCGCCTGACCGAAGGTGTCGCGCGCGCCCGGTTGCGTGACGAATTGAGGGCAGATGTCAGCCACCTGCTGGACACTCGGAAATTGGACCGGCTGGTCGAGGCTGGGTTCCTGGCGCTGGACGACGAGCGGCTCAGTGCCACGCCAGCCGGATTGCAGCGGCTGAACGCGGTTCTGTTGTCCCTGCTGAGCTAACTCGCCCCTAAATTGTCATGGCCGGGCTTGACCCGGCCATCCACGCGGTTCCGCCTGTGCCGAAACCAGAGGTCTGCGCCATCGGTGTCCCGTGGATGCCCGGGTCAAGCCCGGGCATGACGGTAGTGGGGAACAGGCTCGCGCCTACTCCGCCGCCTCGTCCAGCACTTCCACCGGCTTCCACCGCAGCACAGGCTTGCGTGCCGCCGCGGTTTCGTCCAGCCGGCGGCGGGGTGCCAGGCGCGGAGCACCGGTGAAGTGGGCCGCATCGCCCGACATAGCGCGTTCGGACAGGTTCCGCAGTGTGGCGACGAACAGGTCCAGCGATTCCTTGGGCTCGCTCTCGGTCGGCTCGATCAGCATGGCGCCGTGGACGACCAGCGGGAAATAGACGGTCATCGGGTGGTAACCCTCGTCCAGCATTGCCTTGGCGAAGTCGAGCGTGGTGACGCCGGTCCCTTTCAGGAATTCGTCGTCGAACAGCGCCTCATGCATGCAAGGGCCGTCGAAGGCCGGGCTCATCACATCCTTGAGCGAGGCCAGGATGTAGTTGGCGTTCAGCACCGCATCGCTCGAGGCCTGTAACAGGCCGTCGGCGCCGTGGCTGAGGATATAGGTCAGCGCCCTTGTGAACATGCCCATCTGGCCGGCGAAGGCCTTCATCCGGCCAAAGCTCGTGCCTTCGGGATGCTCGACCAGCCGAAAGCCGTCGCCGTCGCGCACGACCGCGCTGGCCGGCGCGTAGGGCGCTAGCGCTTCGGACAGGACCACAGGGCCGGCGCCGGGGCCGCCGCCGCCATGCGGGGTGGAGAACGTCTTGTGCAGGTTGATGTGCATCGCGTCGATGCCGAGATCGGCTGGCCGCACGCGCCCGACGATGGCGTTGAAATTGGCCCCGTCGCAATAGAACAGCGCCCCCGCCTCATGCACCAGCCGGGCGATCTCGACGATGTCGCGCTCGAACAGGCCGCAGGTGTTGGGGTTGGTCAGCATGATCGCGGCGACGTCGGGGCCCAGCTTGGCCTTCAACGCCTCCAGATCGACCCGTCCGTCGGCAGTCGCCGGGATCGCGTCGACGGTGTAGCCGAGAGCAGCGGCGGTCGCCGGGTTTGTGCCGTGCGCCGATTCCGGAACCAGCACGCGGCTGCGCTTGTCGCCCCGCGCTTCCAGCGCCGCGGCGATGGCGATCATGCCGCACTGCTCGCCATGGGCGCCGGCGCCGGGCGACATCGCCACTGCTGCCATGCCGGTCAGGGTCAGCAGCCATTGGGCAAGGCTGTCGATCGCCTCCAGCGCGCCTTGAACGGTCGAGATCGGCTGCAGCGGGTGGATGTCGGCAAAGCCGGGCAGGCGAGCCATCGCCTCGTTCAGCCGCGGATTGTGCTTCATCGTGCAGGAGCCGAGCGGATAGAAGCCAGCATCGATGGCGAAATTCTTCTGGCTGAGCCGTGTGTAGTGACGGATCACCTGCGGCTCCGACAGGCCGGGCAGGCCGATCTCGCCCCGTGCCTTGACCTTGCCGATACGCAGCGCCGTCGCCGGCGGTTCGGGCAGGTCGACGGCGGTGCGACCGGGCTGGCCCTGTTCGAAGATCAGCGCTTCTTCGATCTGCAGGCCGCGATTGCCGGTGAAGGTCGCGGTCGCGCCACCGACGGTGTCGGCCTGGGGCCTTGTGTCGCCGCGGCCGGTGCTGTTCATCGCCATCAGAGAATCTCCTCGAGCGCCGCCGCCAGGGCGTCGATATGGTCTTGCGTGGTCGTTTCGGTCGCGGCGACCAGCAGCAGATTGTCCAGCTCCGGCTTGCCGGCGATCAGGCGGGAGACGGGCACGCCGCCCAGGATCTTCCGCTCCGCCAGTTCCTCGACCACCCCCGCCGCCGGCTTGGGCAGGCGGATCGTGAATTCGTTGAAGAAGCCGTCATTCACGACCTCCACACCCGGCACCTTCGCCAGCCGGTCGGCCAGTGCGGCAGCCGTGGCGTGGTTGAGCCGCGCCAGGCGCGTCAGTCCGGCCTCGCCCAGCAGCGACAGGTGGATGGTGAAAGCGAGCGCGCACAGGCCGCTATTGGTGCAGATATTGCTGGTCGCCTTCTCGCGCCGGATATGCTGCTCGCGGGTCGACAGCGTCAGGACCCAGCCGCGCCGCCCGTCGGCATCGACGGTCTCGCCACAGAGCCGGCCCGGCATCTGCCGCATATATTTCTCGCGCGTGGCGAAGAGCCCGACATAGGGGCCGCCGAAATTGAGTGCGTTGCCGATCGATTGGCCCTCGGCCACGACGATGTCGGCCCCCATCTCGCCGGGCGGGGTCAATAGGCCCAGCGAAACCACCTCGGTCACCACCACGATCAGCAGCGCGCCCTTGGCATGGCACGCCTCGGCCAGGGCCGACAGGTCGCGGACATGGCCGAACACGCTGGGGTTCTGCACGACGACGCAGGAGGTGGTGTCGTCGATCAGGCCGGTCAGGTCCTCGGTGCCGTCGACATCGGCCGGCGACTCGATTGAGGTGAAATTGGTCCAGCGCGCCTGGGTACGGGTGACCTCGGCATAATGGGGATGCAGGCCACCCGACAGGATCGCCTTCGACCGGCGGGTGACGCGGTTGGCCATCATCACCGCCTCGCCGCACGCGGTCGAGCCGTCATACATCGAGGCGTTGGCGACCTCCATCCCGGTCAGCAGCGCGACCTGGGTCTGGAACTCGAACAGATATTGCAGCGTGCCCTGGCTGACCTCGGGCTGGTACGGCGTATAGCTGGTCAGGAACTCGCCGCGCTGGATCAGGTGATCGACGGCGGCGGGCACGTGATGGCGATAGGCACCCGCCCCGACAAAGAACGGCACCGAACCGGCCGGGATGTTCTTTCCGGCCAGCGCCTTCATCCGCCGCTCGACGCCCAGTTCCCCCTCATGCGGGGCTAGGCCTTCGATCGGTCCGCTCCGCCGGGCAGAGGCGGGCACGTCCTCGAACAGCGCATCGACGGAGGAGACGCCGATCCGCGCCAGCATCCCCTTCCGATCATTCTCGGTCAGCGGCAGGTAACGCATCAGGTCAGTTCCGCGATCATGTTCTTGTATTCGGTCTCGTTCATCAGCACGTCGAGCTGCGCCGTGTCGCTGAGCTTCACCTTGAAGAACCAGCCGTCGCCGTGCGGATCGGTGTTGACCGTATCCGGCTGATCCTGGAGCAGCTTGTTGATCTCGGTCACCTCGCCGTCGACCGGGGCATAGACCTCGCTCGCCGCCTTCACCGATTCGACCACGGCGGCATCCTTGCCGCGCTCCAGCGTCTTGCCAACATCCGGCAGCTCGACGAACACCACGTCGCCCAGCTGCTGCTGGGCATAATCGGTGATGCCGACGACCGCGGTCTCACCCTCGATGCGGATCCATTCGTGGTCCTTGGTGAATTTGATGTTGGCCATGATGACTCCTGGTCCTTGTGCGGTGAAAAAGGGTGTTAGGCTTTGAAATAGCTGTGCGGAACGAAGGGCATGGTGACGATGCCGGCCGGCAGTGCCTTGCTGCGGACGATCAGCTCGACCGCTGTGCCGGGAGCGGCATGGGCGGTGTCGACATAGCCCATAGCCACCGGCCGGTCGGCCGAGGGGCCGAAGCCGCCGCTGGTGATGCGGCCGACGGTCCGGCCGTCGATCTGGATTTCCGTGCCCTCGCGCGCCGGGGCGCGGCCTTCGGGCTGAATGCCGACGCGGCGGCGGGCCGGGCCATCGGCGATCTGTTTCCGGATCACCGCGTCGCCGATGAAGCGGCCTTCCGCGCGGCGGCGCTTCGAGATCGTCCAGATCAGATCGGCCTCGATCGGCGTGATGCTCTCGTCGATATCGTGCCCATGCAGGCACAGCCCGGCCTCCAGCCTCAGCGAATCGCGCGCACCCAGGCCGATCGGCTTCACCTCCGCTTCGGCCAGCAGCAGGCGGGCGATATCGACGGCGCGCACGGCCGGGATCGACAGCTCGAACCCGTCCTCCCCGGTATAGCCGGAGCGGGTGAGCGTGATCGGGATGCCGGCCAGGGTTGCGCTGGTCTCGGTCATGAAAGCAGTCTTGCCGATGCCGGGAATGTGGCGTTCCAGCACCGTCACGGCGGCGGGACCCTGCAGCGCCAGCAGCGCGCGCTCCGTCTCATGGACCAGCGTCACATCCTTGGGCAGATGCGCTTTCAGATGGGCAATGTCGTTATCCTTGGTCCCTGCATTGACCACCAGCCCCAGCTCGCCGGCGCGCCGCGCGATCATCAGATCGTCGATGATGCCGCCCTTGTCGTTGGTCAGCATCGTGTAGCGGATACGGCCCAGCCCCAGCGCCTGGATGTCGCCCGGCACCAGCCTCTCGATCGCGGCGATTGCGCCGTCGCCGAGCAGCCGGACCTGGCCCATATGCGATACGTCGAACAGGCCGGCGGCTTTGCGGGTATGGAGATGCTCGGTCAGGATGCCGGTCGGATACTGCACGGGCATCGCATAGCCGCCGAACGGCACCATCTTGGCGCCCAGCTCGCGGTGCAGCGCATCCAGCGGTGTGGTCTTCAACAGTTCAGAATCGGTCACGTTGCCCCCGACAGAGTACCCACCGCGCCAGCCAGCGCGGAGATGGGCCCCCTCTGTCGAAAACCTGAGAGATTCACGGGGTGCGCCATTCCCTCACCGGGGGTGCACTTCCGCTTACTCCGTCGGTGAGAACACGTCCGTGACGGACCTGTCCTGCTTTCCAGAGCGCCCACCCCGAAGCGGTCCTCGGTGCCTGAGAGTTTCCGGGGCGGTTGCTCCTTCGGCGTCATCCTACGCCAAGGCTTCGGATGATCTCTCCCGCGGCGGGGTATTGGGCGTCCCCACTGCTAGGCTGCGAATCGCCCGGAGTCAAATGCCGCGGCGGCATGTCAATTTTCTGAAATTTGCCCCGTGCCCTTGACAGTCGCCGGGTGCGGTCGGATGTCTTTCTGATGACGCTTCCGCCGCTCACCATCGTGCTTGCCGGGCCCCGCGGTTTCTGCGCGGGCGTCGACCGCGCCATCCAGATCGTCGAGCGTGCACTCGAGATCTCCGGCGCCCCCGTCTATGTCCGCCATGAGATTGTCCATAATCGCTTCGTGGTCGAGCAGCTGGAGGCCCAAGGTGCCCAGTTCGTCGATGAGCTGGACGAGGTGCCGGAGGGGGCGACGGTCGTCTTCTCCGCCCACGGCGTGCCCAAGGCGATACCGGCCGAGGCGAACCGGCGGGGGCTTCATTCGCTCGACGCCACCTGCCCCCTAGTCAGCAAGGTTCATCGCGAGGCGGAGCGGCATCATGCCGAGGGCCGCCAGATCGTGCTGATCGGCCATGGCGGCCATCCCGAGGTCGACGGCACTATGGGCCAGCTACCGCCCGGCGCGGTCGTGCTGCTGGAGGATGCCGACGGGGTCGGCGGGCTGGTGGTCGAGGACGAGCACAACCTCGCCTACTGCACCCAGACGACCCTGTCGGTCGACGAGACCGAAGGGGTTATCGCCGCGCTCAAGGCCCGCTTCCCGGATATTGCCGGGCCGCGCAAGGAAGATATCTGCTACGCCACGACCAACCGCCAGGCGGCGGTCAAGGCCATCGCCGGCGAGGTCGATGCGCTGATGGTGATCGGCTCGCCCAACTCGTCGAACTCAAGCCGCCTGGTCGAGGTGGCCAAGGCCTATGGCTGCGAACGCTCGATCATGGTGTCGCGCGCCGCCGAGATCGATTGGCATTGGTTCGACGGTGTGCGCCGGCTGGGGCTCACCGCCGGAGCCTCGGCACCGGAATCGCTGGTCGAGGAGGTGGTTGCCGAGGCGCGCCGCCGCTTCGACGTGACCTTGGAGGAGCGTGCGGTCGCGCGCGAGAACGTGACCTTCAAGCTGCCGACCGCGCTCAACCGCGCGCGCCGCGAGGCCGAAGAGCCCGTCCTTACTTAGACCCGTTCTTACCTCGGCTCGTTCCTACTTCGGCATGTCCCCGTCCGCATCGGTGGTGGGCTTATTTCTGTGATCCGTCTTGTGGGCCGGCTGGTCGTTGGGCGCTGACGCGTGGGGCGGCGACGACAGGGCGCCGTTGGCGCTGCTCTCCGCCTGCCCGCCGGGCGCGGCCGTGCTGGTGTCGGTGCCGGTGAACGGGCCTTGAGCCTGATTGCCGGTGACGGTTCCCTCCGTCTTGAGCGTGCTGTTCCCGTGGAGAACCGGTTTCGGCGCCTCTTGCTGGCCAAGGTCCGGCGCGGCGCCTGCCGGTGGCGCGGGATTGGCGGTGCCGACCGCGGGCTGTTTGACAGGCCCGGCATTGTCGGCATGGGCGGCCAGGGCCTCGGCCATCAGGATGATCGCGGCCAGGACGATGATCAGTCTGTTGCTCATGGCAACCTCCGGATACGCGTAAAACCTTGTACCTGGAGGTAACGCAGCGGCGGTGACTGCCGTTCCGGTTGTGCTACGCCTTATTCATCCGGTTATTGACCAGTTCCGTCACCACAGCCGGATCGGCCAGGGTCGAGGTGTCGCCCAGCTGGTCGTGCTCGTTGGCGGCGATCTTGCGCAGGATGCGGCGCATGATCTTGCCGGACCGGGTCTTGGGCAGGGCGGGGGCCCATTGCAACAGGTCGGGCGCGGCCAGCGCGCCGATCTCCTTACGGACCCACAGCACCAACTCCTTGCGCAGCGGCTCGGTCGGCTCGCCGCCGGCGACCAGCGTCACATAGGCATAGATGCCGGTGCCCTTGATCTCGTGCGGATAGCCGACGACCGCGGCCTCGGCCACCTTGGGATGGGCAACCAGCGCGCTCTCGATCTCGGCGGTGCCCAGGCGGTGGCCGGAGACGTTGATCACGTCGTCGACGCGGCCGGTGATCCAGTAATAGCCATCCTCGTCGCGCCTTGCGCCGTCGCCGGTGAAATACTTGCCCTTGAAGGTCGAGAAATAGACCTGGCCGAACCGGTCATGGTCGCCATAAAGGCTGCGGGCCTGGCCCGGCCAGCTGTCGCCGATGCAGAGGTTGCCCTCCGCGGCACCCTCCAGCACCTTGCCCTCGCCGTCGACGATCTCCGGCTTCACGCTGAAGAAGGGCAGGGTGGCCGAACCCGGCTTGGTGGCGATGGCGCCGGGCAGCGGCGTGATCATGATGCCGCCGGTCTCGGTCTGCCACCACGTGTCGACGATCGGCGCCCGGCCCTCGCCGACGACATTATGGTACCACAGCCAGGCTTCCGGATTGATCGGCTCGCCGACCGAGCCCAACACGCGCAACGTCGCGCGGCTGGTCTTCTTCACCGGCCCCTCGCCCTCGCGCATCAATGCACGGAGTGCCGTCGGTGCGGTGTAGAAGGTATTGACCTTGTGCTTGTCGCACACCTCCCAGAAGCGGCTGCTGTCGGGATAGTTGGGCACGCCCTCGAACATCAGGGTCGTGGCGCCGTTGGCCAGCGGGCCGTAGACGACATAGGAATGGCCGGTGACCCAGCCGATATCGGCGGTGCACCAGTAGATGTCGTCCTCGTGATAATCGAAGACATATTGGTGGGTCATCGACGCCCAGACCAGATAGCCGCCGGTCGTATGCAGCACGCCCTTGGGCTTACCGGTCGAGCCTGAGGTGTAAAGGATGAACAGCGGGTCCTCGGCGCCCATCGGCTCGGGCTCGCACTCGGCGGCGGCCTTGTCCATCAGCTCGCGGTACCAATGGTCGCGGCGCGGGTTCCACTCGACCTTATCGCCGGTGCGGCGCACGACGATCGTGTTGTCGACGAACGGGCATTGGGTCAGCGCCGCGTCGACATTGGCCTTCAGCGGAATCTTCTTGCCGCCACGCAGGCCCTCGTCGGCGGTGATGACGATCCGCGACTTGCTGTCCTGGATGCGGTCGCGCAAGGCCTCGGGCGAAAACCCGCCGAACACCACCGAGTGCACCGCACCGATCCGCGCGCAGGCCAGCAGCGCCACCGCCGCCTCGACGATCATCGGCATATAGATGGTGACCCGGTCGCCCTTCTTTACACCTTTGGACTTCAGGACGTTCGACAGCTTGCACACCTGCTCATGCAGCGCGCGATAGGTGACCGTGCTCGAATCTTTGGGATCGTCGCCTTCCCAGATGATCGCGATCTTGTCGCCACGCGTTTCCAGATGCCGGTCCAGGCAGTTGGCGGCGACGTTCAGCATCCCGTCCTCGAACCATTTGATCGAGACCGGCAGGTTGAAATCGGTGTTCTTGACGGTGCTGAATGGCTTGATCCAGTCGACCCGCTTGGCCTGCTCGCGCCAGAAAGTCTCGGTGTTCTCGACCGACTCCGCGTACATCCCGCGGTATCCCGCTTCGTCGAGCAGGGCGCGCGCCTTCACGTCGGCGGGCACTGGGAACAGCTTTTGAGAGTCGGTCATAAATGCGGCCTTCCCGGTCCAGGCGGATGATTTTCGGGCAGTTTATATGAGCCGCCGCTCGGCGGGACAAGCTACCGCGCGATGGTTGGACTATTCGAAACCGGCCCTGACCAAGCAAAGCCTTCCGGCGCCACCGCACCGCCGGAAATGATGAAGGTCAGCGCCTCGTTCACTGTCCAGTCGAGCGGGACGAGGTTGGCGGAGGGCAGCAGCTCGACATAGCCGGAGCTGGGATTGGGCGTCGTCGGGACATAGACCGCGGCGATCTCCTTGCCCGTTGCGGGGTCGATGAAGGTGCGCGTGACCAGCCCCACCGCCTTCATCCCCGGCGTGGGGAATTCGATCAGCACCACGCGCTGGCCGCTGTCGGGCTTGGTCTGCACGGTCTGCACCAGCTTGCGCGCCGCGCCGTAGATCGACTGGACCAGCGGGATACGCGCCATCAGCTGATCGAAGACCTCCAGCAGGCGCCGTCCGATCACCGCCCGGCCGACGACGCCGAGCAGCAACAGGCCGACCAGGACGATCGTGACGGCCGCAAGATCCTGGAACCACACCGCTTGCCCCAGGGCAGCCAGGAGCGGCGAACTGGGCGCCACCAACTGGCCCACCCTCAGCGCCAGCGGACTGCCGAACTCGATCAGCAGGTTGGTCAGGAAGGTGATGACCCAGATCGTCACCCAGACCGGCACGACGATGAAGATGCCGGCGATGATGTTGCGCTGCAGGCTCGCCAGCATCTTGGTTCTAACCTCCCGAACGCTGGTGCGGAGGGGCGATGCCCGTCATCGGCAGTCTCATGCCTTGATGCCGCCCAGCTTGGCTATGTATTTCCACTCTTCCGGCGTCACCGGCTGGACCGACAGGCGGGAGTTCTTGACCAGCACCATGTTGGACAAGGCCGGGTCGGCCTTGATCTGAACCAGTGTGACCGGTGTCGGCAGCCTCTCCACCGCGGTCACGTCGACCATGCCGAACTTGCCGGTTTCGTCCTTGGGATCGGGATAGAATTCCTTGGTGATCTCGACGACGCCGACGATCTCCTTGCCCTCGTTCGAATGATAGAAGAAGGCGCGGTCGCCGATCTTCATCGCCCGCATGAAATTGGCGGCCATATAGTTGCGCACGCCGTTCCAGAATGTGGTCTTGGCCTTGACCTGATCGTCCCACGACCAGGCGTCAGGTTCGGATTTCACCAGCCAGTAATTCATCTCGCCCCTCTCCGCGATTCGTCAGTTGTAGTTTTTGAACTGCGGCCAATCCGCGATCAATGAGGATTTCCGGCCGCGGCAGACCACGACATAGAGATGTGCCTCGTCCGGCATCGCATGCGGGTCGTCGAGCTGCGCCACGATATCGACCTGGGCATAAGACTCCCTGGCGGCGTCCGGCTTGGCTGTCACCCGGATGACGACGCTGCCGTCATGGCCGCGCGGCCCCCAGATGAAATAGTTGTTGTGCCCGCTGATCGCTGGCGGCAGGCGGTCGCCGAAGATATCGACAGCGGCGGCTTCGCCGTAATTGTTGGCGGCGAACACAGCCTTGGCGCGATCCTCCTCCGGCAGGGCCCAATAGGCCTGGCTCACCTGCCGCGCCATTTCGCGCCAGCCGAACATGTCGGCATAGATCTGCGGTAGGTCGCTGAGCGCCCGCCTTTCCATCGGCGCCGGCGCGTAGCCCAGCGCCCGCTCATAGGCGACGAAGCGGCCGACGGGCAGCACCGGCAGCGCCATCGGCATGGCGACGATGCCGACCGCGACGATGATCACGACCAGGGCAGCGCGCAGGGCGGCCCGCGAAACCGCGGCCTCGATGACGGTGGCGCCGAAGGCGAACAGGGGCGGGTAGAGGGCCGCGGCGTAATAGTCTTTTCCGTGCAGCGTGATCTCGATCAGGACGAAGGCCGCATATTGCAGGGCAAAGACCCGGTAAAGCCGCCAGCGGGCCGAGAAGCCGAGCGCCAGCAGCCCGGCTATCCAGACGATGGCGGCGGCCGGGCCGAACAGGACAACCTCGCCCAGCAGATACTGAGGCAACGACATCGCCACGTTCTTGCCGCTGGCCCCGTTTGCGCCGATCTCGAGAAACGGCCAGTCATGCCGCCATTGCCAGATGACGTTGGGCGCGATGATCAGCACAGCCAGCAGCCCGGCCAGATAGGGCCACGGCGTGAGAAAGGCCCGGCGCAGCGGCGTGAAGGGCATGACCAGGGCCAGCGCGACCAGGTCGAACAGGATCATGTATTTGCTCCACAGGGCGAACCCCGCGATCGCACCGATGACCAGCCAGCGCCGCTGATCGCCTTTCTCCAATATGTCGAGCAGCACCCAGGCGCAGCCGAGCCAGGCCAGCGGCTGGAACAGGTCGGTGACCAGCAGCAGGCCGAGCGTCAGGTCGAACGGCGCCAGTAGGGCGCAGATGCCAGCCAGCCATTGGGCGAAAGCCTGTCCACCCAACCGCCGGGCAAGCAGCACCGTGCCGGCGACGGTCAGCGCGGACATCAGGGCCGGTATGGCCCGCAAGGCGAGGAGGGAGCCGGGCGCCGCCCAGTCGGCAAAGCCGGCGACAAGCGGCACCAGCGGCGGCTGGTCGACAAAGCCCCAGGCCGGATGCCGGCCGCAGACGATGAAATAGAGCTCGTCGCGGAAGACATCGTAATGCTGATTGGCGAAGGCGTGGATCGCCAGGCTGACGACACCCAACAGGATGGCCGGGTGGGTCAGCCAGCCGGTACGGGTCATGCCGTCTCGGTCTTGAACGGCCGCGCCAGCAGGCTGGCCATTGTCTGGCCGATATCCGCGCCATGCTCGACGATGGCGGCGACCGCGGCTGAGATCGGTACCTCGACCTTGTGCTGCGCCGCCAGCGCGACGACTGCCTGGGCGGTCGCGACACCCTCGACCACGCCGGTGATATGGGCCGCGGCCTCCGTCACGCTGGCGCCCTGGCCCAACGCCAGCCCCAAGCGGAAATTGCGCGACGAGGCGCTGGTGGCGGTCAGGCTGAGGTCGCCCAGACCCGCCAGCCCGGCGAAAGTCTCCGGCTTGGCGCCCATCGCGCGGCCCAGCCGGGCGGTCTCCGCCAGCCCTCTCGTCATCAGCGCGGCGCGGGCATTCTCGCCTAGCTTGCGCCCGGCGACGATGCCGCAGGCGATGGCGATGACATTCTTGACCGCCCCGCCCAGCTGCACCCCCACCGGATCGGTCGAGACATAGGGGCGGAAGCTGGCGCTGCCCATCGCCGTGGCGATGCGTTCGGCCAAGGCCGCGTTCTTGGCTGCGATGGTGACGGCGGTCGGCAGGCCCTTGA
>Ga0268266_10000851_pt1 | contig 39762 bp, 31 predicted proteins | sample KBSS13metaG_FD_190356 | JGI IMG/M metagenome (GOLD analysis project Ga0268266, IMG submission 190356) | Switchgrass rhizosphere microbial communities from Kellogg Biological Station, Michigan, USA - KBS S1-3 metaG (SPAdes) (version 2) | ecosystem: Host-associated > Plants > Roots > Rhizosphere...
CGCATAGTCCTCGGCCTGGGGCGGATCCTTGGCCATGAAGTCCCTGATTTCACCTCGAGGTAAAGCTGGCCAGCAGCTCGTCCTGGGTCGCGAAATAGGTGAACAGCGAGCCCTCGGCCACCCCGGCCAGCTTGGCGATTTTGGCCGTCGGCGCAGCCAAGCCCTGCTCCGCGACGACCTCGATGGCCGCGGCCAGAATCGCATTCCGTTTGTCGTCGCTCTTAGGGCGGGCCATAGGAAAACCGAAGCCGGGGCCGGGCCCGGGGCCCGGGGTCCGCGTCAGCCCTCTCCAGCCGCCTTCGCCGTGAGTGCACGCAACGCGGCAGACAGGTTACCCACCGGCGTCACCGTCTCCGCGGCACCAAGCCCGTGGCGCTTCGCCAAAACCGACGGGTCGTAGTAAGACAGCCAAGTCTTGCCAGAAGTGTCCTGCCACACGAGCACCTTCAGGGGGAGATCAATGCCGATGAGCTGACTCGCTTGCATGAGTGGCGTTCCACCGCGAGCGTTGCCGAAGATGAGCACCGCGGTAGGCAGTAGTGTCATTCCCACGGCAGCGGCGCCAGCCGCATGATCGATCCGGGCAAAAACAGTGAGGCCCTTCGCTTTGACGTCCGCCTCGAGACGGTCCAGCGTCTCCTTCGGACCGAAATGACTCTCAAGGGTCGTCATTGCGTCAACAGCCATGACACGTCGTCTCCTTGGCAGCAGGTCGAAGGTGAACTGTACACCCCGGCCCTGATTGGATCGTTACGCCGGTATTTTCACGTTTCTATCATGTAGCTCGCGACACGCTTTCCACGTCAACGACGACGCGCTAGCCTCGTCATGCCGACGTACGGACGGGAGGGCATGTGAGCGCAGAGACGTTACCGGGTCAGGGGATGATGCTGGCCAATCTGTACGGCGAGCGCAAGAACCAAACATTCCCCACGCTCACTGCCCCGCAGATTGCCCGGCTGGCTTCTCACGGCACGAAAATCACCGTCCCCAAGGGCAAGATTCTCGCGGAGCCCGGCGACCGGCATCGCAAACTGTTTGTCGTCCTTGCGGGCAGCATCGAGATCGTGCGGCCGACGTTGCAAGGGGAACAACTCCTGGTCGTGCTCACCGCGGGACAATTCACCGGCGAGATGAGCACCCTGCGCGGCGTGGGCAGTCTCGCTCGCGCCCGAGTTCGGGAGAATGCGGAGCTGTTGGCGATTCCCGATGACCAGTTGCGCACGGTCGTCCAGACGGACGCCATTCTCAGCGAGCTCTTCATGCGCGCGTTCATTCTGCGCCGCGTGGCGCTCGTGGCCGCGCAACAGGGTGACCTCATCCTGATCGGCTCGCGGCATTCAGCTGGAACCCTGCGACTGCAGCAGTTCCTCACGCGTAACGCCTATCCGTACGTGAACCTGGATGTCGACAGCGATACCGACGTGCAGCCCCTGCTCGACCGGTTCCACGTCACGGCCGATGACATTCCGATCGTGATCTGTCGCGGCGAGAAAATGGTGCGCAATCCCACCAACGAGCAGCTCGCCGACTGCCTGGAGATGAACCCGCAGATCGACTGCAAGACGGTTCGCGATCTGATTGTCATTGGCGCCGGCCCCGCCGGCCTGGCCGCGGCCGTCTATGCCGCCTCCGAAGGACTCAACGTGCTCGTGCTCGAGACCAACGCGCCGGGCGGCCAGGCGGGCTCGAGCTCGAGGATCGAGAACTACCTCGGGTTTCCAACCGGCATTTCCGGGCAGGCCCTGGCCGGACGTGCCCTCGTGCAGGCCCAGAAGTTCGGGGCGGAGGTCGCGATCGCCAACAGCGCCCTGAAACTGCGCTGCCAGCCGAAACCCTACGAGATCCAGTTGTCGGCCGAGCAGATCGTCCGCGGCCGCGCCGTTGTCATCGCAAGCGGCATCGAGTATCGCAAGCTGACGCTGGCCAACACGGACCGCTTCCTCGGAGTCGGTATCTATTACGCCGCGACCTTCATCGAGGCGCAGTTATGCAAGGATGAAGACATCGTCATTGTTGGCGGCGGCAACTCCGCGGGTCAGGCGGCGGTATTTCTCTCGAACAGTTGCCGGCATGTGAACCTCCTCGTGCGCGGTAAGGGGCTGTCCGAGAGCATGTCGCGGTATCTCATCCGACGGATTGAAGACACTCCGAACATCACCTTGCGCACGTCCACCGAGATCACCGCCCTCGAAGGCGACACAAACCTCGAGCACGTGACCTGGCACTGCTCACACGACAACCAGACTACGACGAGCTCGATTCATCACGTATTCCTCATGACAGGCGCTGTGCCCAACACCCACTGGCTGCAGGGCTGCGTCGCCGTCGATGACAAAGGATTCGTCCGCACCGGCGCCGATCTGATCGGGGAGGATCTCGCTTCGGGTAGCTGGCCACTCACGCGCCAACCGTATATGTTCGAAACCAGCGTCCCGCGGATCTTCGCAGTGGGTGATGTACGAGCGGGAAGCGTAAAGCGTGTCGCGGCCGCGGTCGGCGAGGGCTCGACGTGCATCCAGTTGGTGCATCGGGTGCTGGCCGAGTAACGTAGTGACGCCGCAGCGAGCCTTTCAGATAGTTTTCAGGATCTCATCATGAGCGCACATCCCTTTCAGTTGACCCCTCCGGTACAAAGCTTCGATCACTCGCGTGGTCCGGATCACGCCGCGGTAACGGTGGTCGAGTTCGGCGACTTCGAATGCCCGAACTGCAAGCAGGCCGCCCCCGCCGTCAAGTTGCTGCTCGAGCGCTTCGATGAGCGCGTGCGCTTCGTATTCCGCAACTTTCCGCTCACGGAGGTGCACCCGCACGCCCTGCTGGCGGCCCAGGCGGCAGAAGCCGCCAGCGCGCAGGGGAAGTTCTGGGAGATGCACGATCTGTTGTTCGAGAACCAGACTCACCTGAAGGCGCAGCACCTCCACTCCTATGCGGAACGGCTGGGCCTCGATATGGCGCGCTACACCGCCGAGATGGATGACGAGATTTACCTGCAGCGCGTGCGGGAGCACATGGAGAGCGCAAGACAGAGCGGCGTGCGCGGCACACCGACCTTCTTCGTCAATGGACGGCTCCATGACGTGTCGTTTGGATTGCGCGCGCTTTTCGACGCCGTAGAAGAGGCGTTGAAACACCACCGCCGCTGAACACGAAACAATTGCGTCATGCTCATCCCTGACAATGACGGGCATCATGCCCGTCACGGTCAACCTTACATCCGAATTGCGCGGATGGATCATCCATAATCTCGATCGAGGCTGCCCGCCGACCGACCTCATCAATGGCATGATCAGCCAGCGGTTCGAGCCCCATATTGCACACGGACTCGTCGAGGCGTTTGTGAACGCTCGCTCGGCGGGAATCGCGCCGCCGACGACTTCCGTTGCTCTCGATATCTCAGAGCCGGCCTATCACTACGAGCCACCCCGCATTGCGCAGGGAAATCTGATTCGTACGTTCGACCGCGAGATTGCGGTGCTGTTGAGGTACGAGAAGCCCATCATCGCGCTCCTGGACGGAGTATTGAGCGCACAGGAATGCGAAGAGCTCATAGAGCTCGCCCGGCCGCGGCTCAAACTGTCCACGGTGGTGGATCCACAGACGGGCGCGAATACGGTAGCCAACTACCGTAACAGCGCAGGCATGTTCTTCCGTCCGTCGGAAACACCGCTGGTGGCTCGCCTGGACCGCCGGATCTCAGAGCTGATGAATTGCCCCGCGGACCACGGCGAGGGACTCCAGGTCCTTCGTTACGGACCCGGCGGCCATACAGCGCCGCACTTTGACTTCCTCATTCCCTCCAATCCCACCAACGACGCATCGTTGAAGCGCAGCGGGCAGCGTTTGAGCACGCTCATGATCTACCTGAGCGACGTGTCGCGAGGCGGGGAGACCACCTTCCCGACTGTGGGGCTATCCGTTTCCCCACGTCGCGGTAATGCGGTCTATTTTGAGTACGCCAACAGTCGCCAGCAGCTCGACGCGCGCTCATTGCACGCCGGAGCACCGGTTATCGAAGGCGAAAAGTGGGCCGTGACGAAGTGGATGCGGACCCGGCCGTTCATCAGTGGGCCGCAATGACCCGCCGACTCTCTTACCCGGCGCGCAGCGCCGCTGAGCGTCAGGCTTGCGGCGCACGCATTGCGTGCTCACAAGCGGCAGAGGTGTCCCAAAGGCCCTCAGGTTGGTCGCTTCGACCCGCAGGAAAGGTGGGCGAAGCCCTAGCAATAACGACGACCGCCGCCTGTGGCTATATGATCACTCGGCGGGCTTAGCACCCGCGGCGGCCGCGGCCGCCCCCGGCAGAGCAACCGACAACTCGAGGACTTCGTGACCATCCTCGCGCTCCAGGTTCACCTGGACCGCTTCGGGGTCGACGTTCACGTACTTCTTGATCACTTCGAGAAGCTCGCGGCGCAACAGTGGCAGGTAGTCCGGACCACCCCGAGCGCTACGTTCCTGCGCGACGATGATACGCAACCGTTCCTTGGCGACACTGGCCGTGGGGGGGTTACGGCGAAAGAGTGCAAGTAACCCCATGTCAGCCTCCGAACATGCGTGCGAAGAAACCCCTCTTGGGCTCGTCGACAAAGCGTAGTGGCAACGATTCACCGAGGAGTCGCGACACCGCATCGTCATAGGCGCGCGAAGCGTCGCTCGCCTCGTTCAGGATGACAGGAACGCCGGAGTTGGAGGCAGACAGCACGTCGGTCGACTCCGGGACTACGCCGATCACATCGAGTCCGAGGATCTCCTTCACGTCGTTGACGCTCATCATCTCGCCTGTCGCGACGCGCTTGGGACTATAGCGAGTCAGCAACAGATGTTCCTTCACACCGCCATTGCCCTGCTCGGCCCGCTGGGTCTTGCTCGCGAGCAAGCCCAGAATGCGATCGGAATCGCGAACCGACGAGACCTCGGGGTTCACAACGACGACCGCGCGGTCGGCAAAGTACATGGCGAGATGCGCGCCCTTCTCGATGCCCGCCGGAGAGTCGCAGATGACGTAGTCGAAACCCTCGGCAGCGAGCTCATCGAGCACACGACGAACGCCGTCAGAGGACAGCGCGTCCTTATCGCGTGTTTGCGAAGCTGCAAGGACGTACAGCGTTTCGAGCCGTTTATCCTTGATGAGCGCTTGCTTGAGGGTGCAGTCGCCTTGAATGACATTGACGAAGTCGTACACGACGCGCCTTTCGCAACCCATGATGAGGTCCAGGTTACGCAGGCCGATGTCGAAATCGATGACGGCGACTTTTTTTCCGCGGCGTGCGAGGCCGCACGAGAGACTGGCCGAGGTAGTCGTCTTCCCGACGCCACCCTTACCCGAGGTCACTACGATGATTTCGGTCAATGCTTACTCTCCTTCCAGGGTTATGAACTTAACCCCCAATGCGGCCAAAGTTTAACTTGTCGCCATCCAGCCACGCCTGGACGGGCTTGCCGGCAAGATCGGCGGGAATCGTCTCGAAGACCCGGAACACCCCGGCTATCGAGACCAGCTCTGCATGGAATTCATGACAGAAAACGCGCGCGGTGGTGTCCTCACGCGCACCGGCCATCGCGCGCCCGCGCAGCGGGCCGTAGATGTGCACGCAGCCGTCGGCCATCACCTCGGCGCCAGCGCTAACCACCGCCGTCACGACGAGGTCGCGATTGCGCGCGTAAACACGCTGCCCTGAACGGACAGTCTGATGATGCATCAGAGCGGGAAGGCCAGCCGACTCCACGGGCTGTGGCACCGGCGGCTGTACTACGGGAACGCTTTGGTTGTGCGCGCGAAAGTGGGACAGAACAGGGATCTGCAGCGCGCCGGAGAGTGCTTCGACGCCGAGGGACCCTGTCGTCAACCCAATAGAAAGCATACCGGCACGCTTGACCGCGTCGATGACTCCACGGACCTCGGCCACGTCAGGACTTTTTTCCAGTGCACTCAGATCGAGGCAGACCGCGGTGCGCTCGAAAAAGCGCGGCGCGGTTGCGATGCGTCCGGTCAGCTCATCGAGAATGACGCCCGGATCCGTCGTGCGAATCCGAACCTGCACCAAACCCACCTGGCCGAAACGGATGTCGATGGCTGACTCATGCGAGGCATCGCGCGAGGTGTCGGCTGGCTTATTCATCATCATATTAGAATTATCTGAAAGAAGTACCGCCATGAATCCTCAACGAACGCTGCGCGACGGGAGGCTCCCGTGGCGTAGCTCACGTGGGATCTCGCGAAGTGTACCGACACAACCGCAGCCATGCCATCCGCGCGCCGGGCCCTTCATGGCCGCCGCCGCACGCCCCGTGTCGGTTGCGCTTCCAGCGGATTTTCGGGCCAGTAATGTTTCGGATAGCGACCCCGCATATCTTTGCGCACATCAGCGTACGAGCCGCGCCAGAAGCTCGCCAGATCGCGGGTGACCTGCACGGGACGTTGCGCGGGTGAAAGGAGCTTGAACGTAACTGGGATACGACCCTTGCCGATCCGCGGAGTCGCATCGAGGCCGAACACTTCCTGGAGGCGCACCGAAATGGCTGGCGCGCTCTGATCCAAGTAGTCGATGCGAATCTGCGAGCCCGTCGGGACCTCGAGGTGTGTCGGCGCAATGGCGTCGAGCTCGCGCTGTTGATCCCACGTCAACAGCGGCCTCAGTACATCTATCAATGGGATACGCGCGATATGTTCTTTGCGCGTCACGTTATCGAGCCACGGAGCGAGCCAGGTTTCAACGGTCACGGCTAAATCGACGTCCGACACGGCCGGCCACGGGTTGCCAGCCTTGCCTTCAGAGCGGTCCGACCCGTGCAGCTTCCGCACAAATTCGATGCGCGCTTGCAAGTCACGCGCCTCGCGAGTCCAGTTGAGCGCTTCGATCCCGAGCTCGCGGATGCCGACGAGCATGGCCGCGCGCGCCGCCTCCACGGGTATCTCGGGGAGCGGCTTCTCCTCGAGCACAATCGAATCGAGCTGCACCGTGCGGCGCGCTATAACCGCTTGTTCGCGCGAGCTCCACTCAACCGACTCCGCGCGTCGCAAACGCTCGGGCAGATGCGCTTCGATTTCCGAGCGCGTCAAAGGCGCTGCAAGCAGGATGCGTGCGTCGCGCTCCCGATCGTCGAGATCGACCGCCACGATGAGCTCTTGCTTTGCCAAGCCCTGCGGCTCGGCAAAGTATGCACCGCGACCATTGGCAAGCGTGAAGCGTCCTTCAGCACCCGGTCTGCGACGACCAATTCTGTCAGGGTAAGCGAAGGCCAACACGACACCCACGTCCTCGGCACCGTACGTTGACGCGCTACTCGGCCCTTCCACCTGGCGTACCAAGTCCCGGGCCGCGCGACGTGCGCGTTGGAGTCCGAAACGATCGATCCCAGCGGGGCTTCCCTCGCCACGCATGACCTCAATACGCGTGCGGATGTCGGCGTCTTTTGCGGCTCCAGCTCCGCGCAGCAGATCGCGCTCGGAAAGCAGCGCAGCCAAGTCGGCAGCCAGGGCGAGCCGTCCCATCGAACGTGCTCGAAGCAGCATGTGTGCAAAACGAGGGTGCACTCCAATACTCGCCATCTCGCGCCCGTGCGCCGTTATACGTCCGTCGGGCTCGAGGGCGCCAAGCCTTTGGAGCACGTCACGAGCACTTGCGAGCATTGCGGGAGGCGGCGGGTCTAGCCAGCGCAACTCGCCGGCCTCTCGAGCGCCCCAGCTCGCCAACTCGAGCGCCAGGGGAATGAGATCGGCCTCGACAATCTCCGGTGAAGTGAAGGGCGCCAGACTTCGATGGGCTCCTTCACTCCACGCGCGATAACACACACCGGGCTCAGTGCGTCCGGCTCTGCCCTGGCGCTGATCTGCGGACGCGCGGGAAATACGCTGCGTCTCGAGACGGCTCATTCCAGTAGACGGATCGAACATCGAGCGACGAACGAGCCCCGAGTCGACTACGACCCGCACGCCTTGAATCGTCAGGCTCGTCTCGGCGATGTTGGTCGCGAGAACGACCTTGCGAGCGCCGGAAGCGGAAGGGGTGAGAGCCGCGTCCTGATCCTCTGCCGATAGCTCCCCGAACAGAGGGAGGATCCGGACCGGAGCCTCATCGTTTGATTCGATCAACCCCTGCACCCGACGTATCTCGCGCGCGCCCGGCAGGAACACCAGCACATCACCCGTTTCTTCGCGCAGTGCGCGCTTCACGAGTTGCGCTGTCACCCTCTCCGGCGTGTCCCCAGAGCCGGCCAGCGGAGGACCGGGCAGCAAAGGCGCCCCTTTGGCGGCAAAGCGGGACTCGACCGGGAACATCCGGCCTTCGGAGGTCACGATGGGCGCCTCGCCCAGGAGACGCGCTACGGCCTCCCCATCGAGAGTCGCGGACATGATGAGAACCTTGAGCTCCGGCGCGAGATTCTCCCTGGCATCCAACACGAGCGCCAGGCCCAGGTCGGCTTGCAGACTGCGTTCGTGGAACTCGTCGAAAATGACTGCCGCAACACCCTCCAGGGCAGGATCGTTTTGCAGCATCCGCGTGAGGACGCCTTCGGTGACAACCTCAATGCGGGTGTCGCGCGAGACGCGCGTGTCCATACGCATCCTATAGCCAACTGTTCGGCCTACACCCTCGCCTAGGGTCTGCGCCATCCGTTGCGCGACTGCCCGAGCGGCCAGGCGTCGAGGCTCCAACATCAAGATGCGTTTGTCGCGCGCCCAAGGCTCGTCGAGCAACGCGAGGGGTACCACCGTGCTTTTACCCGCGCCGGGTGGCGCTTGCAGAACAGCAGAAGGACTGCGCGAGAGAACTTCCCGGAGCGCCGGCAGAGCGGCGTCGATGGGGAGACCGGAACTGAACATCGGGGGATTGTCGCTCGCCCGGTTCAGTGCCGCCACGCCCCGATGGCAAAGGAGATCCAGCCCGCGATCAGGGCGAGGCCGCCGAGCGGCGTCACAATGCCGAACGGCCGAGGCGCGCCGAAAGTCAGAGCGTAAAGGCTTCCGGAAAACAGGACGATGCCGACCAGGACTAACACCGCGGCCCAACGTACGGGGCCGACGTCGGCAAAACGCAGCGTCAGGCCGATTCCAAGCAGCCCTAGCGCGTGAAAGAAGTGATATCGCACGGCAGTCTCGTACACCTGCAGGCGATCAGGCGAGAGCTGCGCCTTCAACGCATGCGCCCCAAACGCGCCGAATGCCGTCGCAAGAGCGAGCAGGAGGCCTGCAATTGCGAGCGTGCGGCTACTATTCACCGCTGGAGCCGAGCAGCGGCTTGATCAGATCGAGCGGCAACGGGAAGACGATGACTTGTGTCTTCTCGTGCGAGATGTCCGCAAGCGTCTGCAGGTAGCGCAGCTGCATGGCGGCGGGTTGGCGCGCGAGACTGCCAGCCGCGTCGACCAGCATTTGCGCCGCCTGGCTTTCGCCTTCGGCGTGAATGATTTTCGCGCGACGCGTGCGCTCGGCTTCGGCCTGCTTCGCCATGGCGCGGATCATGGTCTCATCGAGATCGACGTCCTTGATCTCCACGTTGGCGACCTTGATGCCCCATGCTTCGGTGGCCTGATCGAGAATGACCTGGATATCGCTGTTGAGCTTATCCCGTTGGGAGAGCAGATCATCCATGTCGTGCTGACCCAGGACTGAGCGCAATGTCGTCTGCGCAACCTGGCTGGTCGCTTCCATCGGATTGACCACCTGGAGAACCGCTTTGCCGGGATCGACGATCCGGAAGTACACGACGGCGTTCACCTTCACCGACACGTTGTCCCGTGTGATGACATCCTGCTTCGGCACGTTGAGGACGATGACCCGCAGGTCCACCCGCCGCATCTGCTGTATGAGGGGCCAGACGACGACGATTCCCGGGCCCTTGATGCCGGTGAAGCGACCCAGGCTCAGCATCACGCCGCGCTCATATTCGTTGAGCACCTTGATGAAGCTGAAGAGCAGCAGGGCGATGAAGACGACGACGATGACTACGAACGGCATGATGCTCTCCGGTCAGACAGGCTCCAACGGCTCCACCCACAATGTCAGTCCTTCGACCTTCACGATGCGCACCGGCTGGCCCGCGCGCAGCTCCGTATTGCTGCGTGCATTCCACAGCTCGCCGCGGTAACGCACGCGGCCAATGCCCGTGAAGCTCTGAAAGACTTCCGCATTTTCCCCGATCATTCCTTGCACTCCCGTGACGACAGGACTGCGCATGGAGCGGGCTGCAATGTACACGATACCGACGATGACGAGACCGCCGACGGTGGCGATCGCGCCTATCAGCGGCAGTGCAATATTCATCCCGGGCACGTCGGTGTCGAACAGGATGAGCGATCCCACCACGAATGCAATGAGCCCTCCGAGCCCCAGTGAGCCGAACGTCGGAAAGAAGAACTCGGCGATGATCATACCGACACCGAGCACGACCAGGGCGAGGCCAGCGTAGTTCACGGACAGGATCTGGAAGGCGAACAGCGCCAACAACAGGCAGATCGTGCCGACCACACCCGGGAATACCGCGCCGGGGTTATAGCCTTCGAACAGGAGTCCGTAAATGCCGATGAGCATCAGCCCGTAGGCGACTGTCGGATTGGTGATGACCGCCAGGAGCTCGGTGCGCCAGTCGGGTTTCATCCGTTGTACGGGGAGGTCGCGGGTGGCGAGCTTCAGCGCGTGGTCACCGAGCTTCACCTCGCGACCGTCGAGTTGCGCGAGCAGACCCTGAATGTCGGGAGCGATGAGATCGATCACCTTCTCTTTCAGCGCCGCTGACGCTGACAAGCTGGCGGCGCCGCGCACCGCCTGCTCCGCCCAGTCGGCGTTGCGGCCGCGGAGCTCCGCGAGACTGCGGATGTAGGCTACGGCGTCGTTGACGACTTTGCGCTCCATCGCGGATGAGGGCTGGGGCGGCGGTTCCGCAGGCGCAGGCTGACCTGCCGGCGATGTGTTGTTGGGCGATGCGCCTTCGCCGTCTTTGGCGCTAGATCTGTCCTTAGCGCCGGTGTTGCCTTTGGACGCGGCGCTCTTGTCGGGCTTCTCCGTCTGGGGCTTTCCTGATGCCGCCCTATCTGACGCGGCCTTGTCGGCGTCGTCGGGTGCAGACGTTGGATTTGGTGTCGGCTTGGACGTCGGCGTTGGATTCGGCTCCGGCGCCGGCTCACCGCCACCAATCGACACCGGCGTCGCCGCGCCGAGATTCGTCGCTGGCGCCATCGCCGCAACGTGACTCGCGTAGAGAATGTACGTCCCGGCGCTCGCTGCCCTCGCCCCCGAGGGCCCGACGTAAGTCACGACGGGCACCGAGGACGCCAGGATCGCGCGGATTATGTCGCGCATGGAGGTATCGAGCCCTCCCGGTGTATCCATCTCGAGGATGACGAGCGGGCTACCCACCTTCTGCGCCGATTCGATGCCACGCACAACGTAGTGCGAAGTTGCCGGTCCGATCGCTCCGTTGATTTCCAGGACGACCGCCCCGTGCGCTGCAAGATCGGAGGGTTTGACGGTGCCCGACGTCCCTGGCGACTCTCTTGTCGGGCGTTCGTCCGCCGCTCCGCGCGCAATGGGTACAACAATCCCGAGCGCCATCCAGATGGCACAGGCGATGATCACCACGGCCCGAAACGATGCAGCTTTCATCGACGCTCACCCTACTCTTACGTTTAGCGTGAACGCAACGATTGCGTGTATCAGGTACGTTTGGGCTTGGCCGACCGGTGATGGATCCGAGGCGTCTTAGGAAGTCCGGTATGTTGCGTCCGGAACGGACGGGCCGCCGCCGCGGCCGTACGACGCCCTTCCGGCGCCTGGCCGGTCCCACTCGGCTGATAAGCCGGGATGAGTTGATGTTTGCCGTTACCGATGAGGTCGGCGCGCCCCATCCGACGCAGCGCCTCCCGCAGCACCGGCCAGTTATCGGGGTCGTGGTAGCGCAAGAACGCCTTGTGCAGGCGGCGTACCTTGAGCCCCTTGGGAATGAGCACCTCCTCGCTGGCCCGTGTCACGCGCTTCAGCGGGTTCTTCCCGGAGTGATACATGGCGGTCGCGGTCGCCATGGGCGACGGCAGGAACGCCTGTACCTGGTCGGCGCGGAAGCCGTTTTTCTTCAGCCACAGGGCGAGCTCGAGCATGTCCTCGTCACTCGTGCCCGGATGCGCGGCGATGAAATACGGGATGAGATACTGTTCTTTGCCCACTTCCTTGGAGTACTTCTCGAACAGCTCCTTGAAGCGGTAGTAGGCGCCCACGCCCGGCTTCATCATCTTGGACAAGGGCCCTTCGGCGAGCGCTTCTGGCGCGATCTTCAGATAACCGCCCGTGTGATGTTGGGCGAGCTCCTTCACGTAGGCGGGCGATTCGATCGCGAGGTCGTAGCGCACGCCGGAGGCAATCAGAATTTTCTTGATGCCCGCCAGGTCGCGAGCGCGGCGATACAGCCGGATGAGCGGCGAGTGATCGGTGTTGAGGTTTGGACACACCGCCGGATAGACACACGAAGGCCGGCGGCAGGCGCTCTCGATTTCCCGGCTCTTGCAGGCGAGGCGGTACATGTTGGCGGTCGGACCGCCAAGGTCCGAGATGACACCGGTGAAGCCGGGCACGCTGTCCCGGATCGTCTCAATCTCGCGGATTACCGAGTCTTCCGAACGGTTCTGGATGATGCGGCCCTCGTGCTCCGTGATCGAGCAGAAGGTGCAGCCGCCGAAGCAACCGCGTTGAATGGCAATCGAGAAGCGGATCATCTTGTACGCCGGGATCTGCGCGTTACCGTAAAACGGGTGCGGTAGCCGGCTGTAAGGTCGCTCGTACACGAAGTCCATTTCCTTCGTCGTGAGCGGAATCGGCGGTGGATTCAGCCAGACGTCGACGTCGCCGTGCCGCTGCGTGAGCGCACGCGCATTGCCCGGGTTCGCCTCGAGATGCAGGATGCGCGAGGCGTGCGCATATAACACCGGGTCATTCGCGACCTGCTCGAACGAGGGCATGCGGATGACGCTGTGCTCACGGTCAGCGTTTTTGACACGCCGAACGAAGCGCACGACTTTTTCGACGGGCGCCGCGCTCGCGGGAGTACTTGCGCCGCTCGCAGCGGCGCGGGTCGCGTCGGTGCCCTGAGCACTCGCCGTCGCGGTGCTCGCCTCGGCCCCAGAGCTCGCATTGGCGGCCCGTATTTCCGCCTCCATCGCATACGGATCGACCGGCGGATTCAACGCCCCCGGCGTGTCGAGGTGCGTCGAGTCGATCTCAACCCAACCTTCGGGTGTGCTCTTGCGCGTGAACGCCGTCCCACGCAAATCCGTGATGTCGCGAATGTCCTCGCCCGCGGCCAAGCGATGCGCGATCTCGCAGATCTGCCGCTCGCCGTTGCCATAGACCAGCAAGTCCGCCTTGGCATCCAACAGAATCGAGCGCCGCACCTTCTCCGACCAGTAATCGAAGTGCGCGATCCGGCGCAACGACGCCTCGATGCCACCGATCACAATCGGCACATCCTTGAAGGCCTCGCGCGCCCGCTGAGCGTAAACGATGACCGAGCGGTCGGGCCGCTTGCCCCCAACACCTTCCGGCGTGTACGCGTCGTCGCTGCGCACGCGGCGATCGGAGGTGTAGCGGTTCACCATCGAGTCCATGTTTCCAGCGGTGATGCCGAAGAACAGGTTGGGGCGTCCTAGTGCGGCGAAGGGCTCAGCACTGTGCCAGTCGGGCTGCGCGATGATGCCCACGCGAAAGCCCTGCGCCTCCAGGAGGCGTCCGATAATGGCCATGCCAAAGCTCGGATGATCGACGTAAGCGTCGCCCGTAACGACAATGACGTCGCAGCTATCCCAGCCCAGCGCCTCCATCTCGGCGCGCGACATAGGCAGGAACGGGGCCGTGCCAAAGCGGGCAGCCCAGTGCTTGCGGTAACCGGAAATGTCGCGTGCGGGGTGCATGGGACCGCGAATTAGACCAGATAGAGGACCAAGGGTCACATCTTTGGGGCGGAACTGCGGAAAAACTGGGGGCCCCGCAGCCGGACGCCCGCCGGGCTCACGCTGCCCGCCGCTTGCCCGGGCACTCGCTGCACCCCAGGGCCGCCCCCTACTGCTTGGAGCGAGCCCCTGGCGCCTCGGCCTGCTTGGCCAGCGCCTCCTGCAGGCCCGGCACGATCGCCGCGCCCTCCGGTACTTGGAGGCTCGAGCCATCGAAGTCGTTCCCGATGCCTTCCTGGCGCCCCCCGATGCACTTCGCCAGAAACCCCTCCGCGATGGCGTAGAACGCCAGCCGGTTCTGCGGCCGCGCAAAGCCATGGCCCTCGTCGGGGTACAGCACGTAGGTCACCGGGAGCTGCTTCTTCTTCATCGCAGCCACGATCTGGTCCGATTCCGCCTGCTTCACGCGCGGATCGTTGGCTCCCTGGGCAATGAGCAACGGCCGGGCGATCCGCTCCACATAAGTCAAAGGCGAACGCGACTGCAGGTATTTGCTGCCCTCTTGCGTATGCGGGTCGCCGCCAATCCGACGAGTCATGTCCTCGTAGAACGCCTTCCAGTACGGCGGAATAGAGCCAATCAGCGTGTTGAGATTCGACGGACCCACGATGTCCACCCCACACGCGAAGCGATCGGGCGTGAAAGTAAGCCCCACCAGCGCCGCGTAACCTCCGTAGGACCCCCCGTAGATCGCTACTTTGTCGGGGCTGGCGATCTGCTCCTGGATCGCCCACTGCATGGCATCGAGGAGATCGTTGTGCATCTTGCCGGCCCACTCGTGATCGCCGGCGTTGATGAAAGCCTTGCCGAACCCGGTCGAGCCCCGGTAGTTCACCGAAAGCACGGCGTACCCGCGATTCGCCAGCCACTGGTGCTCCGGGTTGAAGCCGTAACTGTCGCGAGCCCAGGGCCCACCGTGAACATCCAACACCATGGGCACGGGCTTGGTGGGATGCCAACTCGCTGGGCTATCTGCCTGTGCCGCTCTCCCTGTCGGTGCCGAGCCCGGCGGCAGTGTCAGGTATCCGACGAGCGTGAGCCCATCGCGAGTCTGTATCTCCACCGGCTTCATCGGCCGCAACGGCGCACCGATCAGCTCCGGACGGTGGTCGAACAGTTTGATCACCTTGCCGTTCGAGCGGTCGTACAGATAACTCGTCGTCACGTGCACCGGGTCATTGACGACGATCACCCACTTGCTGTCGTCGTTCGTGCGGCTCACCACCTGGAACTGCGGTCCGAGTGCCGCCTTCAAGTGCTCGATGTCTTTATCCGCGGCCGGGGTCAGCGCCGAGAATTGCTCGGTGAGATACTCCACGCCGAAGGCTTGTGGCGTGCGTGTGCGCGGATCGAGCCAGACTTCCGACACATCCGCCTTGTCGCTCTGGCCGACGACAGTCTGCTTCCCGGTCGCGAGCTCGACGCGCACCAGGGCCGCCTTATCACGATCGACGGCACTCAACAGCAGGGCGGTATTGCCGCCCTCCTCGATCACGAGTGGACGCAGCGTGAGACTCTCGGCCGCACCATACTGCAGGAAGCTTTCCCAACCCTGGTCCGTGCGGCGATACAGCTCACCGCCCCCATCGGCCAGAGTTTTGACCGCCAGGCGCGGACGCAGCTGCAGGTCCTCCAGGTAAGCGGCGAACTGCTCGTCGTTGCGTTGGACGAGCTTGCGCGCCCCGGTGGTCACGTCGATCTCGTAGAGATCGTGCCACTCGGGATTGCGGTCATTGAGAGAGATCAACGCCACCTCCGGACGCTGATAAGACAGGCCGACGATTTCCGCGTGGACCTTGTCCATGGGCGTCAGATCGATCTGCTTACCGGTCTCCACATCGACACTGTGGACGCGCCAGTTCTCATCGCCTCCCTCGTCCTGCAGATACAACACGTGGCGGCCGTCCTCGGCCCAGAAGTGTTGGCGGATGCCGCGCTTGTGGTCGTTGGTGATGGGCTTCGCGTCGGTCAGCTTGCCCAGCGGAGCCAGCCAGACATTGAGGATGCCCTCCTTCGGCGCAAGGAACGAAATGTAGCGTCCGTCCGGGCTCAACCGCGCCTGTGCGCGCACCGGGTTGCCGAACAGCGCGGCACGCGGAATGAGGGCATTATCGTGATTCGCGGCCACAACCTTACCTCCGCCGAAAACGAGGCACGCGGCGCTCAGTAGAGCAGAGAAGACTGACGTTCTTCGGTCCAGGCGAGCTCGTCGGGGATCGTCAGCGCGTCCAGGTCGGCGGGGGTCGCCTGCGGGTCGTCCACCCAACGGCGCAACAGGTCGCTGCCGTTGATCACATCGATGGCCAACCGGTCCTTTTCGTACTCGTAGGGGAAGTCGCGCCAGATCGTGTACTGCGGCTGCAGGCGCCGGAGCGCCTTGAACGCGAGCGAAAAGAGTCGCCAAGGTTTGAACCCCCCGTGGTCGTAGTACGCGGCATCCTCAACATGCACCTGGAGCCCACTGCAAAGCTTGCCGACGTGTTTGTGGAACGTCGGCTCGAAGTAACAGGGCCGCAGGCGGCAACCACGCAACCACGCGGGTGCCAAAGCACGCATCTCGGCCAACAGGGCCCTCGCATCGACATCAGGCGCGCCCAGCAGTTCCAACGGACGGGTCGTGCCGCGCCCCTCCGATAGAGTCGCGCCCTCGAGCATCACCGACCCGGGATAACAGCGCGCCATCCACAAGTTCGGCGCGTTGGGACTGGGGTTCACCCAGGTCCGCGTCCCGACGGGCCAGCCGTATCCCGGCGGGACTGAAGGCTTCCAGCCTTCCATCGCAATGATCTGACAATCGACGTCCAACCGCAGCGTCGCCACGAACCAACGGGCCAACTCTCCCAGCGTGAGGCCGTGCCGCATCGGCATCGGACCCGCGCCGACAAAACTCTCACAGCCCGGCCGCAGTGTCAGGCCCTCCACGGGCCGACCGATCGGGTTCGGGCGATCGAGCACCCAGACCTCTTTACCCGTCCTCGCAGCTTCCTCGAGGACGTAGAGAAGCGTCGTCACAAACGTATAGATCCGGCAACCCAGATCCTGCAGGTCGACGAGCAGGATATCGAACGTATCCATCATCGCCGGTGTCGGACGGCGCACCTCGCCATACAGGCTGAACACCGGGATACCGTGGATCGGATCGTTGTAATCCGGCGATTCGACCATGTTGTCCTGCTTGTCGCCGCGCAGCCCGTGCTGGGGGCCGAACGCCGCGGTCACCTGCAGGTCCTCGAGCGCCGCCAGGGCGTCGAGCGAATGGCAGAGATTGCGGGTGAGGGACGCGGGATGCGCCAGCAGGCCCACGCGCCGCCCCGCGAGCGGCCGGCGCAGCTCCGGCTCATCGAGCAGCCGATCGATTCCAAACTTCATTGCGGTAACTCGAGCACAAAACCGTCCTGGTGGTGGAAATCGGGTTTCCCGGGGGCATGTTTCAGCGCCCAATAGGACAGGGTACCACTGTCATCCTCGACGACGGCGGTCACCGCAAGCTTGAGGGTACGGGCCTCTCGCACCCCTTTCAGCTCGGACAGGTCAATCGCCGCGTCCAGTTCGAGACGATCGTCGAAACGACGCACGGCCAGCTCGGGAGGTGCTGTGATTTCAGTCGGCGACATACCCTTTCGGTACGCCTCGAAGCTATAGATCGCCCACTGACTGGAGGGTGCGAAATTCAGCTCATAGTAGCCACCGTCCGCAGGCCCCGGTGCGATGAAGGCCTCGAAACACGTGTGCTTCCACAAGCCATCCGCCCTGGCGGCTGGCTGCGCAGGGGGCACGCGCACATGGAGCATTTCGGCACGCAGGAGGTACCGGACCGCCAGCAGGCCGGACGGGTCACGCTCAACGCAAACGTCGATTCCACGCACCGCATCAGTGAGCGTCGTGGGATAGCACGCGAGCGCTGTCCAATCAGATTTGCAAGGCGTCATAAACTAAGTGGATGGTAGCCGCAGCCGGGCGACCGCTACAGCGACGGGTATGGGAATTGCGAAATCGAGCCATGGTTGAGTCGTCTTGGGACGTCGTGATTATTGGGGCAGGAGCCGCGGGACTTGCGGCCGCCCGGGCCCTCGCCGAAGCGGGTCGCTCGGTCTTGATCCTCGAAGCCCGCGATCGAATTGGCGGTCGCATCTGGACCCGCCGCGAACCCGACACCGTCACCCCGGTCGAGCTCGGCGCCGAGTTCATCCACGGCCAGATTCCTCAAACGTTCCGCCTCCTGGGAGAGGCCGGCCAGGGCGCCCTCGACGCAGAGGGCGGCCATTGGACCCTCCTCCACGGGAAACTGCAGCAACATACGTCGGACCTCTTCGACGAGGTGCAGAAAGCCATGAAGGCCGCCGACCTGCTCGGCAGACCTGACATCCCATTGCAGGAGTTTCTCGATCACGGCAGCCGCTACGGGCTCTCGCGAGAGGCTGCGGAGCTGGCTCGCCGCTTCGCCCGGGGTTTCGACGCGGCAGACACTGCCCGGGTCAGTGCTCACTCGATCGCCGAGGAGTGGGTCTCGGGTGGCATGCTCGACGCGCCGCAGTTCAGGCCGCTCGGCGGCTACCAGTCCGTGCTGACGGCCTTGTCCGGCAAGCTCGATCGTGACCTGGTTCACATCCAACTCAACACGGTGGTCGAGACGGTGCAGTGGCGCCCCGGGGGGGTTGCGATCGAAGGCATGTTTGTCGACCGGCCTTTCCGTGTGACCGCGCCCAAGGCCATCATCACTGTACCCGTCGGTGTGTTGCAGCTGCCGAAGGGCGCGACCGGCGCAATTCACTTCAGCCCCGCCCTCGAAGAGAAGCGTGCCGCGCTGGCAGGCATCGTCTCCGGCGCAGTGTTGAAAGTGGCGCTGCGTTTTCGCAAGCCGTTCTGGGAGGAGTTGGATGGCGGGCGTTACCGGGACGCCTCGTTCTTCTATTCGCTGGATACGACATTCCCGACTTTCTGGACCTCCATGCCGCTGCGCTCGCCTATCATCAATGCGTGGATGGGCGGACCACCGGCCGCGTTATTATCCGGCAAGCCCGACACGCAGATCATCCAGGAGGCCGTGCACAGCCTCGAGGGCATGTTCGGCGGCCTGCTTCCCTCCGGCAGAGCCCAACTGGAGTCAGCCTACGTACACAACTGGCAACGCGATCCCTTTTCCGCCGGCGCCTACAGCTACGTCAGTGTCGGCAACAACGACACCGCACGCCGCAACCTCGCCGCTGCCTTGAAGGACACCCTGTTCTTCGCCGGCGAAGCCACCGACACCGAAGGTGAAGCCGCCACCGTCACCGGCGCTCTCCAAAGTGGCATCCGCGCCGCCCGCGAAGTCAACGAAAGCGAGTGGTAACCACGACGCCTGTTACCCGCCGACACGCGCTCATCGCAGGAGCGTGCCTCTGTTGTGCGCCCGCTTTCGCGCAGAAGCGCGCGGGCGAAACGAATGCGTTTGCTACAGAGGAGGTGGCGTCGGGGATCTACGTCCGGCGGGGCGTGGATGAGGATGTGACGGCGAGGAACGAGGACGGCATAGCCAACATCGGGTTCATTGTTGGACGCGACGCCGTCGCGGTGATGGACCCGGGGGGAAGCCTGATCGACGGACAACGACTGCGCGCCGCGATCCGGCAAAACACCCAACTACCGATCAAGTACGTGGTGATGTCCCATGTCCACCCCGATCACGTCTTCGGCGCACCAGCATTCCAAAACGACCGACCTCAATTCGTAGGCCACGCGCGGTTGCCGCGCGCGCTCTCCCTGCGAGTGGATTTCTACGGCAAGCGTCTGCAAGACACCCTGGGAAAGGAACGCGCCGGCGGAGTCATCTCGCCAACCATGCTCGTTCAAGACCACGCTGAAATCGACCTCGGCGGTCGCGTGCTTGCATTGACGGCACACGGCATCGCCCACACGGACTGCGATTTGAGTGTGCTGGACCGGAACACAGGCACCCTCCTGGCCGCCGACCTCCTGTTCGTCAAGCGCGTTCCCTCGCTCGATGGCAGCCTCAGAGGCTGGCTGAAGGAACTGGCGGCGCTCGAGTCAGTGGCCGCCCGGCGTGCCGTACCCGGTCATGGCCCGACGAGCGTAGACTGGCCTTCAGGCGCAAAAGACCTGGAGCGTTACCTGGGCACCTTGCTGCGCGAGACGAAAGAGGCCATCGCGAAAGGAATGGACCTCGAGGCCGCAGTCGGCTCCGTTGCCCAGAGCGAACGCTCCAGGTGGAGCTTGTTCGACGACTACAACGGCCACAACGTCACGCAGGCGTTCAAGGAGCTCGAATGGGAACAGTAAAGCAACCGCTCCTGGCAACGGTTCTCCTGACAGCTACCCTCGTTGGCGGCGGCCCCCAGGCAGTCGCGGCCAGCGCTAGCCCCCACGCGCCCGCACCAGGCGGCGCCGTACAGACGTCTGCGGCCTTCCGCACTGCATCGGTCACCCACCCCGACCCCGCCGATGGCGACACTGACTCCGAGGCCGCCACCCGCGCCAGCCGCTGGCAAGCCCTGCAGAAAGCGCTCTTCCCCGGGCGCTCGATGGATGACGGCGCCGGCATCGTGAAGTTGGACGCGCCCCCGCGAGCGGCGGACGCCGCACTCGTTCCGATCAGCATCGACCTGTCGACCGTCAAACCCGTCAAAGGCGTCTACGTGGTGATCGACAATAATCCCGCACCGCTCGCGGCCCACTTCACCTTCGGCCCCAAGGCCGACCCTCACACCCTCAAGCTGCGTGTCAGGATCGATGCCTACACCAACATGCACGCGATCGCCGAGAGCCAGGACGGCCACCTGTTTGTCGCGACCCGGTTCATAAAAGCCTCCGGCGGCTGTTCCGCGCCCGCCGGCTCGGATGACGCTGCCGCATTGGCCGACATGGGCCGGATGAAGCTGCACCTGGTAGGCGACTTCGCCGCAGGCAAGCCGGAGCAAGCCGTACTGATGGTCCGCCATCCCAACTTCAACGGGATGCAGATGAACCAGATCACCCGGTACTACACGCCGCCGCATTTCATCCGCACCATCGACGCGACCTACGAAGGGGGATCGATCTTCCACCTGGATTCCGACATCTCGATGAGCACGGACCCGGTCATCACCTTCGGCTTCGTGCCACAGGCCAAGGGGCAGTTGAAGGTGGTCGTACGCGATAGCAAGGACACGACGTTCGACCATACTTTCGAGGTCCCCGGACCCGGTCGCGCGGCGGGCACCCCCGAAGCAGCGGACAAGGCGCCCGGAGCGTAACCAACTTGCGGGCCATCGCGCGAACCCTGTTAGTGCTGAGCGCTCTCGCAGTACCTCTCGGCGCGTCACCGCCGGCCGATGCCGCGCCCCCTCCCGGCGCCCACAACAATGGCGCCGCCGAGCCTTCCGGCTACTGGACCGGCGCAATCAACTCCCCCGTACCGCTGACCCTCAGCGGCGGCACAGTCATCAAAAACGCACACGACCTCCGCAAATTCCTCAGGCAAGGCGGGACCGTCATCGTCGACGTCTCCAACGCTCCCCGCCGCCCGGAAAACATGGCACCCGGCGCACCATGGCTCCCCCTCCCGCACCACGCGATCCCCGGCAGTCTTTGGCTTCCCGGAGTCGGCCTGGGCGAGATTCCCGTCGCAGTAGATGACTTTTACAGACAACGCCTGGCAGCAGCGACCAACGAGCACCTCGCGCGCCCGCTCGTCATCTATTGCCACAAGAGCTGCTGGCTGAGTTGGAACGCAGCCAAACGCGCCATCAGCTACGGCTATCACAACGTGTATTGGTACCGCGACGGAATAGAAGGCTGGAAATCCGCGGGCTACAAGACGGCCGTCATCGAGCCCCAGGTTGCGCCCGAAGGCTAGCACCCCACACCATCAACCCGGCAATAGCGACAAACAACACTCCGGCGCTGGACGATAGCGACGCGTGGATGCCAATCAGCCCACCGAGCACCCCCACCGTAACTCCGCTGAACGTCCGCATGCCGTTCGCTGCCATCGAAAAGACCCCGATCACCCGACCGCGAATCGGCACAGGCGCAGCCAACTGCACCAGCGCCTGCGCCATGGAATTGAAGGACAACTCCAGAAACCCCGCCATGAACAGGAACGCCAGCGCCAGGTCGTAGTTGGACACCAACGCAAAACCCCCCAGCGCACAACACCATCCCATGGCCAGCGCCAACGCCGTACTGGAGGCCGGCCGCAACATTCCGCCGAGCTCCAGCAAAAACCCGGCAACCAACGCCCCCGCGGCGTCCGCGGCCAGCAAAGCCCGGTAGGCAATCCCGGGATCGCCGTGCCCGAGATCGTGCGCGAACCCCGGCATCTGGGCCTGGTAGGCACTCCCGATAAAGAACGCCGCACCACTCGCCAGCAGCGTCATACACAAAACAGTCGGATTCGTCGCTATCACACGAAACGTCGCAATGACTTCGCCGAAACCCCGCACTGCACGCACCACCGGTTGCGGATCCTTCCGGAAGCGAGGCCCATACGGCGCTCGCCACAACCACACCACCATCGGCAGATAGATCAGAACATTGACGAAAATCGCCTGTGACGGGCCGAGCGCGACCAACATCGCGCCACCGACGGCGGGCCCGCACAACATCCCGACATAGCGTGCCGTCGCCCCGAGGCGCACGGCACTCTGCAATTCCTCCGGGCCGACGATCTCATGCAGCAGTAGCTGTCCGGCCGGCCCCCACAGCACCCCCGCACAGCCATGCATGATGAGCAGCAGCCTGGCATGCCAAGGCTGCAAGGTACCGGTCAGAAACAACAGGCCCCACGCAAGCGACACCCCCATGAACATCAACATGCCGAGCTGAATGATGCGTCGTGGGTCGAAGCGGTCGGCCAGGGCACCGCTGTAGACCGAGAACAGCAGGAACGGCAACCAATGCGAGATGACCGCGAAGCCGCCCAACGTCGGCGAGTGAAATTTATCGAAGATCACGTAGTAGCTGATGACGTGCTCGATATTGTCCGCCAGCATCGCCAGCGCCGTGGCGATGAAATACATCTGAAAGCCGGGTTGGCGTAACGCGGCGAAAGACGTATGCGCGACGGACGGCGAGTCGCTCTGATCTGCGGCGGTGGACAAGAGGTCTCCTCGAAGGGCGCTATCCTGCCAACGCCCCCCGCAGTTCCCCAATCAAGTCCTCCACATCCTCAACCCCCACCGACAGCCTGATCAGCCCATCACTGATCCCCAGCGACGCCCGCATAGCAGGCGGCAACGATGCATGCGTCATGAGGCCCGGATGCTCGATGAGACTCTCAACACCTCCCAGGCTCTCCGCCAGCGAGAACAGGTGACATCGCTCCAATACCCGGCGCGCATCGTCCACCGTCCCACGCAATACCGCTGTGACAATCCCACCATACCCGCCAGTCATCTGCCGCTTTGCAAGCGCATGCTGCGGATGACTCTCGAGCCCCGGGTAGTAGACGCGCTCGATCTTCGGATGCTTCTCCAGGAACTGAGCGATGGCCAACGCATTGGCACAATGACGCTCCATGCGCAGCGCAAGCGTCTTGATGCCCCTCAGAATGAGGAAACAATCGAACGGCCCCGACACCGCCCCCACGGCATTTTGTAAGTACCCCAGGCGCTCCCGTAGCGCAGCGTTGCCGCCCACCACAGCCACTCCGCCGATCGAATCCGAATGCCCGTTGAGATACTTCGTCGCCGAATGCACGACGATATCGATACCGTGCTCCAGCGGCCGCTGCGCGAAAGGCGTCGCAAAGGTGTTGTCACAAACACTGATGAGCCCATGCTTACGGGCAACCGCGACCACCGCGCTCAGATCCACGATTTTCAGCAGAGGGTTCGTCGGCGTCTCGACCCATACGAGCCGCGTGTTGGGCCGAATCGCGGCTTCCAGCGCCGCGGGGTTCGTAAGATCGACGAATGACACATCATGTCCCGCGGACCGCTTGCGCACGTTCTCGAACAGCCGATAGCTACCACCATACAGATCATGCATGGCGACGATATGCGAGCCGCTATCGAGCAACTCCAACACAGTTGAGGTAGTCGCCATCCCGGAAGCGAACGCGAAAGCGGCGGTACCTCCCTCGATATTCGCCACCGCGGCCTGCAAGGCGTCGCGGGTGGGATTGCGCGTACGGGAGTAGTCGTAGCCTTTGTGAACGCCGGGGCTCGATTGCACGTAGGTGGACGTCGCATAAATCGGCGGCATCACAGCTCCAGTCAATGGATCGGGATGCTGCCCGCCATGGATCACCCGCGTGGCAAAACGGTTCTTGTCAACCTCAGCACTCATTCACATTCTCCGGCGCAACCAGTTCAACACATCGATACGCGTCACGAGCCCCTGAAACTCGTTCCCTTTCATCACAATGCCCACCATGCCGCGTTTGAATATCTCCATGAGCTGCGGCAACGGCGCATCGACGGGCACGGTCACGAGATGGCTCTTCATCGCCTTGGTGACCGGCTCGTTGAAATGCTGGGGATTCGCAAAAACCTCGAGCAGGATGTCCTCTTCATCAACGATGCCGACGATGCGCCCCTCGTGCATCACCGGCAACTGCGAGACGTCGTAAAGCTTCATGCGGCGATACGCCGCCATCACGAGCTCCGTCGAATTTACCGTCACCGCGGCACGCTCCCACGCACGCCGGGCGATCAGGTCGCGCAGATCGCCAAACTGCTCTCTGTGCACGAACCCCTGGTCCAGCATCCAATAGTCGTTGTAGACCTTGGATAAATACTTGTTGCCACTGTCACAGACGAAGGTCACGACCCGCTTGGGAGTCTTCTGCTCACGGCAGTAGCGCAAGGCGGCCGCCAACAACGTCCCCGTAGAGGTGCCGGCAATGATCCCTTCATTCAGCAGCAGCTCACGACAGGTCTGGAAGGCTTCCGCATCCGGGATAGTATAGGTCGTCCGGACATGCGAGAAGTCGGCCACCGGCGGAATCGAGTCACCGCCAATTCCCTCCACCAGCCAACCGCCACGCGCGGGCTCAACCTTCCCGGTCTTGGCGTAATCCGCAAGGATGGAGCCAGCCGGATCGGCCAACACCATCTCGACCTTCGGTGCCACTCGTGCAAAGAAATGCGATAACCCGGTGAGCGTACCGCCTGTTCCAACACCGCAGACGACGGCGTCGAGATCGTGACCAGTCTGCTCCCAGATCTCGGGTGCCGTGGTCTCTTCATGCGCCTGCGGGTTGGCCGGGTTGCCAAACTGGTTGACGAAGAACGCGTTGGGCGTCTCGCGCGTGAGCCGCTCCGCGACGTCACGGTAGTACTCCGGGTGTCCTTTGCTGACATCCGAGCGGGTTAGAGTCACCTCGGCGCCCATGGCCCTGAGATGAAAAATCTTCTCCTGGCTCATCTTGTCGGGAATGACCAGCACCAGGCGATAGCCCTTCTGGGCCGCGACCAGGGCGAGGCCGAGCCCGGTGTTGCCGGCCGTCGCCTCGATGAGCGTGCCACCGGGCTTCAGCCGCCCGTCACGCTCGGCGGCCTGGATGAGATACAACCCGACGCGGTCCTTGATGGAGCCGCCGGGATTCTGGTTCTCGAGCTTGAGAAACAGCCGGCAGGGCCCCGTGTCGATGTGACTGACTGCGACGAGCGGCGTGTGGCCGATCATCTCCAGCACATTGCTGTAGGGTTTTGACATGGGGCGCTCCTCGTCTTCCTCGCGCGAATTGTACGCGAGCACCCGTACAGGAAGCTTGGCGGACTGCTTCAGCGGACCGCGACGATGAGTCCGGATTCGACCCAGCCCTTCAGAAAGCCGGCCGCCGTGGGGGGCGCCTCCGCCTCCCCGAGCTCGGCGGACAGAAGATCACAGATCTCGCCAAAAGACCGGCCCGCGCGCGCCGCCTCGAGCGCCGCGGCCTCCCCCGCCTGCAGAGAGCGGAAATAAGTATGCAGGTCCTGCCGCCAGAGGAGCCACTCCACGGGCTCGGCGCTCAACGCCACTTCCGGGGGCTCGGCGTCTTCACTCACAGCCTTCCAGATCTGCGGCGCATTCCAGGCCAGGGCCACGCGGCGCAGCGAAGGATGCCAATCAAAGCGCAACTCCGCCCACTTCGCTGGCGCGACGTGCGCGAGCGCCTCCGTCGCGATGGGATCGGCATCGGCGGCGTCGAAAACCTCCGTCATGGCCCACTCCCAGCTCGCGAGCTCCGCCAACACGGGCGCCCCCGAGTACTCGGGCTCGCTCGCCAGAAACCCGGCAAGCCCATTGCCGTAGTAACGGACCGAGAAAAACGGCGACGGGTGGCTGCTCACGTAAACGGTGCCGAGGGCGCGGAAGTCCTCCTCCCCCAACAGTTTGCTCAGTATCGGAAAGTTGGCCTCGAGCGCCTCGATCAAACGCGAGGTATACCCGTCGCCGTAGATAGCCAATCGCGTGGCGATCGGCACCTTCTCAGTGCCGACGACGTGCCGCTCGATGGCGGCCGGCCCATTGCCGAGCAGGTAGTTTTGAAAGTCTCCCTGAATCTCGGGCAAGCGGCTCATGTCAGGCCGCACGCGCCAGAACGCGCTCGGCCACCGTTCGCGCCGCGGCCAACTCCTCGCACAACTCCTCGAGCGGCGGAATGTTGGCATCCCGCTCGATCATGGTCGATACGTTGCCGAAGCGACGCACCGCCGCGGCATACAACTCCCAGACCGGGTCCGGAACCGGGTGGTCATGGGTGTCGATCAGGTAGTCACCGTGGTTCTCATGGCCGGCGAGGTGAATCTGCTGCACCCGCTCGACCGGTATCCCGTTCAGGTAATCGAGCGGCGCGAACTCGTGATTCACGGAGCTCACGTAAATGTTGTTCACATCGAGGAGTATGAGACAGTCGGCCTGGACAGCCACCTCGCGCAGAAACTCCCACTCGGTCAGCTGGGAGTCGCGAAAGCTCACGTAGCTCGACACGTTCTCCAACAGGATGCGGCGCCCGAGAATGTCCTGCACGGTACGCACCCGTTCGACGACGTTCGCCAGCGCTTCCTCCGTGTAGGGAAGCGGCAGCAGGTCGTGCATGTTCTTGCCGGCAACCCCGGTCCAACACAGGTGATCGGAAACCCATTTCGGCTCGAGGCGCGCGGCGAGCGCCTTCACCTGCGCGAGATATTGGCGATCCAGCGGCGCCGTGCTGCCGATCGACATGGACACGCCGTGCATGACCATCGGATACCGCTCGCGGATCCGCATGAGGTTGTGCAGTGGTTTCCCGCCTGGAACGAGGTAGTTTTCGGTGATCGCCTCGAGCCAGTCGATCGGCGGGCGATCGGCCAGAATGGCTTCGTAGTGCTCGACTCGCAGGCCAAGCCCGAAACCGAGAGAGGGACGCGTCAACATGCCACGCAAGTGAGCGTTGCGGCCTGTGCGGGCGAAGCGGGGCGCCGCAAAGCGCCCCGCCTCGAATCATCGCAACGCCGCGTTACTTGCCGGCCTTGGCCTTTGCCGCGTCGCACTTGGCCTGGGTCATCTCCACGAAGCCCTTACCCTTGCAGGAGTTCTGCCCCTTGCAGGAGTTGTTGGCGCTCTTGCAGGCGGACTTGCCCTTGCAGGAGTTGACCCCTTCGCACTTCACCTTCGCTTCATCGGCGGCGTTGGCGGTCGTGACGGCGGCCATGGAGAAGACCATCGCAGCAGCGGCGGCGAGAGCAACGCCGGACATCTTTCGAGAGTTCATCCGAGATTCTCCTAAAACGTTGGGGGACACTGTTACTGGGAAGGCCTGCATCGCTCCAGGCGACCACCAGGCGCTCGGAGGCGGATTGTACGCCTTCAGTCCCCGAGCAGCCGCAAAAGTCGCCAGCAGTGAACGACATAAGCACCTGATGTACGACGGAAGCGGCGTTACGGATGCACCGTAGACCACAAACCGCGTGCAACGGGGCATACGCCGCAGCCCAGCCTGTACAGCATGGAGACCGGCACGCTACTGGATAAATTGCAGCACTCATCACCGACGCGATTGAAATCTCGACCCGGAGGCCGCAAATCGCCCTCGCACGGGGGCGCGAATCGCTGGAAATCCGCTACCATCGGGGGTCACGTTCGCGGGCCGACCGCTATCCGTATCGGACCCGTGCTGACTATCGATTCCACTTTGACGGTGAAGGAATGACTGACGCCTCCCGTGATGCCATCGTCGTGCGCGGTGCGCGCCAGAACAATCTCAAAAACCTCGATCTCGAAATTCCCCTGAACGAGCTCATCGTCGTCACGGGTGTCTCCGGCTCGGGTAAATCGTCGCTGGTTTTCGACACGTTGTATGCCGAAGGGCAGCGCCGTTACGTCGAGACCTTCTCGCCCTATGCGCGGCAATTCCTCGATCGCATGGACAAGCCCCAGGTCGAGACGATCGAGGGCATTCCGCCGGCCATTGCCATCGACCAGACGAACCCGGTGCGCACCTCGCGCTCGACCGTGGGGACGATGACGGAGCTCAATGACCATCTGAAGCTGCTGTTTGCGCGCGGCGCGACACTGTTTTGTCAGTGCTGCGGCAAGCCGGTGCGACACGACACCGCTGAGACTATCTATAAAGACCTGTTGGCGCGCGCGCAGGCTGCCGGCGATCCGCGCTTGTTGCTGTGTTTCCCCGTGCCCATTCCGCAGAACTTCAAGGAAACCGAAGTCCGCGACCTGTTGGAAAAGCAAGGCTACACGCGGTTCCTGGAATCCAATGGCACCAACACGGGCCCGGCACAGCCGGCCGCAGCGCCGCCGGCGACCCGATCCGCGGCGAAAAAGCGCGGCCGCAAGGGCTCTGCCAACGCGGAACCGGCGGCCAAGCAGAAAATCCTCGAAGTCGTACAGGACCGCTTCCGCGCGAGCGGCGCCGAGCGCGGTCGAGCTCTCGAGTCATTGGAAGCGGCGCTACGTGTTGGCCGTGGGCGCGTGAACATCCATGTGGTTGATGACAGCGACCCGCCGCAGAGCCTCGACATCTGGCGTTACTCCAGCGAGCTGCATTGCGCGGAGTGCGATCGGTCTTACCAGCAGCCGAACCCGAGCCTGTTCTCCTTCAACTCTCCGGTCGGCGCGTGCGAGACCTGTCGTGGGTTCGGGCGCACCATCGGCATCGACTACGGCCTCGTCATTCCCGACGAGGGCAAGTCGTTGCGCGGCGGGGCCATCAAGCCGTGGCAAACGAAGTCGTACGCGGAGTGCCAGGAAGACCTGGAGAAGTTCGCGAAAAAGCGCGGGATTCCGCTGGATACGCCCTGGCGCGAGCTCGGCGCCGAACGGCGCAAATGGGTGATCGAGGGCGAAGGCGAGTGGACCAAGGGCGTCTGGTACGGCGTGAAGCGGTTCTTCGCCTGGCTCGAAACCAAATCCTACAAGATGCACGTGCGCGTACTCCTGTCGCGTTATCGTGCCTACACGCCGTGTACGACTTGTGACGGCGCGCGACTCAAGACAGAGGCGCTGCTGTGGCGCGTGGGCAACTGTGAGCTCGCCGACACGGCGTTGGGCTCAACACCGCGCTTCCGTCCGCAAGGAGTCCAGTGGTCCGAGGAGACCCTGCGATCTCTACCCGGCCTGTCGATTCACGACGTGATGTTGCTTCCGGTAGAGCGTGCGAGCGAGTTCTTCAACAACCTGCAACTACCACGACCCCTGGACGAGGCAACCGACCTGCTGCTCGGGGAGGTCCGCGGCCGCTTCAGCTACCTGGTCAACGTGGGGTTGGGTTACCTGACGCTGGATCGCCAGTCGCGCACGCTCTCAGGTGGAGAAGTACAGCGGATAAACCTGACCACGGCTCTCGGAACGTCTCTCGTCAACACCATGTTCGTGCTGGATGAGCCTTCCATCGGCCTGCATCCGCGCGATATGCAGCGCGTCATCGGCGTGATGAAACGGCTGCGCGACGCCGGCAACTCGCTGGTCGTCGTCGAGCACGACCCGCAGATCATGTTGGAGGCCGACCGAATTCTCGACATGGGACCGGGCGCCGGCGAGCGTGGCGGCGAGATCGTCTTTTTTGGTACCCCACGTGAGATCCGCCGCCAATCCCGCTCGTTGACCGGTGAGTACCTGAGCGGGCGCAGGACGGTCACAGCAACGCCCGAGCAGGCCGCTGCCGCGCAAGCCGCCAAAGCCGCAAGAGAAGCCGCGGCGGAGAAAGGTGGGGTCCACGAGGTTGTCGCGGAAGCGCGCTCCAACAGGTGGCTGGAGCTCACCGGCGCACGCGAGCACAACCTGAAGAATATCGATGTTCGCATCCCGCTGAAGCGCCTCGTCTGTGTAACGGGCGTATCGGGGTCGGGAAAGTCCACCCTCGTGGAGGATGTCCTTTATCCCGCACTCCTGAAGTATCGCGGCAAGCCAACAGAGGCCCCCGGCGAATTCTCGGGCCTGCGGGGCGCCGAGCTCATTGACGACGTCGTGATGGTCGATCAGAGCCCGATCGGGCGCTCGACCCGCTCGAACCCCGCGAGCTATGTAGGCGCGTTCGATGCGATCCGTAACCTGTTTGCCACCGAGCCGGCGGCGCAGGAGCGCAAATACACCGCCGGGACTTTCAGCTTCAACTCCGGTAACGGCCGCTGCCCGACCTGCAGCGGCAACGGCTTCGAGCACGTCGAGATGCAATTCCTCTCGGACGTGTATCTGCGGTGCCCCGACTGTAACGGTAACCGCTACCGCGATGAGGTACTCGACATCAAGCGCGAAGGCGCGAACGGGCGCCGCGCGAGCATCGCCGATGTGTTGGGAATGACGGTGACGGAGGCGCTCGAGTTCTTCAAAGACTCCCGCGAGGTGGCGTTGCGTCTCGCGCCGCTCGCCGACGTTGGCCTCGAATATGTGAAGCTCGGGCAGCCGGTCCCCACCCTGTCGGGGGGCGAAGCGCAACGGTTGAAGCTCGCCGGACATCTGGCCGAGGCCGGCTCGGTCGTGTCGAGCACGACGCACCACGGGAAGCTGTTCCTGTTCGACGAGCCGACGACCGGATTGCACTTCGAGGACGTCGCGAAACTCCTCAAAGCGTTCCGCAAGTTGCTGGCTGCGGGACATTCATTGCTGGTGATCGAGCACAATCTCGACCTCATCCGCGCTTCCGACTGGGTCATTGATCTCGGCCCCGATGGTGGCGAGCGCGGCGGTGAGATCGTCTGCGTCGGAACCCCGGCTGAAGTGCGTGCTCACCCGCGCTCGTTCACCGGTCAGGCGCTCACGGCTTATGAAAAAAGCATGTCCAGCGAGGGCGCTGGTGCCGCTGCCAAAGCGGTCAACGATGCTCTCAACAAGTCGACCGGGGTTGCCGAGCCTCGCGCTCAATACGGCCGCGGCAACGGGCGCGACCGAAATGCAGTCGTGATCCACAACGCACGCGAGCACAACCTGAAGAGCATCGATGTCGAAATTCCACGCGACCGGTTCACAGTCATCACCGGTGTGTCGGGGTCCGGCAAGTCTACGCTCGCCTTCGACATCCTTTTCAACGAAGGCCAACGTCGCTACCTGGAATCTCTGAACGCCTACGCGCGGCAGTTCGTGCAGCCTGCTGCCCGTCCCGATGTAGATGCAATCTACGGCATTCCTCCGACTGTCGCGATCGAGCAGCGCACCAGCCGCGGCGGCCGCAAGAGTACGGTCGCGACACTGACGGAGATCTATCACTTCCTGCGCCTCCTGTACGTGAAACTGGGGACGCAGTTCTGCCCCGACTGCGATGTGGCGATCGAGCCCCAGAGCGCGGCATCGATCGCCGCACGTCTGTTACGTGACTACAAGGGGAAACGCATCGCCCTGCTGGCACCGCTGGTAGTGGCGCGCAAGGGCTTCTATACGGATCTCGCGAAGTGGGCGGCGAAGAAAGGGTTCAAGACGCTCCGCGTTGACGGCGCGAACCTTTCCACGAAGCAGTGGCCGCGGCTGTCACGTTTCAAAGAGCACACTATCGAGTTGCCGGTCGCGGAAATCGATGTCGATGCGAAAAATGACACCGCGCTACATGCTGCGCTCGCGCGCGCCCTCGACTTCGGCAAGGGACTCGTCCACGTGCTCGGCCCGAAATCCGATGCGGTGACGGTGTTCTCCACGAAGCGCGCCTGCCCCTCATGTGGCCGTAGCTTTTCCGAGCTCGACCCGCGGTTATTCTCGTTCAACTCGAAGCACGGCTGGTGCGAGAGCTGCTACGGCACGGGCGTCGAGATGCCCGGCTTCGACGAGGAGCAGACGGGTGAGGAAATATGGTGGAACGAGTGGTACGAGCACGATCCGCAAGCCTGCGGCGCCTGCAACGGACAGCGCCTGAGTCCCATCGCACTCAACGTCCGCTTCCGCGATCGCTCGATCGCCGCGCTGGCCGCCGAGCCGGTGGGCGGAGCCGGCGAGTTCTTCAGCAAGCTCAAGCTCGAGCCGCGTGAGAAAGAAATCGCTCGCGACCTGTTGAGCGAGTTGCGCTCGCGCTTGCGGTTCCTGGAGCGGGTGGGCCTGGGCTATCTGCAGCTCGACCGCTCGGCACCGACTCTGTCCGGCGGCGAGGCGCAGCGCATCCGGCTCGCCGCGCAGCTGGGCTCGAATCTCCAGGGCGTCTGTTATGTTCTGGACGAACCGACCATCGGGCTGCACCCGCGGGATAACGCGATCCTCCTGGACTCGCTCGCCGAGCTCGCCGGGAATCGCAACACGCTGGTCGTCGTCGAGCACGACGAGGACACCATCCGTCGCGCGGACCACGTTCTGGACCTGGGACCGGCGGCGGGCGTGCGCGGCGGCGAGATCGTTGGCTCCGGAGTCGTGAAAGACCTCATGCGCAATCCTCGCTCCGTCACCGGGAAGTTCCTGCGGGAGCCTCTGTTGCATCCCGCGGAGCCGCTGCGCTGCGTCAAGGACAATAGCCCGCGTTTGAAGTTGGAACGGGTTGAGTTGCACAACGTCAAGGGGACCGACGTAGGGATCCCGGTCGGCCGCCTCGTCGTCATCACGGGCGTGTCGGGATCCGGAAAGTCCACTGTCGCGCGTGACGTGCTCTATTCGAACATGCGGCGGCTCGTGAGCGAGGCCAACGGCAACGGGCGCGGCCGATCGGCCGAAAACGGTAACGGTAACGGTAACGGCAATGGAAAAGGCAGCAGCAACGGCAAGGCCAGGAGCGCCAGCAAGGGTCGCCACGCCGCTGTGAACGGGGGCGCCAAAGCCACCGCTCGCAAAGCGAAGTCGATCGAGCTCATCGGCTGTGACGCCGTACGGGGTGTCGAGCACATTGACCGCGTCCTCGAGGTCGATCAGACACCGATCGGCAAAACGCCTCGCTCGTGTCCGGCCACCTACATCGGTTTCTGGGACGCGATTCGTGCCATCTACGCCGGTACGACGGAAGCGCGCATCCGCGGTTACACCGCGAGCCGCTTCTCCTTCAACACGGCCGGCGGTCGCTGCGAGGCTTGCGAAGGCCAGGGCGTGAAGACCATCGAGATGAGCTTCCTGCCGGACGTGAAGGTGCTCTGCGATGTTTGTGGCGGACGCCGCTTCAACTCGGAGACCTTGTCGGTGCTCTGGCGCGAGAAGAGCATCGGCGATGTGCTCGCGATGGACGTCGACGATGCCGTCGATTTCTTCAAGGCACACCCGCGCATCTATCATGCGTTGAAGCTGCTGCAGGATGTGGGCCTCGGCTACCTCACCCTCGGTCAGCAGAGCCCGACCCTCTCGGGTGGCGAGGCCCAGCGCATCAAGCTGGTGGCCGAGCTATCCAAGGTCCGGGGCGAGGTCGCCGCCGGCCCCCGATACAAGCCCAAGCACACGCTCTATGTGCTCGACGAGCCCACCGTAGGCTTGCATATGGCGGACGTGGAGAAGCTGATCCATGTGCTGCATAGGCTGGTCGAAGCGGGCAACACCGCAGTCGTCGTCGAGCACAACCTGGACGTGATGGCCGAGGCCGACTGGATCGTCGATATGGGACCCGAGGCTGGCGATGGCGGCGGCCGCATCGTCGCGCAGGGCACCCCTGCCGAGATCGCACGGAAGAAGAAGCAGTCGCACACGGGCCGCGTGCTGGATGAGTTCCTACGGGACCGTACCAGGGCGAAGGAGCCTGCTTAGGCGCATACTGGCTGCATGGCCCACGACCTCGTCTGCTGGAAATGCGGTGCCTCGCTCTCGGAAATGAGCCTCCCGCTCATGCGACTGGACGTCTGTCCAAAGTGCCGCGCGGACCTCCACGTCTGCAAGATGTGCGTCGACTACGACACTCGTGTCGCCAAGCACTGCCGCGAGCCCACGGCTGAAGAGGTCAAAGACAAAACCCGCGCCAACTTCTGCGACTTCTACAAGCCGCGCCCCGGAGCCTACACCGCTCCCAACACCACGGAAGTGAACAAGTCACTCAGCGAGCTGGAAAAGCTCTTCGGCAAGCAGTGAGTGGGGCCGGACGCCCGGCCCCAAACCATCTGTTAGTTCTTCTTGGTACGCTCGCTCAAGCGTTCCAACAGTCGGGAGAACGGCGTGTTCTTCTGAACCTCGACACGCAAGTGACGCACGCCCGTGTCATTGACGCTTTCACCGCGACCACCGTCGATCTCGAGCTCGCTGGCACCCAGGATCTCGAGGGTTTCCTCGAGCGTCTGCGGCCCCTTGCGATCGCGCGCATTCACGCGACCACCCTTGCTTGGAGCGGCTGCGCGCTTGGCCGGCGCCTGGGCGGCGGGGCGAGCGGCCGCTGGAGCAGCGGCTGGCCTGGCAGCCGGCTTCGCCGGGGCTGCCGCCTTCTGGGCTCCCTTCGCGTCATCCGGGTCGATGAGCTTGAACTCATCCACCGGGTTCTGACGCATCTTGCGCGGGAAGGCCACAGACGCGTTGGTCTTCTTGTCTTCCTCCGTCGCCCGAACTTTCTCCTGCGGGCTCACGGGAACCACGGCGACGGATGCAAACTCCGAGCGCACGTAGTACGCAACCTGCTTGGCGGAGATCGCGTCGCTGAAGAAGCCGAGACGCAACCCGTACCACTTACGGCCTTCGCGACTACCCTCGACCGTGTACAGCGTGTAAGCACTGAAGATCGCGAGCGGCGGAACCTTGTCGAGCTCCACGGGCTGCACGGCCCACTGGAGTTGGACAGCGAACGAAACCGCACCGTTCTGAGTGACCGCTTCCTTCAGCGCGCGACGCGTACCGGTGTCATCCGGCTTCAGCAGCGAGATGCTCGCATCCGGCGGATCTTCACCCAAACGCCCGGGCATGTGATCGTCGCTACGACGAGTCTCGAGGTATCGCAGCACCTGCGTGTCGGTCAGACTGGTTTCATCCTGCGCGTCAACACGAATCTGCGGCGCGGGCATCATGCGTGTCTCGCCGGTCTCGGAGGTCTCGTCGAGAGCAGCGAGCACCTCGCGGACATTCGAATCGGCGAACGCAGTGCCTTTCGTCGACGCCTTCGGGCGCTGCTTGTTGGCAGCAGAGGCAGGAGCAGGAGTCCCTCTCACCGCAGGGCGCGCCGCGGCAGCCGGCTCGGCGCGTGGAGGCGCTTTGATTCCCGTCATTGCCTGAACCGGCGTCGGGGCCGGCTTGGACGGATGAACAGCAGAGCTCGCCGCACGCGCAACCGGGGTGGCCGTCGGGGGCGCCATCTTTGCGGCAGGAGCTGGCGCGAGCTGCGGGCTCGCAGCCTTCGCAACCGGCGCGAGTGCGGCCGCAGGCTTGGCGACGGGAGGTGTTAGAACAGGCGGAGTAGCACGCGGCGGCGCAGTGGGCACAGCTGCGTGGATCGTGGGAACGGTGATGGCGGGCGGCTCGAAGGCCGCCGCAGCGGGCGGCGCGACAGGCACGCGCGCCGGTTTCAACTCAACAGGCCGAGCAACAGGAGCGGCCGCCTGAACGGGCGCCGGCGCCGGCCGAGCAACGATGGGAGCAGCGGCCCGGGGCGCAGGAGCTGGGGTCGTGACACGAGCAGGAGCAACTGGAGCAGCGGCTGGCAGGTTAGGAAGAGCAGAGCGCGGCTGCGGACCTTGCGCATGTGTGGCTTGCTCGGCCGCAGCTGCGGCGGCACGCGCGCGCAACTTCTTGCCGGGCGCTTCGCCAGCCCAGGCACCTGGATAAATATCGCGAACGACACTCAGCCACTCCTCGGCCTCGGCGAGTGTCGTGAAGTAACCCATGTGAAGACGGAAGCGCTCGCGGCCCTCCTCGAAGCGGCGGCTCACGAAGAAGGTAAAACGTTTCAACTCTTCCTTGTCCGCCTGAGCGAGTGCCATCGGCGTCGTCGACGAGCACAAGTTCAGGACAAACGGTCCTGCGTCAGCAGTTGGCGCTGCCGCCGAGTCCCGAGCGTCCGCGCGCCCCATGGCGCCAGACGCCATATTTGGCGTAGGTGATGTCATAACTTCCCCGGACCGATCCATCCATCATGGAAAAGCCCCGCAATGCGGCAAGAGGGTCGCGATGGGAAGGGAGTGCGAGCGGTCGCGCCCAGGCGCGATCGTGGCAGCCCCGCCGTCATAGGAACCTCTTCCTTTAGACCGGTGGCTTTGCGTCCCCGCCTTTCGACGGGTTTGCCCTTTTCACTAAGTCTGCAGTTTCGAAGCGTCGCGTTAGACAGTCAAGTGTTTAAGTGTGTCGCGGCTCTCAACGGGCAACAGCACATATTTTCAGGTCCGAATTCGTAGGAATATGTCTCAATGCGCCGACAAAATGGACGCTGCCGGAGCCGCTCCGCTCCAGAAGCGGCCGGCCCCGACGAAGTGCTTATGGTAATAAGGGTCGTCGAGGTTCCCGTACGAGACGGCCTGTCCGGAACGCGGAGCATGGATGAAGCGCCCACCCCCTGCATAAATCCCCACGTGATTCACGTGCCGGCTGTGGATGCGGAAGAACACCAGGTCGCCGGGTGATAACGCATCGGGAGAGACGGGCCGCGCGGCTTTGCGCTGTGCATCGGCTGTGCGGGGGATCTCGACTCCGGAACGTTCGTAGGCGTAGACGGCAAGTCCACTGCAGTCGAACCCGTGCAGATCCGCTCCGCCAAAGTGGTAGGGAACGCCAACAACTTGCGCTGCTGTTTGCGCAACCAGTACTCCGCCCTGTCCAGGCGGTTCGTCGAACTCACGCGGAACGGTGCTACATGCAGCAAGCGACAGCAGCACCACCGCGACAGCGAGTGAATTGCGCAGGCGCCTAACCTCACGCGGTCCCCGCCACTCGCTGAGCGATAGCTTGTCTCTATGGCATCAGCCCGCGGCGCGGATGTCGCTTATCCCCGGGGTCGTGCTGATTGTGCGGGCTTGAAGAATCTCTGTCACGGCCTGCCCGGACAGGGGCCTCGCGAGGAAGAATCCCTGCGCGATATCGCAGCGGCGCTCACGCAGAAAATCGAGCTGCTCGACCGTCTCGATGCCTTCGGCGACCACGCGCTTACCCAGCGCGTGAGCCATTACGATAATGGTTTCGACGAGCGTCGAAGAGGCAGCGTTTTGCGGTACTTCCTCGAGGAAAGTCCGATCGACTTTCACCGTCCCTATGGGGTACTGGCGAAGATAGGACAGGGAGGAGTAGCCGGTACCGAAATCATCCAGGGCCAGGTGAACCCCGAGCTGTGCCAATCGCCCCAGCGTCGCGCCCGCGGCCTCATCGGCAAAGACGCTTTCAGTGAGCTCTAGCTCTAACAGAGCAGGAGGAATCCCATACTTATCGAGCGCTCGGCGCACCAGTTTTGGAAATTCAAGGTGCTTGAGCTGCTGGGCCGACACATTGAGCGCCAGCCTGGGCGGCGCGATGTTCTGCTCGCGCCATGCAGCGAGTTGCGCGCACGCGGCGTCGAGCACCCAACCGCCGATATCGACAATCAGGCCGCTCTCTTCCGCGGCAGGCACGAACTCACCGGGAGGACGCATGCCATCACGTGGAGTTTGCCAGCGAAGCAACGCCTCGACGCCGGTGAGAGAGCCGTCTGCAACAGAGAACTGCGGCTGATAGAAGAGCGAGAACTCGCGACGGCGCAAAGCACGCTGGAGACCCGTCTCCGTGGCAGCGACCGACCCGCCGGGCAGATGCGGATCGAAGAACATCGTGCAGCCTCTCCCGGCATCCTTTGCACGGTACATGGCTGTGTCGGCATTGCGCATGAGGTCATCGATGGTTGAGCCGTCGTCGGGGAAAAGCGTGATGCCGATGCTCGCGCAGACGAAGTGATCGCGGCCGCCGATATTCACCGGCAACTGCAGGAGCTGGATGATCCTGTCGCCGACGGCGCGCGCCGCGTCCGGATCAACGACGTTACGCAAGATCACCGTGAATTCATCGCCGCCGAGCCGGGCAACGGTATCGCCTTCCTTCGTGCAGGAGCGCAACCGCTGCGCGACGATAGTTAGAAGTTGATCGCCTGCATTGTGGCCGACAGAGTCATTGACCCGTTTGAAATGGTCGAGATCGATATAAAGCAGCGCCCCACGACTCGATCCGGCGGTGGAGTTGGCCAGCTCCTGCGCGAGCCGATCACGGAACAGGGTGCGATTGGGCAGCGCGGTGAGCGGATCGTAGTGCGCCTGGCGATACAGGCGCTCGTCGCGGGCGCTCTTGGAAAGGGCTACGGCCAGCCGCTCCGCGAATTGCGTGCCCGAGCGCGCCAGGTAGGGGTCCGAGGCGGGCTCCTCCCGATAACCGACGGCCAGAATGGCCTCGACACGGTCGGCAACGCTGACGGGCCAGACCCAGAAAAACTCCGCGCCGATTTCCTCGAGCGGCTTCAGAAAGCTGTGGCGAGTCTCCTCGCAACGGGTGACGGTAAGACCGTTACTCTCACCGGCGAGCTTCGTGATCATATCGTCGTCGAGCTCAACTCGACGCACGGGCAAGTCAGTGCGACCCGACCCTGCAAGATACACTCGTCCACGACCCGGAGCGTCGGCATCCCGCAGAGTGATACCAACACAGTCGCAGCGGGTCACCGTCTGAACCCGGGAGAGGACGGCGTCGAGTACCTGTTCCAGCTCCGCCGAGCCGAGCAGGAGTTTGTCGATCTCCCCGAGGGTCTCGAGCGCGTGGAAATGATCCTGGAGTGTGGCGACCCCACGGTTGAATCCCGCAATGAGGCCGCGCATCTCGTCGGTCCCCGGCTCGCTCACCGTCTCGTAGCGACGCTCTTGAAGAGCGGCCATGCCGGCTCGCAGCGCTTGCACTGACGGCAAATAGCGGCGCGCGAGGTGCAGCCCACCAACGACGGCACAAATCAGAATCGCCAGCAACGCGTAGGGCAGGGAGCTCCACACGTGTTGGGACAGCGCGAAAAACGATTGCCGGCGGCTGAACGTGACGACCGCCCAGGGGACGGCGGTGAGGCGCTCATTGGCGAGCTGCAGCGGCTTGATCGATCCGTGCCACTCCTCGCCCGCATCCTGCCATGAGATCGCGCGAAGCGTGCCGGCGCGCTCTCCCGATAGAGTGATGTTGTCGGCGAAGATATGAGTTGCATCCGCGGACAACGGGCCGATGTTGTAGAGCACCTTGGCATTGGCGTCGACCACGGCCAGTGTCACGTGCGGCGCAACGTTGTCGACCCGCTTCCACAGGTAGTCCGGCGCCAACTCGAAGTAGGCCAGCCGATTGAACCCGCCCGCGGTGACGGCTTGCACCAGGTAGGCGGAAGTCAATTGTCCGTCGAGAGTGACCGACAGCAACACGGTCTCTCCCGCCGCCAACGCCACGAGCTGCGCCGGACTCGGCCGCAGTGTCGTCTCGCCTCCTGACAACAAGCCGTCGCGATCGACCACCACCACCGACTTGAATGCGTTCGAGTTGGCGACCTGCTGCTTGAGAGAGACACCGTCATAGCCGACATCGCCAGCCGTGAGCGTCAGGACTATGGTCTCGGCGGCACTGAGACGCGCCCGGATAACAGATCGG
>Ga0268266_10000852_pt1 | contig 39742 bp, 32 predicted proteins | sample KBSS13metaG_FD_190356 | JGI IMG/M metagenome (GOLD analysis project Ga0268266, IMG submission 190356) | Switchgrass rhizosphere microbial communities from Kellogg Biological Station, Michigan, USA - KBS S1-3 metaG (SPAdes) (version 2) | ecosystem: Host-associated > Plants > Roots > Rhizosphere...
CGTGAGGTCTTTCGATACCTGTGAAAGGACGCCTCGGTAGCCTTTGCACGCTGCGGCGAGGAACTTTCTGGGGATGTACCTGCGCTGAACAGCCATATAGAGGGTGTAGCTGAACATCGAGGAGCTCGAGGTCTCGAGCCAGTTCCCTGGTGTTGCGCCCTTGTCCACGACCTCGTACCACAGACCTGTGGAGGCATCCTGGTATTTGGCGTACGCATGAGTTAGTTGGACAACCTGCTTGATGAGTTCCTGGCGGTGAGGATGATTATGCGGCAACACCTCAAGAACGTCAATAAGAGCCATGCCAAACCAGCCGATTGCACGGCACCAGAAGAAAGAGGAGTGATGACTAGATGGATCGGCCCAGCTCTGCTGACCTGATTCGTCGTAGGCGTGCCACATCAATCCACTTGCCGGGTCGTTGAGGTGCTTGATGTAAACCAGTAATTGTTTTGTGGCTTCATCATTTGCGTACGTGCTATCGCCGAATGACTGACCGTAGCGGACCAGAAATGGCATCGACATAAACATTCCATCAAGCCATAACTGATGTTGCCTGGAGAGCGCATGCCAGAATCCACCATCTTCCGTCCTCGGGTAGGTGTTGAAACGAAGACGGATGCTTTCTGCAGCTTTTTTATACTTTTCCTTCTTCGTTTCTGCATAGAGAACGAGCAGCAGGTTGCCAGGCAACATGTAATCCAACGCCGAAATTTCACGATCGATCACGCCACTTTCAGAGACATGATCGTCCACCCATTCCTGAATGTAATCCAGATATTTCTTTTCGGCGGTTCGCTTGTAGACGAGAAACTGTCCGTAGAGATAGAGGGAGATTGCATAGCCCCATTTGCCGAGCTTCCGAGGATCGGGAATTCTTTGCATCTCGGAGTCGCATAGCTCTTTTGACCAATCGACATTGCCCGCGGTTTTCTGACCGGAGAGATTTTCACCACATAACGGTAGCGCGGAGCTGTATGGCAGGAAAGGAATGGTGGCCAATATGGACATGGCCTGTCTTCGGTTTATGGCTTTCATGGGGCTCCCGCTTGTTTCCTAGTTACTTCTATTTGAATGGAAGTAGTCGATATGTCTTGCCTGCGCCGGTAACGAGCAACACGCGTCCTTCCGAGTTGGGCTTCAGCGATGAGGCGATTCCCGCTACCTGTATCGGGTAATCTCCCCAAGGGCTCTGTATCTCCAGCGTCCCTCCCTTTTCGCTAGAGATCTCTATCTTGGTGACAAGACCCTGACGCTGCTCACTCGAGACCAGAAACACTCCTTTGGCGCGCAAAGGGGTGAAGGAAGCGTCCATCTTCTTTGGCCAATCGGGAAAGACTCGAAGCACACTACCCTCATGCTGCAGCAGCATTTCAATGCCGCGTTACCCATGAGAGCGCCTGATGTGGACTTTGGAGTAATGAGATTCTCTGGAACCGAGGTGCTCAGGCCGTGGATCCTACTCAAGAGCGCTTCCACTCGCTGCCATTCCTGCGCAGCCGGAACACCGGCGACTTGAGGAGTTCCCGATCTCTTCTGAGCTCTAAGTGGCACTCCTAATAGCAAACAGAGAAAAGCGCCACTCAGGAATGCAATTGATGCTTGCGAAGCTTTGGCTCTTTTCATCCGTAATTTGCCCATTGGTACAAAGGAAACGATGAACATCATCCTCTTCAAAACTCAGTTGTGGTTAGCACATTGCGCCCAGTGTATGCGGGGCGCAATGTGCATTCGCCGACGATTGAATTCTTTTGCTAAAAGGTGAACCTTCCGGAGAGCTGGAGTTGGCGCTCGCCGCGAGTTCCATTGATCATTCCGAAGGTGGTGGATGTCTGGGCTCCGGTGGTTGCGTTGAAGATCATGTTGGTATCGACCTTGTTGAAAGACGGGTGATTGAAAGCGTTGTAAGCCTCAAGCCGTACCTGGAACATCGTCCCTTCACGCACTGGGAAGCTCTTGTTCACCGCCATGTCGAAGTTATTTGTTCCCGGTCCGCGACCGAAGGTCGAGCGCAGCATATTTGGCGTGTTGGCAAGGCTGGGAACTACCCCGATAGGGGGAAGCGCAAAGGCTGACGCGTTGAAGAAGTGATCGACTGTGCGCTGGCCCTTAGGAAGTATCGGATTTCCGATTAAGACTGCGCGAGCGCCGTCGCCACCACCAGTGATATTCAGTCCGCCTGTGGTCAATTGATTTCCGCCCGATGCGCCGACCGTGCTCCCCGAGCCCTGCGTCCATGGACTTAGCAGTGGAGCTCCACTAACGAACTCGGCGATACCGGAGTACTGCCAGTTGTCGAGAAGGAAGCGCGTGGCAAAGTTGGAGAAGTGAGTGCTGCCTTTGGGCAGATCCCAGCTCCAGTGGGCGACGAAGTTATTGGTACGATCGAAGTTGGCGAGGCCGTAGTTCCACCACCGACGTGACTGATAGGTCGCCACAGAGCCGTTGACCGTGTCCTGATCGGTTAGCACCTTCGACCAGGTGTAGGCGATGCCGAACTGCAACCCTTTGGCGAAGCGGCGGGTCATCTGGGCCTGTAGCGAGTGATAGCTGGAGGTTCCGGAGTAAGAACGCATAAGCAATCCTGTGAATCCAGGTGTAGGCCGGAAGAAGTTATCGCTCAGCGGGATGCACTGCTTTACCGAGCCATTGAGGTACGAGTTTGTGCCCTGCGTAGTGTCGCAGTTCGTGAATTGCGATAAGTACGGCACCTCGTTGAAATCAATCTGTTCGCTGAGGTGGCGACCATAAGTTCCGACGTAGGCGACGTCTATCACGGTCTGGAAGCCGATGGCCTGCTGGACACCGAGGGTCGTATTGAAGGTGGTCTCGATGGGCCGGTTCACCTGCAAGATGCGGGTCTGCTGCGGGCTGATGAGAGTCGTTCCGCTGGAGCAAGCCGTACCACTGCAGTTATTCGCAAACTGGCGAGCGTCGCCGTAGTTCTGCACGGGAGTGTAGACGAGTGGAGCGATGAGCGAATAATCGCCTACTGTTCCTCCACCCTCACGAGTGTTGTAGAAGAGCCCGACGCCGCCACGGATTGCCATCCTTCCATTGCCCATCGGGTCATAAGAGAAGCCGAGGCGGGGAGCTACGAGCAAACCGTTGCTGTTGCGGAGCGAACGCGGATAGTTGGGATCGGTGTTTACGACAACGCCATTGGAGTAGTCGCCAGAGTTAGGAACGAACTGGCCGATGTAAACCTGCGGCTGCAAAGGGTTGGTCGCCGAGCCGGGAGGTCCTGCGATCGCCGGATTGATGACGGCGTAGCGTGTGTTTCCACTCTTATATGGCTGATAGAGCTGAGGAACCTTGTTCTTATCGTAGCGGCTCTGCACCCATCCGGCTCCCTGGCCAGGCAACAGCGTAGTTGGGATGTCATAGGTGAAGCGGAGGCCGTAGTCGAGGGTCAGGCGCGGAATGATCTTCCAGCTATCCTGCACAAACCATTCGACGATGTTCCAACGGGGAGCGTAGTTCACCGAGTTGGAACTCTCGGTATAGGAGTTGTAGATGCCGAGGATGCTGTTGGCGTAGGCGTAGCCGGTATCGTTGGGATTCGAGGCGTTGGTATCGAAGCTGAACTGACCGTCAAAGGTTGCGCCAATGTGCCGCTGGAGATATAGGCCATTCTGGTAGTAGAAGCCCGCCTTCGAGTTGTGCCGGTTCCACACCTTGCTAATGGCGTCCTGCACCTGCCACGAACGCGCGTCGTTTGCCAGCGGGAAGCGGTTGTCGAACTGGATCTGGGGAGCGTTACCGATCGCAAAACCAGCGCTTCCTCCCCAGCTGGCACGAGGGACCAAGTTCAGCGGATTGATCTGGGGATTGTACTGGCCGAGGTTAATGCCCAGCTTGTCTTTCTGAAACTTGGCAAGGTCTGAGTCGTTTGTGAACCGCGAGGACTCCGTCCATTGGGCAAATCCGAGGTTGAATTCGTTGATCAGATTCGCATTGGGAATAAAAGTCAGATTCAGAGTTGCGTTCTTGCCCGGCGTCGAATAGATGAAGGGGTATCCCCACTGCATGGCTCCGGTAACGGACGCAACAGCGGGACCGTTCTGTTCAGTGGTAGTGTGAGTGCCGCGGAAGTAGGCATGCCACTTGGGAGTGACGTTGTAGTCGACGCGAAGGACTTGCGTGTTCACAGGACGCTTCATAGGAGCCTGCGTCGTGTAGTTATAATTGGCGCCGCTTTGCACGCCTAGAGGAGTGGCATTGCCCGTTGGCAGGATTGCCAGAAGTTTCTGTGTATCCGCATCGATGCGGCTCGCTGGAATGGTGGCGTTGGGGAAGCAGCCGGGATCACCGGCTTTGTTGCATACCTTACCCTGCGCAATCAACTCGGGGTCTTTAAGAAAGACAGCTTTGCCGGCACGGTCGACACTGGCCGAGAAGTTGCCCTGTTTCTCGAGCGCCGTGGGCATCTGCCAGTACTTGAGTGCGCCGGGCGTGGTGGATGGCCATATCTCCTGCGAAAAAAAGAAGAACATCTTGTCTTTCGATCGGTTGAAGACATGCGGGATGACGACAGGGCCGCCGATGGTGTAGCCGATGGTGTTGTAGCGCGAGACAGGTCGCGGCGTGACAGGATTGGTCCGCTTGTTGAAGTAGGCGTTGGCGTTGTAGGCCTCGTTGCGGTTGTAGTAGTAGGCTGAGCCGTGGAAGTCACGGGTACCGGACTTGGTGACGAGCTCCACGATAGAGCCGGCGGCTTGTCCGTATTCGGCCTGGTAGTTGTTGAGCAAGACCTTGACTTCGCCGACGGAGTCGAAGTTGGCAGGCGTGTCGAGATTAGCGCCGCCGCGAGTGTTGCCGGTAGTGCCGTCGACCGAGAGCGAGTTAGAGTCACCACGGACACCATTGATGTTACCAGCGTTTTGGGAGCCGCCGAACTGTCCACCAGGGGCGCCATCTTTTACGACGCCGGGGAGCACGCGCAACAGCTGCGTCACGTCGCGCGAGGAGGTCATCAGGGTCGACATCTCCTTGGAGTCGAGGACAGCGGAGCGCTCAGAGGACTCTGTCTGAATGGGTGTCTGGTCGGCCTGAACGTCAACGCTCTCATTTACGGACCCAACCTCAAGCTGGATGCTACCCGTAGCCAGACGGTCCGAGGCGTGGAGCACGAGATTGCGCTTTTCGTACTTTTTGAAATTGGGTTCAGTAATCGTGACCGTAAATGTTCCAGGCTGAACCGCTACGAAGACGAATTCTCCGGAGCCTTCCGTTTTATCGGTACGGACCTCCGATGTTGTCTGATTCGTGAGAGTTACCACGGCGCCTGCAATTGCCGCTCCCGACGAATCCACAACTCTGCCTGAAATCTGACCGCTGGACGTTTGTGCCATGGAAGAAACAGACAGCACTCCCCAGATTGATATGTGTGCAAACAGCCTCCTAAATCGCCGCATCGCAGTGCTCCCCTGTCGGCATGGAGACAGCAACTTCTCCGCCAATCTTTGATTTGAATTTGCTGGAAATTGTCAGGCAGTTAGCCCGACCTATACCGCGACAAACTGTAGGGCAGTTCAAAAATGTTTGTCAACTTAATTTTGAAAATACGTTTCGATTAGCGAAATGACGCAAATGATGCTTTCACTGTTGGACTAATTTCACAATTCAAAATAAATTTTTGCCATTGACAGATCTTGTTGCATCTCTGTACAAAATGCTCCGTATACAAATTTCAAAACGGAATATCCATGAACCTGTCTAAACCGACTCGACGCGACGCGATCTTTGGCGCGGGCGCGTCTTTTGCAACGTTTGCCGTAGCAGGAAGGACCGAGGCTCAAACTGCGGAGCCCTCTTCTCCCACATCTTCGACTCCGGACCAGGTTCGTCGCATGGCGTGGTGGCATGCAGCCAAATTTGGCATGTTTATTCACTTCGGTTCTTACAGCCAGTATGGACGGCACGAATGGGCCATGGAGACTCAGGCAATTCCCCTTGAGGAGTATCAACAGTTTCCCAAGCAGTTCCACCCCAAGCCAGGTTTCGCGAAGGCCTGGGCGAGGCTGGCAAAGAGCGCGGGCATGAAGTACATGGTGATGACAACAAAACACCATGAAGGTTTTTGCAATTGGGATACAAAGCTGACGGACTATTGCGCTACAAAACAGGGTCCGGGTCGCGACCTGGTTCGCGAGTATGTCGATGCGGCTCGAGAAGAGGGACTGCGCGTCGGCTTTTACTACTCACTTATGGATTGGCATCATCCGGACGGCGCGCGCTGTGCGCATGATGAAGAGGCTCGCAAGCGCTTTATCGCCTATACGCACGGCCTAATTCGAGAATTGCTAACAAACTACGGAAAGATTGACGTTCTCTGGTACGACGTGTCATGGCCGCTGGATGCAGCCGGCTGGGAATCCGAGCGCATGAACCAAATGGTCTTCGAACTGCAGCCGGATATCATCGTCAATAATCGCAATAAGCTTTCTGGTGATTTCTCTACGCCGGAACAAAAGATTGTGGCGGAGACCAGCGGACGCGCGTGGGAAAGCTGCATGACTCTGAATGACAGCTGGGGCTATCAGCGAGCAGACGATAACTGGAAGTCGTCCAAAACAATCATTCGCAATCTGATCTCATGCGCACGCGATGGCGGGAATTATCTGTTGAATATTGGACCTCGTGGTGATGGTTCTATCCCTGAAGAATCGGTGCGGGTACTGACCGAGGTTGGACGATGGATGGATACCAATGGAGAGGCGATCTATAAGTCGGAGATCTGTGAGCCTCGGCGTTCCAATTACGCAAGCTTCACACGTATCGGCAACACACTTTACATGCATGTGCACTTCTGGCCAGGCGAAGATGTCGCAATCTCTGGACTTACGGTAAAGGCCACCTCTGCCCGACTTCAGAAGACCAGACAGGAACTCAGATTTAGCCAGGATCCGTACCGCCTTCACATCACGGGTCTTCCTATGAATGCTCCTGATTCACCGATCACAACCATTGTGATTGAATGCGATGGTGTTCCCAAGCAAGACGTATTGATCGTTCGAAACAACAAACCTAGAGCCGGCGTGTAACTCCTACTCCATATAAACTACGGCTCGCTCTGGAATCGTCGTTTCGAACCTGCTGACTCGAACTTAATCGAAGATGAAAGGCCTTCCATGTCACTGACTCGTCGCCAATGGCTTGCTCGAGTTCCCTTACCTGCCTTAGCAGTTGCGATGCCGGCTTTGATCGAAGAACGCGCATCGGCTGCTCCTGGGAAGAATGGTCGCACCAGCGAAGATGCCGGCGCACGTGTCTATAACGTGAGGAGTTTTGGAGCCAAAGGCGACGGGAAGACGCTGGATACAGCGGCTGTTCAGGCTGCCATCGATGAGTGCAATCGCGACGGCGGGGGAACTGTTCTTGTACCGGCTGGAACGTTTGTCATCGGTACGGTTGAGCTGAAAAGCGACGTCGCACTTCATCTTGCTTCTCAAGGGAAACTGCTGGGCAGTGCGGATGGCAGGCAATATCATGCCGTCGATGCGATTCCGCTAAGTGGGGACAGCACACTTAACGATGGAAACTGGGCCCTTCTTTTCGCTGCGGGAGCTCGCAACGTGACCGTGGAAGGACCGGGGACGATCGACGGGCAAGGCGCACAGTTTCACTCGCCCGTTCGCGGCACGCCACCTCCAAGCGGAATCGGTGGCAACAAACGCCCTTACCATATGCTGTTTCACCGTTGCGAGGGCCTGACGGTTCGCAATATCGATCTTCTGGACTGCGCCTATCACAGTATTCGCGTGATTCAGAGCAAGCGGGTCCATATGGATGGAATCTACATCCACAATCGCGTAAACAGCAACAATGACGGCTTCCATTTCATCAGCGTGCAATACGCTACTGTCGCGAACTGTATCGTGCTTTGCCAGGATGATGCATGCGCTCTCTTCGGAAGCTGCCAGTATGTGACCGTGACGAACTGCATCTTCAGCACGCGCTGGTCTGTCTTCCGTTTTGGCGGTGGATTTGCGCAGAACATTGCGGTCTCGAATTGTGTTTTGTATCAAGTATTCGGTTGTCCGATTAAGTTTCAAGGTAATCCCGGTTCGCGTTATGAAAACATCTCGTTTTCGAATCTGGTGCTCCAAGACGTAACCGGTCCTATTCACGTCAGTGTAGGCCCGCGATCCTCGCGCTCTACTCCTCCTGGAGCTCCGGCACACCCCACAACGGAGAACGACGTCTCCACAGGAGCACCTCCCGGAACAACGACTCCTGCCATTCTTCGCAATCTTTCCTTCAGCAATATTCACGGTACCGTGACGACGAACCCGTCTCAGTTGCCCGACACGACCTACTTCAGTAACGCGAATCCGGGCGAGAAACATTCATGCATCACTCTAAATTGCGTAGGTGGCGCAACGATGGAAAACATCTCTTTGGATAACATTCATCTGACCTTTGGCGGTGGCGGAACGGCGGAAGATGCATCCCGGCGTGATCTACCGGAGATCGCAGGAGAATACTTCATGATGGGGCCAATGCCCGCATACGGACTCTATGCTCGGAACGTTCGCGGTCTTACGTTACAGAACATCCGATTTCAGGTCAGCTCAACTGAGCTAAGACCTGCACTCATCTTCGATGGGGTACAGGATGCCACCATTCAAAGTCTCAACGTTGAAAGCAATGCTACGGCAGAATCGGCTCTACGCTTTATCAATACTCAAGATGTGCTTGTGACCGCTCCTCGCATGCTGAGCCCGACTGCGGTATTTCTGCAGGTGGAAGGATTGAGTAACCAACGTATCAAGATCGACGGCGGCGATATCTCGAAGGCTGCAACTCCCCTTGCCTTCAAGAACGGTGCAGATAAGAGCGTAGTCAGGTTAAGAGAGTGAGATCTCTGATCCATTGAAGAGACTTCATCTGCAGACATTCCGCAAATCTTTTTGATCGATGAGTGAGGTTCCAATGATGGAACAGGATAGTTTGAGTCTGAACCGCCGATCCTTTGTAAAATTGGCTGCCGCAACTGGCATAGGAGCCGCCGTTTCGGAGATGATGTACGCCGGTGAACCTCGAGAAGCAGATCACTCTTTTGTTCTCCAGTCATCGAGTTTGAAGGTCACGCTGAATGGCTCTATCGGAATTCCCGCTCGGTATCAACTCATCGAGAGCAAGGGTGAGCTTATGGGCGATGATGTGGCATCTCCCATTCAGATTAGGGTGTGTCGCAAGAATCCATGGAGCCAGATCGCATTACCAGTCAAAGTCCGAACTTCGAATCAACAGAACGGCAATGCAACATTCGTTATGGGTGCCGCTCTAGGCGACATAGAAGCGATTGAGTTTCATCTCAATTATTCCATTGGGGAATCGCGTCTTACGATTTCACTTTCAGATGTTGTTGAGAAGAATGGATTCGAACTTCTGGAGGTTCGGCTTCCAGCTTTAGTGACAGTCCGCAAGGCACAGCGGAATGCATGGATGGCTCATGGAGACACGGGTGGAGCCCTTATCGAGCTTGCCACAGCCAAGCCAAGCCAGCTACTTCCAAATCAGTTTTGGGGCGATACGCTGAGCACCCTTCCAGTCCTAATGGCAGGGGACTCGAAGACTTTTTGCGTTCTACTGAATGCCGCCTACATGGATGGCGGAGCGATGTCCGTTTCCTCGGATGGCCGCGGTGCAATGGGCACGATTCAAAGATATCGCGTGGATGGTTCTCAATGCGCTGACCTTAATCTGGGGAAAGGCGAACCTCTCAACTGCGGGAACGCTGGAACGCCCAATCTATTAGTTCAACAACCCTCGGTTTGCCATCTCGATTTCTTCCCTGTGACCGGAGAATGGAAGCAGGCCTGGCTCATTGGAGCTAAACATATACGAGAACAGCTGCCATCTAAGCGCACGACGATGTACGACGATGTCTACACATACGGTATCCGCCTTGATGAACCAAGTTGGCCTCAGCCCGCCACAACGTTTGCACAATGCGAAGAGATTATTCGCGAGGTTGCTGGGCTTATTGGAAATACTCCTCAAATTGTGCATCTTTGGGGCTGGCAATTTAAGGGGAAAGATACCGGTTATCCGGCGGTCAGCGAGGTCGATTCACGGATCGGCGGCTACGAGGCCATGATGCATTTAATGGAGGTCGCTAAAAAATTCAACGCTCGAGTGACTCTTTCTGACAATTACGATGACGGGTATCGTAGCAGCCCAACCTGGAATGAAGATATTGTCGCTCGCCGCCCGGATGGTGAGTTGTACAACAGCCGATCATGGACCGGAGAAAAGTCATACATCCTCGGGCTTGCTAAATATGTTCGGCACGGAGCACTTGACCGTGTTTCCTACACCTGTAAACAGTACAAGCTTCCTGGAACAACTCATATCGACGTTTTGACTTACTATGCGATCCGCAACGATTGGGACCGGCAGTATCCGGCGAGTGGATATGCCAATCTCATTGAAGGGAAATACAAGATTCTCGATGCTTTTCATAAAGAGGGTATCGATGTGAGCTCCGAGGCGCCTCGATATCCGTTTATGGGCAAAGTAAGTTTCTACTGGCAAGGCTGCGGGATCCGTGCTTGCCCCATGGGTGGACGGCCGATTCCGATGTTTCCGGCTATCTACCGGCAAGTCGCCGTTTGGGGCGATGGCATGCGTCGTGGAGAGACGAATCCTGGCGCACAGCAGATGTTCTACGGCGGCGGACCGCGTTTTATGACGCGGCACGATGAAGATCGTTTAGATGTAGCAGAGAGGTTTTATCTTCAGGCTGTACCGTGGATGCTGCTTCATCGCAGAAATATCGTCGACTTCATTGACGATGGCGACGTAGCCCGCATTCTCACGGAAGGCGCGGAGATAAAAGTATCTCTCGAGACCGGAAGATATTCCGTAACTCTGAATGGAACGCCGGTAGCTACTGAGAGTTGGGTGTCGTGTCCATTGGGACCGGATCGTATCGTGTTCTATTCGAGGACAAACAGTACACTTCGTTATCCAATTCCTGACGGTTGGAACCGCAATGCTCTAAAGGCATTCATCGCAACAAAGCATGGCTCAGAAGCTCTCGATGTTCAGGTTCAAGAGAGAGATATCGTAGTCAATGTCACTGCACGAACCCCTGTGATCGTCTCTCGAAGTTGAAGCACATAGGAATTCATGAACTCGAAAAGCGAGATGGATGCATCCGCAGGCTCATGACGCGATCCTCCGGCCGCACAGCATATCCACTGAGGCGTATGGGAGGAGATACTCTTAGATATGGTAGGCACGAGGAGACTCGAACTCCTGACCTCTACCGTGTCAAGGTAGCGCTCTAACCAACTGAGCTACGCGCCTGCATTTTCAATCAGCTCCATAAATCCACGATCTATCGAACTGACGCATATTCCGACTCCGTCGCCTGTTTCTCTTCATTCGCAAGATAACCAACTCCTACAAATTATGGACAGCAGGTTCTCCGACAGATGCTGCTTTCCGGGCGAATCGCAGGTCGAAACTGTCGAGGGAGTTCCGTAGTCCAATTATACCAAAGGTTGGAAGCGCCTTGGGTCGAATTGAGACGAGCTTTCTAAGCTGCCTTCGTCCCCCTGTTACTGCATAGACTTAGTTGTTGGTCCGGCGAAGGCATAGATGCCGTATGCGATGCCACGCTCTTCATTTCTGCGCTTCCGTTCCCGTCGTCAGGGTGTCCGCATTGCCCAAGAGCAGATCGGCGGTCGCGTTGCCCGACGCTCCGCGGGCGCGTGGATTTTGTGTGAATACACCGGTAAAGCCGAAGCTGGAGCGCCCGTTTGAAGTTGAGAAGGTGCGCGGACGAATCCAAAGAAATTCAGAACCCACCTTGTACTGATGCTTCCCTCGCGACCAGGATACGTTATCAGCAAATCGAACACACCAGAGGTCTTTTGCGGCGGACTGTTACCGCGGCAGGGGGCCTGTCCTCCCAAGCCACTGATGTTTGTGACATTGAAGTTCGGTGTGCCCGAAGTGACGGCGAGATCGAGCGAGTCTGGAATTATTTCGTTACGCGCTTGCGTACCCACCGACCGAATGCCCATCGTCGCCCACGAAAAGCGGAACTCATTGATGACTGCGTTCGCGATGATCCGTGTGTAGCCCGCACCAATTCCCTTTGGAAGATACGGTCGCAATGCCGGGGTTTGATGCTGGCGCGGGAAGAGCCGATTCGTTCGCCGTTGACGAAGATGTCTGAGCATACCTCCCGAAGATTGAGTCTTCTGCAGAGAGTTGAATGTCGCCACGCCCAATTCCGTTCTTGCTGTCGATCCGCTCAGGTGCATTGCGGCGAAAGACATTCGCAGCCAGTGTCGGAGCATTCGGCAACGGATAATACTGCACGAGCGAGTTGCCGAGCGCGTTCAGCCGGCTCGCAGGGATGACGTTGTTGACGAACTGTGTTCTCGCCGCGGTAGAACCTGCACCTACTGTCGTCGCTGGGTCATAGAACTGCACTACTGTCCCGGCCGTGTTTCGAGTTTGTGAAAAGTCACCCGTACGTTCAAGTGCCGTCGGCACCGTTGTAGTGGAAGGGATCTCGTCTCTCTGATGCACACCCTCATATGCAGCAAAGAAGAACATCTTGTCGTGAATCACGGGACCACCCAACGAGCCTCCGTACTGATTGCGCACCAGAAGAGGTTTCGTCGTCGCAAAGTAGTTTTGGGCGTCAAGGTTGTCATTGCGCAAAAGTCATACGCCGAGCCGTGGAACTGATTTGTGCCGCTCTTTGTGATTGCATTCACGACGCCACCTGCGGCAGCTCCATACTCCGCCGAGAAGTTGCTCGTCTGCACAGTGAACTAACGTAGGGCGTCCAGAGGTGGCCGCACCATGTCGCGTGACTGGTTATCGAGGCCGCGGAGGTAATTCACGTTACGAGGGCCATCGAGTAGGAATGCGTTCTGCAAACCCGCATTCCCGTAGGCGGAGAAAGAGTTATCGCGGCCTGATGATGTCGGAATCGCACCCGGTACGTAATTCGCTGCGTCCCGACAGTTACGCCCATTAAAGCGGCAGGTCCGTCACCTGTTAGAGCTGACTACTTGAGCAATCGTCTCAGATTTATCCTCGATGAGCGGAGCGTCGCCCGTAACAGTTACAATTAGGTCGATTCGCCCAACTCTAGGGCACATCCAATGAAATAACTGAGCCCACCGACACGTTGATCGCATTGCGGTCGACCGTCTCAAAACCCGAGGCCACGATATGCGAGTTGTAGCGTCCTGGCTGCAATAGCGGAACCTGCGCCAAGCCTTGCTCGTTCGACCTCAGAACGCGCACTACCGCGCCTGTGTCGGTTCCGCTTACCGTTACCTCGGCGTCCCTTACCGCTGCTGATGAGTCTGTGACTGTTATGCTCAATTCGCCTGTCGCCGCCTGCGCGTGCAGGACAGACTGAGCCGAGAAGAGAAGTACAACGAAAGCAAATCTTTTGACCGGCGGGTGAAAGTACAGCAGCAGAATCCTATCACCCACATTGCCCTCCTCGATAACTCACAGGGACAGGGACGCGTACTCATCGTCGAAAGAACATCGATGGGGACCACCTACGGCGCCGTTAATTTCCTCACACACGAACAGCTTTGGCGACTGGTGATCGCCGCAGCCACTGACTCCTCTGGCCGTCCGCACAATTTTGAAGCCCTACTCAGGGGCAACTTCGTCAGTAACACGCATATCATCGCCCTCCATGTGCATTGACTTCATCCAGGGAATCAGGCCTCCCGTGAGGTCTCACAGAACCAGGCAACCGCAATCTTCAAACGGCAGAATGTCTATCCCTGGTGGCTTTCCATCTCTTTCCGACGTTTGAGAATTGACGCAAGACTGACCACATCTACCCAGATGGCATGTAGCTTTAGCCCTGGATAGAAATTGCAGTCGCTAGCTATCTAGGACCAATCCCTTTTTCATGCAGCGCCTTGATAAAAACTCCTCCCACAACCGAGCGGGCCTGGAAGCCAATTTGTTTCCCGCTGATGGTGTCATAGTAGTCGGTAGTGGGAACCCTGGACGGAGTTTCATCAGTCCATACAACCAAGCGATGGATGAGATCTTGAAACTGATCCGGCTTCGCTGCCAGAGTTGCGGTCCAAACCTCCCAATCAAGCTTCGAGATTGTCTTACGATTGTCGAGAGGAAGACCGTACCGTTGCATCTGTTTGCTATAGAAGGTCCATTCTGTCTCCATCACCTTTTTGGGAAAGAGATGAAGACCGAGCAGATCGTCCCAGACAAGATTGTACTTCTGACTCCAACTACCGGATTGATCGAAGGCTAGCTTGTAGTGATCTCCATCGAGCGCCATCTTCTCCCACTGTGGTGGAAGTTTGCGAACGATCTGCTCGTAGTGGTCGGCGAGTTTTGTATCTCCCACGCCACGTGCGATCTGAACAAAGGCTCCGAGAGCTTCGATCGGCTTGATGGAAAGATTGGTGTTATGGGCTAGGTGACCAGCAAAGTCGTCTGTACTGAGCTGGTTTTCAGGATCCATGCCCTTCTCTTCAAGGTAGTTCGCCCACTGCGTCAGCTGCGGCATGAAACGCTTGGCAAAGGCCCAGCTGCCCTCGCTTCGTCCAAGCGCGGCGATCATGATAATGAGATTGCCGCTCTCCTCGACCGGCATTTGATTCTCTTCGTTCACTTCTCCACCTCCGTACACCTGACCATTCGCAAGCGGATAGGTGCCAAGATCGTGTGGAGCAAATGGGAAACGCCAACGCGGAAGTCCAGTGTACCGCATCAAAGGTTCAAGCTGAGCTTCGAGCAGCTTGGGATTGAAGAGAAGAAAGAATGGAGAAGATGGGTAGGTGACATCGACAGTGTCGATACAGCCATTGCTGTCGTTCTCTTTGGAGAAGAACAATGGAGTGCCATCTATGTCGGCGACCAGCTTGTGCGCTGCGATGGTTTGCCTGAACAAGAGAGAGGTGAGGTATCTATAGTCGGCACCTCCGGCTTTCTCCATCTGGGCCATCGTCTCTTCGTCAAAACGAACACCGCGTCGTTCGAGCGATGTGTATTCCTTATCTGCCGTAGACAGAAGCATTCCTTCTGTCATTCCGTTGCGCTGCCAGTAACCCCGAAGCTTTCGGCCGAGATATTCAATGGAATAACCGTCGGTATATGCCAGCTCGAGATGACGCTCGACAGGCGACTGCCCGACAAGACCTAAGGGCAGTTTGGCAGCGAGATGTGCAGAACGCCCTCGCCGTGCGGCCGGAAGCGGCATTGTGGAATCATCTGCTTCCGGTAGATCGCCCTTGTTCACAAATGCGGGGATCGCATCAAAAGACATCGACGTCGTCGGCGAAGCAGAATCGGGAATGGCGAGATGGAAGTATCCCCAGTCGATACGAACACGATCTCCGGACTGATGCAATGTAGGCTGGTCGAGATTGCCCACACTCATAACCGTCAATCCCGAAGCGCGAGTGCGTGACCATATCACTTGCTGGCCGGGCTGATCGACGGCGATCAAAGGGTCGACATCGACTAAAAGATCTGTCTGATGTTGCTTGCCGTCTGTGGATCGCGCACTCCAACTTAAGTAAGTCACAGGACGGGACATGATGTCCAGATCGTCGGGAAAGAGTGGAGAAAAAAAGGTAACCTTCAATTCGATTCCCGCAGCATTGAACGTATAGCGCGAGTGCAATGGCGTGATCTCGATTGCGGCCTGCTCCATCGCATCAACCGATGGCATCCCGAAATAACCGCGCGGGATGACGCCCATCCATCGGTAGGGTTTTCCGTCGATACGGACTAGCCCTGAGATCGGTTGAGCGACCTCAGTCCAGTGCTTGACTGGCGTGTCTGTCAGCTTGTCGGACATTGACCAAAGGCTGAAAAAAGGATCATTCGTGATCAGCGGAACTGCCGGTGCGCGATGTTGCTGCGCGACCACAGGGAGACACATTGCCACGGATGCGGCCAAAGCCGCTACTTTGATTCTCATTAGCTTTCCAATCCCTTCTAAATAGTGGTGCTTACCACGAGGTATGACGTTCAGGCAGAGGATCGGTGGTTTCGATCATGCGTCCGACTAAGATATGCATCATCATCTGTTGCGCGTCGCGGTAATGGGAATCGCCGCAAAGATTGTTGAACTCTCCAGGATCCTTTTCGAGGTCATAGAGTTCACCGCTTCTTGGCTTATCACAGTAGTTCAACTTCCAGTTTGCCGTACGAACACTGGTTAACATGGGTGGTATTTCGTAGGTCGCGTTAGCGTCGAAATATTCCATATAGACCGAGTCACGATGTTCCGTTGTCTGTCCCGTGAGAAGAGGCATCAGAGATCTTCCCTGCACCCCTGACGATTCCGGAATGCCTGCTGCCTCAAGTAGCGTGGGCGCAATATCCGTCAGCTCAACGAGCGAATCAACCTTGAGGCCTGGGTTGAAATGCTTAGGCCAACGAATGATCAGGGGTACACGAGTAAGGCAATCGTAAAAATAGGGCCCCTTGAGATAAATCCCATGATCACCAAGCATTTCACCATGATCGCTCATGAAAATAACGATTGTGTTGTCTGCTTCACCACTCTCTTCAAGCGCTTCCATCATGCGTCCCATGTCGGTGTCGACCTGCTCGATCATTGCGTAGTAGGCTGCGGTGACCTGCTGATGCACCATTATGCGATCAGCTGCAATCTTCGCTGACTGATCAATGTCGTTGAGGACAAACGATAGATTTGGATCGGGCGGAAAAGGTATGGGGGCGCCGACAATGACAACGGGAATTTTTTTCGAAAGAGCTCGTTGAATCACCGTATCAAGTGCAAATGCCGCTGTCGGTGTAATGACAATGCCTGCGCTTCGTTTTTCAATAGCATGTTCCATCAACTCGATTTGTTGTTGAGTGTCGTCACCTCCCCGCGGACCATTCCAGTAAACCTTCATTCCGTGCCGCGATGCGGCCTGAGCCATTCCAGCATGCTGAGTAACATACAGGGATCCGGAGGGATCACGAGGAATGGCACAGATGGTGTCAGAGTGACGGATGCCAACGCAGCCAAGCGTAATCAACAACAGCAGATTGGCGGACGTCGTGATCAACCGGCATAGTCGCATTTGCGAAATGATAGACGCTTGCTCGGCCCGCGACCCAATCAAAGTCTTTAGCTTCCTACTGGCGTATCGCTGACAGGACGATCTCCAGTAGCCTTAGGGAACCAGCGATCGGTAATCCTCTTTCCTGAAGATCTTCTTTAACGCCTTTGGCTTTGTCCACAATATTCCGACCGATAGTCCAATTCTGATAAGAGTAGAAAGTAAGAGCAACGGCTCCTTGCTCTGCTTCAAATGAACCAAAGCAAGGGGTTCCCGCAAAAGTCCTGCGGGAGTCGACCTTAGCCGGTCCTGCTAAACTATTGATGTCCCTAACGCGGAGGGATGTGTGAGTGGTTGAAACAGGCGGTCTTGAAAACCGCTTTGGTCGAAAGGCCAACGGGGGTTCGAATCCCTCTCCCTCCGCCATTCCGTCCTTATCTCCCGAAGCCTTCAGAATAGATGCGGGAAATCGCCAGCGTTTGGGGGCAAATTGGGTTATGTGGGAGTCGGAAACTGCAGCTGAGAATCAGTAGATGACAGCAATTCCTGCTAATAGAGCAGGGGTTTCTCTAGATTTCTGGCCGGCTTGTAGAGAACTTCGTGTTTTGGACCATGATGAGAAAGCTGCGTAGTACTAGCCAAAAGCCGTGTTGCGAGTTGAACCGTCGTCGCTGCGGTATCTGCACGCAAATGTTGTTTAGCGGGCGGCCTCTACACGGCAGAGGTATTGCTCGAAGTTTGCCTGTTTCGTCAAATTTTGACGTGCTCAAGAGGGTGCTGAAATATCAGGATGGTCAATACAAATGCGTCTGGTCAGCCCCATCCGGCTGCGGGCGTTTCAATGAGTGCTAAGGCCAGTTGGCAGCAGTTGAGAAGCTGGTTGCTCAACTCACCGAAATCGAAAAGGAATTCTGCGGAAATAGCCGGGATGCCAGGTACGGTGCGCTCTTCTGCTATATGATTTTGCTCTCCTCTCAAACGGCGTTAGTTCCTATCTATGTGAACGATCCGGTCCAGCGTCAGTTGCATCTCTTTCTCCTCGAGTAGGTCGGCGACTGGTGATCGTTAAGCCAAGAATTTCTCCCCGTGTCAGCACCAGAATTTTAATCTTGTCGCGGATCAATGCCCCCAGCACCTCGCTGTGCGCTGATTGATCGCCATCTCCGGTAATCCCATTGAGGGCAATCAGGATTCCGTGGCTCGCACCTCGGTCTTGGAGCTTTCGCACGAACCAGCCGACTCCGTGGCTGCCGAATGGAGCCGCAGATGCCTTACATTCCGTGATCAAAACGCATCCACAAAGTGGAGCAGTGAAACTCTCTGATCATTCCATAAGGCCAGATCGAGTTCGTGGGCTCTCGGAGCGTCGAGGAGGTTCCGCCTGAGGAACTCAACGCCGACAAACTTACCCAATAGGTATTTCCCCAATTCTTCAAGCGCGTCTCCTTTGGCGTCGTTGGTGGGAGCGCCGTCAACCAACGCGAGGAACGCACGAATGCGAGTTTTGGAGTAGCGCGCCATCAGAACTGCATCCCATGCACCATGAGATTCCGGCGCTCGACGAGAATCTCGGCAAAGTTTCGATGTAGGAGCTCGATTGCGAACTCCTCGATATCGAACCACAGGACAAGCGGATTCCATCCCTGAGGTCTTTCAAAACTCTGACCGGTTTTTTCAGATACAGCAGGATCCCAGCTGCAGAGTTCGATTCATTGACCAGCTTCGTCAAACGTAGATACGCCGACTGGGATTGCGTTCCCTCCAGATACCCTTTGACCTCGATGAGGACGGGATTGCCGAAGGAGCCACGCAGCGAATCGCTCCACACCACGAAATCCACGCCGCGATCTCGACTGCCTGCATCGTCCTGAACAGACGTAACGCCCGCGGACGTGAGCACCCTATGCACCAATGCATGCAAGTGCTGTTCTTGCGGCCGCGTCGGAGACTCTTGATTTCTTCGGAGAGCGTCGGCAATCGGCCCTGATGATCCGTGGAAACCCTCTGTTTTTTGCCGTTCCGGACGTTTCGTTGTTCTATGTGGTCGCAAAGTTCCCAGGAATCCTTCGACGCCCAGCTTCAAAATCTCTGTTACCGAACCCGTATAGGTCAGATAGCGAGTAAATGCAGCGAAGGGAGGAACCCAGTCGCCTGGCTTGACTAGCACAAGGGGGCTTATGCAGGCCAAAGGCGATCCCGAGTTCGAACAAGACGTTGCTTGCGTCAGATTCAAGAACCACAATCACGGCGTCTGCGGGCGGATCTTCCTCGGGAGCCTTAAGCGTTGTTGGCCTTGAGTGCAGTCAATTGCTCGGCTCAACGCATTCAGATATGGGCGCCCACCCCAATAGTCAAGAAGAGATGAGACTGGCGGGCCGATGACGCGATTCATCTGGTGGTGCTGTACCCTCAGCGTGGCTTTGTTGTCGGTGGATTCTACGAAACTACTTTCGTCGCACTCGTAGAAGCAACAAAATGGGATCGATATACCGTATCTTTTACTGGCAAGTACCAACAATATCTCGGCCGAAATCTTCCCTTGTGTAAGTTCGGCGGCGTCGATTACGTTTCTTTTCACACGTAAAACCACGCCGACAATAGCGACCAACCTCAATGTCATGGCTGTTGCCACCGTAGAAGTAATGGTCTTTATATGTCGGAGTAGGACTCTCTAACGGAATGATCTAGGCTCGGCCGGTATGGGATATTTGGTGGACCTAGGGCGAACGTTTCACTAGCTTTCTGCTTACGAAGGGCTTTTTTCAGCGGGGCATGGCCTGAATTCTTAGCACTCCAATGTATTTGTATTCGAAACACACCACGAGGAAACCAGCCTTCACAAAGAGCGTTTTTTGCGGCATTTGAACCCTTCAGAGCGGCGGTAGTCCATTGTCCTGTTCGTTGTTTGCGGCAGCGGACATGCCGATCCAGACTCGTCCCTAGAGCACACACCGACATCTAATGACAACCGAAGATGTCCGTCGTTTCTAATTGTTTCCCCGCACACGGCGGGCAGATTTCGGGGGAACATGGGGTTCGGCAGCGAAGGTCTCCCGCTCAGGATCTATGCGATAACGATGCCCGGGCTTCAACCTTAATTCGCCAAAGTGGTGAAAGACGGCTAGATTGGATCGTGGTAGGTCTTCAGAAACCAGTTCGAGCGCAGTTCGCTCCATTTCAGATTCTGCGCACCTGCCTCCAGGATCTACCGGGCAGAATTGATGGACGTGCACGACGTAGCCTGTTGCTACATCGTAGACGAAACACGTCTGCTCAGCATTCGCTCTGGTAAAGGGTGCACGAGCGGTGTCCATCGCGGTTCCTCCTAATCGTCTATTCCCAATCGTAGACCGCCCAATGACCCATGGATTTTCCCTGGTACGTCGAACACTTGAACGTGACGCTAGTTAGCCGGTCCCGATAGATCATCGTCACGAGATCTGAATTCGTTCGATTGTCCTTAGGAAATTCCTCCACTCCGTTCGCGCTCACGGACTGAGTGATGAAGATGTCAGACTCTGTGGAATCATCTACGCCCCAATGGCTGATCAGGGTGACTTCGCAGATCGCGCCAACGCCTCGCCCCTGCACGGTCACGGAGTAACCATGCTCTCCGTCGAAATACTGTGCCCACATCTCATTGAAGCGCCCGCCGGTGATGGCCATGCCGCACTCCTGAAATTTGTGCAGAAGCTATCCTTACGACAATGTGAAGGAGATATGAAACTCGCAACACATAATACATGAAATCTTCGAAAGCGATGCGCTATATTCTCCCGCCTTTGCTAAGTTTCGGCACTTAACGACTCTCTTATGGGAGCCATTGAGTGGCCCGGCTTTATTTGGCCAATTCGGCCTATCAATACCCCAGCACCGCCGTTAAGCGGTAAAGGAGCTACCGGCCCGTCATATTCAGTGGGTTTATGAAAAGCAGGTCATCGTTTGCTCGCGAGTACTAGCGTTTCTTTGTATGTGCGCGCCAAGCACTAAACTAGCGTTTTTCGCACGTCGCGCCGACAGCCCTTAGTATCAGAACTCCGTTCAAACCTAGCGCTACTCGAGTTCCATCATTGGTTGTGGATTTTTTTCAACTTTTGTGCAGGACGGACTTGTTATTACCTGACATTGCACTTCAATCTCAAGACCTCTAGAGAGGCCATCTGAGCCAACCGCCATCTTGACTGTGCTGCAAAAAAACTTGAGCGTCAGTAAAATACTGAAACATTCGATTTCACGGTGACGTATGAAACAGGTGTCTAACCCGCCGAAAAGGAATAAACATACTCCTTCTGCTACTGATGCTGCCGTAGTAGTCGAATCGATTCGGCCTTACGCAATTGCCGAGAAGCTGCGCACTTTGCGTTTGCGCCGCAGTATGGGCCTTATGCAGCTCGCCGAGCACACTGGATTTTCGCCAGCTATGCTGTCGCGCCTTGAGAATGGCCGGTTGATACCTACTTTGCCAACGCTTACACGCATTGCATTGGTTTTCGGAGTTGGTCTCGACTATTTTTTTACTGATCCCAGGAAGCGTCACGTTGTAGCCATTTCACGATGCGATGAGCGCAAGATTTTTCCATCCGATCCGAAGTCAACCTCTGTCTCGTGGTCCTTCGAAAGTCTGGACTTCCGCGCTACCGAACGGAAGCTGAATGGCTTCTTGGCGCACTTCCATTCGGTGCCCGAGCAGAAACTCGCGTCACATTTTCATCCGGGGGTGGAGTTGTTGTACCTCATAGAGGGAAAACTGGAGATGACGATAGGTGTCGACACATTCCAGCTCTTTGCCGGCGATTCCGTCTACTTCGATTCACTGCAAAAACATACCTATCGTAGCTTGGTGAAAAGACCCTGCACCGCAATCGTGATTACGACGGCACCTTCCACATAGAAAAGCATGGACGGCGACTCCACTCACGAAATCGCACACCCTTTACGGATCAGCAAAAGCAGATTATTTCTTTGCTTGTGAATCAAATGATTGCACTCTGAAGCTTCAATTTTGGTTTTCACCTCACCAGAAACTCCTAAGGTTGAGGTATGGGCTTCAATCCCGACGGTAGAACAAAACACATTGCGATCGTGGGCGCCGGACCTGGCGGCCTTGCCACTGCGATGCTTCTTGCGCAACGGGGCTTCCAGGTTCAAGTATTTGAAAAGCAGGATATCGTTGGCGGCCGAAATGCAGAGCTCCGCCTAGGTGAATACAGCTTTGATCTTGGGCCTACGTTCCTCATGATGAAATTTCTGCTCGATGAGCTCTTTATCGAAGGAGGGCGCCACTCGAGCGACTATCTGAAATTCCACCAACTCGATCCGATGTATTCACTGAACTTCCCGGATAAGACGATGCTAGCGCGCTCTAACCCCGATGCCATGAAGGCGGAGATTGAAAAGCATTTTCCTGGGGAGAGCGCTGCCTTTGACCGCTTCCGCAAGCGTGAGAGCCTTCGGTTTGAAAAGCTATATCCCTGTCTGCAACAACCTTACGGCACGCTCGTCAGTCTCATTAGTCCGACGCTGTTCGCAGCCGTGCCCCATATTGCCGCAGGACGTTCGCTGCACGACGTGCTTGCCAGCTATTTTCACTCGGAAGAACTCCGACTGGCGTTCACTTTTCAGTCGAAATATCTCGGGATGTCACCCTGGGACTGCCCTGGCCTCTTCACGATGATTCCCTACACAGAGCACGCTCATGGGGTGTATCACGTGATGGGTGGGCTTTGCCAAATCAGCCATGCCTTTGCCGAAGTCGCTCGGGAAGAAGGTGCTGAGATCCATACCTCAACACCGGTGGCACGCATCCTTCACCAGGACCGTCGCGCCTGCGGGGTTCAGCTTGCAAGCGGCGAAAGGATCTTCTGTGATGACGTCGTAATTAATGCGGACTTCGGTCACGCCATGAGCATGCTCTTCGACGAGAAGGACCTTCGCCGCCATAATCCAATCAACCTTCGCAAGCGAAGGTTTTCGTGTTCAACGTTCATGATGTACCTCGGTCTCGACTGCGAATACGACGTTGAGCACCATGCAATTTTCTTCGCTAACAATTACAAGAGGAACATTGAAGATATCACGCAAGGTCGCGCGACCTCGGAAGACATGTCTCTTTACGTCCGAAACTCGGGCAAAACAGACCCTTCTAGCGCACCAGCGGGCCACTCCGCTCTGTACATCTTGGCTCCAGTATCCAACAATACCAGTGGCATCAATTGGCAGGAATACAAGCACCAGTGTCGTGACTACGTACTCCGCATTTTACGTGAACGTACTCCTTATGGTGATGTCACGCCCCATATTCAGCGTGAACTGATCATTACGCCCGAGGACTGGGAGAAGAAACACTCAGTCTTTTTAGGTGCCACGTTCAATATGTCGCATAGCTGGGATCAAATGCTTTATCTGCGCCCTCACAATAGGTTTGAAGAGTTTTCCCATTGTTATCTGGTAGGCGGGGGCACTCATCCCGGAAGCGGACTACCCACCATCTTTGAGTCAGCACGTATCTCGGCCAACCTTATCTGTCAGCAATATGCAGTCCCATACCCCGCAGTAAAACCGCTGGAGCCAGCTCTCGTATGACCGAAGCTACCCCAGTCCAAATTCTTGCCCGAGCGCGTGCCGCACAGATTGCATGGTCAGCGCTCCCCATCTCTCGCCGGTCTGCCATCCTGGGCGACTTGCGCCGGGAGATTGCTGTTCACTGCGAACTCATCGCAGATACGATCGCGCGTGAGACCTCGAAGCCGCTACTGGATGCGCTTTCGGGAGATGTGCTTGTTACGTTGGAGCATCTTCGCTACTGCGAATCCTATGCCACGCGCATCTTGCGTCCATATCGAGTCAAAAAGCCGTTCTTCTTGTTCGATGGTGCACGCTTCGAAAGCTACTTCGTGCCCCACGGTGTAGTTTTGATCTTCAGCCCGTCGAATTATCCCTTCCAACTATCGGTAGTCCCCCTCATCACCGCTCTCGCCGCAGGCAATGCAGTAGTGCTTAAGTGTTCCGAGCGAACACCCGAAACCGCTGAGCTCATAGCGAGGCTCTGCGCAAAAGTGAATCTTCCAGTCGATATCGTGCAGGTGTTGTGTTCTGATCCAGAACAATCGACAGCGCTCATCGATGCTCGGCCAGACTTCGTCTTCTTCACCGGCAGCAGTCGTCACGGGCAGCAGATCTCACAACACGCCGCAAAGCTCCTCATCCCTACTATCCTTGAGTTGGGTGGCAAAGACGCGGGCCTCGTTTTCACGGACTGCCATATGGATCGGACTGTTGAAGGCATCGTCTACGGTGCCTTCTCCAATGGCGGACGGGTGTGCGTCGCCGTGAAGCGTGCCTATATCGAAGCGTCGATCTATGACGATTTTCTTCTTCGCCTAAAGCGGCGCATCGCGAACCTTCGCGTCGAAACGGACGCAGATTCGGACTTCTATCCGTTGTCGCAGGATGTCCCATCAGACCTTCGCGAACAGGTTGAAGACGCACTCGATCGCGGAGCCACACTGCAATGGCCCCCAGATCGCGCCGCAATCGCGTATGAACCGACGCTTCTGAGTAACGTCCCCTCAGACGCTCGTATTCTTACTGAAGAGTCCTTCGGTCCCGTGCTCTGTGTAGGCCGTTTCCAAGACGAGGCGGAGGCGGTTTCACTTGCGAATGCAAGTCCCTTTGCTCTTAGCAGCAGCATCTGGACCGGCAACCAAAAGCGCGCTCGACGCATAGCCTCGCAGCTTTCTGCTGGAAGCTGCAGTGTCAACGACGTCATCCGTATTGCTGCAAATCCCTATGCCGCATTTGGTGGAAATCGCAATAGCGGACATGGGCGCTATCACGGCCCTGAAGGCTTACGCGCTTTCTCGCGTGTGAGGACTCTTCTGCTCACCAGTCATCGACGCACTCGCGAGATCAACTGGTTCCCATTCAACAGCAGTACCAGGCGTCAACTCGCCAGCCTGATCCGATTCCGGCATAAGACTACCGGTTACTTGGGGCGTCTCAGCCGCACGCTTCTACCGCTCCTGCTCAGCACTATTCTTCCGGGCATCTTCGCTGCACAAGTGACACCGCAAACGCATCTTTCTATCAACATTCGACTCACGCAAAAGGCACGTGGCGAGTTGGGTTATCTCATCTTCGCCTCCCCTTCCGGATTTCCGGGTGACCGGAATAAGGCGCTTCGCCATGGCTTTGTCCCCATCCCAACTGATTCGAAGGAGCTCCACATAGAAGCGGAACTGCCACCCGCAACCTATGCGGTAAGTGTTTATGAAGATCTAAACAGCAATCACAAACTCGATCACAATTTGATCGGCATCCCGCGGGAGCCTGTCGGCGCTTCCAACAATCCATCGTCTCGTTTCGGCTCCCCGCACTTCGAGGAGTGCTCGTTCCACCTTGGATATACCGCCCAAACCATCACGATCAACCTGGTACACGCCTTATGAGCGATTCGGAAAAGAATAAGCGCGTCATCGTCATCGGAGCTGGGCTCGGCGGCATGTCCGCAGCCATTATGCTCGCACGCCGCGGCTTCAAGGTTACAATCCTTGAGAAGAACGCTCAAGTCGGCGGAAAGCTCAATCAACTACAGACCAAAGGATTCAGCTTCGATCTTGGGCCTTCGATCTTCACGCTTCCGGAGACCTTCCGGCCCATCTTCGAAGGTGACGGCAAGAGGCTTGAAGACTACATAGACCTTCAACGTGTCGATCCGCAGTGGCGTAACTTTTTCGAAGACGGTGTCGTCGTCGATCTATGGGAAGAACCCGAACGCATGCGTGCGGAGCTTGACCGTTTCGGCCCGCACGTCTTCGGTGAGTACAAGGACTTCCTCGCATACTCTCGTCGCCAATACAAGATTGTTGAAGCCGGGTATCTTCGCCACGGTCTCGATACCCTGGGACAGTTCTTCCGCTTTTATGGCTGGAAGGATGCGCGCGACCTCGACTACCTGCGCTCCATGTCAGGCAGCATCTACAAACGTCTGAGTAATGGCTATCTTCGCGATATCTTCGAATACTTCATTAAGTATGTCGGATCAAGCGCCCTCGATTCGCCCGCTTTCATGAACCTGATGCCGACGATCCAGATGGAATTCGGTCTCTGGTATGTCGCTGGCGGTCTCTATCAGCTCGGACACGCATTCCGGAGGCGTCTTGAAGAAACCGAAGTCACACTTTGTCTCGAACACGAGGTGCTGCAAATCAATCACTCCGGTAACACCGTCACCGGCGTCCAGGTTCACAACAGTAGAGGTGATCTTTGCACCCTGCCTGCCGACTACGTCGTGTCCAACATGGAAGTCATTCCAGCGATGCAGCGGCTCCTGCGCTCACCTAGTTCCGTCATGAAGAAGCTGCGTCGCTTCGAGCCATCGTGCTCCGGCATCGTTCTGCATCTTGGATTGGATCGCATCTATTCGCAGCTCGCACATCACAATTTCTTCTACTCGACTAACTTGCACGAGCATTTCCGTCGTGTCTTTCGTGGCAAGAAGTTACCGGACGATCCTACGATCTACCTCGTTGCTCCCACCCGCAGCGATCCATCGCAGGCGCCGTCTGGCTGCGACAACATCAAGATCCTACCGCACATTCCACCCATTGACCCACAGGATCCGTACAGCCGGGAAGATTACATAGCTCTCAAAGAACTCTGCCTCGACAAACTCGAGCGTATGGGCCTGACTGATCTTCGGAAACACATCATCGTCGAAGATTTCTGGACCCCATTCGATATTGAGGCACGCTATGCCTCTAATAGAGGATCTATCTACGGTGTCGTCTGCGATCGCCGCAGCAACTTCGCGTTCAAAGCGCCAAAGCGAAGCTCCCATTTTCGCAACCTGTTCTTCGTGGGTGGCAGCGTCAATCCAGGCGCGGGGATGCCCATGGTGACGCTTAGCGGCCAACACGTCGCTCGAATGATTGTCGAGCAGGCTGGCAAAGGGAGACTATGATCTTGCCGGCGCTTTTCTGCGCAGTCGGTCTCCCTGTCGGCTTCCTGTTGATCCGGAAAATTCCCTCCTGCAAGCCACCTCGAACGCAAGGAGTCATTCGTCTCTCCATCATCATCCCCGCACGCAACGAAGAAGATAATCTTCCTCGACTCCTGCGATCGATCTCTGCGTCTGCACTACGACCGGCAGAGATCCTGGTGGTGGACGACGGTTCCACCGACAACACCGCGCTGGTTGCACAGAGTCTCGGCGCAACGGTTGCGACCTCTTTACCACTGCAGACTGGGTGGACTGGTAAGGCCTGGGCATGCCATCAAGGGGCCCAACTCGCAGTCGGTGACACTCTGCTTTTTCTCGATGCGGATACTTTCTTCGTCGAAGGGGGGCTAGACCGTATCGTTGCGCGCTGGCTTAGCGAGCGTGATCGCAATATGGCGCTCTCGCTGCTGCCGTACCATGCTATGAGCGACGTGTACGAGCAGTTGTCGGTCTTCTTCAATATCCTCATGGCCGCCGGAGCCGGTGGGTTTGGCTTCGTCTCCGAACCACGACTCTTCGGTCAGTCTCTTCTGATCGCCAAAGAGACTTACCTCGCTGCAGGTGGTCACGCTACAGTCCGCGGCTTCGTCCTTGAGAACCTCAATCTTGCGCACCTCATCCGCACCGCGGAGGGCCGCACCCTCTGTTTGGGTGGATACGGCACTCTTCACATGCGGATGTTTCCGGAAGGTCTCAGCCAAATGTCCAATAGCTGGACAAAAGCTTTCATCCACGGAGCCGCAGTCTCAGACGGTCAGGTTCTTGCGGCTGCAATCGTATGGATCTCGGCCCTCTGGTCCACCGTACTGCTCTTGGCAGCTCCACATGACTACGGCCGTCTTGGCCTCACTGTGGTCTATCTCCTGTTCAGCGTACAACTCCTCTGGTTTGCACGTCAGCTCGGAAATTATCGTCTTGTCGCTTGCCTGCTGTATCCGTTGCCGCTCGCATACTACTGTGCAGTGATCGCTCGTTCCGCTGCACGCCGCTCTTTCCGTCGTAAAACAGTCTGGCGTGGGCGTGAAGTATGACCGCCCTGGTTTGGGCGGCGAACGCCCTCGGCTGGCCCGTCATCCACATGACCATCAGTTTTACCGCACTCCGTATCCCGTCACAGACATTCGCACGCGACACATGGGTCACCGCCCCGCGCGCCTGGGAACGAGACGGGAATATGTACCGCAACTGGTTCTTCATTCGAAGGTGGAAGTGCCTTCTCCCGGATGGAGCACCCTGGCTTGGGGGACTTACTAAGAAGAAGCTCCTCAACCGCAATCCCGACTGCATTTCACAACTTCTCATCGAAACACGTCGTGCCGAAATCGCACACTGGTTAATGCTCGCCTGTCTACCCTTTTTCTTTCTCTGGAATCCACCATGGGCGCGCTGGGTGATGACCATCTATGCCCTCGCCGCCAATCTGCCATGCATATTGGCGCAACGGTATAACCGCTTCCTGCTTCGCCGTATAGCCCGTGCCGGGCGCCGCATTGCGGTCTACTTATGAGCGGACCGAAAGAGAAATTCAATCCAAAATCTCGTAAGCGACGTTATCTGGTTCATCTGTGTTGCATGCACGACCAAGGTGGTCTCGCCTGCCGCTACATAGCTAACATTCGGCCCTGGACCGTCCGAAACACCGGTCACGCCAAAACCCAAAAATATACCTTTGCGGACGAATATGAACTCGTTGAAACCATCAACGCTCTGCTCCCTCACGGCTCCGATGTCCGCAATGTTCTGAGCCATATAGAGAGCCCGGAGGGCTTTATATATCTCCTCTACCTGAGCTCGGAGCAGGCGAGCAATCTAGGATGGAGGGAATGATCAATATTATCTAGCCAGGACCTGCCAAGATGAACGGAAAGCTAAGTTCGAGGTTTCTACCGAAGTTCGGTCTGTAACTATAGATTGCATCGCCTTTACTGCTCGCTGGTAACGCGACGACCGAGTTGTTAATCACTGGGCAATGCACTCATCGTTAGAACCGATTCACTCAGGTGTTTCGAAAGGCATCGCTGAGAGGATTCAAGGCGCAATGATAAATCCCTGATACGCTCTGCAAAATTCCCTGTTCCGTATCGAGTTCGGCACCCCAGAGTATCGGTAAAGCGCATTTTTACGGAAGAAACTCCGTCTCGGATTAACCCAGAATCTCGGAAATTCCTTGTATTTTTCCCTGATAACGGGAATTCGCCCAGAGACGAGTTCGATGCGGACTGCGTCCTCCGCCATTTTGTCTTCTCTCTAAAATCTTTCGAGTAGATAAGGCAAAATTAGGAGATTTGCTCGGTAGAGTGGCGTACCACGAGGCGAAAACTTCGATGGAGAATCATGGCTGCTAAGATTTTCTCTCGGAACACTGGTGTTTCTCTGAATTTCGGCCGATTTGCAGAGGACGTCGCCTCTTATGCTGATTCGAATGTGGTGAGCGGACACCATTGAGCTTGCTATCACAAATTAGCTCATACGGACTCTCGCCTAGAAACTTACACTGGACTGAGATCGGCATTGTCAAACGAAAAGCCCGAGTTCTCCGAATTTTGGCCGTATCGGCTCGCAACAACGACGGTATGCTTGTTTTCGCAGTCTAGTAAGCGAGTTTGTCGGTCACAGGCAGGAAGTCTAATTGAAGCGGGCGGCTTATTAATGGTCACACTCACAGGAACTGTAGAGCGAGCACCAGAGGATGGAACGTATACGGCCATCGCAGTCATAGGCGAACACACAATCCTCGGTGACGGATACACGAAAGATGAAGCAATTGAGGATTTGCGCCGGGGTGCGATAGTTTTCTTCGAGTACCTCAAGAGCAAAAACCAATCGCTACCCGAGATCGTGACTATCGACGTTCCCGTATAATCCCTCTGCATGAACCTACTTCGACTGGTTCTCTCTGTCGCAAGCCTATGGAGATCCAGATTAGTCCCCTAGGGCATGGCATGATATTACTTTGTCTTACTTTTTCACATTGGCAGTGCAAGTCCTTCTTATTTTGAATGGACGCAGGAGACCTCTGCCGGAGTTCGGCAGAGGTCGAATCTTATATGTTCTATTGGCTGTCACGTCACTCGACGTGACAGCAAGGGTGCGGAGGGTGTGGAGACGGCCACAGGAGAAGCGTTGTGAGAAGGAGCAACCGGGGCTATTTGTGACGAGAATCGGCTTTTCGTCACCAACCGGCGAGGATTACCGTGCAGGCCAGGTTGAACTGCGCGAAGACTCTCCAGCGTTCCAGTCGCTCTACTCGTTGTCTCAACGAGGTTTCTCGCTCCATGCTTTCGATGCTCAATGCGTACCTCCCTCACATCGAGAAAAGTCTACTCGGACAGAGAATTGGTGTCATCCATCGGCCTAAACGCAGTTCAGTGATGCCTCCATTCGTTTTACTTCGTCAACGATCTAGGGATATCTTCAGCATATCCCTTCACCGTGAAATCGTCGGGGAGACCGTCGATCAGACCAAGGTCGTTGATCGAATTGTTTCTCCGAAGTGGAAGTATCTCTTGATACTCCGCAGAGTTATACCAAGCTGTAGCGAAGCTGCGATCCGGAAATTCCATCAGCACTACTCCTGGCCATGCACCCTCCAATACGCCTAGGGGCCCCATGGCTAGAAATTTTCCACGAAATGGCTCAACTGTGGCTTCGACCTTGGCAAGGTACTCAAGCGCCTGCACATTTGGGATGTCGCCTGGAATTCGAAGGTGATTAACCAAGTATGTTTTCATCGTTTGCTTCCTTTCCAATGCTTGAAATAAGCGTTTCCGCTATTAGTTTGTCGAGGTGCTACGAGCTGCTTCTTCGATGAGAGCAGCTACTTCCTTCGGATGGGAGATGTAGACCGCGTGACTGGCACCGGGCACCTCAACTTTGCGGCTTTTCGCGCGGGCCGCATACCAGCGTTCCAGATCAGGGTTTATAGTACGATCGCCTCCCGCCACTAACATCCAACTAGGCTTTGTTCTCCACGCGGCGGTGGTGATTGTCGCTGAAAAGTTGTCGGCGAAATTGAAGACCTGTGAACGCGCCATGAATGCTGCCTGTTCCGCAGACAAGTCGGCGGCGAACAATGCTTGAAACTGGGAGGGATCGATATACGTGAAACCGTCTGGTGTCTTCTTTATCGCTGACGATTTTGATAGATCACTTGGGAAACGCGTCCCATCTTCGGACTCTTTCTCTCCGGCATCCGGCATATGAGCTGCAATAAAGACGAGGCCGACAACAGAGGGATCGTTTCCTGCCTCAGTGATGACGGCTCCACCATAAGAATGAGCTACAAGGATAGTGGGCCCGGATTGCAGTGCAAGGGCGCGTCTGACGGCCGCTACGTCGTCTTTAAAGGATGTCTCAGGCTCTTGAACAATACTTACGCTGAAGTGGTCCTTGGTAAGGATTTTGCATACACCTTTCCATCCGGAGCCATCTGCCCAGGCACCGTGCACAAGTACAATGTTCTTGGCGGGAACACTCTGGGCCGAGCCGGAGATCGCGGCGAGGGACGCGACAAACGCAATCAGCCTCAGAGCCGCATTGGTCAGTCTGACAGATATTGAATTGATTTTGACAAACATATTGATTCCTCCGGTGCAAATCGCCTTAAGGTTGGGGAAATGTCCCAATGCATCATGATGAAGTACCAGTCACACCTGACAGCGACGTCACCCCGCGGCACGCTATAGAACTCCCAACACTTGTCGGTCGAGCTCGCGTCCAACTTCGAGGGCCCGCCTCATTGCTGTAGCTCGACAAATAGCTCTCCATCGTGTCATACGTGAGATGAACGCCGTCAGGCCGTTCGTCTATCAGTATCGTGACCGGTGCGTACGACCCCGCATCGGAAACATAGATTGGCATGGAGCTCATCGTGAGAGGATCGCCCATCACGATAGGTAGGCTCCTGTCTGCTTGAGTGCTGAAACGCTTTTTGAGAACATCACCGAGATTGAAACGCATAAACTCCATGAGTTGCGCCTCGCTCACTGGCCCCTGAACAATCCGAGTCAACTCCTCAGCATAATTTGACTTCTGCAGTTGCTCGCTGAACCGGTGCATGTATGGGGGCCGATGAGAGACCCGAATCGGGTCACGAGTGCCTCGAACGGAAGCCGAGAGATAACGCCCATTCTCTTTACCGTGTAATGGCTTACTGAAATCTTCATTCCGCCCTCCACTACTGCTCAGCGTGCTTTCAAGTCGTTCGCCGTTCTCTCGAGCATTGCGATCGTATATAGATGGAATCGGCGAACGACTAATGCGGCCTCCGCTGCGGTTATTACTGCTCTGTTCACAATGGGCTCGCATTTTGAGAGTCATGGTTGGGTCCGTCCTGTGATTAGCTTCTGACTGTCGATTCACCGAACCGAGACAGCGATGTGGAGATCGACATTGACCCGGATTGCGTTCGAGTAAGGACAGTCGGTATATTCGCGCACCCACTCTGCGGACCAGTCGGGCACAACGTCATCGCTTGCCAGGAATTACAAACGGAATATTGATGGTGAAGGAAGCTCCTCGCTCGCATCTCTCGTCGAGGTAAATTGTCCCGCCATGATCTTCGACCAGCGCCTTAGCAATCACTAGGCCCAGTCCGCTGCCCCTGGTTTTTCCGTAGCTAACAGGGGATTGAAAAATTGATTCTCGAATCGCCGACGAGATTCCCGGACCGTTGTCCCGGACGCGAATCTGTAAGCTGTCCGTGCCCGCGAACGTAGTGATAACGACCTCGCCCAAAGCAGGATCTACGGCCTCACAAGCATTCAAGGCCAGGTTGGCGATCACTCGTTCGAGACGGGCGGCATCGAACCAGCCCACCGCCATGCCCTTGTGCTGATGTGTGATGGCGATCCGGCGAAACTCGCGTCGCACGGTTATCATTCGGATCGCGCACTCAACCGTGTCAACGATATTTCCGGCAGTGGGTATAAGGGGAGTGCCCCCTCGGAAATCTTTCAAGAGTGAGGAAAGCAGCGTGTCGATCCTGTCGACATCCCAACGGATGTTCTGGAAAAGCTCGTTCCTATCTGTCTCGCTAAGATCTGGCCGGGCGAGAAACTCCGCGTTGGCAAGGATGGCAGTGAGAGGCTGGCGGAGATCGTGGAAGATGCAGGCTGCGATCCTGCTTGAGGCAGAGGTTTGGCCCGTCAGCGAAAGTGCCGGCATATCCTTTGTACGAGTCTCGGTGAAATCGTTGACCGATGTCATTCAGCCTCCAAGTAGATTCGTTTGGGAGTGCAGACCCGGGCCAAGCATCGTCAGCACTTTCGTTCGGCGAAGCCGGCCTTATGAGATGCCAACGCGCTTATCAGCTCGAGGGATCACAGCCGGTCGATCCGAGAGGAAGCGGTTGGCGCATATGACCTCATGTTGTTTTGACCAGATTTCGATGCGCGAGCCTGGCCGATGCTGCGATCGTAATTCGACAAAAGTCCGAAGCTCCTGGTCTGGCTGGCCAGTCCAGAGACTCCAGTTCATCGATCCATTCCTCGGTAGACACGCGTGCCTGTTCGGAGCCAAATATCTCTCTCACCGCTCCGGCAAAGGCCGCTAACTCGCGCTCCGCTAGGATGATCAGGTTTGCATCACAAAGTGCGACCTCTTCGCGTTGCCCTCTTCGCTTCGATTCCCGATAATGCATACGGTCCTCGATTCTTCAGCATGGAGAGATAGTGACGCAGATGCCAAGGTGCTCTGGTTAGTCGGTTGGCGTGCTTACACCACCTGTCTAACCACACGATAGAGATTCCCCATAGCGCGCAACACACCTGAAACTACAGAAAATGCCCTAGCATTTTCTGTAGGTATGGGTCTGATTGTTCTAATGACGGTACGAGGAACCTAGAGCGGCTCGCGATTACGAATGACGCGCTGATACGCATTCCTAAACCATAAGAATATACCGGTGTCGGAATGCAAGAAGCTCACGCTGCCTGGCACTACCACGGAGATGTGGGTTCCGGATTCAGTGGAACTGAGGATGGTCAATCTTCCCTTAATTCGGGCGGCGCGCTCACGCATGCCCTGTAGGCCATGGTGCCCCTCTCTGCCACTAATGGCGTAGTCCGGATCGATTCCGATCCCATTGTCCCCCACATGGAGTTTCAGGTCGTAGCCGTAAGTCAGGTCGATGCTCAGACGACTTCCATGGGAATGGATTTTTGCATTTTGGATCGCTTCGTTTCCTATTCGATACAGCTCATCGCGAACAATCGGATGCAACTCTCTCGCATTCCCAATCACTGAGACCGATACCGTCATTCCATCAGGGACAACTCCGCCTTCAGCGGCTCTACGCAGCGCAGGTGCCAGCTCGTTCTTCAAGGTGGTTGATAACCGCAGCGAATTAAGCGCCGCGCGACCTTCCTCAATCGCCTGGTCAAGCCAACCGGAGACTTGTCCCAACGCACGGCGCATCTTCTCCGGGTCCTGTGGCTCCTCAAGGCCATCGTCGACGACGAGTTTGCTGCCTTGGATGGTCTGAATGAAAGTATCATGCAGCTCCCGCGCCATGCGTGTTCGCTCCGAAAGTCGCTCGTCGAACCGAATACCAATGGTTTTTGCGACCTGCTGGATCCGCATGCGGTAGAGAATCGACCCAATGATAATGAAAGAGACGAAGCACAAGATCCGAAACGACGCCATCTGGTACCACATGGGCGCAATGCTGAAGTCCAAGGTGGCGCCTTTTTCGTTCCACACACCATCGTTGTTGCATGCGATCACGCGGAACCGATACTTGCCGGGAGGGAGATCGCTATAGAAGGCTTGCCGCCTTGTTCCAGGTTCCTGCCAATCGGGATCGTGATTCTCCAATCTATAACGAAAGCGCACCTTCTGAGGCACGACAAAGCTCAGCGCGGTGTAATCGATTTCCAGATCGCGCGTTAGGGCGGGGAGAGGCGTTGGATCGCCTGCCGAGTAATTCACTCTGTCCGCCACGATCTGCTCTATGTGAACTGGCGGTGGTAGAGAGTTGACTTCCAGATGATTAGGATCAATCATCTGCACGACATTTTGATTGGCGAACCACAAGCGCCCATCTGGAGAGCGAGAGGTATGAGGTTGGAAAGCCGCAGACCATGGCCTTGCGCCGTCGAAAATATCGAAGATGTCTGCCTTCACGCTGACGTTGCTGCCATCCCACCACTTCCTCAACTCCGCATCTGCGACCCTAATGATGCCACACTGAGCGTAAAGCCAAAGATCATTCTTATAATCCGATACCAGACCGTACAAACCGTTGCAAGGAAGGCCGTTTTGGCTGGTCAAAGTTCGCAGCGACCCATTCTGCCATTCAGTAAGTCCAGTTGAGGTGGCAGCTAATACCGATCCATCGGGACGAACGAAGATCTGTCGCACCATTGATTTACTCGCTCTATCGGCAGGAAACGTTTCTAGCCTCCCACGCCGATATCGAGCTAAACCGCCGTCGACCAAGCCAAGCCAGATGCCATCTTGGAGATCGGCGGCGAGAGACGTTGCAGCAGGCATGCGAGGTCCAGTGAGTTCTTCTCTGACTTCACGGCCTTGAACGCGAAGTAGCTTTGCAGGGTTTCCAAGAGCTTCCGCCCAGATGTTATTGTCTCGGTCTTCGGTGATTGCAATTACGGCTCCGGTGACGGTGTTATTCTTTCGTCGAATCGGATCAAATCTACCGTTTTCGTAGACGTATAAGCGATCTTCGATTCCTACCCAGAGCCGACCCGCTTGATCTTGAAGCATTGACGTCACTTGCTGGTGGAGCAGGCCGTTAATCAAATGGATGGATGACAGTCGGTCCGCTCGAAGGAAATCCAGAGCACCGTGGTTTCCGATCCAGATGGTTCCATCACGCGCCGCAAGGACCGAGTCGACCAGATTGGCGCTGAGCCCTTGTCGAGTCGAGAATGTGGTAACGCGGACGTTTCGAAAACAATCGATTCCCTCGGTCGTTGCGATCCAGATGTTTCCTTCACTGTCCTCATAGAAACCTACTACGGAGTCGCTAGACAGACCGTCCGCGCTCGAGAACCTGTCAAGCTCGTCGCCGTTCAGGCGATAGATGCCTTTGTCTTCAGTGCCAATCCAGAGGACATTCTCGCGGTCTACAAAAAGAGCGTTAACCTGGAGGGCAACCTCGTCCAATTTAGGACTGACTGGCCTCCGAACGCCATGCGACCACCGCTGCAACCCCAGTCCAGGCCCGCGGCGGTCCATTCCGCTCCAGATTGAACCGTCCGGGCCGGCAGCAATGGCTTGAACGCCACTTAACCCTTCTCCGCTCCTGGCCTTTGAGGGAGTGAATACGGTAGATGAGCCTTCTCTCCAACGTATCAAAGAGTTGACGCTGCCAATCCATAGGTTTCTATCGGAGTCCTCAGCGAGCGGCATAGCGTAAGGAGGAGGGATTCCGTTAGCCTTTCCATAGCAGCGAAGCGACGCACCCCTGACCTCACAGAGAGGGCCCTTGTCATCATGAACGCGTGAGCGCGTGATCCAGACTCTCCCGTCTTGACTCTGAACAATGGAATTGACGCGTCCGTCTGCGTCCAGATAATTAGTTAGGTTGCCTTTCTCGAGATGTGCGAGGTTGGTCGACGTCCCAATCCACAAGCTTCCATCCGATCCAGCCAGGAGCGAATAGATGCCGCTTGACAGAAGCTTTCCCTTCACTGGAACCCAAGGAACAAAGCGGACCCCGTCGAAACGGATAAGTCCATTTTGTGTCCCAATCCAAAGATATCCGTCTTTAGTCTGTGCAATGGCGTTCGGCGCACCGTCAAATACGCCGTCTTGAATTCTCCAGGCAGTGTGACCATACTGCGCGATCCGTTTGCCGGGATCGATCGCCAATGCGGTGCAGCTTAGCGAGAGCAGCAAGAACCATATGCTAAGAGAACGAGAGATATTCGAGTGGGCCACCTTGGCAGTCCTTTGCGCAGTGCTTCTGGGTTAAGCCGCCAGTGCGGAGTCCTGCAAATCGCTCTACTTCGCCGTCGGGGAACCGGCAGTACTCAACAAATCCGGGCCATCCTCATCGAGAATAGTTCGCCTCCGCGTTTCACTATAGGGGGACCTAAACATTCCTGGAATGTCACAATCTGCTGCTAAAAAGCTGTAGATTTCTACAGTCCGGCATCAGATCTCAAGCAGACCCCGTCGTACCGCAATCGTGACAGCATGAGTTCTGTCGTTTGCCTGCAGTTTCTCTACTAAATTCTTGATGTGAAAGTTGACTGTCGTCTCGGCGATGGCGAGCTGATCTGCGATCTGCTTGTTTCGATGGCCATCTCGAATGAGTTGAAGCACCTGCAATTCGCGTGAAGTTAGGTCGTCTTCCCCAAAGTGTTCTGAAAGGCGAGCGGCCACTTCAGGCGGAAGATAGCGTCGACCTGCATGGACTGTACGGATAACGCCTAGCAATTCGTTCTTCGGCATGCTCTTGAGAATGTAACCAGCCGCGCCGGCCTGCATGGCCCGACGGATCTCCCCGTCGCTGTCAGATGTGGTCAGCATGACGATACGCGCTTGTGCGTCTTCTCCGCGAATGGAAATCAGGGCATCTATGCCATTCTTACCAGGCAGACGGAAATCCATGAGAGTCACGTCTGGGCGATGAAGACGGAACTCTGCTACTGCCTCATTAGCATTCGTTGCCTGTGCCACGAGGATCATGTCTGCCTGCGAGGCGATGATCGTGCCCAAGCCTTCGCGAAAAACTGGATGGTCTTCGACGCTCAAGATGCGAATTGGCTGGCTACCCATCCCGAGACCCTCGACAGGATGATTGTAGAGGGCCGTTGTTCGGTTTGAAAGCGCCAGCTTACGCGGATTACGGCTCGGCATTTTGTTGGCACAAATCCCAGGTTTGGACGCTGCGAACAAACATGTTTCGAACCTGAGCTCCGACGGCGGAAGGGAACCCGCTTGGTGAGTGATTCGGCGATTTGGCACCAATCCCAGGCCGATAACTGACGGGATCCGCGTTTCTCGTTACAAACTGGGGGTACCCCTGCCGTAACCGTTGCGTTAACTGATTGTTCTAAGAGATTTTATAGGCGTTGATGGCTAAGTTCAGCACCCTTGAGCACTCAAAAACACTGGAAAAACGCAGACTTCAAATTTCAGCACCCTCGCTCCCAAGCATCCCAAAATGCCTAACCTCTGCCGTGCATTGGCATAGGGGGTCGACGTGGGCAGAGGTCTGCTCTTTCCGCGAAATGATCGAAATTGAGGGTGCGGAAGGGTGCTCAAGCACCCTCGCTTCGCTCAAATCGATTCCAGCTCAATCACGGTCGATTGTTCCAGTCGAATGGAGGAGCACCCAATCTGCGGATGAGAATGGCATCTTACATGACCGGCATGTACGTAGCAGGTGTCGGTCGGACTTCCTATGTGAGCTTCTTGATTGCAGAATCTATGACCAACAACGGCGTTCTCGGTAGCAGTCGATACTGCCTGTGGAGAACGAAAGACAGACACATCTTGGTTTCGCCTGCGCCGCACTACGCCTCCAGCAGGTCATACTGTGTTCGCGGTCCAATGCTTCCGAGGAGAGGAAGAACAGTCCCGTCGACCTCGATCTGCGAGACGTATGGGCCCGCGGATTCCAGGCCCTTGCGAATAGCGGCTTCGAGCTCTTCCGGATCAGATATGTAGTCCCCATTGCAACCGTAGCCTTTCGCCAGCAGGACTGAGTCAATGCCAGGAAGATCAAACTCAATGCTTCGATCCTTAAGGATTCAGCTTTGGCGAACGCGTAAAACTGCAATATCGGTTCGAAGCCTACAACGCTCTGAAATCGTAATGAATTCGGCGCTCCAAACGTCACACCTAACAGTAGTTCCCTTGGAAAGATTACAGCATCGTCGGGCTTCCACGAGTTTTGCAGCAGGGGCTTCGACTTGTTTTCTAAATTCATCCACTCTAAAAAATCAAAGAAATGGAAGGAGAGATGTCTAAAACATCTCTCCAGAATGGACCTACGTCGCTTGCAAAAAATGGTTCAGGAATTTGAAGCACACAGGAAATTCGTTGATAAAACTGAATTGGCCGTCGCGAGCGAAGATGGGATGTAGCCTGCAGCAGAATCTACTTGAATTGCGAGATCTTAGTTGTGCCGTTCCATCGCGCTCTTCTTATGAGAGCCGAGACGCCGAGCGATAGGATTGCACAGAACGTCGATCGGTCATCTTTGAAATCAAGCTCAATAATTTTTACTTGTCTTTGATAGCCTCAGCCTCGAAATCATTGAAAAGGAACCGAGGGAATGCCTGTATAGCCCTCACATCGTCAGTGGAAATCATGCGACTTCACGTCGAGCGCCCTATCGGATAGCTTTACCAGCCGTGTCGCTTTCACATGAATCACGCTGTCCTGATTCTGGAGTAGTCCTTCGACTAACAAGAACCTGCTCCGGGTGACGAGCGCACGATTTTGGTCATAGATGTCGGGAGTAACGATCACGTTAGCAATGCCCGTCTCATCCTCCATCGAAATGAAGATGAATCCCTTCGCGGTACCAGGTCGTTGCCGCGCAATGACGCAACCTGCTGTTCTGACAAATTCTCCATTCCTGCAATGTCGCAATTCCTCTGCCGACCGTATGCCCTGGCTTCGTAGTTCAGGACGGCGATAGAACATCGGGTGCTTATCCACAGTTAGGCCGGTTCCTGCGTAATCAGCAACAAGACGCTCGTCG
>Ga0268266_10000853_pt1 | contig 39730 bp, 32 predicted proteins | sample KBSS13metaG_FD_190356 | JGI IMG/M metagenome (GOLD analysis project Ga0268266, IMG submission 190356) | Switchgrass rhizosphere microbial communities from Kellogg Biological Station, Michigan, USA - KBS S1-3 metaG (SPAdes) (version 2) | ecosystem: Host-associated > Plants > Roots > Rhizosphere...
CCCGCTTCGTATAGCCGACCACGGTGGGCTTGCCGGTCGTGCCGGATGAGGCGTGGATGCGCGCCAGTCGCTCCCGCGGCACCGCGAAGAAATCGAATGGATAGGCGTCGCGCAGATCGGCCTTGGTGGTGAAGGGAAAGCGGGCCAGATCGGGCAGCGACGCCAGGTCGTCCGGATGCACGCCGGCCGCGTCGAACTTCGCCCGGTAGCGGGCATTGCCCTCATAAGCGTGGCGCAGCGAGTCGCGCAGCCGCGCCAGCTGCAGCGCGGCCAGCTCGGCCTGGCCGAGACGTGCATTGGGATCGAGATCGCTCGGCGTCATCACCTGACCGTAACGATGCCTCCGCCCATACCAAAGTCTTATCCCTGCAACGGGCGGCGGCCTATAGGTGATTCGCTCCGGCCCCTCCCCTCGCACCCGGAGCCGGGAGACGCATTATGGGTTATGTCACCACCACCGACGGTACCGCGATTTTCTACAAGGACTGGGGCCCCCGCGACGCCCAGCCGATTGTTTTCCATCATGGCTGGCCGCTCAGCGCCGATGACTGGGACAATCAGATGATGTTCTTCCTCGCGCAGGGCTATCGCGTGATCGCGCATGACCGGCGGGGCCATGGCCGCTCGAGCCAGACGAGCGAAGGCAACGAGATGGACACCTATGCCGCCGACGTGATCGCTTTGGCGGCCGCTCTGGACCTCAAGGATGCCGTCCATATCGGCCATTCGACCGGCGGCGGCGAAGTCGCTCATTATGTTGCCCGCGCCGAGCCGGGCCGGGTCGCCAAAGCGGTCCTCATCGGCGCCGTGCCCCCCGTAATGGTCAAGAAGGAGTCCAATCCGGGCGGTCTGCCGATCGAGGTGTTCGACCAGTTTCGCGCCGCGACCGCCGGCAACCGCGCGCAATTCTTCCGCGATGTGCCGTCCGGCCCCTTCTACGGCTACAACCGCGAGGGCGCGACGGTGCACCAGGGCGTCATCGACAATTGGTGGCGGCAAGGCATGATGGGCAGCATCAAGGCCCATTATGAGTGCATCAAGGCCTTCTCCGAGACCGACTTCACCGAGGACCTGAAGGCGATCACTGTGCCCGTCCTCGTCATGCACGGCTCGGACGACCAGATCGTGCCTTATGCCGACAGCGCTCCGCTCTCGGCCGCCCTGCTGCCGAACGGCATCCTGAAGACCTATGAAGGCCTGCCGCACGGCATGTGCACGACCCATCCGGAAATCATCAATCCGGATCTGCTCGCCTTCATCCGCGGCGAGCCGCTGAGCGACGATGTGGTGGTGCGCTCGGCCATTCCGCTTAAGGCCTGACCGCTTTCCCCCGTCGTCATCCCGGACTTGATCCGGGGTGACGGCAAAGGGTCTAGAGCGTCACGCCTCGCTTCCAGATCGCGATCTCGCGCTCGTCATTGCGCTCGGCCGCCGTCTCGCGGCCCGAGGCGACGGCGCGGATCGTGTCGAGCAACGCGTCGGCGCTCGGACCGAAGCCGTCCTCCAGCACGCGCCCCGCGTCGAAGTCGATCCAGCCCGGCTTGCGCTGCGCGAGTTCGCTGTTCGACGCGATCTTGATCGTCGGCACCGGGAAGCCGAGCGGCGTGCCCCGGCCAGTGGTGAACAGGATCGCGGTCGCCCCCGCCGCCGCCAAGGCGGTGGAGGACACGGCGTCATTGCCCGGCGCCTCCAGCAGGGTCAGGCCCGGCCGACGGACGCGCGCGCCATAAGCGATGACGTCGGTCACCGGTGCGTGGCCGCCTTTCTGCACCGCGCCGAGGCTCTTCTCCTCCAGCGTGGTGATGCCGCCCGCGATATTGCCGGGCGAGGGATTGTCCGAAACGCCCTCGTCATGCGCGGTGAAATAGGCCTTGAAGCCGTTCACCAGCGCGCCGATTCCTTCGAACACCGCCTCGTCAGCGGCGCGCGCCATCAGCAATTGCTCGGCGCCGAAGATTTCGGGGATTTCGGTGAGGATCGCGGCCCCGCCCGCTTCGGTGACCCTGTCGCTCATCCGGCCGACCAGGGGATTGGCGGTCAGGCCTGAAAAGCCGTCCGAGCCGCCGCACTTCACGCCGAGCACCAACGCCGAGAGCGGCACCGGCTCGCGTTTCGCCTGCGCCGCCACTTCGACCAGTTCATCGACCAGCTTCAGCCCTTCCTCGATCTCGTCGCCGGCCGCCTGCGCGCCCAGCGCGCGGACATTGGCGCCCGCGGCGATCCCGGGCAGCAAGCGGCTCAGCTGGTTGGACTCGCAGCCGAGCCCGAGGATGAGGACGCCGCCGGCATTGGGATGGCTGGCCAGCGAGGCGAGCAAAGCCCGGGTCCCGTCCAGATCGTCGCCAAGCTGCGAGCAGCCGAACGGGTGGGCGAAGGCGTGAATGCCATCGACCCGGCCGGCATGACGGGCGGCGGCGCGCGCCGCGATCTTCTCCGCCGTCCGCCCGACGCAGCCGACCGTGGGAATGACCCAGATTTCGTTGCGCGTGCCGACCCGGCCGTCCGCCCGGCGATAGCCGAGAAAGCCCTCCGCCTCCCCCGGTGTGGGCGCCTCGGCCTCGCCCGGCTGCCAGGCATAGTCGCCTCGCGCCTGCAACGCCGTCGCCAGATTGTGCGTGTGAACATGCGCGCCCGCCCCGATGGCGGTCAGCGCCCGCCCGATCGGGAAGCCATATTTGCGGACCTCCGCCCCGGCGGCGATGGCATGCAGCGCCACCTTGTGCCCTTTGGGAATCGGCTCGGCGATGCGGACGTCAAGCACCTCCCCCGCCGCAAGATCGCGGAGCGCGACCGCGACATCGTCGCCTGGATCGACCCGGAACAAGGCTGAATGCATCGGCGCCGGGCTACACGATTTCGGCCCGCGCCGCGCCCTGTTTTCTGCGGCGCCGTTTCGCCTTAGGCTCGCCCCGTCCGGGGAGATTCCATGCGCGCCTTTCAATCCATGTTCCTTGCCCTCGCGCTCGGCGCGGCCCTGCCCGCCGCCGCGCAGCCGGCGGCCGTGCCGCCAACGCTTCAGCAAGGTGTCGAGGCGCGGCTGGGCCAGGCCGGGCCGGGCACCCGCTTCGGGCTGGTCGTGGCGACCGAGGACGGGCGGGAGCTGCTCGCCATCGCCCCCGATCAGCGCTTCATTCCGGCCTCCAACACCAAATTGGTCACCACCGCAGCCGCGTTCGCGACCTTGGCGGGTCTCGACCGCGCCGATACGGCCGGCGGCGCTTCGGTGGTGCTGCAGACCGAGCGCGGCGCGGCACCGGACGTGGTGATCGAGGGCTATGGCGACGCCCGCCTTTCCGGCGCCACCGACTGCACCGCCAATTGCCTGGCCGCGCTCGCCGATGCGGTGGCCGCGCGGACCCGGCGGGTGCGGGACGTGATCGGCGACGACAGCCTCTTCCCGGACCAGCGCTGGAGCCCGGGAATGAGCTGGAACAACATTCCCACCTGGTCGGGCACCGCCATTTCCGCGCTCACCCTGGACGACAATGAGCTGGTGCTCCGGGTCACGCCTACTACGGCCGGGCGGCCGCCGGTGCTGGACGCCTTGCCTTATTACCGGATCGACAATCGCGCGCAGACCGTCGCGACGGGCGAGACCGACCTGAGCTTCGACCGGCTGCCGTTCAGCAACGAATTGCGCCTTACCGGCACGATCGTCGCGGGCGCGGAGCCGCAGCGGATCCGGCTCGGTATCGACGATCCGGCCCATCATGCCGCCTGGCGACTGCGGGCCTTGCTCGAGGCCAGGGGCGTGCGCGTGACCGGCAGCGTGAGAGCCCATCATCGGCTGGCCGGGCCCGCGACGATCGTCACCCCGCCAGCCCGCCAGGAGCGCGAGTTGCTCCTCCGTCTCGCGCCACCGCCGCTCGCCGAGGATCTTCGGATCATCAACAAGGTCAGCCAGAATCTCCATGCCGAGCTGCTGCTCCGGCGGCTGGGTCGGCAAAGCGGGAACGGCACCATCGCCGACGGCCTGGAGGTGGTGCGGGCCATGCTCGCGCGGGCCGGCCTGCGCCGCACCGATTATGATTTCTCCGACGGCTCGGGCATGTCGACCTATAACCGGATCAGCCCGCGCGGCATGGTGACCCTGCTGCGCTGGGCGGCCGGGCAGCCCTGGGGCGCCGCCTGGCGCGCCACCTTTCCCATTGCGGGCGTCGACGGCACGCTCGCCCGCCGCTTCCGCGGCACCATGCTGGAAGGGCGTCTGTTCGCCAAGACCGGCTCGCTCAACGCCACCTCGGCCCTGTCCGGCTACCTCATCGCGCGCAGCGGCCGCACCCTCATTTTCTCATTCTATGCGAACGACGTGCCAGACGGGGCCAGCGCGGTCCCGGCCATGGACGCGGCCCTGCTTCTCGTGGCGGAGCAAAATTGACACACTTGCGGACAGTTCCGCACACGGGGGGTGACAGATTTGTGATTTGATGCAACGTTCAGGTCTTGGGGCTTTTGGGGGGCAATCCAGATGTCGGATTCGACGTTCAAGACTATTCTCGTTTCGGGAACCGCTTTTATCGCACTCGCCGCCGGCGCGCAGCCGGCTTTCGCACAGGGCACTGCCACGCAGCCCGCGGACACCACGACCGGCGCTGCACTGCCGACGCAGAACGCGGAAGAGCCGTCCGGCAGCAACAATGAGGTGTTCGTCACCGGGTCGCGCCTGCGGCAGGACCCGAACAACAGCGCGCTGCCGCTGCAGATCATCACCAATCAGGAAATCCAGCGCAACGGCATCAGCAGCCCCGAGCAGCTGATTTCCTATTTGCCCGCCAACGCCAGCAGCCCGGACAATCTCGCATCCAATAACGATGTGGTCTCCGGCGCACAGCGCGGCACCAATGGCCTGTCCTCGGCCAATTTGCGCGGCCAGGGCAGCGCGTCGACGTTGGTGCTGCTGAACGGCCGCCGCGTTGCGGCGCACGGCCTCCAGGGGTCCGCCGTCGACGTCAACCAGATCCCCTTCACGGCGATCGACCGGATCGAGGTGCTCAAGGACGGCGCCTCGGCCATTTATGGCACCGACGCGATCGGCGGCGTGATCAACTTCATCACCCGCACCAATTTCGAGGGGATCAGCGTCCAGGGCTTCTCCGACATTACCGAGCAGGGCGGCGGCAATATCTACCGCCTGTCGGGCATCGTCGGCTATGGCGACCTCTCCGAGCAAGGCTTCAACGTGATGGCCTCGGTCTCCTACAGCTGGAACCGCGCCCTGCGTGGCGTCGACCGGGATTTCGTCAACGGCAACCAGCCCAATCGCGGCCTCTCGATCGACACCCGCGGCCCGCCGATCGCGACGGTGTTCAACATCGGCGCCAACACCAACCAGACGCCGAACGGCACGCTGCTCACCGGGCTGACGCTCACTCTGCCCAATGGCACGAACGGCGCCGGCGGCGGCATCAACATCCTCGACCTTCCCGGCGGTGCAGGCTGCGATTCCGTGGACGGCGGCATGGCCTATGACGAAGTGCTCTGGGCCAATGCGTCGACGCAATATGCCTGTTCGTGGGACACGAGCCGCGCGGCGGCGATCATGCAGCCGATCCAGACGCTGACCTATTTTGCCCGCGGCGTCGTGCGCCTGGGCGACTCGCACAACCTCTCGCTCGAGATCACCGGGTCGGAAGCGGATTCGACCAAGCGTTTCTCGCCCAACCAATATTCGGCCAGCGCCACGACCCTGCCCTGGGCCTATCCGCTCAACGCGATGACGCAGACGACCTATGACCAGGTCTTCAACGCGATCCGGGCGGCGTTCACCAATCCGGCGGAGCGGGCGGCTCTCGATGCGCGCTACGGCAGGCCGATCGCCGGCCGCTGGCGGTGCATCGCCTGCGGCCCGCGCGAATATGACACCAACACCAAGACGTTCCGTGCCGCGCTCGGCCTCGAGGGGACGTTGTTCAGCGACTGGACCTATCGGACCGGCGCTTCCTATGCGCAGAGCGAGTCCACCTCCATTCTGGGCAGCGGCTATCATTATCGTGGCGTGCAGCTCACCAACAATCCCGCCACGCCCCAGAATGACATCGGCGCCTATGACACGCGCGCGCCCACCGCGCCGGGCGCCGCCGGCCCGGGCATTATCGGCCTGATCAACTCGGGCATCCTGAACCCGTTCACCGTCACCCAGACCGATGCGGCGATGGCGGCCCTGGACGCGGTGTCGGCCGAGGGCACGCGGCTCTATGGCGGCCGCTACAAGGTCTGGCAGGCAGACGCCTCACTCTCCGGCGCGCTCTTCCAGATTGCGGACCGCGACGTTCAGCTCGCCGTCGGCATCGACTATCGCCGGGAAAGCTATGAGTTTAACGGCTCCGAAGCGGCCGCGGCCAACATGCCCGACATCTTCAACGTCGCCTTCGACAATATCAACGCGCTGACGCCCAAGCACCGCACGGTGAAGGCGGCCTATGCCGAGGCTTTGTTCCCGGTCCTGCCGGGTCTCGACATTATCGGCGCCCTGCGCGTCGACGATTATACGGGCTTCGGCAGCACCGTGAATCCGAAGATCTCGGCGCGGTTCCGCCCGGCGGACTGGATCCTGTTCCGCGGCTCCTATGGCACGGGCTTCCGGGTTCCGACCTTCAACCAGATCTTCAACGGCACCACGATCTCCCCCAATCCGGGCAACACCCTGGTCGATCCGACCACCTGTCCGTCGGGTGTCGTGAATCCGAACGTCGCGGGCTGCACGCCGATTTTCCCGGACTCGCTGAGCGGCGGCAATGTGAACCTGGAGCCGGAAACCTCCGAGCAGCTGACCATGGGCCTGGTGCTGCAGCCGTCGAACCGGTTCAGCGTCTCAGTCGATTTCTGGAGCATCTCGGTCGACAACACGATCGGGTCGATCACCATTCCGCAGCTGCTGGCGAACATCAACGCCTTCCCGGAGCGGATCCAGCGCACCAACAACATCATCACCGGCGTCGATCTCCGGACCGGCAATTTCGGCTCGCGCCGGACGCAGGGCCTGGACTTCACCTTCCGCGCCTCGATGGATGGCCTGGGCGGCCTGTTCAGCATCGGGCTCGACGGGACCTACCTGCTCGAGAAGCGCGAGAAGCTGCTGCCCAACCTGGCCTATACCAACACGCTCGGCGTCTTCACCTTCACCGGCGATCTCGGCCTGCGCTGGAAGCACAATGCCTTCCTCAGCTGGCGGAATGACGACTGGAACTTCACGCTGACGCAGATTTACCGGAGCGGCTATCGGAACTTCGCTCTGCCCGGTTCGGCCGCGCGCCCGGAGTATAATCCGCGCGTGAACCCGTACATGATCTACAACTTCTCGGTCAGCTATACCGGCCTTCCGCATACCAGGCTGACCGCCGGCGTCCGCAACGTCTTTGATCGCGATCCGCCCTTCGCGATCACCTATGACAGCAATCTCGGCGGCGGCGGGGCCTGGGAGCCGCGCGTTGCCGATCCGCGGGGCCGGTCGTTCACCCTCGCGGCGGAGTTCACCTTCTAGGCCGCCGCCACCTCATTGCTGCCAAAAGAAAGGCGGCGATCCCACCGGGGTCGCCGCCTTTCTGATTCACACCTTGTGGGCGCCGCGCGTCACGGGCTGACCGGAAAGTCATCCTCATCGTCCAGGATCCGGGTGAGCCCCCAGATCGCCAGCGCGAGCACGACCGCGCCCGCGATCCACAGGCCGGTGCCGCGCAACTGGCTGGCCTCGCCGCCATCCGCGCCGGCCGCGGCGGGCATGCTCGCCAGGCTGAGCGGCGCGGCGGACTGCGCGGCCACGGGGCCTGCGGCCGTCAGCGCAAGCGCCGCCAACATCGCTCCGATTGTCTTGATACGCATCATCATCTCCCTGAATGCCAGCGAGCACATTTGTTACGGCTCGCTAACAAATTGAATATAAACTAAAATTTCTTCGCGCGCCATCCGCTTGACCGAGTGCGCGACCCGGTCGTCGGCGAACTGACCCTGGTCACCGTTTCACCAGGATCCGGTCGGCGGGCGCGAGCTCCACCTCCTCGCAATTGTCCCCCGGCCCCGCCCGGTCGACGACGAGGAAATCGCTGTCCGCATCGAGCACCAGCAGGAAATGGTGCCACGTCCCCCGGGCGTAGTGGACTCCCTGACGCCCCTCCGCGCGGAACACCCGGATCGCGCCCGCATCGAACGCCCCAGCCGGCGCCACCGCCACCAGATAGGGCCGCCCGCCCAGCGGCACGAAGCTTTGGCTCCCGAGCGGATGGCGCTCGAAGACCTTCAGCACCAGTTCGGCCAGCGGTTGTGCGCGGAACAGGCTGAGCACCGCCTCGCCGCCGTCCGTCACGTCCACCCGGGCCAGCGCGTCGTAGCGCACGGCATGGCCCTGGTTGATGTCGACCCTGACCGCATCGTCGCTCGCCTCGATCACGCTGCCGAAGGGCGCGAAGGCCAGGGCGGTCAGGGGCTCGGGCGTCAGTTCGCGCATGGGACGTCCTCATTTGGCGCTTGTATGCGCCGGTGCTCCGTTTCATCCTGTCCTGCTTGATAGGGGCTGTATTTGACCGAGCATAGTAACCCGCGCGATCTTGCCGGCTATGGCGCCGCGCCGCCGCATGCCGCATGGCCCGGCGGCGCCCGGATCGCCGTGCAGCTCGTGCTCAATTATGAGGAGGGCGCCGAGGCCAATATCCTCGACGGCGATCCCGCCTGCGAGGTCTTCCTCTCCGACATCGCCAATGCCCAGCCCGTACAGGGCGCGCGGCATATGAGCATGGAGCAGATCTACGAATATGGCTCCCGCGCCGGGGTCTGGCGGCTGCTGCGGCTGTTCAAGCGCTACGACATCCCGGTCACGATCTTCGGCGTCGCGCTCGCAATGCAGCGCAACCCGGCGGCGGTGGAGGCCTTCCTGGAGGCCGGGCACGAAATCGCCTCCCATGGCTGGCGCTGGATCAACTATCAGCATGTGCCGGAAGCGCAGGAGCGCGCCGACATGCAGCGCGCGATCGAGGTCCACCGCCAGCTGACCGGCGAGCGGCCGCTCGGCTGGTATACCGGCCGGACCAGCCCGAACACGCGGCGCCTCGTCGCGGAGGAAGGCGGCTTCCTCTACGATGCCGACGATTATTCGGACGATCTCCCTTTCTGGACGAAGGCCGCGGGACGGGACCATCTGATCGTCCCTTATTCGCTGGAGACGAATGACATGCGCTTCGCCAGCGCGAACATGCACACGGGCGACGAATTCTTCCACTATCTGCGCGACGCCTTCGATGTGCTCTATGCCGAGGGCGCGGACCGGCCGAAGATGATGTCGGTCGGCCTCCATTGCCGGCTCGCAGGCCGCCCCGGAAAGATGGCGGGGCTCGAGCGCTTCCTCAATCATGCGCTGGCCCATCAGGATGTCTGGTTCTGCCGGCGCATCGAGATTGCCCGCCACTGGCGCGCCACCCACCCCGCGCCTGCACAAGGATGAGCATGTTCGACGACCTTCGCCGCCAATATATCAATCTCGCCCAGCCCCGGCTCGGCGCGGAGGTCGTGTTCGCGACCGACGATTTCTTCGCCGACAAGGCCCGCCTGATCGACCCGGCCGAGCCGGTCTTCATCCCGGGCAAATATGACGAGAACGGCAAGTGGATGGACGGCTGGGAAAGCCGCCGCAAGCGCGTGCCGGGCCATGACTGGTGCGTGGTCCGTCTGGGCGTTGCCGGGCTGATCGCGGGCTTCGAGATCGACACGCGGCATTTCACCGGCAACTACCCGCCCGGCGCCATGATCGAGGTTTGCCGGAGCGACGACGCGGTCCCGGGCGACGACGCCGGCTGGGTGAAGGTCACCCAGCGGCTGGCGCTGAAGGGCGACGACCGGGTCTATGTTCCGGTCCAGCATGGCGGCCTCGTCACCCATGTCCGCCTCCACATCTTTCCGGATGGCGGAGTGGCGCGGCTGCGGGTCTGGGGCCGGGTCGCGAAGGACTGGTCCGCGGTGGACTGCGACAAGAGCCTCGACCTGCTGGCCATGGAGAATGGCGGCCGCGGCATCATCGCCAATGACGAACATTATGGCTGCACGGAGAATTTGACCGCGCCCGGCCGCGGCGTGAACATGGGCGACGGCTGGGAGACCAGGCGGCGGCGCGAGCCGGGCCACGACTGGGCGATCCTGGAACTCGGAACGACCGGCCGGATCGAGCAGGTGATCGTCGACACCGCCCACTTCAAAGGCAATTATCCGGACCGCTGCTTCCTGCAGGCGACGGCCGACGCGAGCGGCACGCCCGAGGAGATCGCCGCGGCGTCGGCGGACTGGCCGGTCCTGCTGCCCGAAGCGAAGCTGTCGGCGGACAACATCCACAGCTTCCTCGACGAGCTCGCCGACATCGGCCCGGTTCGCTTCGTCCGTCTGAACATCATTCCCGATGGCGGCGTCAGCCGGTTGCGGCTGTTCGGCAAGGTCGTGCGATGACCGCCTTGTTCGAACATTCCCCCTGGGTGGAGGCACGCGCCGACGCGCGGCCCTCGTCCGGCGACCGCCATGCCGACCTGATGGCCGTGGTCGATGCGGCCACGCCGGAGGAGCAGCTTGGCCTGATCCGCGCCCATCCCGAGCTGGCCGGCAAAGCCGCGGTCGATGGCACCCTGACCGAGGCAAGCGCCGCCGAGCAGGCCAGCGCCGGGCTCGACCGACTGACCCAGGAAGAGTTCGACCGCTTCCACACACTCAACGCCGCCTGGCGCGAGCGTTTCGGCTTTCCCTTCATCATCTGCGTGCGGCTGACCGACAAGGCGGGCATCCTCGCCGCGATGGAGCGCCGCCTCGGCAACAGCCGCGAGGACGAGATCGCCGAGGCGCTTCACCAGATCGGCGAGATCGTGCGGCTCCGACTGGAGACGACCGCATGACCACCCTCTCCACCCATGTCCTCGACACGATGCACGGCCGCCCGGCCGCCGGAATGAATGTCGTGCTCACCGGTCCGGAGGGCGAGATCGGCCGCGGCCGCACCAACGCCGACGGCCGCTGCCCGGACATCGCGCCGGTCGGGCTGGGGCCGGGGCAATATAAGCTGCATTTCGCCGTTGCCGATTATTTCCGGGCGCAGGACGTGACGCTGCCGGACCCGCCTTTCCTCGGCGAGGTCACGATCGCCTTCGGCATCGCCGACAGCGGCCATTACCATGTGCCCTTGCTCGTCTCGCCCTTCGCTTACTCGACCTACCGGGGCAGCTGATCGATGCATGTCGACTGGTCCGAATGGCTCAATCTCGCCTTCAGATGGCTGCATCTGATCGCGGGCATCGCCTGGATCGGCTCGTCTTTCTATTTCGTCTGGCTCGACAATCACCTGAAGCAGCCCGCCAGCGGCGAGGCATCAGGCGAAGTGTGGTCGGTCCATGGCGGCGGCTTCTACCACAACCAGAAATATCAGGTCGCGCCGGCGCAAATGCCGGCCGAGCTGCACTGGTTCAAATGGGAGGCCTACTTCACCTGGCTCAGCGGCTTCTCGCTGCTCGTCCTCATCTATTATGTGGGCGCCGATACCTTCCTGCTCGATCCGTCCCGGGCGCCGCTCAGCCCGGCCGCGGGGATCGCGATCGGCCTCGGCGCGCTGCTGCTCGGCTGGCTGGTCTACGACCTGCTCTGCCGCTCGCCGCTGGGCGCGAACAACGCGCTGCTCGGCCTGTTCTGGTTCGTGATCCTGTTCTGGGCCGGGTTGGTGCTGAACGGCCTGTTCAACCCGCGCGCGGCCTATATCCATATCGGGGCGATGATCGGCACGGTGATGGTCGCCAATGTCTTCTTCATCATCATCCCGAACCAAAGAAAGGTGGTCGCGGACCTGGTCGCCGGGCGGACCCCCGACCCGAAGCTCGGCGCGCAGGCCAAGCAGCGCTCGCTGCACAACAATTACATGACCCTGCCCGTGCTGTTCATCATGATCAGCCAGCATTATCCGATGACCTTCGGCGCCGGGCGGCCCTGGCTGGTGCTCGCCTTGCTCGGCCTGACCGGCGTCGCCATCCGCCATGTCTTCAACCTGCGCGGGCGTGGCAAGCCCTATGGCGCGACGATCGTGCTGGCGGTCGCCCTCGCCGCCGCCAGCGTCACCTATGTCACGCTGGAGAAAGGCGCCGTCGCCACCGGGCCGGCGCAGAACGTCACTTATGCGCAGGTTGCGCCGATCCTCGCCACGCATTGCGCCAGCTGTCATAATGTCAGCCCGCCGCCGCGCGGCGTGGCGCTGGACAGCTATGCGCATGTCCGCGCCGCCGCGCCGCGGATCAAGGCGGTGGCGGTGGACACGCAGACCATGCCTCTGGGCAACCCGACCCATATGACCCCGGCCGAGCGCCAGCGGCTCGGCGCGTGGATCGCCGCAGGGACGCCGCGATGATCCGCTTCCTGCTCGACGGCGCCGTGATCGAGATCACTGACGCTGAGCCGACCGGCACGGTCCTCGATTACCTGCGCTACACGCTCCGCCGGACCGGCACCAAGGAGGGCTGCGCGGAGGGGGATTGCGGCGCCTGCACCGTGCTGCTGGGCGAGCTGGCCGGCGACATCGTGCAATGGCGCGCGGTCAATGCCTGCATCCTCTTCCTGCCCATGCTCGACGGCAAGGCGCTGAAGACGGTCGAGAGCCTCGGCGGCACCCACCCGGTCCAGCGCGAGATGGTCGCGCGGCACGGCTCGCAATGCGGCTTCTGCACGCCCGGCTTCATCATGTCGCTCTACGGGCGCAGCCTCGGCGCGCTGGGCACGGAAGGCGTGCCGGTGGGCGACGTGATCGCCGGCAATCTCTGTCGCTGCACAGGCTATGGCCCGATCCTCGTGGCGGGTGCGGCGGTGCCCGTAGCCGCGGAGGACGATGCGGCGACGGTTGAAGCGCTCCGCGCGCTGCGGCCCGCTTACGGCCATCCCACGACGACCGACGAACTGGCCGACCTGCTTCTGGCCGAGCCCGAGACCCGGATCGTCGCCGGCGCGACCGATGTCGGCCTCTGGGTCACCAAGCAGCATCGCGATCTCGGCGCGACCGTCTTCATCGGCGACATTGCCGACCTGAAGCGGATCGAGGAGACGCCCGACGCGCTGACGCTCGGCGCCGGCGTGCGCTATTCCGAGGCGCGGGAGGCGCTGGCCCGGCTTCACCCCGATCTCGGCGAGCTGGTCCGCCGGATCGGCGGCGTGCAGGTGCGCAATGCCGGCACGATCGGCGGCAATATCGCCAATGGCTCCCCGATCGGCGACATGCCGCCCGCCCTGATCGCGCTCGGCGCCGAGCTGACCCTGCGCCGTGGCGCGGACCGCCGGACGATCCCGCTGGAGAGTTTCTTCCTCAGCTACGGCAAACAGGACCGCGCGCCCGGCGAATTCGTCGAAAGCGTCCGCATCCCCCGCCCCGCGCCGGACGCGCTCATCCGCATCGTGAAGCTTTCCAAGCGCTTCGACAGCGACATCTCCGGCGTCTGCGGCGCCTTCGCTTTGCGCATCGCGGACGGCATCGTGACCGAAGCCCGTGTCGCCTTCGGCGGCATGGCCGGCATCCCCGCCCGCGCGCCCGGCTGCGAGGGCGCGTTGACCGGTGCCGCCTGGAACGAGGCAAATGTCGAGGCCGCCGCTTTGGCGCTGGTTGACGACTATCAGCCGCTGGACGACCTGCGCGGGTCGGCCGCCTATCGCCGCAAGGTCGCCGCCAATCTGCTGCGCCGGATCTGGGCCGGGCAGCACGAGCCGGTCAGCGTGCTCCATGGCTGAGAGCGTGGTCCACCAGCCGCTGCCGCATGACAGCGCCGACCTGCACGTCGCCGGCGCCGCGGCCTATGTCGACGATCTGCCCGAGCCGCCGGGCCTGCTCCACTGCGCCTTCGGTCACGCCGCCGACGGCCATGGCTCGCTCGCCTCGCTGGACCTCGAGGCCGTCCGCGCCGCGCCCGGCGTCGTTGCCGTGTTCACCGCCGCCGACATTCCGGGCGAGAACAATGTCGGCCCCGTCATGCATGACGACCTGCTGCTCGCGGACGGGGAAGTCCTCTATCCCGGCCAGCCCCTCTTCCTCGTCGCGGCGACCAGCACCCTCGCCGCCCGTCGCGCCGTCCGCCTCGGCAAGGCGGCGATCGACCCGCGCCCGGCGCTCGTCACCATCGCCGACGCCGAGGCCGCCGGCTCCCATATCGAGGCCACCCAGATCATGGCGCGCGGCGATGCCGACGCCGCCCTCGCCGCCGCGCCCCATCGCCTCACCGGGGGCGTCGAGATTGGCGGCCAGGAGCATTTCTACCTCGAAGGCCAGGCCGCCATGGCCACGCCCGGCGAGCAGGGCGGGCTCCATATCCTCAGCTCCACCCAGCATCCGAGCGAGCTCCAGCATCTCGTCGCCAAGCTGCTCGGCCTCAGCCATGCCGACCTGATTGTGGAGGTCCGCCGCATGGGCGGCGCGTTTGGCGGCAAGGAGACCCAGGCCGCCGCCTTCGCCGCCGCCTGCGCCCTCGTCGCCGCGAAGACCGGTCGCCCCGCGAAGTTCCGCGCCGACCGCGACGACGACATGGTCGCCACCGGCAAACGCCACGATTTCACCGTCCACTACGATGTCGGCTTCGACGATGACGGCCGGATCGCCGGGATCCGCCTCACTCTGGCCTCACGCTGCGGCGCCACCTACGACCTCTCGCCCGCGATCAACGACCGGGCCATGTTCCACGCCGACAATTGCTATTTCCTGCCCGCCGTCGAGATCGTCTCACATCGGCTGAAGACCCACACCGTCTCCAACACCGCCTTTCGCGGCTTTGGCGGGCCGCAGGGGATGCTGGCGATCGAGCGGGTGATGGACGCGATCGCCGCCGCGCTCGGCCGCGACCCGCTGACCATCCGCCAGGCCAATCTCTACGGCCCCGGCCGCGACCTCACGCCTTATCATATGACGGTCGAGAACAATGTCGCGCCGGCGCTGATCGCCGAACTGGCCGCCAGCGCCCGTTACGAGACCCGCCGCGCCGCGGTCGACGCGTTCAACGCCACGCACAAAGTCCTCAAGAAAGGCCTCGCCCTCACCCCGGTGAAATTCGGGATCAGCTTCACCACCACCCATCTCAACCAGGCCGGCGCGCTCGTTCTCGTCTATGCCGATGGCTCGATCCAGCTCAACCATGGCGGCACCGAGATGGGCCAGGGGCTGATGGTCAAGGTCGCGCAGGTCGTCGCCGACATGTTCGGCGTGCCGCTCGGAGCCGTGAAGGTCACCGCCACCCGCACCGACAAGGTGCCCAACACCTCCGCCACCGCCGCCTCCTCGGGCTCGGACCTGAACGGCATGGCCGCCCTGAATGCAGCGGAGAAGATCAAGGCCCGCCTCGACGCCTTTGCCGCCACCCAGCCCGGCTCCGCGGAGTGGGACTTCGCCGAGCTCTGCCGCCGCGCCCATCTTGCCCGCATCCAGCTCTCGGCCACCGGCTTCTACGCCACGCCCAAAATCCATTACGACCGCGCCACTCACAGAGGCCGCCCCTTCCTCTATTTCGCCTATGGCGCCGCGCTCAGCGAGGTGGTGATCGACACACTGACCGGCGAACACAAGGTCACCGCCGTCGACATCCTCCACGATGTCGGCCGCTCGCTGAACCCGGCGATCGATCTCGGCCAGATCGAGGGCGGCTTCATCCAGGGCATGGGCTGGCTGACCACGGAGGAGCTGGTCTACGACGCGCGCGGCCGCCTGCTCACCCACGCCCCCTCCACCTACAAAATCCCCACCGCCAATGACCGACCGGCCCATATGGAGATCGCGATCTGGGAGAAAGGCCGCAATGCGGAGGCGACCATCCACCGCTCCAAGGCAGTCGGCGAGCCGCCGCTCATGCTCGCCATCTCGGTTTTCTCCGCGCTGACCCAGGCCGTCGCCGCCGCCGTGCCCGGCAAGGGCCTGCCCAGGCTGGACGCCCCCGCCACGCCCGAGCGCATCCTCGCCGCGATCGACAAGCTCAGGAGCCGCAATGGCTGACTGGACCCCGCAGGCCCGGGCGGCGCTGCAAGAGGGTCCCGCCGCGCTTGTCACCATCCTCGCCACCGAAGGCTCGGCGCCACGCGGCCCGGGCACGCGCATGATCGTCACCGGCACCGGCCTCGCCGGCACGATCGGCGGCGGCGCGCTCGAGCATCAGGTGATGGAGCAGGCGCGGGCGCTCCTGGCGCACCCGTCGGGCAGCTGGCGCGTGCAGGATTATCCGCTCGGCCCCCTGCTCGGCCAATGCTGCGGCGGGCGGGTCAGGCTCCTCGTCGAGCGGCTGGCGGAGGTGCCCGAGGGCGAGGGCCCCTATGAAGTGCGGCTCGGCGACACGCTTGAGCGAAAGGCGGCAACGGCGCGGCCTGTCACCCTCCCCGCCCGCGGCGCGAAGCCCGAGGCCGGAGGCTTTTTCGTCGAGCCGGACGAGAGCGACCGCCTGCCCGTATTGATGTTCGGCGCCGGCCATGTCGGCAAGGCGATCGCCATGCGCGCCGAGGGGCTGCCGCTCCATCTGGCCTGGTATGACAGCCGGCCCGAGGCCGCGGAGACGCCCGGCGTGGTGCTCGCCGATGAGGAAGCGATGGCCGCTTGCGCCGCCTCCGCGGGCGCGGACATGGCGGTGGTGATCCTCACCCACGATCACGGCCTTGATTATCGCTTGGCCGCCGCCGCTCTGGCCTCGCCGGCGCGCTACGTGGGCCTGATCGGCTCGGCCACCAAGCGCGCCCGTTTCCTGTCCCGGCTGGAGAAGGACGGGATCGGCCATGCCCGCCTGACCTGCCCGATCGGGCTGCCCGGGCCGAAGGGCAAGGAGCCGGAGGTGATCGCCATCGCCACCCTGGCGCAGCTGCTGACGCTGAGGAGCGGGACATGAAGGCCTTTCGCGGCGAGATCTTGAGCGTCCCCGAGGATCCGGCGGCCGCCGGCCCGGGGGCGATCCGCCATCATGCGGACGGCCTGCTGGTCGTGGTGGATGGCCTGGTCCTCGCCTGCGGCCCTTATGCCGAGCTGGCCGGGACGTTCGCCGAGGCCCAGGTCGAGCGTCTGGAAGGCCTGATCGTCCCCGGCTTCGTCGATGCCCACGTCCATTATCCGCAGATCGGCAGCATCGCCTCGCATGGCGAGCAGCTCATGCAATGGCTGGAGCGCCATATCTTCCCGGCCGAGAAGGCCTTTGCCGACCGCGCCCATGCCGATGCGGTCGCCGCCTTCTTCCTCGACGAACTGCTCCGCCACGGCACGACCAGCGCCCTGGTCTTCGCCACCGTCCATGCCGGCTCGGTCGACGCCTTGTTCGAGGCGGCCCTGCGGCGGGACATGCGGATCGTCTCGGGCAAGGTGCTGATGGACCGGGGGCCGGAGGGGCTGCAGGACACAGTTGCGTCCGGCCGCGCGGACACCGAGGCTTTGATCGCCCGCTGGCGGGGCCGCGGGCGGCTCGGCTATGCGGTCACTCCGCGCTTCGTGCCGACCTCGAGCAGCGCGCAGCTGGCCGATGCGGGCGCGCTCCTCGCCGCCCATCCCGACGTGCTGATGCACACCCATCTCTCCGAAAATCCCGGCGAGATTGCTTATGTGGCGGAGCTCTACCCGGACGCCGCCGACTATCTCGACGTCTATGACCGCTTCGGCCTGGTCGGCCCACGCTCGGTCTTCGCCCATTGCGTTCACATGTCCGACCGCGCGCTCGGGCGCATGGCCACGGCAGGTGCGGGCATCGCCTTCTGCCCGACCAGCAACCTCTTCCTCGGCTCCGGCCTGTTCGATCTCGCGCAGGCGGGCCGGCACGGGGTCAGGATCGGTATCGGCACCGATGTCGGGGCGGGCACGAGCCTCTCCGTGCTGCACACTTTGGGCGCGGCCTATGGCGCCTGCCAGCTCCGCGGGTGCAGTCTCGATCCGTTCCGCGCCCTCCATCTCGCGACGGCCGGCGGGGCGCGGGTGATCGGCATAAGCGACCGGGTCGGCGGCCTGCTGCCGGGCCAGGAGGCTGACTTCGTCGTGCTGGACGAGCAGGCAACGCCCTTGCTCGCCCGCCGCTGCACCGGGGCCTCGCTGCACGACCGGCTGTTCGCTCTGCAGGTGCTTGGGGACGACCGCGCCATCGCCTCGGCCTGGCTGCGCGGGCGGCGGGTCCACGCCCGCGGCTGATCGGGGTTACTGGCTGGAGGCCCAGGCCACCGACCAGGCCTCGCCGTTGCGCCACAGGACCCAGACCTCGCGGCCGCTCCTGGCCAGCGCGCGCGCTTCCTGGATGCCGTGGAAGATCGCGCCGCTCGCCGTGGCGAAGCGCTGCTCCTCACCTTCCAGCTTCAGGACCCAGCCACCCTCGCCCGGTTCGATATAGGCGACGGCGACGTCGACGATCTCGGTCAGCGCCCCCTCCCTCTTTCCGGCAGGTCTATCGCGGGCGGGGGATTCATACAATGGAGCGACTTCTATATCATTCGTTTAGCTGCATAACCATTCGATCTAGGTCAAATGGCCGTGAAACCCGCAATGGCCCGGCCGGGCAGGCCGGGGGATCCCCGAGTCGCGCATCGGGCCTGGCGAGGGGCCTCCGAGTCGGCCCTTCAAATCGGGCGCGAGACTCGCTGTTTTTACTGGCGGGGCCCCAAAGTAATCCACAGGCCGCCGCTGCGGCACCACCCCAAATACACGATCCGACCGGCGCCGGAACGATGAACCAAGCCGGAGCGATAGCCCATTGACATGGTATTCTTTCGTTAAATTGTGGTAACCTTTCCTAAGAAATATCTCATAATCCCGTTTATGGACAGTTTCATAATCACGTTTGTGATGAAAAGTTAAAATGAAAAGCCTCATTTTACCTGAATATTCTCAAAGTAAATCTCTATTTAACTTGGAAGATTGGAAAGTTTCGCTAGTCCCGAATCATCACGTCCCGATTTTGCACTTGCGTTACAAATGGCCCCGGTGAATCCTTTTCTCAGCGGCGAGGCCTTGGGGGGTAAACCGAGGTTTAGTTTTCGTCGCGCTTGGGAAGGCTATCAAAGGATCGTACTCCGATGGGAGCACGTGCTCGCATCTTGCTGGTGGCTGTGTGCGCATTCGGCGCAGCTTCGACGGCGTCGGCGCAGACCACGGCCTATGCGCCGGGTCAGGGCTCGCCCAATTCCGTGACGCTGACCATCCCGGTCACCGCCTCGGTCCGGGCTGCCTGCGGCTTCGCGACTCCGCCCAGCGGGACGCATAACGAACCGAATTTTGACGATCATGCCTGGAGCCACGACTTCAGCTTCACGATCGATTGCTCGACCGCCTCGCGGGTTGCCGTGGTCTCGGCCAACGGCTCGCTGAAGACGGGCGGCACCGCACCCAGCGGCTACACGACCCAGGCGCCCTATGATGTGACGCTGAACGTCGTGCAGAATAGCGGCGTCGCGACCGGCACCTGTGCGGTCGCGAACCTGGCGACCGGTGGCAGCTGCAGCTTCATCGGGCCGGCGAGCCCGACCCAGGGCCTGTCGGTCGCCGTCAGCCAGAATCAGCCCGGCTCCTACATCCGCGTCAGCGCGCCCGCTTACACCGGGCCGAACGTGCTCGTGTCGAGCACCGGCTACACCGACACCCTGACCGTGACGCTGAGTCCGGCCACTTGAGTTTACGCCTACCGGCCATTCGCTTCCCCGAGCGACCGGCCGGCCACGAGACCCTGGGGGGTTCGGCGAACCAATCGCCGGTTTTGACGGGATGCCGGGCGAATGCCGGTCCCACAGGTTTGAAGTTGAGGAGATTGAAATGAAGAAGTTTGCTCTGATCGCGCTGGCGGCCACCTCGGCCTTCATCGCCATGCCCGCCGCGGCCCAGACCGTGACCGGCACCATCACCCTGACCGGCAGCGTGGCGCCGAAATGCTCGGTCGTTCCGGGCGGCGGCAGCACCTTCGCCGACAGCGTTGACTTCGGCGAGCTGTCCACCGCCAGCGGCACGCTGCGCGCCGGCCTCTCGGCCGAGTTTGACGCCGCCGTGGACGATTTCCAGGTGGTCTGCACCTCGGCCAACCCGGTCGTGAGCGTCACCGCCAACCCGCTCGCCACCGCGGCGACCGCGGCGACCGGCTATGACAACTCGATCGACTATGACGCCAGCGTCGCTTTCTCGCTGGTCGCCGGCGGCCCGACCACGGTGACCGACGACTCGTCGATCGCGGGTGCCACCGGCACCACGCTCGGCGCGCGCCTCGCCAACGCCAGCAACATCCACATCACGGCGAACAACTTCCGCACGAACGCCGCGACGGACATCCTGGTCGCCAGCCCGACCTATTCGGGCACGATCAGCATCTCGATCGCGCCGGGCGTCTAAGATCGGCGGGGCGCCGCTGCGGCGGCGCCCCTCCACCTTATTGCGGAACTGATTTGGAGTTCGTTCAGATGCGTGCACCTCTTGTCCTTGCTGCCCTGGCCATCCCCCTTGTTGCGGGAACCGCCCAGGCACAGTCTGTCACGGGTACCGTCAGCATCGACGGCTCCGTCGCCAATCGCTGCTCGCTCAGCATCAATTCGCAGACCATCTCCGTCGGTGAAATGTCGCTGCCGGCCGATGGCAAGCTCAACGCCGCCGTGGTCAACGGCCAGAACCGGAACCTGACCGGCTTCTGCAACGGCAGCGCGGCGACGATGGCGGTGGAGGCCCAGCCTCTGCTGAACATCACCTCGCCCGGCGCCCCGCCGTCGGGCTTCGACAATCGGGTCAATTATACGGCCACGGCCGCTGCGGGCGCCGCGAGCGGCACCGACAGCTCGACCGTCGCCGGCGCAGGCACCGCCGTCGCGCTCGGCCAGTTCAACGGCAACATCCTGGTGACGTTGTCCGCGGCCTCGAGCCCGACCAGCGGCATTCTCGTTTCCGGGACCTACCAGGGTCAGGTGCTCGTCACGCTGAACCCGAATCCGTAAGCGGAAAGAGGGCTGAGGATCACAGAGATGAAGCTTCGTTTCGCTCTTGCTGCCGCCCTGGCCGCCATCCCGGCGGCGGCGAATGCGCAGACTCTGACGGGCACCGTCAGCGTCGACGGCACCGTCGCCGGGCGCTGCGTGCTCGGGCCGCCGTCGCTGACGTCGGTTCCGCTCGGTACCCTGATCGACACGACGGGTCCGCGCGCCGGCCGGCTGACGACGATCGCCGCGCAGGCGATCAACTTCCCCGGCTCCTGGTGCAATTTCGCCAATACGCGGATCACCGTGTCGGCCAATGCGCTGCTCTCCGCCAATGCCACGGCGCCATCACCGGGCTTCGCGCGGGCCGTGAACTTCACGGCGACGGCGACCAACTGGGCCGCGTCCAATGCGGCGGTGACCACGGCGGCCTCCGCGGCCGGCGCCACGCCGTCGGCCAGCGCGCCGGGCGGCACCCATCCGGCGCCGAAGCTCGCAGACCTCATTCTGACGCTCAACAATTTCGCAGTGCCCGCCGACTCGCTGCTCGTCACCGGCGCCTATGCCGGCAACGTCACCATCACGCTCGGGCCGGCGAGCTAGGGAGATGAAGATGCGCTTCCTCCTTCCCACCTTCGCGGCCCTGCTGGCCGGCGGCGTTTCGGCCGCTTCGGCGCAGACCACGGCGACGCGCGGGCCGATCCCGGTCACGGGCAATGTTCCGGCGCTCTGCACCGCGGGCACCAACACCTCGGGCTCCGGCGCGTTCGATGTCGGCATCCTCACAGATCCGACCACGGGCCTGCTGCGCAACGATCTGTCGGCGCCGCCCAAGGTGCTGGCCGGCGCTTTCTGCAGCGCGATGAGCAACATCACGGTCAGCGCCACGCCGCTGCTGAGCCAGAACAATCTCAACGCCAATGGCGGCTTCTCGCGGACCGTGAACTTCACGGCGACCGCGGCCGGGTGGACGACCACCCCCGCCAGCTTCACCACTGGCGCCGCGAGCAATCCGGGCGCCACCCAGAACCGGCCCACGCCCTTCACCGGTGACATCACCGTGTCGATCGGCAGCTTCAGCACCGGCGGCGGCAATGCGCTGCGGCTGGTCGCCGACCCGGCCTACCTGGGATCCGTCACCGTGACCCTCGCGGTGGCGAGCTAGGAGATCATGACGATGCGCCTCCGCTCCTTCCTGCTTGCCGCCGGGCTCTTCCTGCCCGCGGCCGCACAGGCGCAGTCGAACAGCGCCACCAGCGCTTTCGCGGTCAATGCAAGCGTGCCCGGTGCCTGCGCCGTCGGCGCGCCCGCGCTCAGCGCCGGCCGGATGGTCAACTTCCGCGGCCTGAACGGGACCACGGTGCAGATCGACCAGATGGTCGACCCGACCACGCTCTCGACCAACGCCGCGTCGATCGAGGTCCGCTTCGACGCGGTCTGCACCTTCCCGCACCGGCTGAAGGTGGAGACGCAGAATAACGGCCTCTGGCCGACCAGCGAGCGCCCCGGCCCCGCGCCCGAGGGCTTCGGCAATGCCGTGCCCTATCGCGCCGACATCACCTGGGCCGACCGCAGCCTCCGCCTCGACGCCGACGCCGGCGTCCGCCGCATCGCCGACAGCAGTGTCTTCGTCCCCGGCGCCGGCATGGGCGACATCCTGCTCCGCTTGGAGATCGACCCGGGCGCGACCAACCGGCGGGCCAACGCGCCGCTCCTCGCCGGCGTCTATGGCGACACGATCCGCATCACCCTGGAGCCCCAGCAATGATCAGGACCCTCCTCGTCTCGGTTGCGCTGCTGGCGCCCGCCACGCTCGCGGCCCAGACCGGCGCCGACCCGAGCCAGGGCCGGCTCGAGATCCTCGGCACCGCCAACCCGGCCTGCGTGATCCGCGGCCCATCCTCGGCGGTCGGCACCAACATGCGCTTCGAGCCGGGCGGCGCCTCGGCCGGCCAGATCGGCATCACCGAATTCGTCGACGGCAATGCCGTCTCCCGCGGCGGCTCGATCGCCGTGACCCTGCCCGTGATCTGCAACAGCGCCCATCGCGTCATCGTGCGCAGCGCCAATGCCGGCCTGCGCCGGCTCGGCCCGGCCGTGCAGGCCGGCCAGTTCGCCACCTCCTTCCCCTATCGCGTGACGACCGAGTGGGGCGCCCAGCGCGGCCAGCTCGCCACCGATCAGGGCGGCACCCTAATCATCGACACCGGCGAGGCCCGCGCGGGCCAGCTGTCCCTGTCGATCAACCTTGCGGCCGGCGGGCGCCCGCTCGTCGCCGGGACCTATTCAGATCAGATCGTCGTGGAGCTCCAGGCGGCCAATTAGCCGTCCGGGGGTGGGGAGGAAGACCGTGAGACCCTTGTTGCGTAAATGGTGGCTGCGCCTGCTGCTCGTCCTGGGCTGCTTCGGCCTGGCCACCGGCGTGCTGGCGATGACCGTCCAGCCGGTCGTCATCAACCTGACGACCTCGGGCCGTGGCATGAGCCAGACGCTCACGGTCGAGAACACCTTCGCCAATCCGCTGCCGGTCGAGATCCGCATCCAGGAGCTCAGCCTCACCCAGGACGGGGTCCAGGGCACGGGCACGGACCCGGGCGACATCCTCGTCTTCCCGCAGCAGGCGATGATCCAGCCGGGCCAGACGCAGACCTTCCGCGTCCAATATGTCGGCAATCCGGACCTTGCCCGCTCCAAGCATTATTACGTCACGGTGGCGCAGCTGCCGGTGCAGATGCCGACGGGCCAGTCCGCCATCCAGATCCTCTACAATTTCCAGGTGCTGGTCAGCGTGAGTCCGACCGGCGTCACCCCTGCGATCACCGTGACGGGTGCCGAGGTTGCGCGGAATGCCGCGGGCCGGCCGGTTGCCGCGGTGACGGTGCAGAACAGCGCGACCGCCCATGGCTATCTGTCCAACGGGCGCCTGCGGATCGTGCAGCGCGACGGCAGCGGGCGCGAGGTGTTTCGCCGCACCCTGCCCGGCCCCGAGCTGCAACAGACAATCGGCTTCGGCCTGATCGGCGCCGGGCAAACCCGTCGCGTGATCATTCCGGTGGAGCTGCCGACTGATGGGGGAAGCGTTGAAGCCCAGTTCACACCTGATCGCTGAGCGGTTGCCCCGCATCGGCTTCGGGACGCTGCTGGCCAGCGTCGCCTCCCTCGCGACCATCACCGCCGCGCATGCGTCGGACGCGTCGGACGGTCAGCCCGGGCAGACGACGCAGGCGCAGGAGCGCCGGATCGTCATCGAGAGCACGCCGCCGGCCGACGGCACCGCGCCGAACCGGCTCAATCCCAGCGGCCGGACGGTGACGCTCACCGTCCCCGCCAAGGATGACGCGGTCTATCTCGGCGACATCATCGTCACCATCGACACCAATGACCGGGTCGAATTCTCCGCGCAGCGGCTGCTCGACCTGCTGTCCAACGTGATCGACGCGGACGTGCTCAGGACGCTGCAGGGCAGCTTCGGCGGCCGCACCAATTTGACCCCGGCCGATTTCGAGGGCGCGGGCATTCGCATCCGCTACAACCCGCAGGACCTGTCGCTCGACCTGCAGATCGCGAGCGAGCGCCGGGCCAGCCGCTCGGTCCAGGTCACGCCGCTCGATCGGGCGCGGATCGGCGACTTCGCCCAGCCCGCCGGCTTCAGCGCCTATGTGAACATCCGCGGCAATGTCGATTATCTGTGGGAAGGCCCGAATGACGGCCTGCAATCCCCGGTCCTGTTCATGGACGGCGCCACGCGGATCGGCCCGGTGGTTCTCGAATCCGAGGCGATCTACCAGCCCGGCGCGAACGGCGTCGATTTCCAGCGGCTCGGCTCGCGCTTCGTCTATGACGATCTCAACAATCTGATGCGCTGGAGCGGCGGCGACCTGCAGCCCGTCACCCGCGGCTTCCAGTCGTCGCCCGACATTGCCGGCCTCTCGGTCTTCCGCTCCTACAGCGTCCTGACGCCGCAGCAGATCGTCCGCCCGCGCGGCGACCGCAGCTTCCGGCTCGAGCGGGCGGCGACGGTGGAAATCCAGGTCAATGGCCAGAGCGTCCGCCGCCTGCAGCTGCAGCCCGGCGTCTACAATCTGCGTGACTTCCCCTTCACCCAGGGCGCGAACGACATAAGGCTGAACATTCTCGACGATGCCGGCCGCAGCGAGATTCTGCGCTTCAACGTCTTTCTGGATCAGTCGCAGCTGGCGAAGGGCCTGACCGAGTTCGGCCTCTATGCCGGCGTCGAGGCGCCGCTCCAGGCCCATGGCCCCCATTATACAGACGATTTCGCGGTCACCGGCTTCGTCCGCCACGGCTTCAGCGACAATCTGACGGCCGGCGCGAACTTCCAGGCCAACAACCAGTCGCAAATGGGCGGCGTCGAGGCGCTCTGGGCGACCCCGGTCGGCACGATCGGCGCCAATTTCTCCATTTCCCATGTCGATGGCTTCGGTGGCGGCCGCGCGGCCCTGGTCACCTTCCAGCGGCTGATCCAGCGCCCGAACGGCCGCTCGGATTCGTTCAACCTGTTCTTCGAGTCCCGCAGCCGCCGGTTCGGGCCGATGGACACGATCGTGCCGAACAACCCCTATGATTTCGAAATCGGCGGCGGTTATTCCCATGCCTTTACCGATGCCGTCTATGGCGGCGTCGACGGGCGCTATTCGCACGGCCGCAACAACAATATCCGCGACGCGTGGAACGTGCGCGGCACGATGGGCTACCGGATCAATGACCGGTTCACGCTCACCGGCGACGTGCGCTGGGAGCAGGACACGATCGGTCGCCGTGTCTCCGGCCTGCTCTCGCTGACCGTCCGGGTCGGCCGCTACTCCAATATGCGCGCCGATTACGACACCCGCTTCGACCGCGCCCGCCTGTCCTTCAACACGTTGCACGGCCAGGGCGTCGGTGCCTACAATATCGCCGCCGATGTCGAGCGGAGCAATTTCGGCTCGGGCATCAACCTCGCCGCCAATTATTATTCGAACCGGGCCGAGATCGGCATGAGCCACTTCGGCACCTTCGCCGACGATTTCGGCAATTCGCTCAACCAGCGCACCTCCTTCCGCTTCGCGACCTCGCTCGCCATCGCGGACGGCTCGGTCTCGATCGGCCGGCCGATCTACGACAGCTTCGCGATCGTCCGCGGCCATTCGTCGCTGCACAACGCGTCGATCCTCGTCGATCCGTCGCCCTACGGCTTCACCGCCACGACCGGGACACTGGGCACGGGCGTCCACCCGAGCATCAGCTCCTATGCGGAGCGGACGATCACCGTGGATGCGCCAAGCGCGCCGGCCGGCGTCGATCTGGGCCAGGGCTCGTTCCGCGTCTTCCCGCCCTATCGGAGTGGTTATGTGCTCGAAGTGGGCTCCGCTTATAACGTGACGGCCCTCGGCCGTCTCCTCAACCGCGACGGCGAACCCGTCGCACTGGTGACTGGCACTGCAACAGAGCTTGCGCATCCGAACCGCGAGCCGGTGCAGGTCTTCACCAACCGCGAAGGTCGCTTCGGAGCGACCGGTCTGGCTCCCGGACGGTGGCGGATCCAGATGAACGACGAGCTGCGCAGCAGCTTCATCATTAACGTGCCCGAAGGCACCGAGGGCGTTCTTCGCTCTGGTGACCTTACGCCATCAGCAAGCGGTGATTGATATGAGACTCAAGCGTATGCTCGCGGCCGTTGCCGCTCTCGCCGCCGGGGCGCTCATGCTCCCGGCCTCGGCAAGCGCGCAGGTCCGGCTGTGCCAGATCACCGCGTCCAGCGCGCCGGTGGTGCTGAACTACGATCCGTTCAATCCCACGGGGCTGAACATTCCCACCGTCGCGATCACCGTGACCCGGGGCAACGGGCCAGGCGGCGCGAAGCCGCAGGTCATCGATTTCTACATCCGCTCCTCCAATGCCGGGGCCAACGGGATGCAGATCATCCCGATCAGCGCGGTCGGCACCGGATCGGGCGCGCCCTTCGGCGCGAACATCTTCTATCCCACGACCGGGCCGTTCCCGAACATCGTCACGCCGCTGCCGGCGTCGGTGACGCCTGGCACCTTCCGCTACAATTTCAACGGCAACAACGCCGCCTCGGACGTGTTCACGCTCAACGCGCAGGTGGTCCTGCCCGCCAATCTCAACCTGACGGCGTCGTCGGCCCTGGTCTTCGACATCGAATATGGCTGCGACGGCACTGGCGGCGGCCCGCCCTTCTCCGAGCGGAACGTCGCGCCCAACGCCTTCACGCTCAACATCAACGTGCTGAGCGCGCTGCAGGCGAGCTTCGTCGGGCCGGCGCTGAACTTCAACGAGGTTGGCGACAAGACGGACACGGATGTCACCACGACGCCGATCATCCGCAACGGCAACATCCGCGTCGCCAGCTCGGGCCCGTACAGCATCTCGATGACGTCGCAGAACAATTACCGGATGACCTACGCGGGCGGTAACCCGGCCACGGAGCTCCAGAATCTGCGCTATCAGACGACCTTCCTCGGGCAGACGCGCGATCCCGCCAATACGTCGGCGATCACGACGACCTGCACGCGGGCCGGCCTCGGCGCGCCACCCTTGTCGGGCGGTGTCCTGCTGCCGGTGAGTGTCCGGTTGCTCGAAGGCGGTATCGATGAGGTGCCGTCGGCGAACTATCAGGACAATCTGATCGTCACGGTGTCGCCGCTCGCGGCGTCCACGCCCGGGGTCACCTGCCCCTAGCGGAAGCATTTTGACGGCGGGCCGTTGGCCCCACCAAACGCCCCGCTGTCAACACGAGGGCCGGACGGTTCAGGCCATCCGGCCCTCAACCATGTTTCAGAGGGCGACGATCCGGAAGGACAGGCTTCCCGAGGCGCCGTTCGCATGCTGCAGGACCACGTTGTTGGACGCGATCGCCGGGCCCTGCGAGGAGGACACCAGGGTCGGGCCGCTCGCCGACAGGGTGACCTTGCGGCCGCCCACCACCAGGGTCGCATTGGCCAGCTCAGGCGAGCTGTCCACGAAGATCTGATAGCCGTTCGGGCTGTTGCAGAATTCCTGGAGGTGGCCGAGCGGCATCGCGCCGCGATTGGTCGGGACCACCGACACGTCCAGCGAGGCGCGGCAGATCACGGGCACATAGCCGGTAATGCCGATCGAGTAGCTGGCCGTCGGCGACGACTCACCTTCGGCGGCAATGGCCGGTCCGCCGGTCATGGCGGTCGCCAGCAGGCAGGCGGACAACAAGCGTTTCATGGCAAGACTCCCTTTTGTCTTGCCGGCCAATTAACCCCCCGGGATCAAAGATATGGTTGAGGCCAGTGGTAAAGGCGGCCTTCACTATCTTTTGTTTGCCTGCCGCCCCGTTTCGGCGATTTTTCTAGGGGAAACAGGGCCGTGCCTGCTTCGCCCGCAGACCCTTAGGCAGCGAGCCTGAAGCAAAAATTAAGCATAAGCGTTAGTTTAGACGGCTAAACTATAGTTTAGTCGGGCCGCACCCGCAGGCCGGCCGGGTCGGCGTCAGGCAAGGCCCCGCATCATCAGCACGATCTCCACCCGGCTGGCGACGCCGAGCTTCGCATAGGCATTGTGCAGGTGCACCTTCACCGTGCCTTCGGAGATGCCCAGTTTCTCGGCGATTGCCCTGGTCCGGAGATTGTCGCCGACCATCTGCACGATCGCGCGCTCGCGCGCGGTGAGCTTTTCGAGCGGGCCGCTCTTCATGTCCGCCCCGGTCGCATGGTCCAGCGCGCGCTGCAGCAGATGCTGCTCGATCCAGCGCCGCCCGTAGCGCACCTCGTCGAGACAATGGATGAGCCGGTCGGGCGCGTTATGCTTCAGCACCAGCCCGTTCACGCCGGCCTCGATCGCCTCGATGGCGCGGCGCTCCGGCAGCGTTCCGGTCAGCAGCACGACGGGCCTGTTGTCGCCCGTCGCGCGGAGCGCGCGGAAAATCTCCAGCCCGGTCATCCCGGGCAGCCGCTCGTCCAGGATGACGATATCGGGCTGCTCCTCCGCGATCGCGTCGAGCGCCTGCCCGCCGTCGCGAAGCTGGCGCACGATCTCATAATCCGTCCCGCGCAGCAGCGCCGCGACGCCGGTCGCGATGATGGCATGGTCGTCCGCGATGAGCAGGCGGATCATGATGTGAGGGTCCCCAGCGGTATGATGATCGAGACTATCGCGCCATTTTCGCCGGACACAAGGTCAACCGTTCCGGCGACGCTCTGCACCCTCTCCATGATCGAGCGCGGCCCGAAGCCCGATTGGCTCAAGGTGAAATGATCGAAGCTGCCCAGTTCCGGGAAGCCCTTGCCATTGTCCTGGATGGCGAGGCGCAGGCAATCGTCGACGATCTCGGCCGACAGGAAGAGCTCGGTCGCCTGGCCGTGGCGGACCGCATTGGCCGCCGCCTCGCGCAGCAAATAGGTGATCTCGTCGCCGAGCAGATTCGGAACGGCCATCAGATGGTCGCCGGTGACCTCCACCGCGATCGACCATTGGCGGCGCAGCCCGGCGGCGATGTCGTGCAGTATCGCGTCGAGGTCGACCCGGCCACCGCTGCCCTCGGGATGCCGGAGATTCTCGATGAAGCTGTAAATCTGCTGCTGGTAGACGATCAGTTCCTCCTCGATCGCCCGCAGCTCCCGGTCGCGCGCCTCGGCGTCCGGGGCCGTGGTGCGGGCCGCCCGCAATTTCAGGCCGACCCCGGCCATGATCTGGGCGACGCTGTCGTGCAGGTCGCGCGCCACCCGCAGCCGCGCCTCGCTCTCGCTCGTCTCCGCGGTCGTCCGTACCGTCTCCCAGCGCTCGAAGCCGCGCACCAGATCCTGCGCGCAGCGGCGGGCATTGGGCAGCTCCTCCCAGGCCAGGCCGTCCATCCCCCCGACGAAGAGATGGCCGGTAAAGGCCCGGGCGTTGATCGGCGTGCAGATGCCGGTCTGCAACGGGATCCTTGCCGCCAGCGCCGGATTGATCGCGTCCTTCCCCTGCAGCGTCTGGAAGCGGCGCAAATGGCGGGACAGGGCATGGCGCTTGCCGAGGTCGAACAGGAAAGTGTGGTCCTCGAATTCGGGCGCGACCAGCCAGTCATAGTCCTCGGGCCCGGCCCGCTCGATCCTCAATTCCCCGTGCTTTTCCCAATAAGCGATGTGGAGCCAGGGCTCGTCCGGGTCGGTCCACACCATCGCCGCCCAGGACCCGCCCATGCAATTGGTGATGTAAGTGAGCGCGCGATGGACCGGGTCCTCGCCCGGCGCGATGTCGCGGAAGGCACAGCTTCGCCCGAGCGCGCCCGACAAATGGGTCATGCCGAACCAGCTCATCATCAGCGAGAGCACGATCAGGTGCCCGCCGCGGACGAAGGCGTAGACATATTCCTCGTTGCTCAGCGACTCGTTGAACACCTCGAAGGCGGTCTCGGTGACGAACAGCAGGGTCGCCGCGGCGCCGGTCCACATGCCCACGCGCCAGCCCCAGCGGGCGGCGCCCGAGAGGACCAGGAAGACGAAGAAGATGAAGAAGGGGCTGGTGACCGCGAAGCCGGCGGCGAGGTCGAGCGCGAGGAACACCGCCATGTCCACGACATGGGTCGGCAGGCCGAGCTTGTGGTCCAGCCACCAGCTCCGCCAGATCACTGCCATCAGGGCCAGCGCATAGAGGAGGTAGCCGGTCGTGATCGCCAGCGTCGCGCGCGGAAACTCGATCGGTCCGTCGATGCTCCGGGCGGACGCGAAAAGAAAAAACAAGGCAAGAAGCAACCGCCCAAACGCGATCACCCTGCCGGTCCGATTGGCAAGTCTCAACACTCTTCCCCGCCCGCCGCCAGTTGCAGCCAGGCCGCGAGCTGATCCAGATCATAACGCTTCCGCAATGGCGCCGCCATGGCCAATCTGCTCAAGCGCCGCCGCAAATGCGGGAATCACTTGGCAGAGCGGCATTGGGGCTGTGCCCGAGTGCCGGTCAGGCCAGGTCCCCGTCCAACAGGCGGGCCTGCTCGCGCTTCTCGGGGCGGATATAGATGGAGGAGAGTTGCGGCATCTCGGCCTTCAATTGCTCCTCCAACGCCCGGATCAACGTCTCGCCGTCGCCCATGGTCAGGCTGTCCTCGAAATCCACGCTGAGCGCCACGAACACGGCCTCCGGCCCTGTATGGAGGGTGCGGACATGGTTGACGCCGGTGACGCCCGGCGCGGCGGCGACCGCTTCGCGCACCCGCGCGATGATCGCCGGGTCGGCCCGCTCCCCGATCAACAGGCCCTTCGCCTCGCGCGAGAGCAGCACCGCGACCGCGGCCAGGATGAGCCCGATGACGATCGAGGCGGCGCCGTCGATCCGCGCATCGTTGAAGGCGTGCGAGGCCCAGATGCCGACCGCCGCGACCACCAGGCCAGCCAGCGCCGCGCTGTCCTCGAACAGGACGATGAAACCCGTCGGATCCTTGGAATCCTTCACCGCCTGCCACCAGCCGGTGTCGCCCTTGGCGGCGCGGAACTCCTTCACCGCCAGCGCCCAGGAGCCGCCCTCCAGCACGATCGCGAAGCCGAGCACGATATAATTGACCAGAGGATCGCGCAGCTCCTCCGGATGAGAGATGTGCGCCCAGCCTTCGTAGATCGAGATGCCCGCGCCGAGCGAGAAGATCAGGATCGCCACCACGAACGCCCAGAAATAGAGCTCGCGCCCATAGCCGAAGGGATGCTGCGCGTCGGGCGGGCGCTTCGCCCGGCGTTGGCCATAGAGCAAAAGGAACTGGTTGCCGCTGTCGACCAGCGAGTGGAAGCCCTCCGACAGCATCGAGGAGGAACCGGTCAGGCCGGCGGCCACGAACTTCGCGATGGCGATGCCGAGATTGGCGAAGAGCGCGCCGAACAGCACGATATTCGCCTTGATGGCGCGGCCGAGCCTGGTGACTGCCACCCCGCTTGATCGCCGATCGCGCCGCTTTGTTCCAGAGGGCGCCGAAAAGGCGCGGAGTCAGGCCAGCACGTTCATCGCCGCCAGCCGGATCGGCGCGCGGTCATAGGCGAGGAAGGCCGGGTCCATCGCGGTGTCGAAATCGGGCGCGGCGAGGCCGGTGACATGCCGCGCGAGCAGGGCGCCGATGGCGGGAGCGAGCTTGAAGCCGTGGCCGCTGCAGCCATTGGCGACATGCAGGCCCGCGACCGGCGTGGGCCCGACGATCGGGTGCATGTCCGCCCGGTTGATCGTGTAGAGTCCGCTATAGCCGCGGATAGGCCCGCATATCTTGGGAAGGCGCAGCCGGTGCTGCAGCGCGTGCAGCTTGGCCCGGATGAAATCGTCGTCGGCATAGCGGGCATAATCGTCCGGCGCCGGGACCCGCTCCGTCTCGTCCTCCTCGAGCACCGAGCCCAGGATGATCTGCGCCCCGCGATTCTGCGGGCGGAAATAGATGCCGCCGGCCATGTCGAGGCAGACCGGCAGCACGCCCTTCAGCGCCGCGGGCCGGTCGATATGGGCGATCTGGATCCGGGTCGGCTCCAGCGGCCAGCGCTGGCCCAGCCCATGCCGGTCGAGAAAAGGCAGGCACCAGGGGCCCGCCGCCATCACCGCCGCCCCGCAGGCAATTTCCCCGCCGTCCGCCAGCCGGACTCCGGTCACGGCACCGCCCTCGACGACGATATCCTCTGCGCGCGTCGAGAAGCGCACCTCGACGCCGCGCGCACGCGCTGCCGCGATCAGGTCCTGCAAGGCGTCGACCGGGTCCATATAGCCGCCGTCACGCTCGAACAGGTGCATGGCCCCGCCCTGGCATTCATGCGCCTCGCCGCCAACCAGGTCAGGCGGCACAATGCAGGGCGACAGGTCCGGAAAGGCGTCACCCAGCGCCGCATCGTCCAGCGCGTCGGCGGCAATGCCCAGCCCCTCGAGCCGCGCCGCCTCCCGCACCGCCCATTCGCGCTCCGCCGACAGCCAGACCACGCCGATATTGTGGAAGCGCGCATGAGGCGCGGCCATGCCGAGAAAGTCCGGCCAGCTTTGATAAGCGCCGATCCCGTCCTTCGCGAGCTGGACGATCTCGGGATGGGAATAGCGGAAGCGGCAGACCGCCGAGGAGGCACCGGTCGAGCCCTCGCCTGGGCCGACACCCTTTTCGAGCACGATCACCCGGGCCCTGGCGCGGCGCGCGATCTGGAAGGCCGCGCTCATTCCGATGATGCCGGCCCCGATCACCACCACGTCCGCAGTCTCAGCCATTTCGATGCCCGGTGCCTCGTCCGATCTATGCCGCTTTGCTCAGATCACCTGAAAGTCGCTGACCGTGAGCGCCGGGTTCCCCTGCAGCGTGGCGAGCAGCACCGCCGCGCCCGCGCCACTGCCGTCGGCATCGTAGAGGAGCTGGCCGTTGGCGGCATTGTAGATGATCCGGTCGTCGGCGTCCGCCGCCGCCGTGCCGGCGACGAAGGCATTGGCATTGAACGATCCCGGCGTGCCGATCCCCTGGAAGATGGCATCGTCCAGCGCCAGCTTGTCGGTGCCCGAGAGGAAGTCGGCGATATAGTCCGCATTGCCCGCCGCGGCCGCAGTGGTGAACGCGAACATGTCCGCCCCGCCAAAGCCCAGCAGCACATCCGCGCCGCCGTCGCCGTTCAGGACATTGGCGCCATTATTGCCCAGGACGTTGTTGGCCAGCTCGTTGCCGGTCAGGTCGAGCGCCACCGTCAGGCTGTTGTCCCGCGCGGCCAGGGTCTCGATCGAGTGAGTCGCGGCAAGCGTGTAGCTGAAGGCCGTATAGATGGCATCGGCGCCCCCGCCTGAATTCTCGACCACCCGGTCATTGGCATTGTCCACAACATAGATGTCGTCGCCGCCGAACCCCGTCATCGTGTCGGCGCCGACCTGGCCGTCGAGGAAGTTGGCGCCGTTATTGCCGAAGATGAAATTGTCCAGCTCATTGCCGAACAGGTTCATGGCCGTGGTCGCGCTGTTGTCGCGCGCGGCCAGAATCTCGACCGACGCGCCGAAGCCCAGCACGTAGGAGAAGTTGGTGTAGATCGTGTCGGCACCGCCATTCTGGCCCTCGTCCACGACATCGCCGGCATTGTCGATGGCGTAGACGTCATCGCCGCCGAAGCCGGTCATGATATCCGCCCCGGTCCCGCCATCGATGAAGTTCGCGCCGCTATTGCCGAAGATGATGTTGTTCAGCTCGTTGCCGAACAGGTTCATGGCGACGGTCAAACTATTGTCCCGCGCGGCGAGGATCTCGATCGAGGCACCGAGGCCCAGGACATAGGAGAAGCTGGTGTAGATGGCGTCATTGCCGCCATTCTGGCCTTCGTCGACCACATCGCCGGCATTGTCGATGGCGTAGATGTCGTCGCCGCCGAAGCCGGTCATGATGTCCGCGCCGGCACCGCCATCGAGGAAGTTGGCGCCGCTGTTACCGAAGATGACATTGGCCAGCTCGTTGCCGATCAGGTTCATCGCCGTCGTCAGGCTGTTGTCGCGGGCGGCCAGCAATTCGACGGACTGGCCGGCCGCGAGCTGGTAGGTGACCGTCGTATAGACTTTGTCGCTGCCCTGCCCGGCCGCCTCGATCACCTGATCGCCGAAGCTGTCCACAAAATAGGTGTCGTCGCCGCCACCGCCTTGCAGGCTGTCGGCGCCTGCACCGCCGTCGAGGAGGTTCGCGCCTGCATTGCCGGTGATGACATTGGCCAGATCGTTGCCGATCAGGCTCAGCGGGATGGTCAGGCCGGCGTTGCGGGCAGCGAGATTCTCGATCGAGGTTCCGGCACCGAGTTGATAGCTGATCGCGGTCAGGATCGTGTCGGTGCCTTCGCCCCCCGCCTCGATCACCTGGTCGTCAAGCGTGTCGACGGCATAGCTGTCGTCGCCGCCCAGCCCGCGCATGATGTCCCCGCCTGCTCCGCCGTCGAGCATATTGGCGCCGGCATTGCCGATCAGAATCTGGGCGAAGGCATTGCCCGTCAGATTGATCGCTGAGCTGCCGAACACAGCCTCGAGCGTCTCGACTTCCGCATCGGCGGCCAGCGCATAGCTGGTGCCTGCCAGAATCCGGTCATTGCCCCCGCCGGCCGCCTCGATCACCTGATCGCCGGACTGGCCGACATGGTAAAGATCGTCACCCGTGCCACCCGCCAGCCGGTCTGCGCCGATCGCGCCGTGAAGTTCATCGTTGCCGACACCACTGGTCAGCCAGAGCCGCTCAACCCCGTCAAAGCTCAGGCGGCCAAGGCCGTCGATCCGGATCACCCCCGCCGCCTCGGACGCGATGATCGTGGGCGGTGCGCCGAAGTCGATCCGCTGCGTCGCGGCGCCGAAATCCACGATCAGCCAATCGTCGTCATTCGCATTCTCGCCCATGCTCACGCTGCTGCCGGCCGCCGTTGCCGCGGCGGTGGCGCCGCCATGCCAGGTTACGCTGTCATTGCCGGCGCCCGTGGCGAGGACGTTGTGCAGGCCGGCATCCGAGCTGAGCGCGATGACGTCATTGCCGGCGCCCGAGGTGAAGTTGACCAGCTGCTCGATCCCGCGCAGCCAGCGCTGGCTGTTGCCCGTGCCGATCGTCACGCCCGATGCGATGTTGGCGTCGAAGGCGACCGCGATCGATGCGTCCAGGTCGCTCCAATCCACGGAATGGGCCGTGTCGACGCCGGCTCCGCCGTCGATCCGGTCGATCCCGGCACCGGCGACGGAATAGATGAGGTCGTTCCCGCCCCCCGTCGCAATATCGTCGAGCAGCGTCCCGCCGGGGAAGGCGACGCCGTAGATCACGTCATTGCCCGCGCCGGTCGTGATCGTCAGGGCTTCAAGACCGGTGACCGCCAGCCGGGTCGCGCCGTCGATCGCGAAGACGGCCTCCGCGCCGAGGCTGTAGATCGGGTTGGTCATGACCACAGCTTCGGTCATCTGCGCATAATTGACGATGAGGCGGTCGAGATCGGCACCCAGATGCACCTGATCGAGGCCGGTATCCGCCTTGCCGGTGCCGCCGCTGACCGTCGCGATATCGTTGCCCGCACCGCCATAAACGATGTCGGCGCCGGCTCCGCCGTCCAGCACGTCGCCCCCATCCTCGCCGGTGAGCATGTCATTGCCGCCGTCGCCGTTCAGGATATCGTTGCCCAGGCCGCCGAACACCTGATCGTCATTGCCGCCGCCGCTCAGCAGGTTCGCGCCACTATTGCCGCGAAGCACATTGGCCTCACCATTGCCGGTGCCGTTGAGGTTCGCGTTGCCGGTGAGCGTGAGATTTTCAACGGCGGCGCCGAGCGTGAAGGTGACCGAGCTTTCGACAAGATCCACGCCTTCGTCAGCGGCCTCCACCGCCTGGTCGCCACTATCGTCGACGATATAGGTGTCGTCGCCCAGCCCGCCGGCCAGGACGTCGGCGCCTTCCTTGCCGTTCAGCCAGTCATTGCCGCCGCCGCCCTCGAGCCGGTTCGAGACGAAGCTGCCCCACAATTCGTCGGCGAAGGCGGAGCCGATCGCATTCTCGATGCTCTCGAGCTGGTCGAGGAAGCCGGCCCCGAGCACGTGCTGGCCGGCTCGATCCAGGTGGACGATCACCCCCCCGCTCTCATTCGCATAGCTGACGGTGTCGACGCCGATGCCCCCCTTCAGCGTGTCATCGCCAAGCCCGCCCTCCAGGAAATCGTCGCCATCCTCGCCGTCCAGCGAGTCGTTTCCGCCGCCACCCCGCAAAATGTCATTGCCGACGCTGGCCTGCATTGAATCGGCCGCCGAACTGCCGGTGAGGATATCGCTGCCGGCACCGCCGAGAAAATAGACGCTCGTCGTCGTCGCGGTCAGGACATCGTTGCCGTCCCGTCCGCTGATCATGACCTGGCCCTGAAATGCGCCGACCGTGATCGTGTCGGCAAAGTCCGTGCCGGACAACACGCTGAGCTTCTCGAAATTGACGATGTTGCCGACGCCGCCGACGCCGCTCCCACCGATATTGAGGTTGAGCGTGACTCCGGCGGGAGCGCCAAGCAGCGTCATCACCAAAGTATCGATGCCGTCGCCCCCGTCCGCATCGTCGCCATAGCCGATAATGATCTCGTCATCGCCGGCACCGCCATTCACCACGTCATGTTCGGCGCCATAGTCGAAGCTGCTGACCAGGACCGGGTCATATCCCGCGGAATAAAGGGTGTCGTTGCCGCCGCCGCCATCGATGATGTCGGCGCCAGCCTCGCCGTGCAGATAGTCGGTGGCCCCCGAGCCGGTCAGATTGTCGTCGCCGGCGCCGCCATAAAGATAGGGGCTGCCGCTCAGAGAGACCGCGGTCAGCGTGTCGTTGCCATCGTCGCCGAACAATCGGCCGCCGCCGGTGATCGTGTCGTTCCCGGTCCCGCCATAGGCAAAGCCGAAGCCGCTGGTGATGACATCGTTGCCGGCCTCGCCATAAACCGGCCGCCCATAGCCGTTGCTGCTGGAATCGATCGTGTCGTTGCCGTCGCCGCCGTAAATCTCGCCCGTGCCCATGGCCGCGACGATCGTATCGTCGCCGCCACGGCCATAGACGGTCGCGCCGTCGCCCCCGGTATTTTCCATGGTGAAATTGTCGGCGAACTCGCTGCCCTCGACCCAGCGCAGGCGCTCGACATTCTGGATGAGGCCACCGCCGATATTGAGCGTCCCGCCCGCCGCCAGCGCCGCGAAATCGGCGGTGATTCCGGCCGCGGCGCCGCGGAAGCTGATGAACAGGATGTCGTAATCGGCGCCGCCGTCGACATTATCGCCATAGCCGGCGACCAGGACATCGTCGCCCGCCTGGCCGCGCAACGTGTCAACCTCGGTCCCGGTGTCGAGGACCGGGATGGTGTTGGGGTTGTTCCAGTTGGCGAAGTAGGTGCCGGAAAAAAGCAGGTCGTTGCCAATCCCGCCGTCCAGCGTATCGCCGCCGCCGGCGCCGATGAGCGTGTCATTGCCGCCAAGGCCGTTGAAGACGTCGGGCCCCGTGCCGCCGGTGAAGGTCTCATCCTCGTCGCCGGACATGTTGGTGACGGATCCCGGCTGGAAGCCGAAGAGATTGGCGGCGACCAGGCTGGCCGCATTCAGATTGGCGAAGGTGACCAGGGTCTCCAGGCCCTGGCCGTCGCCGTCCCGGTCCGCCAGGATCATGGCGTCGGTGCCGCGCTGCGCGAGCCGGAGCAGCCCGAGCGAGAAAGGGTCGGTCGTGCCGTTCCAGGTGAGCAGCTTGCCCTTCAGCATCGAGGTGCTGAACTCCAGGATATCCCCGCCCGCGCCCGCCTGAAAATCGGTGAAGCGGAGATGCTGCAGAACCGCATGGGCGAAATTGTTGTTGTACAGGCGGACATGGTCGGCGCCGGCGCCCAGGGTGACGGTGTAATAGGCGTCGTTGAGGAGGAGATAGAGGTCGTCATCGCCTTCGCCGGCGTCGACTGCGGCCGTAGCGACGCCGCTTTCGATGCTGATATAGTCGTCGCCCGTCCCGCCATTATAGGTCAGCCGGTGCACCCGGCTGCTCGTCAGCCCGAAGAAATAGAGCGAGTCTCTGCCCTCGCCGCCCTCCGCCAGGATGTCGGTGGCGGTCTCGGAGCGCACGCGCGTCACGTTGATGATGTCGCCGCCGCCCTCGCCATAAAGCCGGTCGTTGCCGCCATAGTCTTCGCTGAGCTGGTCGGCCTCGTCGCCGCCGTGCAGGCGGTCGTCGCCGAACTGGCCGTCGAGCCGGTCACTGCCGGCGCCGCCCTGGATCACGTCATTGCCGGCGCCGCCAAAAATCTCGTCATGCTCGCCGCCGCCATCGATCAGGTCGTCGCCGCCCGCACCGTAAATCCGGTCCTCGCCGACCGTGCCGGAAAGAATGAGGCCGGGCGTCGCGCCGCCGTCCAGTGCGAAACCGACATTGTCGACGGTGAAGCTCGTGGCGAGGCGGCCTTGGAAAATGGCGAAATCGATGGTGGGAAAGGCGCTCCCGGTGCCGTCGCGGTCGATCCGGAGCACGGTGTCCGCGCCTTGCTGGACAAGCGCGAGATGCCCCGTGGCGAAGGGGCTGAGCGTCGGGTTCCAGCCGACGAGCTTCGCCAGATATTGCTCGAACGCGAACCGGTCGCCGCCCGGCCCGGTCTCGAAGTCGGTCAGCAGCATCGCGGGACCCGGGTCCCAGGTAAACTCCACGCCCGAAAAGGAGATGATGTCCGCGCCCGTGCCGAGCGCGATCGTGTAGGCCGTGCCTTCCCGGCCGATGTTGAGGATGTCCGCGTCCGCGCCGGCGTCCACCGAGATGGTCAGTCCGCCTGAGGCTTCGATCAGGTCCCGGCCACTGCCGCCGCGCAGGATGACGCTCCCGACCTCAAAGTCGGACGCGAAGGTGAGCCTGTCATTGTCGTCGCCGCCGTCGAGCAGGACCGAGCCGGTGACGCCCGGGTTGCGGGAGGCGTAGAGGATATCGTCGCCGCCCTCGCCGTAAAACTCGTCATTGCCGCCCAGAGAGTCGGTGATGTAGTCCGCGCCGGCGGTGCCGTGGATGATGTCATTGCCGGGCGTAGGGCTCGCCTCGGCCGGGCCTGCCTTCTTCAGGCGCTGGGCATTTTTCCCGATATTGTGCATTTCCCCAATCCCGCCAGCCATCACCCCGAATCAATTCGCTACCCTCGACGCATTGCGAGGAAGATCAAGCGGATAAGGAGATTCGCCGGGAGCGAACACCCTTTAATCCGCAGGGTCACATCGTCCTGAAGGCTCTCTCGACACGCCCGAAAGTCAGCAGAAATTTCATTCACGCACGTGATAGTGAATGTTGACAAGGCTCGTTTCCGGGCGCAGGTTTACCTCCGAAGGGCCGGCAAGAATGACCGGTGCTCACTGGGAGGGTTGAAAGATGAGGGCACTTCTCCTCGCGTCGGTCTGTGCCGGCGCCATGATCGCTACCGCCGCGCCGGCCAAA
>Ga0268266_10000854_pt1 | contig 39711 bp, 26 predicted proteins | sample KBSS13metaG_FD_190356 | JGI IMG/M metagenome (GOLD analysis project Ga0268266, IMG submission 190356) | Switchgrass rhizosphere microbial communities from Kellogg Biological Station, Michigan, USA - KBS S1-3 metaG (SPAdes) (version 2) | ecosystem: Host-associated > Plants > Roots > Rhizosphere...
CGATGGGGCCACCGATCTACGGTCCCAGCCAACAATCGCAGGCGCCGACCGGAGAAGACGTTTAGCAGGTGACTTGAGAGCAAGGAACATGGCGCATGCTAGGTTGAATGGTTCTGCAATCACGGATTGGGAATCGTTTCATAGAGTCTGTGCGATTTGGGTTCCCGGACTTCTACGGGCGAAACCTGTCTGCCTGGATTGATTGCATGTCGTACGTTGACGTCGGCGACGGCATGTGTCGATTTGTTCTCCAACCCCAAGAAGTCCTGACGATCGAGATCACGGAATCGGACACGTTTCGCGGACAGGCTCCCGACATCCTGGCGTGCCTCGCCGAGTTGATTGAAGAAGTGAATAATCGGTTCGTCGAACGAGGAGAGCCGCCCCGATTGTGTCTTGTCTTGTCGCCCGACGGCTAGCGGATACATTAACTAAGCCCAAGCTTGAATCGCGCACGCCCTAGCAACGCCCCTGCTATTTATCGTTCGGTTATTCTCTGGGGGCCGATCATACCGCTGCGCGAGGATCCGTCGATGCCGACTGAACGAGTTGGGCGATTTCAGACCAAGGCCCGCACCAAGATTGTTGCCACCGTCGGGCCAGCTTGCGAAGGTCCCGAGCGGCTGGCCGAGTTGGTGCTGGCCGGCGTTGACGTCTTTCGCCTCAATACGGCGCACGGCGACGTGGGCGAGCACACCTCGCGCGTGGCCGCTATCCGCGAGGTCAGCCAGCGGCTCAACCGGCCGATCGGCATTCTTGTCGATCTGGGCGGCCCCAAGATTCGCTTGGGCGATCTGCCGGATGATTTGCTAGATTGCCCGCTCGGCGCCGAGTTTCGTTTCGTGCGCGGCGAAACTCGCCGAGCGGCGAACGACTTGACCACCACGTACGCGCCATTGGTCGATGAACTGCAGCCCGGCAACCGCGTGATGCTGGCCGATGGGACCGTAGTGATGCAGGTTGTCGCGCGTCAGGCCGACGCGGCCGTTTGCACGGTCGTGCAGCCAGGCATTGTCCGCAGCCGGCAAGGAGTCAACCTGCCCGGCGTCAAACTCAGCACGCCGGCGTTGACGAACATCGACCGCAGTTACGCCGCGTGGGCCGCTGACGTCGGCGCCGATTTTCTTGGCCTGAGTTTTGTCCGCGACGCGAACGATGTCTATGAGCTCAAGAACTTGCTCAAGGCCGCGGATGGGAACTGTCAGGTGATCGCCAAGATTGAAAAGCCCGAGGCGCTCGAACAATTGACGGCCATCGTGCAAGCCGCCGATGGCCTGATGATCGCCCGCGGCGATCTGGGCGTGGAGATCGACGTGGCCCGCGTGCCCGTCGTGCAAAAGCAGATCATCGCGCTGGCCAACGCCTATCAAAAGCCGGTCATCACGGCGACGCAAATGCTCGATAGCATGCACCATTCGCCGCGCCCCACGCGGGCGGAAGCGAGCGACGTGGCCAACGCCATCTTCGACGGCACCGACGCCTGCATGCTCTCGGGCGAAACAGCCATCGGCGACTATCCGCGGCAGGCCGTCGAGATGATGAACCGCATTGCGCTGGTGACCGAGGAAGCCAGCGTCCACGTCGAACAAGGCATCGCCCGGCCGACGATGCACGCCGCAGGCTTGCACCAGATCTCGGCCGCGGTCGTCTCTGGCGCCAGCGTGATGTCGCAACAACTAGGCGCGCGTCTGATCGTGGCCGTCAGCCAGACCGGCGCCACGGCGCTCGCGCTCTCGAAGCAGCGCAACTTCGTCCCCACAATCGGCGTCAGCATGGAAGACGCGACGCTGCGGCGAATGTGCCTCTACTGGGGCGTAAACCCCATTCCCGGCGAGCAGGTGAAATCGCGCTCAGAGTTGATTGCGCAAATCGTACTCTGGGGAAAGGCCGAAGGCTTGCTGGCAAGCAAAGACCGGATTGTGCTAGTCACCGGCACCCACACCAGCGTCACCGGTCACAACCAGGTACTGGTGCATGAGATTCCGTGACGCCGGGCGCGACCTTGCTCGGGGGCGCCGTAAAAGGGTCATTGTAAAAGGGGTCACATTGTAAAAGGGGTCAGAACTATTTACGACATACGCCGTAAATAGTTCTGACCCCTTTTGCATTTCTACTGGGGCGTAAACCCCATTCCCGGCGAGCAAGTGAAATCCCGCTCAGAGTTGATTGCGCAAATCGTACTCTGGGGAAAGGCCGAAGGCCTGCTGGCGAGCAAAGACCGGATTGTGCTAGTCACCGGCACCCACACCAGCGTCACCGGCCACAACCAGGTGCTGGTGCATGAGATTCCGTGACGCCGGGCGCGACCTTGCTCGGGGGCGCCACTGCTTTTTAAAACGGGGCCAGAACTGTTTACGACAGACGCCGTAAATAGTTCTGACCCCTTTTGTTCTGACCCCTTTTGTTCCCTAAATAGTTCTGACCCCTTTTGTTGCCCCTGACCCCTTTTGTTGCCCTGACCCCTTTTGTTGCCTGACCCCTTTTGTTCCCCGCACGCCATTGCGACAGCAGGTTAAGCTAGTGAGGGGTTTTCGACAGAGCCGTTCTGACCCCTTTTGTAATTTGACCCCATTTGTGTGAGGTTGCGTAGCCCCCGCCAATAAGTCCCGGAGGGACGACCTACGATAGCCTAGGGTCAGCCGGCAATATGCGGGCGCAGCCCTAGGATAGATCAACAGAATTTCTGCCGTTGAGTCCTGAAGGGACGACAGGATGTTGCACACGAGTTCGTCGTGGATCCAATGCAACTCCAACTCGCGAAATCGAACATGTCGTCGCTGGCGAGGCCAAGGCTTGCACGAATGTTTCCTGCCGTCCCTCTGGGACTCACGACGGAACTGATTTCACCGAACCTAGGGCTGCGCCGACCTTTGGTCGGCTGACCCTAGGCTAGATTGGGGCGTCCCTCTGGGACTTGCGTAAGCAGGCGCCGTCGAGACACGCTGCCGGCCTCAGCTTTTTTGACACACCCACCCCCTTCCCATTAGAATCCAGGCATGCGTTCCCCCGGGTCCGCCGGTTCGCCGGCCGGCGGGTCGGGCTCGCAGGACGTAGCGTCGTTTGGACGAGGTAGGGTTCGCATCGCGAATCCGGCCCACCACGCCCGACGCGTCAGCGTCGCACAAAAAACACCTACCTCGGCGCCCGCCTTGTTCGATTGCAGTGCAACGTCGCTCCGTGGGCCAACTTGCTGTGGCCTGCGTAGTTGGACGAAGAGGAAACCGATCTTGATACCCTGTCTGCGCGCTCTGCCTTTACGGTTCTTTGCTGCGCTCATGCTGCTGGCGTGCGCGGGGCCCGCCTGCGCGCTGGCCGCCGACGCGACGGCCCCGGCCAATCCGGCCGAAGGCGAGCAGTTCTTCGAGAGTCAGATCCGGCCGATGTTGGCCGCGCGCTGCTTCAGTTGCCACGGGGCCGAAAAGCAAGAGGCCGGGCTGCGGCTCGACTCGCGCGAGGCCGTCCTCAAAGGGAGTGATGGCCAGCCAGCCGTTGTCGTCCCGGGCGAGCCCGATCGCAGTCCGCTGATTCACGCCGTGCGCTACGACGGCGACGTGCAAATGCCGCCCGAAGGTAAGCTCGAGGCCAAGGATCAGGAGTTGCTGATTGCGTGGGTCAAACTCGGTCTGCCGTGGGGCGGGCCGGCCACGGCCGGCGCGGTCGAAACAATCGCCGCCCGCGCCGAACGGACGAAGGCCACGCACTGGGCCTACCAGCCGGTCCGCAAGCCAGAGCTGCCGCCGGTGCAAGACGCCGCGTGGTGTGTCGAGCCACTCGATCGATTTATTCTGGCCGAGCTCGAAAAGAACAACCTGAAGCCATCGCCAGTCGCCGATCGCCGCACGCTGTTGCGCCGCGTAAAGTTTGACCTGGTCGGTCTGCCACCAACGGCCGCTGAAGTCGACGAGTTTTGCAGTAACAACTCGCCAGACGCTCTGGCGCAGTTGGTCGATCGCTTGCTGGCCTCGCCCGAGTATGGCCAACGCTGGGGCCGCCACTGGTTGGACGTCGCCCGTTACTCGGACACCAAGGGCTACGTCTTTACCGAAGATCGCCGCTTTCCGTACGCCTACACCTATCGCGATTATGTGATCCGCGCGTTCAACGAGGATCTGCCGTACGACGAGTTCGTCCGCCAGCAGATCGCCGCGGACTTAATGAATGGCCCGGACAAAAAGGCCCTGGCCGCGATGGGCTTTTTGACCGTCGGCCGCCGCTTCAGCAACAACATTCACGACATCATCGACGACCGCATCGACGTCGTCACGCGCGGCCTGATGGGCATGACCGTCACCTGCGCTCGCTGTCACGACCACAAGTACGACCCGATCGCGCACGACGACTATTACTCGCTGTACGGCGTGTTTGCCAGCAGCGTCGAGCCGGGCGAGCCGCCACTGTTGGGCGAGCCGCAAGAAGGCGAGGCCTATACCAAGTATCTCGAAGAGCTCGCCAAGCGCGAAAAGAAGCTGCAAGACTTCCGCGAGAGCAAGCTGCGCGACCTCACGGCCAACCTGCGCACGCGCGTCAAGGATTATCTCTGCCAGGTCGTCGTCGACACGATGAAGGAGTCTTTGCCGGACGACGCTGATTTTTCGTACAACCCGGAAGACCTTCGCCCGCCGATTGTCGGCCGCTGGAAAGGCTTTGTCGCCCGCGCGACACAACCGGCCGAAACGGTCTTCGCCCCGTGGCGAGAACTGGCGGCGCTACCGCGCGACGGTTTCGCCGAGCAAGCCGCGCAAGTGATCGAACGCCTGAAAGCCGGCGCGCCGAAAGAAGGCTTTCCGCCGCCGAATCCACTGATTCGCGACGCGCTGGTCGCGGCGCCGCCAAAGTCGATGCTCGACGTCGCCCGCGTCTACGGTGATGTGCTGTCTGGAATCGAAAAGCAGTGGCTCGCATCGCAAGAAGTCAAACCACCGGCCGAAGGCGCCGAGGCAGCAAAACCACCGGCGAAATTGCCAGACGACAACGCCGAGCAATTGCGGCAGGTGCTGTACGGCGAAGGAACGCCGACCGTGGTCAGCATGGACGACGCCCGTCGAGTCTTCGATCGCGCCACGCAGAACGAGCTCGGCAAATTGCGCAAAAGTGTCGACGAGCTAAAAGTCAATTCCCCGGCCGCTCCGCCGCGAGCGATGGTGCTGAACGACGCGCCAACGCCGCATAAACCGCACGTGTTTTTGCGAGGTGATCCAGCCCGGCCAGGCAAAGAAGTGCCGCGCCGCTTTGTGCAGTTCATGGCGAACGACGGCGGCAAGGCGTTCGAGCACGGCAGCGGCCGGTTGGAACTCGCGCAGAAAATTAGCAGCCCCGACAATCCGCTGACCGCGCGGGTGATGGTCAACCGCGTTTGGATGGAACACTTTGGCGCGGCGATCGTCCGCACGCCGGGCGATTTCGGCCTGCGCAGTGAACCGCCCACGCATCCGCAACTGCTCGATTATCTGGCGGCGCAGTTTGTCGAAGAGGGTTGGTCGCTCAAGAAACTGCATCGCCGGATTTTGCTGTCAAACACGTATCAGCAGTCGAGCGCTGATCGCCCCGAGTGCCACGCGGTCGACGCCGACAACCGACTGTTGTGGCGCGCGAATCGCCGCCGGCTGGATTTCGAAGCGCTACGAGACAGCCTGCTGGCCGCGGCCGGCCGGCTCGATACGAAATTGGACGGTCGGTCGATCGACCTGTGGGCGCAGCCTTTCACGACCCGCCGCAGCGTGTACGCGTTTATCGATCGGCAAGATCTGCCGGGCGTGTTCCGCGTGTTCGACTTCAGCAGCCCCGACGTCAGCACGCCACAACGCCCACTGACGACTGTGCCGCAACAGGCGCTGTTCATGATGAACTCACCGTTCATCGTCGAGCAAGCGAAGGCGCTCACGGCGCGAGCGGAAGTCGCCGCCGCCGCGGACGCCACGGCCAAAACGCAGGCGCTCTACCGCGCGACGCTGGGGCGAGAAGCCACGGCGGACGAGGTGCAATTGACGACACAGTTTGTCGCTGCGACCGACGGGCAAACAGCGCCAGAGTCGGCGCCGCCGATGGGCGGGCTCGATCCGTGGCAACGTTCTGCCCAGGCGCTGTTGATGACCAATGAATTTTTGTTCGTGGATTAAGCGTAGGTCACGCACCCCGTGCGTGACAATTGCCAAATCAAACGCGCTTCCTTGTCACGCACGGGGTGCGTGACCTACAAAAGATGGTACGCACGGAGTGCGAACCCTACGAAACAGATTTCTATGAATTCGCAACCTCACTATCCTGACGGCTCACTTCTTTCGCGACGTGAGTTGCTGCGCCGTTCGGGCATTGGTTTGGGCATGCTGGGATTGGCGGGATTGGTGGCTGAGCCTGGCGCCGCGGCGACGAGCGCCGAATCCGCCAACCCAATGGCGCCGAAGATCGCTCATTACCCGGCCCGTGCCAAACACGTGATCCACCTGTTCATGAATGGTGGCCCGTCGCATGTCGACACATTCGATCCCAAGCCATCGCTGGCGAAGTACGCCGGGCAGATGCTGCCGAACGAAAACCTGCGGACCGAGCGCAAGACCGGGGCCGCGTATCCGTCGCCGTTCAAGTTCCAGAAGTACGGCCAGAGCGGCATCGAGGTCAGCGAGCTGTTTCCGACGGTCGCGCAGAGCATCGACGACATCGCCGTGATCCGTTCGATGCACGCCGACGTGCCGAATCACGAGCCGTCATTGATGTTGATGAACTGCGGCGAGTCACGGCTTACTCGCCCCAGCTTCGGCTCTTGGACGACCTACGGGCTGGGGACAGAGAATCAGAACCTGCCAGGCTTTATCGCCATGTGCCCCGGCGGTTACCCGATCAAGGACGCCGAGAATTGGCAATCGGCGTTCCTGCCTGGCGCGTACCAGGGAACGTACATCAACACGCAGCACACGGAGCTGGAAAAGCTGGTCGAGAATGTCCGCAACAATTCGCAGACGCGCGAAGGCCAGCGGAAGCAACTTGACCTGGTGCAGGAGCTGAACCGCCGGCATCAGGCTGCCAGGGCAGATGACGGCGCCATCGAAGCCCGCATCCACTCGTTCGAGCTGGCCTATCGCATGCAGATGGAGGCGGGCGACGCCTTCGATGTGAGCCGCGAGCCGAAGCATATCTTGGACATGTATGGCGAAGGGACGCAGGCCCGGCAGATTTTGATCGCACGCCGGCTGATCGAACGGGGCGTCCGCTTCGTGCAGGTCTGGCACGGCCAAGGGCAACCGTGGGACAACCACGACGATATCGAGGTCAATCACCGCCGCTTGGCCGGACAGTGCGACCGAGCAATTGGCGCGCTGCTAAAGGATCTCAAGCAGCGCGGCCTGCTCGACGAGACGCTGGTCCTCTGGGGCGGCGAATTCGGCCGCACTCCCACGGTCGAACTGCCGCAGGCCGGCGCCAACGCCGGCAAGATCAACGGCCGCGATCATAACCACTACGGCTTCAGCATGTGGCTGGCCGGCGGCGGCGTAAAAGGGGGCCAGGTCTATGGCGCCACCGACGAGTTCGGCTTTGCCGCGGTCGAAAACAAAATGCACGTCCACGACCTGCACGCCACGATGCTGGCCCTGTTGGGCTTCGACCACAAGAAGCTCACCTATCGCTACGCCGGCCGCGACTTCCGCCTGACCGACGTGGCGGGCAATGTGGTGCGGCAGTTGATCGCGTAGTTGGCTCGACCAGGTCGCTCGAGAGATGCTCAAGACGCGACTTCTTCTTCCGCCCTTTCCGCGCGGCGCTGTCTTTGGCTGTCGACGATCTCTTCGAAAATGCTGCCGACGTAAACGTCTCGCCAGATGCCCTTCCACTCTTCGCCTGGCTGGAGCGCGCTGACAAGATACGCCTGCACGGCGCGCAAGCAATCTGTGCGTGACGGGCGGCACAGGATCATGCTATCCAAAAAGAGTTGTAGATCGAGGGCGCGGTTTTTCTCCGTGAGCCGCTGTCGCAGGGCGACGCCATCCAGCTTGTTCAACCACGCAGTGGGCCGCGCGGATCCTGCTGCGGTGGCAAGACCGCTAACGGAAATTGCCGCGGCGCCTGCGGACGGAAGCGTGAAATTCCAAGCGTGCAAGTCGCCCAGCAATCGTCCGACAGCGATCGCAATCGCATGGCGCGCTTTCGGCTCAAGCCTGAGCGGATTGCGATGTGTTTCGTTACCAAACGCTTCGGCCGCCTCTGCTGGCCCGGGCAGGAGTTCATCAAGTGGCGTGGCGGCGCCGGCCTCGGTGACCAACAGCCCCGGCCGGCGTCGATCTCGTGGCTGGATGGCGAACAGCGGGCGCGGAGTGTCAATCCGGCGAGTTCGTAACGCGTTCGCCAGTCGCCACTTTTCGAACGTTGGAGTCCGCCCTAACGAACGCAGTAAGTTTTGGCGAGGGGGAATGACTTGGATGTCAATCGCCTGCGAGGCGCCCGCGACGGTCCACTCAGCGCGCGACACGAGAATGGTTTTCGCGCCCTTTCGCCTGGCCGCGGGAGCGCCAGACTCGGCCAGTGCGCGTTCGATCCACTGGTCGAGGTCCTGCGGCGTTGCGCCTTGCGCGGCGTGGGCCGTATACTCAGCGCCACTTACGCGAACGAAATCGCGATTCGTCGCCAGCGCGCGTTTGTCTCGCCCGGCCAGGATTCTCTGGGAATGAATGCGGGCCGCCTGAATGATCTCTGTCATTGCCGCCCGAGCGTCGAGCAAGAGCAGGTCTCCTCTCCCGGCGAGATAAGCGTTCCAAAATCGTTGTCGCTCGGTCCGAGTGGTGCGATGGAGCCAGCCGGAGGTCAGGATCGCCAGGCTTGCGCAGCTTCGTCGCCAGTCGAGCGGCCCCGAGAATCGCATTTTCGGCAGGTCGATCCAGTACAGCCTTGGCAGCGCCGCGGCGCGGTTGTGCAATCGTGCGTGATCCACTTCGATCAGCACATTGCCGCAGTGAAAGTCCGCGTGCTCCACGCCTGCCCGATGGGTCGCCGCACAAAACTCAGCGAGCGCAACGATGACTCTACGCCGCGCGATCGCTGCTGGTGTTTCGCCGGCTTCGGTTCCGTCGGATTTTGAAAACTCATCGATCGTCTGTGCGTTCTCGATTGCGCGCGTGACGAAAAAACTTTCACGGCCCCCGCGCTCGCCCATTCCGATCGGCTCGGCGGTCGAAAGGCCTCGCCGGCGCAATTCGTTCGCGTTGCGTAACTCGCGCCAGGCGGCGCTGCCGCGTAGCCGGTTCGCGACGACGGCGCTGAATCCCTCCGGGTGGTAGTGCTTGAGGTAGAACCTGCGCTCAGGCAGAGCGATGCGATAGACCGTGCGGTGGGCGCCTTGCTTGATGATCTGAATCTGCCCGGCCTGGCGCCACTGTTCCCAGCGCAGGACGGTTGGGCCAAGCAGCGTTTCGCGCCAATCTTCAGCGATTTGCCAGCGGGTGTCGGGCGCCGCCAGAGACTCGCTGGCTGCGACGAGCTCGGCTTGGAGCTCTGCGCTCGACATGAAAGATCCTTCCCTGGAATCTTGGCCGGATGGCTGAGTCCACTGCACAAGCACTGGCGGAGCCAGTCGCACACGAACCAGCGGCTTCTCAAGTCGGAAAGCCCTAATAAACGCCTTCGGCCGGATTGTAGCCCAAGCGGTCTCCCTTGCGGAGATCGGCCTCGGCCTGAGGCTCGTTGCCGAGCGCCTTTTGAATCTGGCCGCGGTGGTGGTACATCACGGCAATTTCGTGATCGCTCGCGCGCTTCTGCCGGCCGAGGATCCGCTGCGCATCAGGATCGCGGGCCATGGCCAGCCGGCTCGGCGAAATCCGCTTTCGCTCCGTCAGCATAATGGCCCGGTTCATATCGATCAGGGCTTTGCCGTGGTCCCCTTTCAGGTACAGGATATACCCGCGGGTGTCGAGATAGGCGGCGTTGTCCTGCTCGCGATCGAGCGCCTGCTCGACGTCTTCCAGCGCTTCGTCCAGTTCCGTCCCGGCCAGGGCTCGGAAGTAGGCGCGCGAGTTCAAGAGCATGGGGCTGACTTCGCCGTGAATCTCGACCGCCTTGTTCAAATCGGCGATCGCGGCTTCGTGCTGTTGCAGTCGTTGCAGCGCCGTGGCCCGCATCAAGAACGCTTCGGCGTCGCGCGGCGTCAGCTCAGTGACCTTGGTGAAATCGTCCAGGCTGCCTTGGACGTCCCCTTTTTCGAGGCGGGCGTGACCGCGCATCTTGAAGATTTCCGGCGCCTCGTCACACCAGGCGATTGCGCGATCGAGGTCGCGGATGGCGGCGTCGATGTCGTCGAGCATCAGGTTGCGCATTGCGCCCTGCACGAGCCACTCGGCGATCGATTGCTTGATTGGCTCGCCCAGCTCTGCCTGCGCGATGGCCGCAGCGCCGGCGCCTACGGCCATCAAGACCAGCACGATTCGCGCGACGCGTTTGGCGACGTTCGATTCCGGCCGCGGTTCGTGGCTCGGCGGCGTGCTTTCAAAGGAGTAGGGAAGCGGAAAGCCCAGCTTGTCGAGTTTGACGTCGGCAGGATTCATAGTTGATTGACCAAAGGACTTTCGACGTTGGCCCGGGCGTGGGCGGTTAACCCTCGACCGGCGACTCCCTCTCGCTCCCCACCGTTACAGTATCCCTCGCCGACGGCCCCGGCAAGTCAACTTGCCCCACTCAGCGTAGGGACAAAGGGAAGTCCCTGATTCTCCACCGGAAATGATAGCACGACCGGTCAGGTCGAACGGTATTTGCGGCAGTGCGTCCGCCTGGAGTACGATACGTAGATCGTCCGCCGCTCAACGCTTTTGCCACGCACGTCCCGCACGTTGAGCCGGCCCCGGGCGAGCACGAGGAGCCCAATGCCATGGCCAGCACGCAGACCGTAAACAAAGATCCATCGACCATCTTGCGCAATAAAGCGGCCGCTGACGGCGCCGAGAAAGAGCGCGTGATTGCCCTGGCCAACACGCCCGAGGCACGCCGCGAGCGCGTTAAGCTGGCCGCCGCGTACCGGATTTTAGCTCGGCTTGGCCTCGATGACGGTCTGGCCGGGCATATCAGTCTGCGCGTCCCTGGCGCGCCCGATTATTTTTGGGTCAACCCATTCGGCAAGTTCTTCAGCGAAGTCACGTCCGAGAACCTGGTCCTGGTCAACAAGGCCGGTGAAGTGGTCGATGGCTGGCCGATGATCAACTTCGCGGGTTTCTGCATCCACTCGGCCATTCACGAGGCCCGGCCCGACGTCAATTGCGCCGTCCACACGCACCCGCCGGCCGGATCGTCGTACAGCTCGCTGGGGGTTTTGCTCGACCCGTTGGATCAGACCGGCTGTTCGTTCTTCGAAGACCACGCGATCTATTGCGAATACACCGGCGTCGTGGTCGATCCTTCGCAGTCGGCCGATATCGCGCAGGCGCTCGGCGATAAGCGGGCCCTGATCCTGGCCAACCACGGGTTGCTGACCTGCGCCGGCACGGTCGAACAGGCGCTATTGGACATGATCGACATGGAGCGGACATGTGCCGTGAACCTGCGGGCGATGGCCACGCAGCGCCCTCTGCAAATCGTTCCGGCGGAAGTCGCCCGACAGAGCAAAAGTGTGCTGACGCAGCCGATGCGTTATCCATTCCAATGGGAAGCCATGATCCGTCAGCTGGATCGGCATGAGACCGATTACGATTCGTGGCGCAGCCACGGCAATTGATCGACTGGCGTCCCCAGGGCCACCCTTTAAGGTTTCGGGCGCCATGCTCATGCGTGCGTGAGCATGCTTGTTATCGAGGCAAGTAGATCTCCCCCACCGCGAATTAGCCGCCCACTCGCAGGCGTCGCGACGACGCGGCAGTCTCTGATTAGAATGAAAGTGGGCCGCGAAGGCGTCGCCACGGTGGTCCCAAGTCGTCACTTCAGAAAGCTCCTAGAGTCAACCACCGAGACGCTTCCAATGCCCCGCCGGAATTTGTTGATCATTGTCATCGTGACGGTCGTTTCGGCTGTTTGCTTTCGCCAGGCCGATAGCGCCCACCGCAGCGAATATGGCCAGATGTACGACACCTTTACCGAGGTGCTCAAAAAGGTCGATCAGGAGTATCTCCGTGAGGTCGACAATCGGGTCCTCTTCGAAGGCGCCTTGCATGGCATGGTCTCGCGACTTGATCCCTACTCGGCCTACATCGGGCCCAAACAGTTCCCGGATTTGAAATCGACGCTCAAGCAAACCTTCGAAGGGCTCGGCATTCGGATTGAAAAAGAGGAAGGCTCCGACCTGCCGGTGGTCGTGAGCCCAATGGCCGATTCGCCGGCCTTGCTGGCGGGCGTGCGCGCCGGGGACACCATTCTGCAAATCAACGGCGAACCGACCGACGGACTCCCGCTCGACAAAATTGTCGAACGTCTGCGGGAAGACACCGGCGGCCCGGTGCAGCTCTCGATCCGTCATAAGGGAGACACGGACCCGGTGACCTTGTCGATCAAGCCGGCCTCGTTCGCCGTGCCGGTTGTGCTGGGAGACTCGCGCGGGCCAGATAACCAGTGGACGTTTCTGCTCGACGGCCACCCGGACATTGGCTACGTCCGCCTCACCAGCTTCGGCGAGCGCACCGATAGCGAATTGAAAGCGGCCCTGCGGTGGCTGACAGAGCGCAACGTCAAAGGAGTCATTCTCGACCTGCGCAACAATGGCGGCGGCATGTTGAATAAGTCGATCGAGGTTTGCGAAATGTTCCTCAAAGAAGGCCGAATCGTTAGCACCCGCGGCCGCAACAGCGTCGAGAAAGAAATCTACGACGCCAAAGGCTCGGCCGAATTCGCCGATCTGCCGCTGGTGATCCTGGTCAACCAGTACACGGCCAGCGCCAGCGAGATCGTGGCCGCCTGCCTGCAAGACCACAAACGGGCGGTCATTGTCGGTCAGCAGAGTTGGGGCAAGGGAACCGTGCAGAACGTGATCGACCTGGAACACGGACGCAGCGGACTGAAGCTGACCACGGCCAGCTATTGGCGTCCCAGTGGCCGCGACATCCATCGGCACGAGGATAACAAGCAGCAGACTGACTACGGCGTGCAGCCAGACCCCGGGTACGAGGTGAAGCTGACCGACGAAGAAACTCGCGACCTGGCCAAAGCGCGCGATCAGCGCGACGTCGTGCGAGCCGAGGGATCGCCGGCCGCCGAGACGGACAGCGCTGCGGCTACGGATCCGCAACTCGCAAAAGCGCTCGAAGCGCTGCAATCGCTGCTCGCGAAGTAGGCAATTCGACTCCTGCCAATTGTGGCGCCTTCGTAGGTTTGCCGACTGCTCTGATCGATTTTGCCCCACTTTCTTGACGGCGATTTGCAACACCGTTTTGCAAAGGTGGCAGTTTCGCCACTCACGTTGGCGGGCTTTTACGGGTAATTCTACGAGAGTCAAAATAGCTAAAGTGTTGCCCTGTCTCGCGCACGCAATGCCGGTCATCGGCGAGTGATTTTTTTCAGCAAGTTCGGCGCTGAAATTGCATTACTAGGACGCGGGCCTGCCACGACGGGAATGATCGTGGCGCTCAAGGGAGGTCCGCCGGTCTGATTTCTCCGCTTGTCGCGAACAAAGTGGAATGTCGGGTGTCTGGTGGGTGTACACAGAGAGGGGGGAAGGGTCATGACAGGTAGGTTCCGTTGCACCGTGGTAAAGACACCAACCGAGCTTGAGGCGACGCGCGTCTGCCCGGAGAGCTTGACCGAGGATCTGCAACCGTGGGCTGATCCATTCATCGAACAACTGTCGGCCAAGTATCGCTTGCGCGCTGCGCTAGATGATTCGCTGTACTACATGACGCACGAATCGAAGATCCCGCGCGGCAAGCTGCCGTTGACGGATCGAGGCCAGTCGTACCTGCCGCCCCACGGCCCACAAATCGGGCCGCAGCGCCCGGCCGGCATTCTGCCGCACGACGGCCGTCGATTCATTTTCCCGACCGACGAGTCGGAATCGTAAGGCGAGGTTTGCAACAAACCCTTCTCCCGTCGGGAGAAGGTGGTTTGCGTCAGCAAACCGGATGAGGGCAGAGCGTCAGGGAAGGGGACGCATTGTGCGATTCTTGTCACGCACGGGGGCGTGACCTACTTTCGCTCGCGCCGTGGTTAGTCGAGCTGTGTGGAAAACACTTACTCGCATCGGCCCTCACCCCAACCCTCTCCCGCCGGGAGAGGGAGACGATGCAACGCGTTCTACCGCGCCAGGCTCTCCAGATCCGTATCAAACTTGATCGAGATCACGCGCCAGTTGTCGTACGTTGTCGACGTGGGGCTGCCGCGCAAGTCGCGGTAGAAGACCACGTGCCAGACGATTGGAAAGTTCTCGCACTTGTAGAGATACTTGAAGATCACCAAATCGGCGCCGACTCGTTTGGCCGTGATCCGTTCGAAGCTATGGAAAGTTCCGTAGCTGGTCGGTAGTTCGCTGGTCTTCTTAATCAGCGCGGTGAGCTGTTCTTGGCGGTCGCGCTTCGCCAACTGGCTATCGGTCAACAGCGTGTCGTAAGCTTCCTTCACGTCGCCCGCCGAGACGCTGGTGAAGAAGTTCGTCAACTGGCCGCTCAGCGCCGAGACCACGGTGTCATCTTGCGCATTGTTTTGCGCGAGCGCGGGCGACGGCGACCAGAGGGCCAGCAAGGCCAATGGCGCGATCCAGCGCCGCAGCTCGGTCAGGCGTGAACGGTCGAGGTTAGTCATCGTACTGCTTCTGTTCGGCGCCAAGTTTTCATGAACGCTGCAGCCCGTCGCGCCACGGGCCCGCAGCGACTTCAAGTGTAACGTCCACCGGATGGCCGTGCGCGGCTGGGCGCCGGGCTGTCTGAATTCGTCACCCTGTTCCGCGGTCCGGCGGGTGGGCGTTCGACGCGTTTCGGCGAACAAAAACCGCGTTTCGACAGTTGTGGACGCATTCTCGACCGGGCTACAATGGGGCCGCTGGGGACCGCTCTTCGGGGGAGGAATGGACTGCGCGCTCGCGGCGAATTCGCCGGCGCGCGAATCGTTGCGAGCCGTTGCGCGTCGCCGAGATCGCCGGAATTGCCATCGGCCGAAGCCGTCCAGTCCGTCATCTCTTCTGATTTGGTTTCCAGCGCACGTTTCTATTAGGGATTTCGTGTGCCACTGACTCCGCCAGTGCATGTGCGTGCTTGCCACGCAGGCATTGGCCAGGCCAGTGACACACGATTCAAAGCTCTCGCTGTGAGAAGAAGATATATCGCTTTTTTGCGCGCCCCGGTTTGCGGTTCCAAGGAGATTCGATGAACGGTCTGATCATGGATTGCCCGCTGACGATTCCTTCGATCTTGCGAAGGGCGGAGCAGTTGTATTTCGCCCGCGAGGTGGTCACGCGTCGCCCGGACAAAAGTCGCCACGCCTACACCTACGCTGAGATGGTCGACCGGACCAAGCGCCTGACGCTGGCGCTTCAGCGGTTGGGCGTGAAGGACGGTGATCGCGTCGGAACCTTCTGCTGGAATCACTACCAGCACCTCGAAGCGTACTTTGCAATTCCTACCGCCGGCGCCGTGTTGCACACGCTCAACCTGCGTTTGCACCCGAACGACCTGACTTACATTGCCACGCACGCCGGCGACAAGGTCGTGCTGGTTGACGACACGCTCTGGCCGCTGTTCGAAAAGTTCAAGGACACCGTGCCGTTTGAGCATGTCATTGTCATTCCCACGACTGGCAAACCGACACCGCCGGGCACGCTCGATTATGAAAAGCTGCTCGCCGCCGAAGACCCCAGCAAGTTTGTCTATCCCGAGCTCGACGAGCGCCAGGCCGCGGCCATGTGCTACACGTCTGGCACAACGGGCAAGCCGAAGGGGGTGCTCGCCTCGCACCGGGCGATCGTGCTGCATTCGCTGGTCAATGGCATGGTCGACACGCATGGGATCAGCGAGCGTGACGTTGCGCAGGCCGTGGTGCCGATGTTCCACGCCAACGCCTGGGGGCTGCCGTTTTCCTGCACGATGTTCGGGACCAAGCAAGTCTTTCCGGGCCCTCATTTGGATCCGCCGAGCTTGCTCGAACAGATGGTCGAAGAACGCGTCACGGTCACTGCCGGCGTGCCGACCATCTGGCTCGGCATTTTGCAGATCCTCGACAAGAACCCCAAGGCGTACGATCTTTCCTGCCTGCGGTCGATGATCGTCGGCGGGTCGGCCGCGCCGTCAAGCATGATCGAAGGATTCCAGGAACGGCACAACTTGCGGATCATCCATGCCTGGGGCATGACCGAGCTATGCCCGATGGGTACCGTCGCCAACTTGCCATGCAGCTTGGATGACGCGCCTAAAGCCGAACAATATAAGTACCGCGCTCGCCAGGGGCGTTCGGTGCCGCTGGTCGAACTGCGTGGCCGGAGCGAAAACGGCATCATCCCTTGGGATGGCCAGGCGATGGGCGAGCTCGAAGTGCATGGCCCCTGGATCGCGTCGTCATACTACGATTGCCCCGAAGGCGCGGCCAGCTTTACCGAAGACGGCTGGTTCCGCACCGGCGACATCGTTTCGATCTTCCCGGATGGTTGCATTCAATTGCAAGACCGCGCGAAGGACGTGATCAAATCGGGTGGCGAGTGGATCAGCTCCGTGGCGCTGGAAAACGCGCTGATGGGGCATCCGGCGGTCGCCGAGGCCGCGGTCATTCCGGTCGAGCATCCCAAATGGGCCGAGCGGCCGTTGGCCGTCGTAGTGCTGAAGGCCGACCAACAAGCCACGCCGCAGGAGCTGATTGATTTTATCGCCCCCAGTTTTGCCAAGTGGTGGCTACCGGACTCGGTGGAGTTCACCAACGAGATCCCGCGCACGTCAGCCGGCAAGTTTTTGAAGTCGGCGCTGCGCGAAAGGTATCAACAGTTCTACATGCAAAACGGTGAAAACCCTGCCTGTGCCGTAAAGGTCGCCGGCAACTAGCACTGCTTGGCCAAGTTACAGCGTGTCGCCAAAATGTCTCGCCAGACGCCACGCGAAGAAACAGCCGGGCCGGTTCACTAAGGCCAGGGCGATCGATAAGATTTCGTAGACGCAGCGAAACCACGCAAGTAAGGACGCCCACGCCATGCCACAGCCAGTCATTATCGAAGCCGTTCGCACACCGTTTGGTCGCAAGGGAGGGGCGTTTCGCGAGATTCGCCCGGACACGCTGCTGGCGCAAGTCCTCAAGGGGCTGACCAGCCGGGCGCACGTCGATCCGGCCAAGATCGAAGACGTGGTCACCGGCTGCGTCACCCAGGCGGGCGAGCAAGGGGCCAACGTTGGCCGGTTGGCCGTGCTGTTGGCCGGTTATCCGGTCGAAGTGCCGGCCGTGACGCTGAACCGGATGTGCGGCTCGGCCCAGCAAGCCATTCATTTCGCGGCCGAAGAAATCGCCGCCGGCGACGCCAATTACACCATCGGTTGCGGCGTGGAGAGCATGACCCGCGTCCCCATGTTCAGCGACGTCGGCACGCTCGATAAGTTGAACCCCATGGTCTTCGAGCTGCACAACCTGGTGCATCAGGGCGAAAGCGCCGAGTTGCTGGCCGACAAGTACAAGATTACGCGCAGCGACGTCGACGAGTTCTCAATGGAAAGCCATCGCCGCGCAGCGAAAGCGTTCGCCGAAAAACGGAACGTGGAGATCCTGCCGACCGAAGGACTAGACTCCGAAGGCAAAACCATCACGCTCGACCGCGACGAAGGCATTCGCGACAAGCTCGATCCGGCCAAGATCGCCTCGCTCAATCCGGCGTTTCGACCTGCCGGCGTCGTCACCGCGGCCAACAGCAGCCAGATCTCTGACGGCGCAGCGGCCGTGCTGATCGCTGATCGAGAGATCGCCCAAAGCGCCGGCTTGCGGCCGCGGGCACGCTTTCTGGCTCGCGTAGCGGTCGGAGACGATCCCCGCTTGCAACTCGCCGGCGTGATTCCGGCCACTCGCAAGGCGCTAGCCCGCGCCGGGCTGACGATCAACGACATCGACTGGATCGAGATCAACGAAGCCTTCGCCACGGTCGTCCTCTCCTGGGCGCGCGAGCTGAAGCCCAACATGGAAAGGGTCAACCCCTGGGGCGGCGCCATCGCCCACGGTCACCCGCTGGGCGGCACCGGCGCCGGCCTGATGGCCAAGATGCTCGCCGGCCTCGAAGCAACCGGCGGCCGCCTGGGGCTGCAAACGATGTGCATCGGCCACGGCATGGCCACGGCCACGATCATCGAGCGGATCTAACTTCGACACGCATTTCGACCGCGACCGGCGGAGCACATGGTTGTTCTGCCTGTCGCGGTTTTGTTTCGTAGTCGGCGCGAACTGCCGCTACTAATTCATCACAAATTATCGCCGCCAGCTAAGCAGTCACCTTCAATCAAGGAATTTCCATGCAACTTCCAGGCGCAACATTTTTGGTCACCGGCGGCGGATCTGGCTTGGGCGCGGCGACCGTGCGACGGCTGGTCGCCGGCGGCGCGAATGCCGTGATTGCCGATGTTAACGAAGCGGCCGGCCGTGGCCTGGCTGAGGAACTCGGCAAGCAAACCCGCTTTGTTAAGACCGACGTCGTTGACGAAGCCAGCGTCCGCGCCGCGGTCGAGGCGGCCGTTTCAACGTTCGGCTCGTTGCGCGGCGCCGTGAACTGCGCTGGGATTGGCGTCGCCATGCGCGTGTTGGGCAAAGAGGGGCCGCACGATCTGGCGGCGTTTACTCGCGTGATCCAGATCAACCTGATCGGCACGTTCAACGTCATCCGGCTGGCGGCTGCCGCCATCTCGCAGGCAGAGCCCCTGGCCGATGGCGAACGCGGCGTGATCGTCAATACGGCCAGCGTGGCGGCCTTCGATGGCCAGATCGGCCAGGCGGCTTACTCGGCGTCGAAGGGGGGCGTCGTCGGCATGACGTTACCGATCGCCCGCGAATTCGCCCGCCAGGGCATCCGCGTCGTGACGATCGCGCCGGGCTTGTTCGACACGCCGATGATGGCGGCCTTACCGGAAGAGGCCAGAAAATCGCTCGGCCAACAGGTCCCCTTCCCGTCACGCCTCGGCCAGCCGGCCGAGTACGCGAACCTGGTCGCTCACATCGCCGAAAACATCATGCTCAACGGCGAAACCATCCGCCTGGACGGGGCGATCCGCATGGCGCCGCGGTAGTCCCGTACACACGACAACGAACTACGACTCGTCATCCGTGAGCAAATCATCGCCGACTGCGCTGTGTGGATTTCGCTGGTTGTAGATTTCGCGGATCGAATGGAGATAGGCAATCTCGGGCACTTCTCGATTTGAAGCTGCGTCGTACAGTCGAACCCACGGCTGGATTTCGGCATCGTTCGTTAAGGGCTGAAACAGCAACATCGTAATGTTTTCAAACTTCTCGCCGGGATCGGTGTAGTCGCGTCGGCCGCTGATAGTGGAAAGTAGCGCGCGAGCCCGTTGGAATGTGGATACGGCGCGCCCAGGCGTAACGTCTTCGTTGGCCGCGTTGGGTAGGCAAAACAGTGCGCAAATAACCGAGTATGGAAATCGGAGGTGAAGGGTAATCCCTTCAGGGCAAAGATCGTAGAATCGATTCTTAAGGTTCTTTCCAAATGGCGGAGAGACAATACTCTTGATTGAAACGGCGAGTTTCAGGCCGTGTTGTTCATCGGCGTAGCTGACGTCGACTTTTTTTGGCCCCAGCCCTCCTTGAAACGCCCGTTCGCCGGGGCCGTCCGGTAGTGGCTTAACGCCGTCGAACCCAACTCCCCGCAGTCCAGTCGCAACTTCGCGCGCCAATAGGTTCGACAGGATTTCGGCGTACCTTTTCTTATTCTTCTGTTCTGCGTCAGCGTCCGGATAAGGCCCAGCGCCAATGACCGCATCAAGCAGCGCCATTCGCGCCCTCCATATATCCACGTCTTGAACGGAGCGCGTCGATCGCCGAGCGGAGAAGCCCGCAGTCTTTCCGGGAGAACCCCAGTATCCTTTCGAGGATCGCCTCGTCCGCAATCGTCTGGGCGTCATTGATTCTGCCAACGCGAACAAGACCATCGAGTTCGACGGCGAGCTCCGTTAGACGGCCCTTCTCGCATGCCTCGACCGTCGGAAGAAGTACGTTTTTTGCTTCCGATGGTTCCAGCTTTAGCATGCCGCCGCCGAGGGCATGTCCTTCGATTTCTGCACTTAGGCGAGAAAGGCTGGTCAACCACAACACCGCCAACATCTCGGGCGACGTCTGGACCAGCGGTCTGACTCGTAAGACGTGCAGGCTATTCGAAGAATATGAAGACGCTTTGTTGACAACAAGTCGTGGTGAGGCCCCGCTCATGTAGGAGACAAACGCGTCCGCCTTGTGAACGTGTGGAACGCAATACCACGGAGAGCGACTGCGGCATTTATACGAGGCAGGAATGCCCTGCGATTCACCCCAGGCGACGTACTTCTTCACTGCCGCTGGAATCGCTCGTCCGGCAGGAATATGAAGCAAAAAACTCGCTTCGCCATTTTCTGCGGCCTCATGCCAATCCGCCTTCGAGAACGTCAGACCTGAGAATGCGCGACCTCGCCGCACCGCGGGCTTCAAGAATTCCACCGGAAGATTGCGGTCGCGTGCATCTGCAGGCGACAGGTGAAAAAACTGGTTAGCTCCGGTTACGTACCCGATACCAAGCTCGGCAAGGTCTCCAAGTCGGACCGCCGATGAGGACATCTTTAGGTCGTTGTAGAGACGCTTTGCGAGAGGTGGCAGTAGATATTCAATAAAGCGACTCCCGCCTGTTGCCAGTGAATCAGCGTCAACCACAGTAGCGCGCGAGTGGGGACGTTGTAGCCCATCAAAGACTTCGTTTAGCTGATTTGAATTCTCCAGCGCTCGCAATGTGAAAGTGCCGTTCTTTCCGCCGCGTTCCTCGGCCAATAATAGCAGCGTGTCTTCATTAAGGTCTGGAAACAGCTTCTCTTTGAATGTTATGAAGGTCACCTTCCCGAAGGACCTCTGTAGATGCGCAAGAACGGGCCGCGCGTATTTCGCATGAGTTAGCTCCATCGGCAAAACCATTGCCAGTCGCCCGCCCTTGCGAACCATTGCGATGCAGTGAACCAGGAATGGCGCCCAGGAGCTGCATAGTTCTGGCAATGCGACACCCTGCGCATCGCTACGGCGCAGCGCAACCGTTCTCGCTGCGCCGCTGAATCGCTGGTATCGAATGTATGGCGGATTTCCGATGATCGCGTCCACCATTCGACCGGCGTCAGGATTGATCGAAAAGAAGTCCGCGCGCACTAGGCAAGCAGACGTGATTCCGTCGTGGATCAGCTGCGGCGTCATCGTTCGGTGTACTTGGGCGTCCACTTCGACGCCAAACAGCTGTGCACTCACGTTCCCGCGGAGCTCTGTAAGCCGCCTGCGTGCGGCGCGCAAAAACACGCCGCCGCCAAAGCAAGGATCCATCACGGTGTCGGACCGTTGGCGAACTGCCCAAACCGCGAGGAAGTCCGCAACCTTAGAGTCGGTGTAATACGCTCCGAGTGCCTTTGAATTTGGAGAGGCGGTATCAGGGAGTGTTTTGCTTTGCGCTGGCATAGATCTCGTCATTGCCCGTTCCGCAGAATTGCCGTCCTGGATCACTCTGCGCCAAAATGACGTTCAGTGTACGAAAGTATAGTGCCCATGCAGTGACTTGTCGATCTAGATTTTCGCGTCTTAGCTACTTCGAGGCCTGCGCCTGCTTCGTCAGCTTGGCCACCTGCGCGCCAAATTCCTTGCGGCGCGCGGCGTATTCGGTCACGTTCTTGACGCCGGGGGCTTTGACGTAGTCCATCACGATCTTTTCGGCGTCGATGAACGCGTCCGTGATGTCGGCCACGGCCGCGGCGATCTTCGTCGGAATGCTCGTCACTCCGTTGGCGTCGCCGTGCAGTAGATCGCCTTGCGACACCATCATGCCGCCCACGCGTACCGGCAGGCCGAGATGCAACAGATGGCAATAGGCGTGGGCGCAGATCGTGCCACCGGTGAAGACCGGATACTTTAGCGCGCGGACCTGATCGAGGTCTCGCCCGGCGCCGCTGGTGATTAATCCAACTGAGCCGAACGCCTGGTACGACGAGCACATCACCTCTCCAAACGTCGCCGCCACGGCCGGATCGTCCAGATCCTGGAACACCACCACGGCCGGGCCGGGCAGGTCGGCAAACATCGCGATCTGCTGATCGAGACTTCCATAGGCGTCACCACCGGCCGGCGCGGCGTCGCTACGAAAGGCCGCCGTGCAGGCGAAGCCAACCATCGGCGGCAGCTCCGGAAAGTTCGACTTGATCCGTCCGTCCATAAAGCCGCGATTGCGCGGAATGACGTCGAACAATTCAATCACGTTGCAGATCGTCGGCGTGTCGTACTTGCGGAGCATCTCGAGCGTGGCGGCGGAGATTGTCATGGCTTGATGTCGCAAAAGAAGTTAATGAAATTTGGATGGGGTAATGTCAACGCACTAGCGGGTACGAAAATGTTGACAGCGAAAACGAAAACGCCGGGCTGGCGATCTGGTGAGCGCCAACCCGGCGTCTGTTTTAGCAAATCCCTGCTCTGCTTGCGCGGTCGCAACACCGCGTGAGAGAAGCTTCGAGACTAGATGTCGTAGTACAGGCAGAACTCGTAAGGGTGAGGTCGCAGACGCATCGCGTCGACTTCCTTCTCGGTCTTGTACTTGATCCAGGTATCGATCACGTCTTCGGTGAAGACGTCGCCTCGCAACAGGAAAGTGTGGTCGTTCTTCAGGGCGGCCAGGGCTTCTTCCAGCGAGCCTGGCGCCTTGGGGACTTGGGCCAGTTCTTCCGGTTCCAGATCGTAAATGTCCTTATCCAGCGGCTGGCCGGGGTTGATCTTGTTCTGAATGCCATCGATCACCGCCATCAGAATGGCCGAGAACGACAAATATGGGTTGCAGCTGGGGTCAGGGCAGCGGAACTCCACTCGCTTGGCCTTGGGGCTGGCGCTGTACATCGGAATGCGGCAGGACGCCGAGCGATTTCGCTGCGAGTAGGCCAGGTTCACCGGCGCCTCGTAACCGGGGACCAAACGCTTGTAGCTATTTGTCGTTGGGTTCGAGAACGCCAAAATTGCCGGGGCGTGTTTGAGCAAACCGCCGATGGCGTGCAGCGCCATTTCGCTTAGGCCGGCGTAACCGCTGCCGGCAAACAGGGGCTCGTTCCCCTTCCACAGCGAGATGTGCGTGTGCATGCCGGAGCCGTTATCGCCGAATAGCGGCTTCGGCATAAAGGTCACGGTTTTGCCGTGGTTGGTGGCCACATTCTTGATGATGTACTTATACATGCACATCTGGTCGGCCATCTTCACCAGGTCCTGAAAGCGCAAGTCGATCTCGCACTGACCGGCCGTGGCGACCTCGTGATGCTGCGCCTCGACATCGAGGCCACAGTCGATCATCGTTTGCATCATTTCGTTGCGGATGTTCATCAACTGATCCGCAGGCGGCACCGGGAAGTAACCTTCCTTGTGGCGGAGCTTGTAACCCAGGTTTGGGTTTTCGACCCGGCCGCGGTTCCATTCCCCTTCGATACTGTCGAGATGGTAATAGCCTTCGTTGGCGCGCTGATCGAAGCGAACGTCGTCGAAGATGAAGAACTCGGCCTCGGGGCCGATAAAGCAGATGTCGGCAATGCCGGTGCTCTTTAGATAATTGACCGCTTTGCGGGCCACGTTGCGTGGATCGCGCGAGTAATCTTCGCGGGTGATCGGATCCTGAATGTTGCAGATCATCGAGATCGTCGGCAGATCGCAAAACGGATCGAGCACGGCCGTCTCGGGCTGCGGCGTCAGCAGCATGTCGCTCTCGTTGATCGCCTGCCAGCCGCGGATGCTCGAGCCGTCAAAGCCGAGCCCGTCTTCGAAAACGTCCTCAGTCAGTTTGTTGACCGGGATCGTGAAATGCTGCCAAATGCCCGGAAAGTCCATGAAGCGGAGATCGACCGCTTTGACGTCGTTCTCGCGGCACATCGCCAGGACTTCTTTTGGAGTCATATTGTTCCCTTTCACTTTGTCACACTCCCAATTGCAGAATGATTGAAACGAAAGAGTTAGGCGCAGGCTTGCGCGCGTTTTTCAGCGACCGCATCTCAATGAGCACTCAGCGCTCTATGCAATCAGCGCCTAAATAACAAAATCAGCGCAGCAGACTTGCGCGCAGTCGAATCGCAGCTCAACGAACGGTCGAGCGAGAGAAGCACGCGTAATCCGCCAATCACAGCGCAAGCGACCATAATAGGGGTGAAAAAACCGCTTGGCAAGTGGCCGGTCGCGATTCCCAACCGCGCCGAAACGACCGCAAAAGGCGCCGTCAATTTCCCAGTCGGCAGACTCGGTCTTGCGTCGCAAGATTCGTCGCGCGCGGCTCTAAAAAGTAAGGCCGAACGAGGCTCGGCCGCCCGCCTCGGGCGCCGGCATTTTCGCCGCGCTTGTTTGCACGGCACGCGCAGCGGCGCGGCATTTTCTTTAGACATTCTCTGGGTCTTGAAAAAAGTTCTGCGTCGTTACTTCAATGTCTAGCAGGAATTGTGGTAAACAAAGAACAATCTGAGCGTCGCGGCATGAAGATTGCCTATGCTCCCGGCGGGGATCAGTCTTTCCCAGCTTTCCGGCCCCCCGGCCGGCCGTCCTTTTGATTGGCGTAAGGTCTCGAGTCAATGCGGTTTTGTTGGTGCAGCGTCCGAGCGGCGCTGCCTACCTAGAAGGAGATGTCCATGCCCAGCGTTTCAGGCGGAAGTTACACAGCGAATGGCAACGGAGCTGCGGCCAGCGGCGGAGGAGCAATGAGTGTCCCGGCCAGCATGTCGGCTCGTATGGCAGCCATTTCGGCTGTCACCAAATGGCGCCCCACGACGCCAGCCCTCAACTTTGCGGATACCCCGGTCGAAAGCCTCTATTGTTCCAACGTCTTCAGCACGGCAGTGATGAAGCAGCGTCTCCCGAAGGCGGTCTACAAGTCTCTACTCAAGACCATTGAAACGGGCTCCAAGCTTGATCCATCGACCGCCGACGTAGTCGCCGCGGCCATGAAGGATTGGGCGATCGAGAAGGGCGCCACCCACTACGCTCACGTCTTTTATCCACTGACCGGCCTCACAGCCGAGAAGCACGACAGCTTCCTCTCGCCAGATGGCGACTCCAGCGCTGTCACCGAGTTCAGCGGCAAGCAACTCATCCAGGGCGAACCGGACGGATCGAGCTTCCCGTCGGGCGGTATTCGCGCCACGTTCGAAGCCCGCGGTTACACGATCTGGGACGTGACGAGCCCGGCGTATATTCTCGAGAACCCGAACGGCACCACGCTGTGCATCCCCACGGCGTTCGTTTCTTGGACGGGCGAGGCGCTCGACAAGAAGACGCCTGTGCTCCGTTCGATGCAGGCCCTGAACATTCAGGCTCAGCGCATTCTGAAATTGTTCGGTCACACCGACGGCGCCTTCGTCTCCGCGACCGCCGGTCCAGAGCAAGAATACTTCCTGATCGATCGTCACTTTTACTTCTCGCGTCCGGACATTTTCACGACCGGCCGCACGCTATTCGGCGCCAAGCCGCCGAAAGGGCAGGAGTTCGAAGACCATTACTTCGGCGCCATCCCAGAGCGGGTATTGGCGTTCATGCTGGAAGTCGAGCGCGACTTGTACAAACTGGGAATTCCGGTCAAGACTCGTCACAACGAAGTCGCTCCGGGCCAGTTCGAAATCGCGCCGGTGTTCGAGTCGGCCAACCTGGCGACCGACCATCAGCAATTGATCATGATCACGCTCAAGCGCGTGGCCGAGAAATACGGCATGGCCTGCTTGACGCACGAAAAGCCCTTTGCCGGCGTCAACGGCTCGGGCAAGCACGTCAACTGGTCGTTGGGAAGCAAAACGCAGGGCAACCTGCTCGATCCGGGCGCCACGCCTCACTCGAACGCTCAGTTCCTGGTCTTCTGCGCGGCTGTCATCCGGGCTGTGTACAAGTATCAGGGCCTGCTCCGCGCCGTGGTGGCCAGCGCCGGGAACGATCACCGCTTGGGCGCCAACGAGGCCCCGCCGGCGATCATTTCGATCTTCCTCGGCGACCAATTGGCGGACGTCTTTAACCAGATCAAGGCCGGCGGAGCCAGCTCTTCGATCTCGAAGGGCTTTTTGACCGTGGGCGTCGACGTGTTGCCGCCATTGCCGATGGACGCTGGCGACCGCAACCGCACCAGCCCGTTTGCTTTTACCGGCAACCGGTTTGAGTTCCGTGCCGTCGGATCGAATCAATCGATCGCCGGTCCGCTGGTCGCAATGAACACGATTGCCTGCGAATCGCTGGACTACTGTGCCACCAAGCTGGAAGCAGCCGTGGCCGGCAAGCCGGAGAACCTGAACGCGGCCGTGCAGTCGTTGTTGACTGAGATCATCAAGGAATGCGAGCCGATCATCTTCAATGGCGACGGGTACTCGGCTGCCTGGCATCAGGAAGCTGCCAAGCGCGGTTTGCTGAATAACAAGTCGACGACCGACGCGTTGCCAGCGCTCGGTGATCCGGCCGTGAAGGCCTTGTTCACCAAGTACAAGGTCCTCTCGGAGCGCGAGTTGCAAAGCCGCTTGGACATTTACCTGGAGCAGTACTGCAAGACGGTCAACGTCGAAGCGCTGCAAACCATTGAGATGGCCAAGACGATGATCTTCCCGGCAGCCATCCGTTATCAAAATGAGCTGGCGGCTACTTGTGCGAACTTGCGAGCTTTGGGCTACGAGTTCGACACCGACACGCTCGACAAGTTGACTGAGCTGGTGAAGGATCTGCAGGACAACACGTCGTTGTTGAGCAAGGCGCTCAGCCATCACGGCGCGTCGGACCTCGAGGCGGAAGCCAAGCACTTCTGCGACGACGTGCTGCCGGCGATGGTCGACGTTCGTAAGTCGGCCGATGAGCTGGAAGCTTGGGTCGCCGATGACCTGTGGCCACTGCCGACATATCAGGAAATGTTGTTTATCAAGTAGTAACTAGCGATTGGACTGTGCCGGCGTGACAGCAGGCAAGGATCCGACTTCGCTTGAGTATTTCGCGTGGCTCGTGACCTCAGCGTCTATGGCCCTCTCCCATGCTGGGAGGGGGTCAGGACGCGGGAGGTCTTTTTTGTTGGTTGGGTTCCAGGTCGGTCGAGTTCGTGTCGTTTGAGCCGCACGGCGCTAGCCGCGGGTTGTTCGTTTTCCGCTACGCGGCCCACGCAGCCCAACGCTTCAAGCCCTCTTCCGCCATCCGCGCACGAAATCCCCGCTACCAGCGCCAGCCCACGCGTCCTCCGACGACGCCTCGCTCTGCGTAAGGCACAACGAATGTCGTGGTGTTGCGATCTGTCCGATCGACCGCGGCGACGGCCACAGCGGCCAGCCAGACGCCCAGAAACGCCTGGGAGAGGTAGTGCCCGTCGTCGTTGATGCGTCCCCAGGCCGGCACGGTCGCCGCCACGTAAAGGGCCGTCTTGGCTAGCGGGTTCTCGACCTGTTTGGCGGCGCTGAAGAACACGATGCCGGCGATGAACGCGTCTCCGCTGACCCCATTCGTGGTGCGGAATGGATGCCAATCGGAGTCGATCTCTCGCCGCGGTCGGTATGACCCGATCGCGTATTGCAGCGTCAGCAACATTGGCGCGCCGACCAAAAAGCTGCGTGTCGTGCGGCGTCCCCATTGGCCCACGCCTTGCGCCAGGGGCCAGCGATCTTCGAACGGCGTCAACACCAGGCCGGCGGTGACAAAGATCGGAATCATGATATGACCCCGTCCCATCCAGCGAATGTCGTCCACAATGCGATCACTGGTTTCGCTTTTGATTTTGCCATCGTACCAATCCTGAAAGCTCTGATCGGCCGACGTATTGGCAACAATGGCGGCAATCCCCACGCCTCCGCCCAGCCAGGCCAGGCTTCGCAGGCTGTAAAAGTTTTTGTAGTCAAACGGCACGCTCGCCAGCAACTCGCCTCCGGCATAAATACCGGGGCCAAAGCAGCGCGCCAGATATCCGGGCCGTTCGAAGTCCGGAGACGAGTCGGACTCGACGTCTGCTGTGGCGTCGTCTGGAATCGTCGGCAGCGGCACGCCGCCAGGCGCCGGGAGCGGCTCGGCAGAAGAATTTACCGGATCAGAGTCGGAGTAGGTTGGTCGCTGTTGCAATCGCGCTTCGAGCGCGCCATTTAGCGCAACCAGCGGCGTTGAAGGCTGCGAATCCTCCCGCGCTCGCCACGGCACGATGGAAGCGTCTTCGGCGTCAAACGGTTGTCGCGGATCCCCGGCGGTCGACGACCCATCCGTCGGTTGATCTAAGCGCGTCGCTGGCAAGACGCTCGGCGCGTCGGCTGACAGCGTCATCTGCAGCGCGTCCATCGAAGTAGTTGAGCCGGCCGGCGCAGGTGGGGGCTCCCAGATTGGCGGCGCCGCCGGCAGTTGCGCGACGCACACAGAAACAATGAGCGCTACAGTGATGACGCTTCGCCCGATGTTCGTTCTGCGCAGCCGACAGCGCAGGGCCGAAACGGCCCAACGACGAGCGCGCAGACAAACCCGTGCATCCATGCGTGCGTTTGTCCAGGAATCTGGTGACCGAACAGGTCATTCGCGGAAGTGAAGCGGGCAGTACGATAGGTCGTTGAGGCGCCAGCGTCCAGGGGATTTCCGCCGAATGACGTGTGCCCTCCACGGTTTACGACGAATTCAGTCGCAGCCTTAAGAATCCGCGCGAATCTGGAGCGTTGCTAGCGTGATTTGTCCGCGCGAAGCTTGCCGATTCGCAACAGAACTGCCACTGCGCTCAGCACTACGCTAGCAACTTGTTGACCACCTTGCCGGCCACGTCCGTCAGGCGGAAGTCTCGCCCTTGGAAGCGATACGTCAGCTTCAGATGGTCAAGACCGAACAAGTGCAACAACGTGGCGTGGAAATCGTTGATGTGGACCGGATCTTCGACGACGCCCCAGCCGATGTCGTCGGTCTTGCCGATCACCTGGCCGCCGCGAATGCCGCCGCCGGCCATCCACAGCGTGAAGGCGTTGGGATGATGATCCCGACCGGTGTTCGAATCTCGCCCGTTGCGGTTTTCACCCAGCGGCGTGCGGCCAAATTCGCCGGCCCAAACGACGAGCGTGCTGTCGAGCAGGCCGCGCTGCTTCAGGTCCTTTAATAGCGCCGCCACCGGCTGGTCTGCCATCCGGCAATTGAACGGCAGCTCGTTATCGATATTGCTGTGATGGTCCCACGAAGCGTGATAGAGATTGACATAGCGAACACCGCGCTCGACCATTCGCCGAGCCAGCAGGCAATTCGTCGCGAACGATCGCATGACGCCGGGCGCGCCGCCGCGGAATTTACCGCCGTCCTTTTCGTCGGCGCGATTCACGCCGTAGGCTTCCAGCGTGTCGGCCGTCTCGCTTGACAGGTCAATCAACTCCGGGGCCGACGACTGCATGCGAAAGGCCAGCTCGTACGAAGCGATCCGGCTGGCAATTTCCGGATCATGCAGTTGCCGGCGGCGTTCTTCATTGAGCGCCGCCAAAGCGTCGAGGCTCTCTCGCTGCATTTCACGCGACAGGCCGCTAGGGCTGTTCAGGTTCAAGACCGGCTCGCCCTGGTTGCGGAACAGCACTCCCTGGTAGGTCGACGGCATGAAGCCGCTGGTCCAGTTTGACGCGCCGCCGCTCGTGCCGCGACCGGCGGTGAGCACGACGTAGCCCGGCAGATCGTTCGAGGCGTTCCCGAGCCCATAGTTGAGCCAAGAGCCGATGCTGGGGCGGCCGAACATTGGCACGCCGGTGTTCATCATCAACTGCCCTGGATGATGGTTGAAGGCGTCGGTGTGCATCGACCGGACAAACGCGATGTCATCCGCGCAGCCGGCAATGTTCGGCAGCAGGTCCGAGATATCCATCCCGGCGGGACCGTACTTTTGCCACTTCCGGTTGCAGCCCATCAGGACCGCCGACTCCTTCTGGATGAAGGCGAAGCGGACGTTCTTGGTCATCGACTCCGGCAGCTTCTGGCCGTGCAACTCATTCAGCTTGGGCTTGGGATCGAACAAGTCCAACTGGCTGGGCGCCCCCTCCAGAAAAATGAAGATGCAGGCCTTGGCCTTGGGGGCGAAGTGGGGCGGGCGCATTGCCAGCGGCGTGGCGGCATCAGCAGACACGCCAGTCTCGGCCGCCAAGACGCCATCGTCTTTCAACAGCGACGCCAGCGCCAGCCCGCCGACGCCGTTGGCGAACGTTGTCAGAAAGCTGCGTCGCGCATGCAGTAGCGATTCGTGCCGTGGATCCATCGCTCACTCCCGCGTAATGAATTCGTCGGTGTTCAACAGCGTCCGCCCAACCATCACCCAGGCGGCCAGCTCGATCGTTTCCTGCTCGCTCAACTTCTCGTCGGCTTTCGACTCTGCCTGGCCGAGCAATTTGGCGGCTTCGGCCGGCGCAGCTTCGCAGAGCGCTCGTTGCCGCTCGTACAGTCGCAGCAGCGCATCGCGCTCGGGAGTTGTCGGTTCGCGCGAGAGACACAGCAAAAAGGCATGGCGAACTCGGCCCGGCACGTCGACCACGCCGCCGGCCGGCGCGGGGGTCTCGCGGACAATCCGCCTCGCCAGTGTTTGCGCGCACTCGACAAACGTCGGGTCGTTCAACAGCGTGAGGGCCTGCAGCGGCGTGTTCGAGCGCTCGCGCCGCGTGCAAGTGGTGTTCGAATCGGGCGCGTCAAACGTCATCAACATCGGGTAGGGCACCGTCCGCTGAAAGAACGTGTACATGCCGCGGCGATAGCGGTCCGCGCCTTTGCTCGTCGGCCATTTGACACTGCCCGAGTAGCCCAGGTCGGCCACGCCATCTGGCTGAACGGGCCGCACGCTGGGGCCGCCGATTGCCTGGTTCATCAGCCCGCTGGCGGCTAGCGCCACATCGCGGACAATTTCGGCCTCGACGCGATTGCGGTTCTGCCTGGCCAGCAGCGTGTTGTAGGCGTCGCGCTCGGCCAATTCGGGCCGCGCTGCGGACGACTGCCGATAGACGGCCGAGGTGACAATCAGCTTGTGAAGCTGTTTCTGGCTCCAGCCCCGGGCGATAAACTCTCGCGCGAGCCAATCGAGCAGCTCGGGATGCGTGGGCTTGTCGCCCTGCGTGCCAAAGTCATTGCTGCTGGCGACCAGCCCACGGCCAAAGTAGCGCTGCCAAACTCGATTGACGGTCACGCGAGAGACGAGCGGGTTCTCCGGATCGACCAGCCAACGCGCCAGATCGAGCCGGTCGGGCCGTTCGCCGCGCTTGGTTAGCGGCGGCAACACCGAAAGCGTATGCGCGTCGACGGTCGCCCCCGGCCGCAGAAAGTCGCCTTTGATCAGCACATGCGTTTCGCGCGGCTTTGGCAGTTCGACAAACGCCTGGGCTTTGGTCGTGCTGTTCGGATCGACCGGCGCCCGCTTGGCGTGCTTGTCGACGGCTTGCTGCAGCTTTTGCAGTTCCTTGTCGGTCGACCGGAAGTAGCCATCGATTGCGGCGCGGGCCTCGGGGCTACGTTCGCCGGTCGGTTTGGCCAACTCTGCCAAATAGCGTCCCGGCAGCCCTTTCAGTACAAGCGGATCTTTCGCCGTGGTTGTCGAAAGCCTCAACCGGCCGAGCGTGTGCGACCCGCCATGCTGCTGGTCAAGCGTTACGACAAGCCTGGCTCCGGCCAGCGCGGCGAGCGGTTCTTTGAACGAAATAACCAGTTCGTGGTCCTGGCCTAAGCCTCCTTCGACTGCCCAGCCGGTCTTGGCGTCGCCATCGATCGTCGCCGCAGCGCTGAACTGCTTTTGCGTGAAGTCGGCGATCGCCTTATCGAGCGCAACCAGCTGGCCAGCGTCGGCGGCCAATGCATCCGCGTCCGGCGCGACGAGCGCCACTCGCAGTTCGTTCAGCACAAAATTGCCGTGCGGCGTGCGGCCTGGTCCCTTTCCGCCAAGCGCCGCGTCACTGAGCGTTTCCAGCCGTAGCCCCGTGGCGCCGGCGAAGTCGCCCTCCAACACAAGCGTGTACGTGTCAACGTCGGGATTGGCGCCGCTGGCGAAGAGCGAGCTATCTGGGCGGATCTCGAGCGTGGCGCCGCCGGCCGATTTTGCCGTAGCAATCCGCGCGTCGTTCCAACCGACGATCGATTGCGCGTCGACGCCTTTTTCCCACTCGGCCTGCCGCGCTGGCAACGTCGCTTGCTCGTAACGCGTCACCTCGGCCTGGAGCCGGGCGTGCTCGGCGTCATATGCGGTCTTTGCTAACTGGTACGCCGAAACCTCCTCAGCAAGCGCCGCCGGGATGTCTTCGTCCTTCAGGCTGTTGAAGAAGGCAAACAGACCATAGTACTCGCGCTGCTGGATCGGGTCGTACTTGTGCGTGTGGCACTGTGCGCAGGCGACAGTCAGCCCTAGCCAGACCGCGCCAGTGGTGTTCACGCGATCGATCGTAGCGGCCACGCGGAATTCTTCCTGGTCGGCGCCACCTTCTTTGTTCAATAGCGTGTTGCGATGGAACCCCGTCGCCACGCGCGCGTTCGTGTCGGCGTTTGGCAACAGATCGCCGGCCAGTTGCTGAATTGTGAACTGATCGAACGGCAGGTCACTGTTCAGCGCGTCGATCACCCAATTGCGATAGCGCCAGGCGAACGGCCGCGGCGTGTCCTTCTCGTAGCCATCGCTATCGGCGTAGCGGGCCAGATCGAGCCAGTGCCGGCCCCAGCGCTCACCGTAATGCGGCGAGGCCAACAGCCGATCGACCAGTTGCTCGTAGGCGTCGGGCCGATTGTCACGCAAAAAATCCTCGACCTCGACCGGCGCCGGCGGCAGGCCTAACAGGTCGAGGCTCAAACGGCGAATCAACGTGCCACGGTCCGCTTCGGTCGAAGGTGTTATCCCCTCGGCTTCGAGTCGCGCGAGCACGAAAGCGTCGATCCCGTTTCGAACCCAGGCCGGGTGTTTCACCGCCGGCGGGGCTTCTTTTCGCATCGGCTGAAACGACCAGTGCGAGCTCCCTCGGACGCCACCTGCGTCATCTGGCCATGCGGCCCCCTGGTCGATCCAGGCTCGCACCAGCCCAATCTGCTGGGGCGAAAGCCGCTGACCCTCGGGCGGCATCACCGTGCCGCTGTCGCTCGTTCCGGCGATGTATTGCACTAGCAGGCTCTCGGCGCTTTTGCCGGCAGCCCAGGCAGGGCCGCTTGCGCCACCGGTCGCTGCGCCAGCCTTGGTATCGAGCCGAAGGTCGCTCTCGGCCTTCTCGGCGCCGTGGCACGAGACGCAACTCTTGGCGAAGATCGGCCGAATGTCACGTTCGAAATCAATCTGCTGATCCGCCGCCGGTGGCAGCGCGGCCGGGGCCTGCTTTTCGTCGGCCAGCGCAAGGTGCGTCACGCAGCAGAGCACGGCCAACGAGAGTAAATTGAACGAGTGGCGCATCGCGCTGGTGGCCCTCGAAAATCTTGGGGTGGGATGCGAGCTATGCCGAAGCCGCATGGGTGGGAGGCCACCTCATTTCAACACCCTGCCGTCGGGGTGTCAAGAATGTTTACTTCGCTAGGTAACATTCGGATCGGCTGGCCCGTACGACGCGTTTTGCTATACATGGGCGAGGAACCGATTTGCCGCCCATCCCGCATTGTAGCGAGCCACGACATGTCCCAAGTTTTGCGCCAACGGCTGTTCGACGAATTGAATCGGCTGGTCCTGATCGACCCGCACACGCACATCAATCCTCACGCCCCGGCGGCCAGCACGCTCGCTGATTTGCTGGGCTACCACTACTACACAGAGCTGGCCCACTCGGCCGGCATGCCGAAGGAGCGAATCGAAGAGGCGAATCTCGCGCCGAAAGAAAAGGTGCATCGGCTGGTCGAACGATTGGGTCCGCTCGACAACACGATCCAATACAGTTGGCTGGTCGAGATGGCGCGCGAGCTGTTCGGCTTCACCGACGAGCGCGTCACGCCCAGCAATTGGGAATCGCTCTACGAAGGCGCACTCACACAGATGTCACGCCCCGACTGGGCCGCGCACGTGTTGAAGAAGAGCCACCTGGAAGCGGTTTTTCTGACGAACGATTTCGACGATCCGCTGACCGGCTTCGACACCAAGCAATTCATCCCCTGCCTGCGGACCGATGACCTGGTGTTTCACCTAGCCAAGCCCGAGGTGCGGGCCCGACTCGAAAAAGCGTCTGGCCAGGCGATTCACTCAGCCGCGAACGTTCGCGCAGCAATCGGGAAACTGTTCGAGCACTTTGTCCGCAGTGGCGCCCGTGCGTGTGCGATCTCGCTGCCGCCCGACTTTGCCCCGACGAAAGTCTCGGACGCAGCATCACAAACGGCGATTGCCGCGATCTTGAGCGAAGGCGTGGCAGCGTCGGCCGAAACCCGCCGCGATGTGGCCAACTTTGTCTTCTGGACGCTGACCGAGTACTGCGCTGAGTTCAAGCTGCCGTTTGACTTGATGATCGGCGTCAATCGCGCGGTCTACGCCGCCGGCGTCTACCAAGGGCAAGATCTTTACGACAGCCGCGTCTCGCTGATTCAATATCGCGAGCTGCTGAACGCCTTCCCGCAGGTCGTGTTCCCGATCTCGGTGCTGGCCAGCGTCACCAACCAGGAACTGACCAGCTACAGTTGGATCTTCCCGAACGTAGTGACCAATGGCCACTGGTGGTACTCGAACACGCCAACGTACATCGAGCACGACGCGGCCGCCCGGCTCGAGGCCGTCCCGCGCACCAAGCAAATCGGCTATTACAGCGACATGTACAAGCTGGAATTCGCACTGCCGAAGTTTGCGATGTACAAACGGATCCTGGCCAAGATCCTGGCGGAGCGGTACTGCATCGACCGCCAGTGGAGCGAAACCCGCGCAATCGAACTCGGTAAACAGGTCCTGCGCGGCAACGTCGAAAAAATCTTCTTCGCCGAGCACTAGGATACGCCAGTCGTCCCATAGGTCACACGCGTCCCGTCGGTCAGGCGCTCCGTGCCTGACACGCAGCGAGTTGTGCTCATTGACTTGCCGAACAGCTCTCCGGGATGGCGAGGCTCCGCCGAGCCGCGCGGCGCGCACGATTGTTGATTCGCAGAAACCTCCGACGAGCCGCGCGCATCGACTGCGCTACAAGTGATGAGTCTCCGCTTCCCTCCGCGTCTCGGCGTCTCGGCGGTTCAACCACTTCACTCCGTTGGAAGACGCGGAGGCACCGAGAGAACCACTCTTGTCCCATTGCACTTCGCGGCTCGGCGGGAGCCTCGCCGCCCCTGTGCGATTTTGCTCGGCGCCGCGCTGCTTCAGAATGGTGGCGACGGTAGCGGCGGGCCACTGCGGTCGACGGCCGGATAGCGGTCTCGGTTCGCCGCCCACCAGCGGACCCAGGCGTCGTGCGCCTCGGCCCGTTCGGACGATGATTTGGTTTGCCACGCTTCGGCCGCCAGGCCCTGCGTGCGGCCGGTCAAGCGTTCCAGGCAGCGGGCCGCGTGAAACCGGACCTCGGCGTTGGCGTCCGTCAACAGTTCGATCAGGCTCGCAATCCAGCGAAGTTGCGCGACGTCGGCCACGATCCGCGCTGCCGTTACGCGCTGCGTCGTATCTGGCGTTTCCTGCGTTGACGCCAGGTACGCCAACAATGGCGGGACACCGTCATCGCCCAAACGACGAAGCTCATCCTCGTACAAGAGTGAGAGCTTCGCGGCGCCGACCTTTGCCAGCAGTTGCTGTACGCGCGAGTCCAATTCGCGACTTTCCCCGCCGTTAAGCGCTAGCACACTGTTGACCCAGGCTGTCTCCAACATCGGGTCGCAATGCTCCGGACCGTTTTCCAGCTTGCCTTTCACGATCCGCACCTGGTTGCCGGCGTCGACGCGCGTGGAAGTCACGCCGGTCTGGACGTTGACTTCGCCACCAACGACGATCAATCGCACTCCGTCCGGCTGGCAGTCGACGGCGATCTCGGCGGCGTCGTTGGCGACGATCTTGCCGCCGCCGGAGAAGACTTCGAAGCCCTTCTGGCCTGGCTCGCACGAGCGCGAAACTCGACCACGGCTGACTTCGAGAACCTCGGACTTGTGCAGCGTGACTTCCGAGTTGCAATCGAGCCGCACGGCGTTGCCGCCGGGGAGCGCAATCTCGCACCGAGAACTTGGTCCGGTGCAAACGACAGAATCGCGGTCAATCGGGGACTTTACCGGGCACAGAAGAGTCGGAAGAACATTGATCGGGCGAACTTCCACCGGGCCCGATGCGCACGCCAGCCGCGCGACCGGAAAAATTGGCAGCACGGCGTTAGGTGGCGCAGTGTTGGGATGGGCCGTCTCTGCTGACGCAGCGACTGAGGGGGCTTCGAGCTGAGCTGTGGCAGACGACGGCGCCGCTGCATCTGGTTCGCCGGCCTGTGGTCGCCACGGCTGAAACACAAGGGCTGCCAACAGAAACCCGGCCGCCAGGCCAACCAATGTTTGCCCCCACGCCCAGCCGTGCGTAGGGAGTGTGCGAGGAGAAACGTTCGCCGGCACGGGCGTCTCGGCCGTAGCCCGCAGCATCGCCACTGTGCGTTCGGCCAGCCGCGCTGCCCCTTCGCGGCGTGGACCAAATGCGCGGCGTAGCTCGGAGTCAATTATTGGCAACCCGTCAGCGGCTGCCTTGCATTGCGAACAGTCGGCCAGGTGCGCAGCCAATTCTGCGTCGTCGTGATCGACTAAAAGCTCACCGTCGCGCAATTCGCCATCGGCGCGGGCGTTCAATTGGTTCAAGGCATCTTCACAACGCATGGTCGGTTACCTCTGCAAGCCGCTGAGTCGCTCTCGGAGCATTGCCCGGGCCTTGGTCAATCTCGCGTTGACCGTGGCCGCGGAAACGCCGAGCAACGTGGCGACGTCCTGATAGGTGACGTCGTCGTAGTAGTAAATCAAGATCACTTCGCGATAGGCGTCAGGCAGCGTGGCCACTTCGGCCAGCAACCGCCGCTCGTCGTCAATGCGGCCGGCGGTTTCGTCGGGCGACTCGCCGGATTGCGCGACCCAGGAGTCTGCCTGGCCGTTCGACATCGCGTCGAGCGAAACCTGCCGGGCTTGCCCGCACTTGAGCCAGTCGAGGCAAACCCGGGAGGCGATGCCGCACAGCCAGGGACCGAACTTGGCTGGTTCTTCGAGCGTGGCAATTGCTCGCAGGCCTCGCAGCAGGGCCTCTTGGGCGAGCTCTTCGGCCGTGTGATCCGAGCGAACCCTGGCGTGGCAGATCGCCAGCACGCGCGCGGACCAGCGGCGCACCAGTTCCTCGTACGCGCACAACTGGCCCCCCTGCGCAAGGCGGACCAGATCGCCGTCCGTCGACATCCGTTTTACCCCCAACCCGGCGAAGTTCGCTCTGGCGGCCGTTCTGCTGAAAGTAGAGACGACCGAGCGGCGCAGGTTAATACCCGAAAACGCAAAAAAGTTTCTGGCCTGCTAGCGATAGTGACAGGCCGCGCGAACTCTACTAAAGGCCGGCGGCGCTGTTTTGGGGCCTCCTACTTTCGAAACGGAGTCACGGTTATGAGTCGACAATCGCGAAAGTTCTGGACCGGCGGAATTGTTTTGGGATGCGCCGCGGTCGCACTGCTTTCCGGCGGCGCGCCCGACAGAGGAACCGGCGCTGCTGAGGCCCATCTTGCTCCCACCTCGTTAGCGACGGACGACGCGGCGCGGTTCATTATGAACCCTTTTTCGTACGCCAGTAATCCCGAGCAACAACTTTTGAAGGACTGGCTGGACATCCATCAACGGATGTCGTCGCCGGTGAGATATTCCAACAGCAATTCACCGCTCCAGCGCGACCCTCGCGCCAAGGGGTGCTGAACACCAGGGCACGATTCAGTTCAAACACTTACCAAGGAGACACGGACATGAGTCGACGGAAGCGAAATCTCTGGACGGGCGGAGTCGCGATTTCTGGCGCCGCGCTGGCCCTACTGCTTGCTCCAGCCTTGATGCGAGGTTATGACTCCGGGCAGTCCAAGTCGCCGGGCAAACTGGTGATGCACGAATGGGGGACGTTCACCAGCTTCGCCGGCAGCGATGGAGTGAACCTGGACTTTCGTCCATTGGCCACCAACGACCTGCCGCGTTTCGTGCTGACTCCGTTCAAACAAAGTGGAAGCAGCGTATTCGACATTTCAAAGGACGCTTTTGTCGCCCGGCAGCGGATGGAAACGCCGGTGGCGTACTTCTACACAGACGCGCCGCGCGAAGTGAAGGTCCGCGTTGATTTTCCGCAGGGACAACTGACCGAATGGTACCCGGCGGTCAAACGCTTTGAGTCAGGTCTGCCAAACGCCCAAGGCGGCGCAGCGGGCAAAGCCTTCCTGGATTGGGACAAAGTACGGCTGCTACCAGCCGACGACTTCGCCAAAGTTCGCGTTCGCGGCGCCAACAATCAACCTGTGCCGGCCACGCTACCGAACTCGCCGGAGAAGTATCACTATGGCCGTGCCCGCGAAACGGACTCCGCGATAGTCGAAACGGTGGATGCGAATCGTGGCAGCCATTTCGAAAAGTTCTTGTTCTATCGCGGGCTGGGTAATTTCGAGCTGCCGATCAAGTTGGTTGCCCGCGGCGGAGATCGCTTTGAGATCACAAACACCGACGCCGACGCCAGCGGCGCGCTGCTGTTGGTGCGAATTGAAAAGGAGAGCGTGCGCTTCACGCGGCTTGATCCGATCGACCCCCACGCGACCAGCGAAGTCGGTCTGCCTGCCGAGGGATCGACGATCGAGCAACTCGCCGAGGCGATGGTTCGCGAATTGGTCGCCACGGGACTATACGAGAAGGAAGCCCTGGCGATGGTGAACACGTGGCGCAGCAGTTGGTTCGGCGAGGACGGCACGCGGCTGTTGTACTTGCTGCCGGCCAAACTGACCGAAGACCTCTTGCCGCTGACGATTCAGCCCGCGCCGGATGAGAATGTGCGCGTGCTCGTGGGCCGGCTGGAGACGATCACGCCGGAAGATTGCCAGCGATTAATCCGCGCATTGGTAGGGACGGGCGCTCGTAGCGCGCCGTCGGACGAGCAGATCGAAGCCAAATTGCAGTCATTGGGCCGATTCGCCGAGCCGGCGATTCAATTCGTGATCAGCCAAACCGGCGATCCGTCGACACGCCAACAACTGGAAGCAATCGCAGGCAAGCTTCGCCGGGGCAAATAGGAACTGGCCAGTTTGTCGTCAGGACGTAGCGCCGCGCGCGGCTCTCCGGGAGGGCGAGGCTCCGGCCGAGCCGCGCGGCGCGCACGATTGTCGGTTCGCAGAAACCTCCGACGAGCCGCGCGCATCTACTGCGCTTCAAGTGTAGAGTCTCCGTTTCCCTCCGCGTCTCGGCGTCTCTGCGGTTCAATCTCTTCGTCACTCAAATGCGAAAGAAATGAACCGCCGAGGCGCGGAGGCGCAGAGGTAATCGCCCCCGATCCATAGCGGGTGAAGTTTCGAGGAGATGGGGGTCGAGCAGTTGCAGCGAATTGCATCGCAGGCAACTTTCGCCGTAGCGAGCTGACGAAGTCGTGCGCGGCGCGCGGCTCGGCGGGAGCCTCGCCCTCCCGGAACGTCGCTGTGATATGCGACGCCTAAGGTAGACACGCCGCACTATTGCGCGCTATTGCTTGACCAGTTCTACGCAGATGCCGCCGGCGCGGAATAGCTTGTGCATGCGCGAGAACCAGATCTCTTTCTTGCACTCCAGGCCGACGTC
>Ga0268266_10000855_pt1 | contig 39694 bp, 38 predicted proteins | sample KBSS13metaG_FD_190356 | JGI IMG/M metagenome (GOLD analysis project Ga0268266, IMG submission 190356) | Switchgrass rhizosphere microbial communities from Kellogg Biological Station, Michigan, USA - KBS S1-3 metaG (SPAdes) (version 2) | ecosystem: Host-associated > Plants > Roots > Rhizosphere...
GTTCGGGGGCGTGTCCCGCCAAGGCAGCCTGGTCTGGGGCGAGGGCGTGGGTCAGGCGGATCTGGGAGGCGACCGCGCACCGACCCCCGACGACCAGTTCCTGATCGCGTCGAACACCAAGACCTTCATCGCGGTGATGGTGATGCAGCTGCGCGACGAGGGACGGCTCACCCTCGACGACCTCCTCGGCGACCACGTCCCCGAGGTGTCCCACCCGCTCACCATCCGCCAGTGCCTGGCCCACGTGTCGGGCATGGCCCGCGAGCCGCTCGGCGACGTCTGGGAGACGCTGGAGAACCCGACGGACAAGGAGCTGCGGCGCGACTTCGACGACGTCGAGCGGGTCCTGCGCCCGCACGATCACTGGCACTACTCCAACGTGGTCTACGCGATGCTCGGCCAGCTGATCGAGGAGCTCGACGGTCGGTCCTGGGAGGAGTCGCTGAGCACCCGGCTGCTGCGCCCGCTGGAGATGACGCGCACCACCAACGGCTTCGACGGTGGCCCGCGGGCCACCGGCTACTACGTCCCGCCGTACGACGACGTCCCGCGCGAGGAGCCGGTGATGGACCTCAAGGCGCTGGCGCCCTGCGGCGGCCTGGCCAGCACCGCGAACGACCTGGCGACGTGGTCGGCGTTCGTGGCCGACCCGGGTGAGCTGCTGTCCGCGGACACGATCGAGGAGATGTGCCAGCCCCAGATCCTGCTCTCGACGGAGTCCTGGAACGCCGCGATGGGGCTCGGGTTCTTCCTGATCCGGTCCAGTACCGGTCGCACCTGGGTGGGTCACACCGGCGGCATGCCCGGCCACATCACGGGCGTCTTCACGCACCGCGAGTCGGGCACCGGCGGCATCGTGCTGATGAACGCGTCGGCGCCACCGCCGCCCGACGCGTTCGCGATCGAGCTCGCCGACCACGTCGTCGAGCACGACCCCGTCGAGGAGCAGCCGTGGCGGCCCGGTACGACGATCCCCGACGAGTTCCGCGGACTGCTCGGCCGGTGGTTCTCCGAGGGCCAGCCGTTCGTGTTCTGGGTCGAGCAGGGCGAGCTCAAGGCGCGCGTCGACAAGCCGGCCGCGGCGAAGCTGACCCCCTCGCGCTTCGTGCGGGTCTCCGACGACGTCTACCGCGACGTCGCCGGCCGCGAGCGGGGCGAGCTCCTGCGGATCACCCGGGCCACCGACGGCACGGTCAGCAAGCTGAACTGGGCGACGTACCTGTTCACCCGCGAGCCGATCGCGTTCGGGGAGAACCTGCGGCCCTGACCCGTCACTCCGGACCGACCACGACATGGGGGACGTACGCCGCCTCCAGCCGCGCGCACTCCTCCGGGCCCAGCTCGAGGTCGAGCGCCGCCAGGGCGTCCTCGAGGTGCGCGGCCTTGGTGACGCCGACGATCGGCGCCGCGACCCCGGGCCGGTCGCGCAGCCACGCGAGGGCGACCTGGGCGGGCGGGCGACCCAGCTCGGTCGCTACCTCCACCAAGGCGTCCACGACGTCGAAGTCGGCGTCGGAGTACAGCTCCTGGGCGGCCGGGTCGTTGCCCGACCGGGTAGTGCTGCCGCTGCCGCCACGGGCACGGGTGCCGGTGAGCAGTCCCCGGGCGAGGGGGCTGTACGGCAGCAGCCCGACACCCTGGTCGAGGCACAGCGGCACCATCTCCCGCTCCTCCTCGCGGTAGGCGAGGTGGTAGTGGTTCTGCATCGCCACGAAGCGGTGCCAGCCGTTCTGCTCGGCGACGTGCTGGGCCTTCGCGAACTGCCAGGCATACATGCTGGAGGCGCCGAGGTAGCCCGCCTTGCCCGCCCGGACGACCGAGTCCAGGGCCTCCATCGTCTCCTCGATCGGGGTCTCGTGGTCCCAGCGATGGACGTAGTAGACGTCGACGTGGTCGGTCCCGAGCCGGCGGAGCGACGCGTCGATCGAGCTCAGCACGTGCCGTCGCGACAGGCCGCGGTCGCCGCGCGCCTCGGACATCGGGTAGTAGACCTTCGTGGACACGACGTAGTCGTCCCGCCGTGGGAACAGCTCACGGAGCAGGCGTCCGGTGACCTCCTCGCTGGCGCCGCGGTCGTACACGTCGGCCGTGTCGTACGCCGTCACGCCGGCCTCGACCGCACGGCGTACCAGGGGGCGCGCGGCGTCGAGGTCGAGGTGCCAGGCACGACGCGACGTGTCGCCGAAGCTCATCATCCCGAGCACCAGCCGCGAGATCTCCAGGCCGCTGGAGCCGACGTGGGTGTAGCGCATCAGGACCTCGCCTCCCGGGGCCGGTGCAGCGCGACGGCCGCGCCGACGAGACCGATCCCCATGATCTCCTGCTGCCCGGGCACCTGGCCGAGGACGACCAGCCCACAGATCGTGGCGGTGACAGGCAGCAGCGCCAGCATCAGCGCATAGCTGGCGCGGGGCAGCTGCGACATCGCCCACTGGTCGGCGACGTAGGGGATCACCGTCGAGCACACGCCGACGCCGATCCCCCACAGCAGCCACGTCGGGTGGGTGAACGCCGGTGCCGCCTGGACGATGCCGAACGGCGTCGCGACGACCGCCGCCACGACGACGGCCACCGACAGCCGGTCGACCCCCGTCGGCCGGTCGGCCGACGTCGTGGCGGCCTCCGGATCCCCCGAGGCGATCCGGTGGCCGAGCACGACGTAGAGCACGAAGCCGAGGCAGTTGGCCGCCGACCACGCCAGACCTGCCGCACTCCCGTCGACCCGTACCTCGGTCAGCAGGACGACACCGGCGCACGAGAGCGCCAGCGCCGTGGTGTTGCGTCGCGAACGCGCCCCGAATGCCGCGAGGGCGACCACGCCCAGGAACTCGATGCTGGCGACCGTCGCCAGCGGTGCCCGGTCGAGGGCGAGGTAGAACGCCGCGTTCATCGCCGCCAGCACGACGCCCAGACCGAGCATGGTGCGCCGCTCGGCCGGCGCGGCGTCGCGCAGCACCGCCCACGGTCGGCGCCAGACGGCGAACACCGCGGCGGCCGAGGCGAGGCGGAGCCAGGCGACCCCGAGGGTGTCGACGTGCACGAAGAGGAGGACGGCGAACGACGGGCCGAGGTAGTGGAACGTCGCGCCGAGCACGACGGCGCCGAGGGCAGGAGGTGTGACGGCGACCCGCGCCTCGGGACAGGACCGGGTCGAGACGGGTTCCGAGATGCTGCTGGACACGTCTCCATCCTCGGAGGTCGCTGTCCGGATCTGAAGGGTTGATCGGAGGCGCTCGGCGTGATCTCCTTGGGAATCGAAGGTGAATCTGATGACTGACCTGCAACTCCACGAACAGCTCGACGAGACCAACCGGCGCCTGCTGCGCGAGCTGCACGCCGATCCGCGGCTCTCGATGTCCGAGCTCGGCCGCCGGGTGGGGCTGTCGGCGCCGGCGGTGAGCGAGCGCGTGCAGCGGCTGCAGCGGGCAGGGGTGATCACCGGCTTCCGGATGGAGGTCGATCCGGCCGCGCTCGGCCTGCCGGTGACGGCGTTCGTCCGGCTACGGCCGGCGCCGGGGCAGCTCGGTCGGCTCGCCGAGCTGGCGGTGGCGACCGAGCAGATCAGCGAGTGTCATCGGATCACCGGCGAGGACTGTTTCCTGATCAAGCTGCACGCCGCCACTGTCGCCGGGCTCGAGGAGGTGCTCGATCGCTTCCTCGTGCACGGGCAGACGGTGTCGTCGATCGTGGTCACCAGCCCGGTGCCGGGTCGGCCGTTGCCGATCGAGGACTGACCTCGAGCGAGCGTCGCTCAGGCGTCGACGAGGGCGGCGTGCGCACCGCTCGGTGCAACCTCCGCACCGACCTCAGGGTCGCCCTCGACCCGGGCGAGACGGCTCAGGATGCCGAAGCCGCGACGGCGCGGGTGTGATCCGTTGACCGCGGCCGCATCCTCGAGCTCCTCGACGCACGCCACGTCGAGGCGCCGGTGGCGACCCTGGTACTCGGTCGTCTCGTTGGCCGTCGGCTCGTCGGAGATGTCGTGGTGGGTTGTGCTGCTTGTCTTCATCGCGAGTCCCCCCGGACTGCTATCCGGTGGGTCCCTCGGTCCACCGGGCGCGTGGATCCTCCACGCACTCATCACGATGGCACCGGATCCCAGCGGAGGAGCGGGAATCCGCACTTCTTTACCTCGGCACCGGCGGATCCGCGCCTGACCGGATCTCCGATCAGGCGTTGACGACCTCGATCCGGACCGCCTGCGCATCGCCGATCGCGCGGTCGAGCACCGCCCGTCGCGGGTCAGGCACGGCCAGCCACGGTCCGGTCACCGTGAGCCGGACCAGGCGTGCGTCGGCGAGCACCTCGTCGACGGCGGCGTGGTCGCCGCCGGTGACCAGCGGCAGGCTCGCACGCGCCGGCCCGGCACCCAGGATCCGGGCCGCGTGCTCGGCGGCTGCCTCGTAGGCCTGGCGCGCCTGGTTGTCGCGGCGTCGCGCGAAGCGCTGCTGGCTCTGGCCGCCGGCCTTGGTCCGGCCTTGGACGTGGCGCTGCCCGATCTTGTGCTCGACGAGGTCGCCACCGGCCAGGCGGGCCACCGCGAACCCTCCCTTGCGGACCAGGAGCACGCCCCAGGCATCGGGCGCGACCACCGCGTCGGTGAAGGCCACCGGGTCGGGGGTGCCGGCGTACGACGCGTCGAAGGGCAGCCGGGCCGCGAACGTCGACCCGTCGGCCGCCGCTCCCACGAGCGCACCCGCGTCCACGCTGAACGACGCGTCTCCGTGCCGGCTCGCGAAGTTCTCGACCCACCGCACCAGGCGGGCAGCCGGCACCAGGACCTCACTCATCCCCAGCTCACGCGGACGTTCTCGGACCACAGGCCCAGACCGTCGGCGCTCACCTCGTCGCTGCGGTTCCACAGGGTCAGGTAGAGGGCGACCGCCGACCCGACGAGCACGACGTCGGCGGACCGGTCGCCCTCGCCCCGGGTGGTGACCGGTGGACGCTCGCTCACGGTGACCAGCCAGCGCCGCTCACTGTCGTCGGGCAGGACCGCGACCGTGGTCGGGTCGTCGGTGCGCAGCCGCGAGATCGGGCGCGGCAGGAAGCCGGTGAGCAGCTCGTCGATCCCGTCCAGCGCCAGGTCGTCGTCGATCCAGGTGTCGGCGGCGCGTGGGTAGCGGCCGAGGTCGGCCGACAGAGCGTCGACGGCGTGGATGGTGGTCTCGTGGCACTGGCGGCGCGCCCAGAACCGCCTGGCCGGCGGGGCGTCGGCGAGGAAGACCAGCGCGTCGAGGTCGTCGGGAGCCTCCTGGATCGTGGTCGCGAGCCGCGCGGCGCCGCTGCGCAGCCAGGCCACGGGGTCGTCGGCCTGCAGACCTTCACGCTCGGTGGCGTCGTCGTCGATCCGCTGCCCCAGGATCGCGCCCGTCGCCCACCGGTGCACGAGGCCCTGGTGGGCGACCAGTCGGCGTACGTCCCAGTCGGGCGTCGTCGGGACCGCGGCCCCCAGGCCGGCCGCCTCGGCGTGGTCGGCGAGGGCGTCGACGGCCGTGCGCAGACCCGCGAGATGTCGTTCGAGGTCGGGGACCGGCTGCATCCGCGCAGTCTGGCAGTCCGGGCCCGACCCACGCGCGGTGGTTTCGAGCCGGACGCGCCCGGTCGACACTTGGGTCGTCCGCCTCAGCGGATGGTCTTGTACCCACCCAGGCGGACGACCCGGTCGGCACCTTGGTCGTCCGCCCCAGCGGATGGTCTTGTACCCACCCAGGCGGACGACCCGGTCGGCCCCTTGGGTCGTCCGCCTCAGCGGATGGTCTTGTACCCGCCCAGGCGGACGACCCGGACGGCACCTTGGTCGTCCGCCCCAGCGGGTGGTCTTGTACCCACCCAGGCGGACGACCCGGAGAGGGTCAGACGCGAAGCCCGGTCGGGAAGCCGTCGATGCTCTCGACGTTCTTCTCGGCGTGGTACGCGGCCAGTGCCTCGGGCGACTTCTTGGCCGCCCACCCGTCCATCAGGTCCCGCTGGCCGGTCGTCTCCATCAGCGGGACGCCGTACCCGCACGAGGTCTGCACCAGGTCGACGTCGACGTCGTACACCTGGCGCGCGCCGCGCATCGGGGGGAACAGGCCGACCAGCTCCGCCCAGTCGTCGTCGTCCGGCTGCACCTCGCGGGCCGTGCCGTACAGCCGCAGGATCAGCGGCTCGCGGACGAACGAGCAGAACATGATCGTCATCCGGTTGACGTCGAGCAGGTGCGCGGCGGTCTCGTTGCCCGAGCCGGTGCCGTTCAGCCAGACCACGCGACGAGGGCCGAGGACGCGGAGCGAGTCGAGGCCTTTGGGCGAGGCGTTGACCCGGCCACTCCGGGCAGCAGTGGCGACGAAGAACACTGGCTGTCGCTCGATGAACTCACGGTGCCGGTCACTGATCGCGTCGAACTGCTGACCCATGGCGTCATTCTTCCAGGGACACCTGGAGTCGTGGATTTCGAGACGCGTCGCCCGTGCCGTCGCTGCGATCGGGTTCGGCCCGAACGCTCCTCAATCTTCGCTGATCGACGTCCTCGCAAGCTCGGACGCCGCGCTCACACGTTGAAGCCGAGGGCTCGCAGCTGCTCGCGGCCGTCGTCGGTGATCTTGTCCGGTCCCCACGGCGGCATCCAGACCCAGTTGATCAGGACGTCGTTGACCAGCCCCTCCAGGGCGGTGTTGGTCTGGTCCTGGATGACATCGGTCAGCGGGCAGGCGGCGGAGGTCAGGGTCATGTCGATGACCGCGTTCGTGTCGTCGTCGACATGGACGCCGTAGACCAGGCCGAGGTCGACGACGTTGATCCCGAGCTCGGGGTCGACGACGTCCTTCATCGCCTCGGTGACGTCCTCGACGGTCGTGGTGGCGGCGCCGCCCGATGCCTGTGCTTGCGGCACCTCGGGCAGGTCGCCATGGCGGGGTCCTGAGCTCGTCGAAGGGTCGACAGGGTTCGTGGTCACTTCGGTTCCTCCATCTGGGCGGTCGTGGTCGCGTCCTTCCAGGCCATCCAGGACAGCAGGGCGCACTTGATCCGCGCGGGGAACTTAGCGACGCCGGCGAAGGCGATGCCGTCCTCCAGCACGTCCTCGTCCGGTTCGACCTGGCCCTTGCCCTGCATCAGGGTCAGGAACTCCTCGTGGATCGCCATCGCGTCGTCCACCGGCTTGCCGATCACCAGGTCGGTCATCACCGATGCGGAGGCCTGGGAGATCGAGCAGCCGAGGGCGTCGTACGAGACGTCGCTCACGCGGCCGTCGGCCAGGTGGACGCGGAGCGTCACCTCGTCACCACACGTCGGGTTGACGTGGTGGACCTCCGCCTCGAAGGGCTCGCGGAGCCCCTTGTGGTGGGGGTTCTTGTAGTGGTCGAGGATGATCTCCTGGTAGAGAGCATCGAGATCAGTGGACATGACGGTCAACTCAACTTGAAGTAGTTGCGGGTGTATTCCAGACCCTCGACCAGTGCGTCGATCTCGCCCGGCGTCGTGTAGAGGTACGACGACATCCGGGTCGAGCTCTGCACGCCGAACCGCTGGTGTGCCGGCTTCGCGCAGTGGTGGCCGGCCCGCACCGCGATCCCTCGTGCGTCGAGCACGGTCGCGACGTCGTGCGGATGGACCCCGGGGATCTCGAACGAGATCGCCCCACCGCGCTGGGTCGGGTCGAGCGGTCCGAGCACCCTCAGGCCCGGCACCGTGGCCAGGCCGTCGAGCGCGTACGCCGTGATCGCCTCCTCGTGGCGATGGACGTTGTCCATCCCGAGCACCGACAGGTAGTCGACGGCTGCGCCGAGCCCGACCGCCTCGACGATGGGCGGCGTGCCGGCCTCGAACTTGTGCGGGATCGGGGCGTACGTCGAACGCTCTATCGTCACCGTCTCGATCATCTCGCCGCCTCCCAGGAACGGCGGCAGCTGGTCGAGCACGGCTCGGCGGCCCCACAGCACGCCGATGCCGGTGGGTCCGACGACCTTGTGACCGGTGAAGGCCACCAGGTCGGGGCGCTCCTCGTCGGGCATGGCCGCGAGGTCGATCGGCAGCTGCGGCGCCGCCTGCGAGGCGTCGACGACGACGAGCGCGCCGACCTCGTGGGCACGCCGCGCGATCGCGCCGATCGGGTTGACGGTGCCGAGCATGTTGGAGACCCAGACGAGGGACACCACCTTGGTGCGCTCGGTGATCAGGTCGTCGACGTTCGAGAGGTCCAGGTGTCCGTCGTCGGTCACGCCGAACCACCGGAGCTTCGCGCCGGTCCGTTCGGTCAGCAGCTGCCACGGCACGATGTTGGAGTGGTGCTCCATCTCGGTGATGACGACCTCGTCGCCGGGGCCGACCTGCCGATCACCCGGCCAGGCCAGTGTGTTCGCGGCGAGGTTGAGCGCCTCGGTCGCGTTCTTGAGGAAGATCACCTCGTCCCGGTCGGGTGCCCCCAGGAACGCCGCCACCTTGTCGCGGGCGTCCTCGAACGCCGCCGTCGACTCCGCCCCCAGCTGGTGCATGGCCCGGGCGATGTTGGCATTGTGGCGCTCGAGGTGGTCGACCATCGTGTCGATCACGACCTGGGGTTTCTGGGAGGTGTTCGCGGAGTCGAGGTAGACCAGCGGACGGCCGTCTGCCATGGCGCGCGACAAGATCGGGAAGTCCTTGCGGACGACGTCCAGGTCGGGCAGCAAGCCTTCCATCTACCTCATCTCCTTCTTGTCGGGTGGTTTCGAGACGGTCGCGGAGCGACCTCCTCAACCCACGTTGGTGGACGGTCGCGGAGCGACCTCCTCAACCAGCGGCGGCGGCCTCGGCGATGTACTTCTCGTAGCCCTCGGCCTCGAGCTGCTCGGCGAGCTCGGGGCCGCCCTGCTCGGCGATCCGGCCGGCCACGAACACGTGGACGAAGTCGGGCTCGATGTAGCGCAGGATGCGGGTGTAGTGGGTGATCAGCAGGACGCCCTTGCCCTCCTGGGCACGGAACCGGTTCACGCCCTCGGCCACGATCTTCAGCGCGTCGATGTCGAGACCGGAGTCGGTCTCGTCGAGCACGGCCAGCCTCGGGTTCAGCAGCTCGAGCTGGGCGATCTCGTGCCGCTTCTTCTCACCACCGGAGAACCCCTCGTTGACCGAGCGGGTGCCGAAGGTCGGGTCGAGGTTGAGCTGCTCCAGGGCGGCGTTGACGTCCTTGACCCACGTGCGCAGCTTGGGCGGCTCCCCGTCGAGCGCGGTCTTCGCGGTGCGCAGGAAGTTGGAGACCGACACTCCGGGAACCTCGACGGGGTACTGCATCGCCAGGAAGAGGCCGGCGCGAGCACGGGCGTCGACGGTCATCGCGAGGACGTCCTGGCCGTCGAGGGTCACCGAGCCCGAGGTGACGGTGTACTTGGGGTGGCCGGCGATCGAGTAGGCCAGGGTCGACTTGCCGGAGCCGTTCGGCCCCATGATCGCGTGGGTCTCGCCGTCCTTGATGGTCAGCGTGACGCCCTTGAGGATCTCTTTGTCCTCGTCGTCGGTCTTGACCGAGACGTGGAGGTCCTTGATCTCCAAAGTGCTCACTGAGGTGTCACTCCGTTCAGGGTGGTGGTGACGTCGACGTACACATCCGTGCCGCGTACCTCGACGGGGAAGGTGGCCACGGGCTCGGTGGCCGGGAGTCCGGTGGGCTTGCCGGTGCGAAGGTCGAAGCGCGAGCCGTGCAGCCAGCACTCGACCGTGCAGCCCTCGACCTCGCCCTCGCTCAGGGCGACCGCGGCGTGGGAGCAGGTGTCCTCGACCGCGAAGATCTCGTCGCCGTCCTTGGCCACCGCGACGTCCTGGTCGCCGATGGTCGCGCCGACGGCCTCACCGTCGCGGAACTCGTCGAGGGAACAGGCGCGCTCGAATGTCATCCGAGCTCCTGGAGGACGTTCTTGGCGAGCTCGGCCTCGACGGTTGCGGCCAGCTGCTCCTCGAGCTCGGGCACGTTGATGCGCCGGATCAGGTCGTTGAAGAAGCCGTGCACGACCAGACGACGCGCCTCGTCCTCGGCGATGCCGCGCGAGCGCAGGTAGAACAGCTGCTCGTCGTCGAAGCGGCCGGTTGCGGACGCATGCCCCGCGCCCACGATCTCGCCGGTCTCGATCTCGAGGTTGGGCACGGAGTCGGCCTGGCAGCCGTCGGTCAGCACGAGGTTGCGGTTCTCCTCGTAGGTCTCGATGCCCTCCGCCACCTTGCGGATCAAGACGTTCCCGATCCAGACCGTGTGCGCGCCCTGGCCCTGAAGCGCGCCCTTGTAGGTCACGTGGCTCTTGGTCTTCGGTGCGGTGTGGTCGACGAAGAGGCGGTGCTCGATGTGCTGCCCCGCGTCGGCGAAGTAGAGGCCGAGCATCTCGACGTCGCCCCCGGGCCCGGCGTACTCGGCCGTGGAGTCGTGGCGTACGACGCTCCCGCCGAAGGTGACGTCGACGTGCTTGAAGTGCGCGTCGCGACCGACCTGGGCGTGCCGGTGGCCCACGTGGACGGCGTCGTCGGACCAGTCGTCGATGCTGACGACGGTCAGGTCGGCTCCGTCACCGACGACGATCTCGACGTTGTCGGCCAGGGTCGCCGAGCCGACGAAGCGGAGCACCACGGTGGCCCGACTGCGAGCGCCGGCCGTGATCACCGAGTGTGTCGCCGTGGCGGGCTCGAGGTCGGTGCCGGTGAGCGTGACGAAGACCGGCCGGTCGAGCTCGACGTCGGCCGGGACGGTCACGGCCCATCGCTGGCCCGCCTCCTGCCACACGCGCGCCGCGATCCGGTCGGTGGGCACGAAGCCGCTCGACCCGAGCAGCGCGCTGTCGGCCGCGAGCGACTCGAACACGACCGACTCGGGGGCGTCGTACTCGGCGCCGACACCTGCACCGTCGAGCGCCGCATCGGAGTGGAGGCCGCGCAACCGCTTCAGCGGCGTGAAGCGCCAGATCTCCTCACGACCGTTCGGCACCGCGTGGTCGTCGACCTCGAACGACCCGGTCGGGTGCAGGTGGGACTCCACGCGCTCGACCTCGAGCGCGTGCCGCACCTGTTCTTCAGCGATCGTCACTGACCGTTCCTTCTCGTAGACATAGGGCACAGACCGCCATCGTGAGCGGCGTCTTCCCACCGGCTGTCGGCTCGTGGCCGGAGGCCACTAGCCGACGGCCCCCTCCATCTGGAGCTCGATGAGCCGGTTGAGCTCGAGGGCGTACTCCATCGGCAGCTCCTTGGCGATCGGCTCGACGAAGCCGCGCACGATCATCGCCATCGCCTCGTCCTGACCCATGCCACGCGACATCAGGTAGAAGAGCTGGTCGTCGGAGACCTTCGAGACGCTGGCCTCGTGACCCATGGACACGTCGTCCTCGCGGATGTCGACGTAGGGGTAGGTGTCGGAGCGCGAGATCTGGTCGACCAGGAGCGCGTCGCACAGCACGTTGGACTTCGAGCCGTGCGCACCCTCGTTGATCTGGATCAGTCCGCGGTACGACGTGCGCCCGCCGCCGCGCGCCACGCTCTTGCTCAGGATCGAGCTGGAGGTGTTCGGCGCGGCGTGGACCATCTTCGCCCCGGCGTCCTGGTGCTGGCCCTCACCGGCGAACGCGATCGACAGGGTCTCGCCCTTGGCGTGCTCGCCCATCAGGTAGATGGCGGGGTACTTCATCGTCACCTTGGACCCGATGTTGCCGTCGACCCACTCCATCGTCGCGCCGGCCTCGCAGGTGGCGCGCTTGGTGACCAGGTTGTAGACGTTGTTGGACCAGTTCTGGATCGTCGTGTAGCGGCAGCGGCCGCCCTTCTTGACGATGATCTCGACGACCGCGGAGTGCAGTGAGTCGCTGCTGTAGATCGGCGCGGTGCAGCCCTCGACGTAGTGCACGTAGGCGTCCTCGTCGACGATGATCAGCGTCCGCTCGAACTGGCCCATGTTCTCGGTGTTGATCCGGAAGTAGGCCTGCAGCGGGATGTCGACGTGCACGCCCTTCGGCACGTAGATGAACGAGCCACCCGACCACACCGACGTGTTGAGCGCGGCGAACTTGTTGTCGCCGACCGGGATCACGGTGTTGAAGTACTCCTGGAAGAGCTCCGGGTGCTCCTTCAGCGCCGTATCGGTGTCCTTGAAGATGACGCCCTGCGCCTCGAGGTCCTCGCGGATCGAGTGGTAGACGACCTCCGACTCGTACTGCGCGGCGACCCCGGCCACGAGCCGCTGCTTCTCCGCCTCGGGGATGCCGAGCCGGTCGTAGGTGTTCTTGATGTCCTCGGGCAGGTCCTCCCACGAGGCTGCCTGCTTCTCCGAGGAACGCACGAAGTACTTGATGTTGTCGAAGTCGATGCCCGACAGGTCGGACCCCCAGGTGGGCATGGGTTTGCGGCCGAAGAGCTTCAGGCCCTTCAGTCGCAGGTCGAGCATCCACTGGGGCTCGGACTTCTTGCCGGAGATGTCGCGAACGACGTCCTCGTTGAGGCCGCGCTTGGCGTCGGCGCCCGCGTCGTCGCGGTCGGCCCAACCGAACTGGTAGCGGCCGATGCCCTTCAGCTCCGGGTTGAGCTCTTCGATGGAGGTCATGACTTCCTCTCGCTGGTCGAGCCTGTCGGGACCCCGGCCGCGATCCTGTCGCCGGGGGTGTGGGGGATGCAGGTGGTGCAGACGCCGTCGCCGTGGGCGATCGTCGCCAGCCGCTGGACGTGGCGGCCCAGGACCCGGCCGATCGCCTCGGTCTCGGCCTCGCACAGCTGGGGGAACTCGTGGGCCACATGGGACACCGGGCAGTGCTGCTGGCACAGCTGCTCGGCGCCCGCGGTGCTGTCGCCCCCGGTGCTGAGCAGGGGCAGCGAGCGCACGGAGGCGGCGTACCCCTCGCTCGAGAAGACCGTCGCCAGGGCCTCGGCCGGCGTGAGGTCGGGGTCGGAGGCGGTGATCACGTCGTAGTCACGCTCGATGAACGCCACGCGGCGCCGGGCGAATTCCAGGACGGCCTCGTCCCCCCCGGTTTCCGCGAGGTAGCGGAGCGCCTGGACGGCCAGGTCGTCGTACTGCTGGTCGAAGTGGTTGCGGCCCGCCTCGGTGATCGCGAAGACCTTCGCCGGGCGGCCGCGGCCGCGGCTCGCCGTCGGCCGAGGGTCACGCATCTCGAGGGCACCGTCGGCCAGGAGGTGGTCGAGGTGACGGCGTACGGCGGCCGGCGTCAGGTCGAGCCGCTCGGCCAGGGCGGCGGCCGTCGAGGGGCCGTCGACCAGGATCGACCGGACGACGCGCTCACGCGTCGGCTGGTCGCCGGAGGCGATCCCTTCGAATTCCACAACACCAGTGTGCCGTTAATGGGGAGACCGGTTCAAGTAAGGGTCGCCTCACTCCGGCCGACACCGGCCCGCGACCTGACTGTTTCCTGACCACTTCACGCGATCACGTGGGGAGATGCCGCCCCGTCTGCTTCACTTCTGGCACCGGCACGCCAGATCCAAGGATCGCTTGCCAGCGTCGAAGAAGGGGCCCGATGCAGCACCTGCGCTCTCTGCTCCGCTCTCGGCTCGTGCTCGCCTTCGGCGTGCTGGTCAGCGTGCTCGTGCCCGTCGTGACCCTGCCCCGCCTGCCGCACGTCAGTCCCTGGCCGGTGCTGCTCGGACTCGTGCCCTGGGTCGTCGGCAAGTACGTCCTGTGCCCGCTGCGCTGGCGTGCCCTGACCAACGCCGACCTGAAGCGCCGCTGGCACCTCCGCGCGTACGCCGAAGGCGAGCTGCTCGGTCTGCTGACGCCCGGACACGTGGGTGCCGACGTCTGGCGGGTGCACCGGCTCACCGCCTCGGGGCTGCCCCGTGGCGACGCACTTGTCAGCGTCGCCTCCGATCGTCTGGTCGGTGCCCTCGGTCTCGTGGCGTTCGTCGCGTTCGCGGGCGCCACCCTCCCCCTGCGCATGGCCCTCGTCGCGACCGGCGTGACCGTGCTGGCGATCCTGGTCGCCCTGGTGGTGCGTCGCGTCCGCCCCGACCTGCTCCCCCGCCGTCCCCTTCCGCCGACCCGGCGGCTCGTCCATGCGTTCGTGCTCTCGGCTGGGTACCAGCTGTCGATCGCGGCGCTCCTGATGGGCACCCTGGCCGCCACGGGGCACGACCTCTCACCCCTTGCCCTGCTCGGGGCGTTCGGGGCGAGCCAGGTGGCGGGCGCCATCCCGGGCCCGAACGGCGCCAGCCCGCGTGACGGAGCGCTCATCGCCGCTCTGATGGCACTCGGCATCCCCTTCCAGGCCGCTCTCGCGGCGGTGGCCGTGAAGGCCGCGGTCGCCTGGGTGCCGGCGCTCGCCCTCGGCGGGGTCAGCCTGCTGCTGGCGCGGCGCACACTCCGAGACGCTGTCGCCGACCCCGTCGTCTCCTGCGCCTGATCGGTGTCCCCGGTCATCGAGCTGGGGACCTTCGACCCGCCTCCCACCTGCCCGCTCAGCCTCACGATGTAAGGGACGCGAGCCGGCGTCCGTGATCGTCAGGGGTGCGACGTGGACATGTCCAGAGTGGTGGCCGGACCACGGTCCTCACTGCTCTGGGTCGCCGGCCAGGTGCTCCTGGTCGCGACCGGGATCGCTGCCTACTTCCGCGTCCGTGGACTCACCGAGTCCTCGCTCGCAACGGCCCAGGCGCACGCGCGCCACCTGGTCGGGTTCGAGCAGGCCCTCCACATCAACGTCGAGCCGACCGTGCAGGCACCCGTGCGCTCGTCCGCAGCACTGGAGTCGGTGGCGAACTGGATCTACATCTGGGGGCACTGGCCGGTCCTGCTCGCCACGATGGTGTGGTTGGTGTGGCACCACCACCCGCAATTCCTGCGGTTGCGGGACTCGATGATGGTCTCCGGGGGCCTGGGGCTCATCGTGTTCGCGTCCTACCCTCTCGCTCCCCCGCGGCTGGCCGGCCTCGGGTACGTCGACACCGTCACGAGAACGTCGGCGTCCTACCGGTACCTCCAGCCACCGGCCTTCGTGAACCAGTACGCCGCGATGCCGAGCCTGCACGTGGGCTGGGACCTTCTCGCCGGCATCACCATCTTCTGCGCCACCACCCACTGGGGCCTGCGCGTGGTCGCCTGCCTGATGCCCCTGCTGATGGCGTGGGCGGTGGTCGCCACCGGCAACCACTACCTGCTCGACGTCGTCGCCGGTGTGGCGCTCGTCGGAGTCGGTCAGGCGGTGGCACTCGCGCTCGAAGCCCGTCGCGACGCCGCGTCCAGGGCGGAACCGTGACCGTCCTCACCATCGCCCACCGGGCGGGCAACTCTCTCGCCGGGCTGCACGCGGCCAACGACCTCGGCGTGGACGTCATCGAGTGCGATGTTCACCACCGCCGCGGCCGGATCGAGGTCCGACACCTCAAGACCGCCGGGCCCCTCCCGTTCCTGTGGGACCGCTGGGAGCTCGCCTCCGCCTCGGCGCCACGGCTGGGCCTCCGCGAGCTGTTCGAGGCCGACCGGCGCGGCACGACGTTCATGCTCGACCTGAAGGGCCGGGGGCCCGCGGTCGGCACCGAGGTCGCCCGCCTCCTCCACGACGTCGGGCGCCACCACAACGTCCTCGCGTGCGGTCGCACGTGGACCTCGGTCGAGACGGTGGCCGAGCTCCCGTTCGTGCGGGCGGTCCTCTCCGCCCGGAACCGCGTCGAGCTGGCACGGCTCCGGAGGCGGCTCTCCGCCGCACCACGCGTGTACGGCGTCTCGGTGCACCGGTCGCTCCTGGATGCCGAGCTGGTCACCTCGCTCTGCGGCCAGGTCGAGGTGGTGATGACCTGGCCGGTCAACGACCTCGGCACCCTCGACCGGGTCCTGGAGATGGGGGTCAACGGCGTGATCAGCGACGAGAAGGACGTGCTCACCCACGTCCGTCGGAGGAGGGCCGGGTGACCGCGCCCCTACCGGAGAGCATCGCCGGTTAGGGCGTAGGGTCGTTCCCATGCCGGGATCGATCCTTGGAACAGAGGTCCGTCGCGTCGAGGACCGGGAGCTGCTGCTCGGAAAGGGCACCTTCGTCGACAACCTCGACAGCGAAGGCGTGGCGCACGCGGTCTTCGTCCGCAGCCCGTTCGCCCACGCGCGGATCACCGGCATCGACACCGCGGCGGCCGAAGCGGCCGAGGGCGTGCTGGCCGTCTACACGGCCGACGACCTCGGGCGGGACGACCTGCCGAGCTTCGCGTCGGTGAACAAGCTGGCACCCCGGTCCGCGGTGGCCGTCGACAAGGCGCGGTACGCCGGCGACCCGGTCGCGCTGGTGATCGCGGAGACCCGCGCCCAGGCGGTCGACGCCGCCGAGCTGGTCGACGTCGACTACGACGACCTGCCCGCCGTCGTCGACCTCGAGGAGGCGCTGGCGGACGGCGCTCCGCTCCAGTTCGAGGAGATCGGCTCCAACATCGCGACCTTCCGGGCCGCGAAGAACGCGACCGAGGACGTCCTCGACGACGCCGACCACGTGACGCGTGTGCGGATGGTCAACCAGCGCATCGCCACGGCCCCGATCGAGGGGAACGCGATCCTGGTCCGGCCCACCGCCGACGGAATCGAGGCGTGGGTCTCGACCCAGCACCCGCACATGGCCAAGGACCTGCTCGCCAAGACCATCGGCGTCGAGCCCGAGCACGTCCGGGTCGTGGCTCCGCACGTCGGCGGCGCGTTCGGCGGCAAGGCCGGCACCAGCACCGACCACGCGGCCATCGCGATCGCCGCCCGCAAGCTCGGCCGGCCGGTGAAGTGGACCGAGACCCGGAGCGAGGCGATGCTCTCGATGCAGGGACGCGGTCAGGTCCAGTACGTCGAGCTCGGGCTCAAGCAGGACGGCACCATCACCGGGCTCCGGATGCGCATCCTGGGCGAGTGCGGGGCGTACGCCGGCTTCGGCGGGGCACTCGCCGTCGGACCGACGTACATCATGGCCCAGGGTCCTTACCTCGTGCCCCGGCTGCGCTTCGACGCGATCGCCGTGATGACCAACACCGCCCCGGTGGGGGCCTTCCGGGGCGCCGGCCGGCCCGAAGCGGCCGCCGCCCTCGACCGGGTCGTCGACGTGGCGGCCCAGGAGCTCGGCATCCTGCCGGAGGAGATCCGCCGGAAGAACCTGATTCCCAAGGACGCGTTCCCCTTCACGACCCTGACCGGCCAGACCTACGACGTCGGCGACTACGAGCTGGCGTTGCAGGAGGCGCTGCGGATCGCCGACGTCGACGCGGCTCGGGCCGAGCAGCGTCGGCGCATCGAGGCCGGCGAGACGCGGCTCCTCGGCATCGGGCTCGCGACGTACGTCGAGATCACCGGCTTCGGCGGGTCCGAGTTCGGCTCCGTCCAGATACACCCCGACGGCTCCGCGACTGTCATGTCCGGCACCTCGTCCCACGGCCAGGGGCACGCCACGTCGTTCTCGATGATCGTCGCGGACACGCTCGGCATCCCGATCGAGAAGATCAGCTACCGCCAGTCCGACACCGCGATCGTCCGCACCGGCGGCGGCACCGGTGGCTCGCGCTCGCTCCAGCTCGGTGGCAACGCCGTCAGCAAGGCCGCCGACGAGACCCGCGACCAGGCGCTGGCCGTCGCGGCCCGGATGCTCGAGGCCAACCCCGAGGACCTCGTGCTGGACGACGACGGGTTCGGGGTCGCCGGTGTCCCGGGCAACCGGATCGGCTGGCCCGAGCTCGCGGCCTACGCCCACGAGCACGACGGAGGGCTCGGCGTCGACACCGACTACACGCAGGACGGGGCGACGTTCCCGTTCGGTGCCCACGTCTCGATCGTCGAGGTCGACACCGAGACCGGGCAGGTCACCCCGCTGCGACACGTGCTGGTCGACGACTGCGGCCGGATCGTGAACCCGCTGATCGTCGCCGGTCAGCAGCACGGCGGCGGCATCCAGGGGATCAGCCAGGCGCTCTGGGAGGAGATGGTGTACGACGAGCACGGCACCCCGATCACCAGCTCGTTCGCCGACTACGCGATGCCGACCGCCGCCGACGGGATCATGCTCGAGGCCTCCAACACCGAGACGCCGACGCCGGTGAACCCGATCGGCGCCAAGGGCATCGGCGAGTCCGCCACGATCGGCTCGACGCCGGCCGTCCAGAACGCCGTCGTCGACGCCCTCAAGCACCTCGGGGTCAAGCACGTCGACCTGCCCTGCACGGCCCAGCGCGTCTGGCGGGAGATCCAGAACCCGCGCGCCGACCTGTGGCAGGAGCCGCCGGCTGCGTTCGAGGGGCTCAGCAACCAGGGTGACGAGCCCGACATGGTGGAGGCCTGACCGCGCGACCGGCCCGGGGCCTTCCTACACTTGGCGCGTGTCAGCGCCCCCAGATCCAGCGGTCGGCCCGGCCGTCGAGATCGACGGGCTGGTCATGCGCTACGGCGCCAAGGTCGCCGTCGACGGCCTGTCCCTGACCGTCGAGCGGTGCACGATCACCGCCGTGCTCGGGCCGAACGGCGCGGGCAAGACGACCACGTTGGAGACGGCCGAGGGCTATCGGCGTCCGCACGCCGGGTCCGTCCGGGTGCTCGGCCTCGACCCCGTGGCCGACCGGCACGCCCTGCTCCCCCGGATCGGCGTGATGCTGCAGGGCGGGGGCGCGTGGAGCGGGGTCCGTGCCGACGAGATGCTCCGCCACGTCGCCCGACTGCACGCCCACCCGCTCGATCTCGAGGCCCTGTCGGCCCGGCTCGGGCTCGGTGAGTGCGGCCGCACACCCTACCGGCGCCTCTCCGGTGGGCAGCAGCAGCGGCTCGGTCTGGCGATGGCCATCGTCGGCCGCCCGGAGGTCGCGTTCGTCGACGAACCGACCGCCGGCATGGACCCGGCCGCCCGGCGGACAACGTGGGAGCTCCTCGAGGAGCTCCGCGACGCCGGCGTGACCGTCGTGCTGACGACCCACTACATGGACGAGGCCGAGCGGCTGGCGGACCGGATCCACATCATCGACCACGGCCGGCTGATCGCGAGCGGGACCCCGCTGGAGCTGACCCGGGGGGGTCACGCGACGACGATCCGGCTGGTCGTCACCAAGCCTTTCCCGTCCGATGCGCCGGAGTCGCTCCGCCGGGCGCTCGGCATCGGGGTGGAGGTGACGCTGCTCGACGAGCTGAGCATCGTGGTGACCGGTCCCGCCGACGCGTCGAGCCTCGCCGTCGTGTCCCGCTGGTGCGAGGAGAACGACGTGCTGCCGGAGTCTCTGACGCTCGGGCAGCGCACCCTCGAGGACGTCTTCCTCGAGCTCACCGGACGCGATCTCGCGTCATGAGCCTCGACCTGTCCCCGCGACCTGGGGCGGCGCCGTTCCCGCGGATGGTGGCGGCCCAGGCCGCGATGGAGGCGCGGCTGATGCTGCGCAACGGCGAGCAGCTGCTGCTCGCCGTGGTGATCCCGGTGATCGTGCTGGTCGGGGGCGTCACGGGCGCCGACCAGCTCGGCCTCGACCTCGCTCACCGGCCCGTCGACGTGTTCACCCCGGGCGTGCTCGCGCTGGCGGTGATGTCGACGGCGTTCACCTCGCTGGCGATCGCGACCGGCTTCGAGCGGAGGTACGGCGTGATCAAGCGCCTGGGCTCCTCCCCGCTCCCCCGGTCGGGACTGCTCGCCGGCAAGGTCGGCGGGCTCCTGGTGATCGAGCTGTTCCAGGTCGTCGTGGTCTCGGTCGTCGGCCTGCTGCTCGGTTGGGACCCGGCCAACGGCGTCGTCGGCGCGTTCCTCGCCCTGGTCGTCGGGACCTTCGCCTTCGCCGCCCTCGGTCTGCTGGTAGCCGGGGTGCTCCGGGCCGAGGCGACCCTCGCCGCGGCCAACCTGATCTACCTGCTGCTGCTGGCCGGCGGCGCGGTCGTGCTCCCGAGCTCGTCGTACGGCGCCTTCGGCGAGGTCACCCGGTGGCTCCCCTCCGGCGCACTCGGCGACGCGATGCGGCACTCCTGCCTCGACGGCGGCGTCGGCTGGCGCGACCTGCTGGTGCTAGCGGTCTGGGGTGCCGTCGGCACCGTCCTGACCGCGCGCACCTTCCGCTGGGAGTGAGGCACTCGCGGAACTGCTGACGTAAGTCGGATGGGCCCGGCTCACGCCGCTCGCGACGCGGACGCCTGGACGACGTGGGTCAGTAGTTCGGTGGGTCCTTCGGTGATCGACCACGCGACGGCCCCCGGTGGATTTGTTCAAGGTTCCACGCGCAGTCAGACTCTGCGCGTGGGAGTGAGCGTCTGGCTGCGGCGGTTCGCGTGGGCCACGCTCGTCGCGAACATCCTGCTGATCGTCACCGGCGGTGCCGTCCGGCTGACCGACTCCGGGCTGGGCTGCCCCACGTGGCCGCGCTGCACCGACTCGTCGTTCACGCCCCACGGCACGATCGGACCCCACCAGCTCGTCGAGTTCGGCAACCGCACCCTGACGTTCGTGCTGGTCGCGATCGCGGTGGCGACGTTCGTCGCGGCCCGCCAGGACGCCCGTCGACTCGGGCGACCCGACCTGCTCCGCCTCTCGGTCGTGCTGGCGCTGGCGATCCCGGCGCAGGCCGTCCTCGGCGGGATCACGGTGCTCACCGACCTGAACCCGTGGATCGTCTCGCTGCACCTGATCATCTCCCTGGCGATCGTCTCGGCCGCTGTGCTCTTCCTGCACCGGCTCGACCATCCGCCGGTGGCACCCGCCACCGGGGTCGTGCCGGGCCTCGCCTGGACGACGTACGCCGCCACCTGGCTGGTGCTCTACGCCGGCACCGCGGTGACCGGGTCGGGCCCGCACGCCGGCGACGCGAAGGCCCCGCGCAACGGGCTGGATCCGTTGCAGGTCAGCCAGTTCCACGCCGACCTGGTGTTCCTGCTGATCGGGCTCACGGTCGGGATGTGGTTCGCGCTCCGCGCGACCGGTGGGGACCCGCGCCCCGTCGTGGCCCTGGCTGCGGTCGAGGTGCTCCAAGCGGCGGTCGGTTTCATCCAGTACTTCGCCGGGCTGCCGGTCGGCGTCGTCATGCTGCACATGCTCGGCGCTGGCCTGGTGATCGCGGCGGCGACCTGGCTGCTGGTCGTCGTCCGCGAGCCCGTGGAGACGTCCGAACGCACCGAGGCCGACGGCCTGCTGACGTCGTAGACATGGACGACGATCGGCCTGCACCCCCGTGGACAGGCCAACCGTCGTACCTACACAGACGCACCAGGCGGGCGTTCGGTTGCCTGAGTCGCGCAACTTCGCGGAATTGCCCGGGATCAGTGCACGAGCGGCTCGACGGCGACGGCCACGAAGAGCAGCGACAGGTACAGGTTCGACGCGTGGAACAGCACCATCGGCCGGATCACGCTCAGGTCCTCGGTGCCGCGGGTGCGCCCCCACATCCGGTGCGCCTGGACCAGGAAGACGGCCCCGAGCACGGCGGCGACGGACGGGTAGAGCAGCCCGGTGCCGGCCACCGGCCACAGCAGCAGCGAGGTCGCCACCATCACCCAGCTGTAGATCACGATCTGCCGACCCACGACCTCGGCCCGGGCCACCACGGGGAGCATCGGCACGTCGACGCCGGCGTAGTCCTCGCGGTAGCGCAGGGCGAGCGCCCAGGTGTGCGGCGGCGTCCAGAAGAAGACGACCAGGAACAGCACGATCGGTGACCAGGCGAGCTGGTCGGTGACGGCCGTCCAGCCGATCAGGGCCGGGAAGCAGCCGGCCAGGCCGCCCCAGACGATGTTCTGCGTCGTACGGCGCTTCAGCAGCATCGTGTAGACGAAGAGGTAGAAGAGCTCGGCGACCACCGACAGGACGGCCGACAGCGGGTTGACCCAGACCACGAGGATGACCGCGGCGAGGACACCGAGCACGAGGCCGAAGGCGAGCGCCGCCCCCGGCGTGACGATGTGCCGCGGGATCGCCCGGCGGCGGGTCCGCCGCATCTGCTCGTCGATGTCGCGGTCGTAGACGCAGTTGAGCACCGACGCCGACCCGGCCGAGCACGCGCCGCCGACGACCGTGGCGACGACCAGACCGAGGTCGGGCACCCCACCGGCGGCGAAGAACATCACCGGAACGGTGGTCAGCAGCAGCAGCTCGATGACCCGGGGCTTGGTGAGACCGACGTACGCCCCGACCACGTCGCGGAGAGTGGCGCGATCCGTCGTCCTGGCCCGGTCCGGCGACGACGCTGCCGAGGGTCGGTGGCCGACGTACGTCACACGGGGTCCTCGGGTGCGAGTGGTGGGCGTGGTGGGCGTGGTGGGAGATCAGATCACGAGCAGGCGCCTCGCAGTCTATCGCCCGGGGTGAGTAGTCTCGGAGACGCCTGAGCAGGTGCCCGAAGGGGTGCCCGTCCGACACGAACGGAGCCGGGAAGAGACGTGAGCACGACACCCGCGAAGCTGGACTGGAACGAGCTGGACGACAAGGCCGTCGACACCGTTCGGGTCCTGGCCATGGACGCTGTCCAGAAGGTCGGCAACGGTCACCCGGGCACCGCCATGAGCCTGGCGCCGGCGGCGTACCTCCTGTTCCAGAAGGTGATGCGGCACAACCCCGCCGACCCGCACTGGCCCGGTCGCGACCGGTTCGTCCTGAGCTGCGGTCACTCGAGCCTGACCCTCTACCTCCAGCTCTACCTCGGCGGCTGGGGCCTCGAGCTCGGCGACATCGAGGCGCTGCGCACCTGGGGCAGCAAGACCCCGGGCCACCCGGAGTACGGCCACACCGCCGGCGTGGAGACCACCACCGGTCCGCTCGGTCAGGGCGTCGGCAACGCCGTCGGGATGGCGATGGCGGCCCGGCGCACACACGGCCTGCTCGACCCGAACGCCGCGATCGGCGACTCGCCGTTCGACCACCAGATCTACGCGTTGTGCTCCGACGGCGACATCGAGGAAGGCGTGTCCGCCGAGGCCTCGGCGATCGCCGGCGTCCAACGGCTCGGCAACCTCACCCTGATCTACGACGACAACCGGATCTCGATCGAGGACAACACCGACATCGCCCTCGCCGAGGACGTCGGTGCCCGCTACGCGGCGTACGGCTGGCACGTCCAGCACGTCGACTGGACCCACGGCGGGACGAAGTACGAGGAGGACGTGCCGGCGCTGTACGACGCGATCCGCAAGGCCGAGGCCGTCACCGACCAGCCGAGCTTCATCGTGCTCCACACGATCATCGCCTGGCCCGCCCCCAACGCCCAGAACACCGGCAAGGCCCATGGCTCGGCCCTCGGCGCCGACGAGGTCGCGGCGACCAAGAAGGTCCTGGGCTTCGACCCCGCGCAGAACTTCGAGGTGCCGCCCGGCGTGCTCGAGCACACCCGGCAGCTCGTCGAGCGCGGCATGGCCTCGCAGGCCGCGTGGGACGACGACTTCGCCGCCTGGGCGAAGAAGCCGTCCGCGGACGTCGCCCTCTTCGAACGGCTGCAGACGCGGTCCCTCCCCGAGGGCTGGACCAGCGCCCTGCCCACGTTCGACGCCGACGAGAAGGGTGTCGCGAGCCGGGTCGCGTCGGGCACGGTGATCAACGCCGTCGCCGGGGTCCTGCCCGAGCTGTGGGGTGGCTCCGCCGACCTGGCCGGCTCGAACAACACCACCATCGAGGGCGCCCCGTCGTTCCTGCCCGGTGACCGGGCCACGAAGATGTGGAAGGCCGACCCGCTGGCCGGACGCGTCCTGCACTTCGGCATCCGCGAGCACGCCATGGGCGCGATCATGAACGGCATCGCGGCCCACGGCGGCACGCGCGTCTTCGGGGGCACGTTCCTGACGTTCTCCGACTACATGAGAGGGTCGGTCCGGCTGGCCGCGATCATGGGCCTGCCGGTCACCTACGTCTGGACCCACGACTCGATCGGCCTCGGCGAGGACGGGCCGACCCACCAGCCGGTCGAGCACCTCGCCGCCCTGCGGGCGATCCCCGGCCTCGACATCGTCCGGCCCGGCGACGCGAACGAGACCGTCGCCTGCTGGCAGACGATCCTCGAGCACACCGACCGGCCCGCCGGTCTCGTTCTCAGCCGGCAGAACCTCCCGACGTTCCCTCGCGGCAGCGACGGCTACTCCGACACCAGCAACGTCCACCGCGGCGCCTACGTCCTGCTCGACGCTCCGTCCGACCTCGGCGGCGGCCTTCCCGACGTGGTACTGATCGGCACCGGCTCCGAGGTCCAGCTGGCGGTGAAGGCCCGCGACCTGCTCGCCGCCGACGGAGTCCGTGCCCGCGTCGTGTCGATGCCCTGCCGGGAATGGTTCGACGCCCAGGAGACTTCCTACCAGGAGACGGTGATCCCGCCGACGGTCAAGGCCCGCGTGTCCGTCGAGGCGGGCATCGCCCAGGGCTGGCGGGAGGTCGTGGGCGACCGTGGACGCATCATCTCGCTGGAGCACTACGGCGCGTCCGCCGACTACGCCCGCCTCTACCAGGAGTTCGGCATCACCGCCGAGGCCGTCGCCGCGGCGGCCCAGGACAGCATCCGGAGCGCCACCGACTGACGCTCCACCACGAGGAGGGGACCATGACCGACCGCCTGAAGCAGCTCTCCGACGCCGGAGTCTCGATCTGGCTCGACGACCTGTCGCGCGAGCGTCTCGAGACGGGCAACCTCGCCGACCTGATGAAGAACCAGCACGTCGTCGGCGTCACGAGCAACCCGTCGATCTTCCAGGCGGCCCTGGCCGAGGGCGAGCGCTACGACCCCCAGATCCGGGAGCTGGCCGGCCAGGGCGCCGACACCGACCAAGCCGTACGGACCATCACCACCGACGACGTACGCGAGGCGTGCAAGGTCTTCCGGCCCGTGTTCGACGCGACCGACGGTGTCGACGGACGCGTCTCGATCGAGGTCTCGCCCGGGCTGGCCCACGACGAGGAGGGCACCGTCAAGGAGGCCGCCGAGCTGTGGGCGACCGTCGGTGAGCCCAACCTCTTCATCAAGATCCCCGGCACCGAGGAAGGCTGGCCGGCGATCACCGCGACGCTCGCGGCCGGTATCAGTGTCAACGTGACCCTGATCTTCGGGCTCGAGCAGTACCGCCAGGTGATGGAGGCGTTCGTTGCCGGGCTGGAGCAGGCGCAGGAGAACGGGCACGACCTGTCCACGATCCACTCGGTCGCGTCGTTCTTCGTCTCGCGCGTCGACACCGAGATCGACAAGCGGCTCGACGCGACGACCTCCGGGACCGGCACCGATCCCGATCTCAAGGGCAAGGCCGGCGTCGCGAACGCCCGACTGGCGTTCCAGGCCTACGAGGAGTTCTTCTCCGGTGACCGTTGGGCAGCCCTCGAGGCCGCGGGAGCCCGCAAGCAGCGGCCGCTCTGGGCGTCGACCGGTGTGAAGAACCCCGACTACCGGGACACGATGTACGTCGACGACCTGGTCGTCGAGAACACCGTGAACACGATGCCCGAGAAGACTCTGGACGCGGTGGAGGACCACGGCGAGATCGTCGGTGACCAGATCCGCCCGTACTACGCCGATGCCGCTGCGCACATGAAGGCCCTCGCCGACGCCGGCATCGACTACGACGACGTGATCGAGGTGCTGATCAAGGAGGGCGTCGACAAGTTCATCACCGCCTGGGACGAGCTGCTGACCTCCACGACGCAGGCGCTCGAGGCGGCACAGAAGGCGGGGAAGTGAGCGAGGCCCCCGTCGACCCGACGTCGACGGAGGCCTGGTCACGCCTCACCGCCCTCGCGGACGGATTCTCCCCCGACCTCCGGGCCTGGTTCGCGGCCCATCCCGACCGCGTACGCCGCCTCGGGTTCGAGGCGGCCGACCTGCACGTCGACCTGTCCAAGTCCCTGCTGGACGACGACGTACTGGCGGCGTTGCTGGCGCTCGCCGACGAGGTCGGGGTCACCCAGCGCCGCGACGCGATGTTCGAGGGCCGGCACATCAACGTCACCGAGGACCGCGCGGTCCTGCACACGGCGTTGCGCGACCCCGAGGGCATGCACCTCGACGTCGACGGCGTCGATGTCGTCGCCCAGGTCCACGAGGTGCTCCACCGGGTCTACGCCTTCGCCGAACAGGTGCGCAGCGGTGCGTGGACCGGGGTCACCGGGGAGCGCATCCGCACCGTGGTCAACATCGGGATCGGCGGCTCCGACCTCGGCCCGGTGATGGCCTACGAGGCGCTCGCGGCCTATCGCCGGGACGGTCTCGAGTGCCGCTTCATCTCCAACATCGACCCGACCGACGCCGCCACGAAGCTGGCCGGGCTCGACCCGGCCAGCACCCTGTTCATCGTGTCGAGCAAGACCTTCGGCACCCTCGAGACGCTGACCAACGCGCGGCTGTGCAAGGCCTGGCTCCTCGACGGGTTGCCCGGCTCCGACGAAGGTGAGGCGGTCGCGAAGCACTTCGTCGCCGTGTCCACCGCGCTCGACAAGGTCGAGGCGTTCGGCATCGACCCGGCCAACGCCTTCGGCTTCTGGGACTGGGTCGGTGGGCGCTACTCCCTGGACTCCGCGATCGGGACGTCGCTGGTGGTGGCGATCGGTCCGGAGCGGTTCACCGAGCTGCTCGCGGGCTTCCACGCCATGGACGAGCACTTCCGGACCACCGAGCCGGCCCGCAACGTGCCGCTGCTGATGGGGCTGCTCAACGTCTGGTACACCAACTTCCTCGGAGCCCAGAGCCACGCGGTGCTCCCCTACTCCCAGCTGCTGCACCGGTTCCCGGCGTACCTCCAGCAGCTGACCATGGAGTCGAACGGCAAGGGCGTGCGGTGGGACGGCAGCCCCGTCACGACGACCACGGGCGAGGTGTTCTGGGGCGAGCCCGGCACCAACGGGCAGCACGCCTTCTACCAGCTGATCCACCAGGGCACCCGGCTGATCCCGGCCGACTTCATCGCGTTCGCCAACCCGGCGTACCCGCTGCGCGACGGCGACACCGACGTGCACGAGCTGTTCCTGGCCAACTTCTTCGCCCAGACCAAGGCACTGGCGTTCGGCAAGACGGCCGACGAGGTTCGCGCGGAGGGGACCGCGGAGGCGATCGTGCCGGCCCGCGTCTTCACCGGCAACCGGCCGACCACGTCGGTGATGGCCCCCGAGCTGAGCCCGTCGGCGCTGGGTCAGCTGGTCGCGCTCTACGAGCACCTCACCTTCACCGAGGGCGCCGTCTGGGGCATCGACAGCTTCGACCAGTGGGGCGTCGAGCTCGGCAAGCAGCTGGCCCAGGAGGTCGGCCCGGCCATCGCCGGCGACGCCGACGCGCTCGCCGACCAGGACGCCTCGACCCAGTCCCTCATCGCCTACTACCGGGAGCACCGTCGTCCATGACTGATCGGGTCAACCCACTCCGCGACCCGCAGGACCGGCGCCTTCCTCGGATCGCCGGGCCGTGCGGCATGGTCCTCTTCGGTGTCACCGGCGATCTCTCGCGGAAGAAGGTGATGCCGGCGATCTACGACCTCGCCAACCGCGGGCTGCTCCCTCCGGGCTTCAGCCTCACCGGCTTCGCCCGTCGCGACTGGGCCAACGAGGACTTCGCCCAGATCGTGCACGAGTCGGTGAAGCAGCACGCGCGCACGGAGTTCCGCGAGGAGGTCTGGAAGCAGCTGGCCGAGGGGTTCCGGTTCGTGCCGGGCGACTTCAACGACGACACCGCGTTCAACACGCTCCGGCGCACCATCGAGGAGCTCGACGAGGTCCGCGGGACCGGCGGCAACCATGCGTTCTACCTCGCGATCCCGCCGGGCTTCTTCGGAGACGTCGTCGGCCAGCTCAAGGAGCACGGCCTCGCCGAGGCGGCCGAGGGGTCGTGGCGCCGGGTCGTGGTCGAGAAGCCCTTCGGCCACGACCTCGAGTCGGCGCGCGAGCTCAACGCGACCCTGGCCTCGGTCTTCCCGAGCGGCTCGATCTTCCGGATCGACCACTACCTCGGCAAGGAGACGGTGCAGAACATCCTGGCGACCCGGTTCGCCAACACGATGTTCGAGCCGATCTGGAACTCCAACTACGTCGACCACGTGCAGATCACGATGGCCGAGGACATCGGCATCGGCGGCCGGGCCGGGTACTACGACGGCATCGGCGCCGCCCGTGACGTCATCCAGAACCACCTGCTCCAGCTGATGTCGCTGGTCGCGATGGAGGAGCCCACGTCGTTCGACGCGGAGAGCCTGCGGATCGAGAAGCTCAAGCTCCTGCAGTCGGTCACCCTCCCCCGCCGCCTCGACCTCACCACAGCCCGAGGGCAGTACGCCGAGGGCTGGCAGGGCGGCGAGAAGGTCGTCGGCTTCCTCGAGGAGGAAGGGGTCCGCAAGACCTCGGGCACCGAGACGTACGCCGCGATCACGCTCCACGTCGACAACCGTCGCTGGGCCGGCGTCCCGTTCTACCTGCGCACCGGCAAGCGGCTCGGACGACGGGTGACCGAGGTGGCGGTCGTGTTCAAGCCGGCGCCGCACCTGCCGTTCACCCGGGCGGCGACCGAGGAGCTGACCCACAACGCGCTGGTGATCCGGGTCCAGCCCGACGAGGGGATGACCCTGCGGTTCGGCTCGAAGGTGCCGGGCACGCAGATGGAGATCCGCGACGTGAACATGGACTTCGCCTACGGCGGGTCGTTCACCGAGTCCAGCGCGGAGGCCTACGAGCGGCTGATCCTCGACGTGCTGCTCGGTGACCCGCCGCTGTTCCCGCGCCATGCCGAGGTCGAGCGCTCGTGGCAGATCCTCGACCCGGTGCTCGACCACTGGGCGAGGAAGGGTCGACCCGAGCCCTACGAGTCCGGCGGCTGGGGCCCGTCGTCCGCGGACGCGATGCTGGCCCGCGACGGACGTGTCTGGAGGCGACCCTGATGACCTCACCCCCCGATGTTCTCCAGCTCCCCCGCTCCGCTCCTCCGCCGAACAACCTCGAGGGGACCCCGAGATGATCGAGCTGATCGACACCAACGCCGCGGGGATCGCCGCGGAGTTCGTCGCCTCCCGGCTGCGGGCCGGCAGTCCCGCCATGAGCATGGTGATGACGCTGATCATCGTCGTCGACGAGGACGAGGCCGAGGACGCCATGCGGGTCGCCCGCCAGGCCTCGCACGAGCACCCGGCACGGGTGCTCGGCGTGATCCTCGGCGAGGCACGCGGCACGTCCCAGATCAACGCCCAGGTCGGCACGGGCGCGGGCTGGACCGGCGAGACCGCCCTGATCCGGCTCAAGGGCGAGGTGGTCCGGCACGCGGAGTCCGTCGTGCTGCCTCTCCTCCTCCCCGACTCCCCCGTCGCGATCTGGTGGCCGTCCGACCCGCCCGAGAACCCGGCTGCGGACCCGCTCGGACGGCTCGCCCAGCGCCGGATCACGGACGCGGCCGCCGCCTCCCGCGGCAAGGGCAAGGCGATCCACCTCCAGTGCTCGTCGTACGCCGCCGGCAACACCGACCTGGCCTGGACCCGGATCACGCCCTGGCGTGCCCTGCTCGCGGCCGCCCTCGACCAGCAGCCGCTCAAGGTCAGCGGAGGGTCGGTCACCGCGGAGCGGATCAGCCCCAGCGCCGAGCTGCTCGTCGCCTGGCTGGCCGATCGGCTCAAGGTGCGCGTCGATCGCAAGAACTCCCGTGGCCCGGGCATCACCGAGGTCCGCCTCGAGACCAAGGAGGGTCCGATCGTGATCTCGCGGCGCGACGGCCGGCTGGCGACCTACTCCTCACCCGAGCGCCCCGACCGGCCGGTGGCGCTCAAGCGCCGTCAGCTCCCCGAGCTGCTGGCCGAGGAGCTGCGCCGCCTCGACGAGGACGACGTGTACGCCGCGACCGCGCGCAAGCTGATCAAGCTGTACCCGTCATGAGCGGCCTGCCGGTCCCCCGCGTCGAGGTGCACGAGTCCGCCGCGGACCTGGCGACCGCGGTCGCTGGCGCCTTGCTGCGCGTGCTCACGGTGCGTCAGGCCGCCGGCGAGACGCCCGACATCGCGCTCACCGGCGGCACCATCGCCGACAAGATCCACCGCGAGATCGCCCGGCTCGGCCCCGGCAGCGACGTGGACTGGACCCGGGTGTCCTTCTTCTGGGGCGACGAGCGCTTCGTCGCGCCGGACTCCGACGACCGCAACGCCAGGCAGGCGCGTCAGGCGTTCCTGGACGCGATCGGTGTCGATCCGGCCCGCGTGCACGAGATCCCGTCGACGGCGGACGCCGACTCGGTCGACGCCGCCGCCACGGCGTACGCCGAGACCGTGCGGTCGATGGGGACCGGGAACTTCGACGTGCTGATGCTCGGTGTCGGCCCCGACGGCCACGTCGCCTCGCTCTTCCCCGGCTTCCCGCAGCTCCAGGTCGACGACGCGATCGCGGTCGGCGTCACCGGATCGCCCAAGCCACCGCCCGAGCGGGTCACCCTCACGTTCCCGGCCCTGAACCGCTCCGACGAGGTGTGGTTCGTGGTCAGTGGGGTCGACAAGGCCGAGGCCGTCGGTCGCGCCCTGGCCGCGCAGCCGCCGGGTGTCCAGGAGATCCCCGCCACCGGCGTCCGCGGCCGGATGGAGACGATCTGGTTCCTCGACCGCGACGCCGCATCTCAAGTGCCCTGAGGCTGAGCTCGCGAAGCCTCAGGGCAAGGCACGCAGGTTGAGGAGCGTCGACCCACACCGGAGCTTGCGACGGGATGGGTGACGCGTCTCGAAACCCGGTGACGATGCCGGGGGGCCTCCGGAAGACTAATCGGGCGCGTCCATGGTCCAGTGGGGGACCTCGCGGAGCGGGTGGAGGTCGGCCTCGGTCTCGGCGTGGGAGTTCTGCTGGGCGATCGCGGTCCCGAACTCGATGTGCTCCATCACCGCCGTCCGGAACGCCGGGTCGGTGGGCAGGTCCGCGGCGTCGAGCGCCGCGGCGTACAGGTCGACGAAGCGCTGCCGCTGCTCGTCGGTGATCCGGAGCCCGCGGTGGACGTCGATCAGGTGCCGGAACCCGAGCTCGCGGGAGAAGTCGTCGGGTCCGCCGAACGACTCGGCGGTGAACATCGTCAGGTGCTCGACGTGCTTGGCCTGCCCTGCTCCGAACAGCGGCTGCAGCAGCGGATCGCGCAGCACGCTGTCGTAGAAGGTCTGCTCCAGGCGGTGCAGGCCCTCCCACCCACCGGCGACGTCGTAGAGGGTCGGTGCGTCGTCACTCATGACCTGAGCCTGCCATCCGAGGGCCGGATCTGATCGGATCGTTCGGTCTCCGATGCTTCGGGTCATCGGGGTTTCGAGACGCGCCCCTCGTACCCTCACTTCGTTCGGGTCCGAGCCGGACGCTCCTCAACCTGCCGGCCTGGGTCTCGGCCTTCGCGGGCTCAGGCGGAGGGCCGTCAAAAGATGATGTCGCCGGCTTTGCGGCGGCTGCGGAGCAGCTGGATCGCCTCGTCGAGGATCGACTCGGCCTCGGCGGCGGAGCGCCGCTCCTTCACGTAGGCCAGGTGGGTCTTGTACGGCTCGATCTTCGGGGCCGGCGGTGGGTTCTCGGAGTCGAGGCTGGCCGGCAACCCGCACTTGGGGCAGTCCCAGGAGTCGGGCACCACGGCCTCGACCGCGAAGGTCACGACCGATCGGTGCTCGTGGGAGCAGAAGTAGGTCACCGCCTGGCGTGGCGCGGCCTCGCCGCGCTCGGCCTCTCCCATAGGTCCAGCGCCGACCCGACTACCTCGGATCGCGTTTCCTCCACCAGCCACGTGTGACGGACCTTTCTCAGTTGGAGTAGGCCCGCAACAGGCCCAGGGCGATGACGCAGGCGAACCAGATGGATCCGACACCGATGGTGAACCGGTCCAGGTTGCGCTCCGCCACAGATGATCCCCCGAGCGAGCTGGACACACCGCCGCCGAACATGTCCGACAACCCGCCGCCCCGACCCTTGTGAAGCAGCACGAGGACCACCAGCAAGGTGCTGGTGATCACGAGGAGAACGGTGAAGACGGTGGTCACGAGGACATAGCCTACGTCACGGTTCCGACCATCCCGAACCGGCCCGCAGAGCGGTCTGCACCAGCTCCGACCGCGCCGGGACACCTGACCGGAGCAGGGTCAGAGCGCAGGCATGTCGTAGAACCGGCAGACCCCGCCGAACTCGTCCGCCTGGAGGCTGGCGCCGCCGACGAGCGCCCCGTCGACATCGGCCTGGGCCATGATCCCGGCGATGTTTCCCGCCTTGACCGAGCCGCCGTAGAGGATCCGGCAGCCGTCGGCCGCATCGTCCCCGGCGGTCTCGCGGATCCGGCCGCGGATCGCCGAGCAGACCTCCTGGGCGTCGTCCGGCGTCGCGACCTCTCCGGTGCCGATCGCCCAGACCGGCTCGTAGGCGACGACGAGCGAGGCGATCTCCTGCGGCGTGAACCCGGCCAGCGACCCGTCGAGCTGCCCGAGCGTGTAGGGCACCTGCTCCCCGGCCTGGCGTACGTCGAGTCCCTCGCCGATGCAGACGATCGGCGTCATCCCGGCCGACACGGCTTGGCGCGCCTTGGCGTTGACGGTGTCGTCGGACTCGCCGTGGTACTCCCGGCGCTCGGAGTGCCCGACCACGACGTAGGAGCAGCCGAGCTTCGCCAGCATCGAGGCCGCGATCTCGCCGGTGTAGGCGCCGGCGTCGTGCGTGGAGACGTCCTGTGCGCCGTACCTGATCGACAAGCGGTCGCCGTCCACCAGCGTCTGCACCGAGCGCAGGTCGGTGAACGGCGGGACCACCACGACCTCGGTGCGGGCGTAGTCGTGCTTCTTGTCCGCCAGGATCCAGGCGAGCTTCTGGACCAGCGCGACGGCTTCGGAGTGGGTCAGGTTCATCTTCCAGTTGCCCGCCATCAGCGGAGTGCGACCAGGAGTACGGGAGGCCATCGGGTGTCCTTGCTGGGTCAGGAGGGTCGTGGGTGTTCGGGTCAGCGCTCGAGGACCGCGATCCCCGGGAGGTCCTTGCCCTCGAGGAGCTCGAGGCTGGCGCCCCCGCCCGTGGAGATGTGGCCGAACGCGCCCTCGTCGAACCCGAGCTGGCGGACGGCCGCGGCCGAGTCGCCGCCTCCGACCACCGAGAGGCCGTCGATCTCCGTCAGGGCCTGCGCGACCGCCCTCGTGCCGTCGGCGAACGCAGCGGTCTCGAAGACGCCCATCGGGCCGTTCCAGAAGACCGTCTTGGCGTCCGCGATCGCCGCGGCGAAGGCCCGGGCCGACTCGGGGCCGATGTCCAGACCGAGGGTGTCCGACGGGATCTCGTCCGCAGGTACGACGCGGGACTGCGGTTCGCGACCACCGGACGGGAACTCGGTGTCGACGACGATGTCGGTCGGCAGCAGGATCTCGACCCCCGACTCCGCGGCCCGGCTCAGGTAGCCACGCACGGTCTCGAGCTGGTCGTCCTCGAGCAGGCTCTTACCGACCTCGTGCCCCTGGGAGGCGAGGAAGGTGAACACCATGCCGCCGCCGATCAGCAGCCGGTCGGCCTTCCCGAGGAGGTTGTCGATCACGCCGAGCTTGTCGGACACCTTGGACCCGCCCAGCACCACGACGTAGGGCCGCGCGGGGTCGACGGTGAGCTTGCGCAGCACCTCGATCTCGGTCGCCACGAGCCTGCCCATCGCGTGCGGCAGCCGCAGGGCGACGTCGTACACGCTGGCCTGCTTGCGGTGGACGACGCCGAACCCGTCGGAGACGAACGCGTCTCCGAGCTGGGCCAGCTGGTCGGCGAAGGCCCCGCGCACGTCGTCGTCCGGGCTGGTCTCGCCTGGGTTGAACCGGACGTTCTCCAGCACCGCGACGTCTCCGTCGGCGAGCCCGTCGACGGCCTCCTGAGCCGACGGCCCCACGGTGTCGGTCGCGAAGGCGACGTCGCGGCCCAGCAGCTCGCCGAGCCGAGCGGCCACCGGACGTAGGGAGTAGCGGTCCTCGGGCTCGCCCTTCGGGCGGCCCAGGTGTGCCAGGACGACGACCTTCGCGCCGGCGTCCGACAGCTCCCGGATCGTCGGGACGCTCGCCCGGACCCGGCCGTCGTCGGTGATCCTCGATCCGTCCAGAGGGACGTTGAGGTCGGAGCGGACGAGGACCCGCTGGCCGCGGACGTCACCCAAGGAGTCGATGCCCGCCATGGTCGGACGGCCCTCAGAGGGAGGCGCCGACGAGCGCCGCCAGGTCGATGAGACGGTTGGAGTAACCCCACTCGTTGTCGTACCAGCCGACGATCTTGACCTGGTTGCCGTTCGCCAGCGTGAGCCCGGCGTCGAGCGTGCACGAGGCCGGCCAGGTGACGATGTCGGCGCTGACGATCTCGTCCTCGGTGTACTCGAGGTACGGCGACAGCGGACCGGAGTCGGCGGCCGCCTTGAACGCGGCGTTCACCTCGTCCTTGGTGACCTCGCGACCCAGGGTGGCGGTGAGATCGGTGACCGAGCCGGTCGGCACCGGTACCCGCAGCGCGTAGCCGTCCATCTTGCCCTTGAGCTCGGGGAGCACCAGCGAGATCGCCTTGGCTGCACCGGTGGTGGTCGGGATGATGCTGGACGCTCCGGCACGGGTACGCCGTAGGTTGATCTCGCCCTTGCGGTTCAGCGAGATCTGGTCGAGCAGCTGCTGCTCGGTCGTGTACGCGTGCACCGTCGTCATGAAGCCCTTCTCGATGCCGAAGCTGTCGAGGAGGACCTTCGCCATCGGGCCGAGGCAGTTCGTGGTGCAGCTCGCGTTGGAGATGATGTGGTGCTTCGCGGGGTCGTAGTCCCCGTCGTTCACGCCCATCACGACCGTGAAGTCCTCGTCGGTCGCGGGTGCCGAGATGATCACCTTCTTGGCGCCGCCGTCGAGGTGCTTGCGGGCATCGGCCGCCTTGGTGAACAGGCCCGTGGACTCGATCACGATGTCGGCGCCGACGTCACCCCAGGCGAGGGCAGCCGGGTCACGCTCCGCGGTGGCGTGGATCTTGGTGCCGTCGACGGTGAGCGAGGTCTCGTCGGACTCGATCTCGCCCGGGAAGCGCCCGAGGATCGAGTCGTAGCGCAGGAAGTGAGCCAGGATGTCGTTGCTCGCCAGGTCGTTGACCGCGACGACCTCGACGTCCGCCCCGGACGCGTGGACGGCGCGGAAGAAGTTACGGCCGATCCGGCCGAAGCCGTTGATGCCTACTCGAACGGTCACTGTTGCTCCTCGATGTCGAGCCGTGTCGGTGTTTCGACCCTATCGTTCGACCGCGCGCCGCCCGTGGGGCGTTCGGCCTACGTGCGGGTAACCACCAGATGTGGTCGCGCGCCCATGGTTTCGACGCGCCCGTCACGACCTCGCAAGCTCGGTCGTGGGCTTGCTCAACCTGACTGAGCCCACGGGCCGCGCTCGTTCCTCGCGCGTCCCTGCTCAGTCATCTTCCGCGAGCATCTCCGGCGTCAGCGAGGCCTCGGTGTCAGGAACCCCGAGCTCCTCGGCCCGCTTGTCCGCCATCGCGAGGAGGCGGCGGATGCGGCCGGCGATGGCGTCCTTGGTCAGCACCGGCTCGTGCAGCTGGCCGAGCTCCTCGAGGCTGGCCTGCTTGTGCTCGAGGCGGAGGCCGCCGGCCATCTTCAGGTGGTCGGGAACCTCCTCGCCGAGGATCTCCAGCGCCCGCTCCACGCGGGCACCGGCGGCCACAGCGGCCCGGGCCGAACGTCGTAGGTTGGCGTCGTCGAAGTTCGCGAGCCGGTTGGCCGTGGCGCGCACCTCGCGCCGCATCCGGCGCTCCTCCCAGGCCATCAGCGCCTCGTGGGCACCGAGCCGGGTGAGCAGCTGGGAGATCGCGTCGCCGTCCCGGATCACGACCCGGTCGACGCCACGGACCTCGCGGGCCTTGGCCGGGATGCCCAGTCGGCGGGCGACGCCGACCAGGGCGAGCGCGGCCTCCGGGCCCGGGCAGGTGACCTCGAGCGACGAGGAACGACCGGGTTCGGTCAGCGATCCGTGCGCCAGGAACGCGCCACGCCACGCGGCCACGGCGTCGCAGGCACCGCCGGACACCACGGCCGGGGGCAGACCGCGCACCGGGCGACCCCGGTTGTCGAGGAGGCCCGTCTGCCGGGCCAGTGCCTCGCCGTCCTTGACGACCCGGACCAGGTAGCGGCTGCCCTTGCGGATGCCGTTGCCCTGCACCATCGCGACATCGCTCTGGTGCCCGAACACCTCGGCGATGTCCTTGCGCAGCCGACGTGCCGCGGCCCCGGTGTCGAGCTCGGCCTCGACGACGATCTTGCCGCTCACGATGTGGAGGCCACCGGCGAAGCGGAGCATCGTCGACACCTCGGCCTTGCGGCAGCAGGTCTTGGTGATGGTGGTGTTGGCGATCTCCGCCTTCACCTGAGCCGTCATCGCCATGGCGCCGATCCTGCCACGTACGTCAATGACCCTTGCGTGCAAGGGCTGTCGACGGGACCTCCGACTCGGCGAGCCCGTCCTACAGGCCCTGGAGGATCGACCTGTACGCCGACGCCAGCTTCTCCGGGTCGTGCCTCGGGGAGCCATCGTGGCGGGCCACGTCGGCCACCAGGACCTGCGCACCGCACTTGCTCGCCAATGCCTCCAGCTCCGCGAGGTCACCGGCCCCGGAGCGGTCGACGAGCACCGTCCCGAGGGCCAGGTCTGGGGCATGGTCGAGCAGGACGGCCAGGTGGTCGACCGCCCCGAAGCCCTCGGTCTCGCCGTCCTGTGGCGCGAGGTTGAGGACGACCACGAGATGGGCCTCGGTCTCGGTCAGGGCCTCCGCCAGGGCCGGCACCATGAGGTGGGGCAGCACCGAGGTGAACCACGAGCCGGGACCGAGCACGACCAGATCGGCGTCGCGCACGGCGTCGACGGCCTGGGGGCAGGGGCGCAGGTCGGGCGGGAGCAGCGAGATCGACTCGATCGCACCGGCGGAGGTGGCGACGGCGACCTGGCCACGGACGGTGGTGAGCGCGCGCGGGTCGGCCGGGTCGAGGCCGCTGACCTGGGCGGAGATGTCGAGCGGGGTCAGCGCCATCGGCAGGACCCGGCCCCGTGCGCCGAGCAGGCGGCCCACCCAGTCGAGCGCCTCGACGTGGTCGCCCAGCAGCTCCCAGAGGCTGACGATCAGCAGGTTGCCGGTGACGTGGCCGTTCATCTCGCCGGTGCCGGCGAAGCGGTGCTGAAGGACCTGCGCCCAGGTCTCACCCCACTCGTCGTCGCCGCACAGGGCAGCGAGCGCCATCCGCAGGTCTCCGGGCGGCAGGACGCCGAACTCCGAGCGGAGGCGGCCCGAGGAGCCACCGTCGTCGGCCACGGTGACCACCGCGGTGAGGTCGACCGGGAGGTGCCGGAGCGCGGACAGGGACACGTGCAGGCCGTGGCCACCACCGAGCGCCGTGACCCGGGTCCGTTCCGTCGGGTCGGGACCCACCGTCACTCCCTGCCGAGGTCGCGGTGGACCGTGCCGACGTCGTATCCCGCCTCGCGCAGCTGCCGGGCGATCTCCTCGGTCATCGCCACGCTCCGGTGCTTGCCGCCGGTGCAGCCGATCGCGATCGACATGAAGCGCTTGCCCTCCTGGAGGTAGCCCTGGGCGACCCCGGACAGCATCTCGACGTAGCGGTCGACGAACTCGCGCGCCCCCTTCTGCTCGAGGACGTAGCGGGCGACCTCGGCGGAGCGACCCGTCTGACCGCGCAGCTGAGGGATCCAGTAGGGGTTGGGCAGCCACCGCATGTCAGCGACGAAGTCGGCATCGACGGGGATGCCGTACTTGAAGCCGAAGCTGATCACCGTGACCCGGAGCCGCCGGGTGTCCGACGTACCGAACGACTCGGCGATCCGGTCGGTGAGCTGGTGGACGTTGAAGTCGGAGGTGTCGATGACGAGGTCGGCGTTGGCTCGCAGGTTGGCCAGAGCGGTGCGCTCACGACGGAGGCCGTCGATCAGCCGGCCGCTGGCCTGGAGCGGGTGGGGCCGTCGCGCGGCCTCCTGACGACGGACCAGCACCTCGTCGCTGGCGTCGAGGAAGAGCAGGGTGGTGCCGCGACCTACGGCGTGCTGGGCGAGGTTGGCCTGCAGGGACTCGAAGAACGCCCCCGACCGGACGTCGACCACCACCGCGATCGGCTGGCTGGTGCCGCGGCTCTCGTCGACCAGCCGCACGACCTCGCGCAGCAGTGACGGGGGGAGGTTGTCGACGACGTAGAAGCCGAGGTCCTCCAGCTCCTTGGCCGCAGTGCTCCGGCCGGCACCGGTCATCCCGGTGACGACGACGACCTCACCCAGGTGCTCGGGTGGCAGTCCGGCGATCGGCTCGGACATCACTCCTCCTCGGTGCCTGTATCGAGCGACGTCGAGATGATCTCGCCGGTGGCGGTGTTCACCGTCTCACGGCCGGTCTGACCAGCAGTCTGACCGGCCGTGCGCTGGACCGCATCCTTGATGGCCAACGCGGTGCGCGGACCGATGCCGGGAACCAGCGCGATCTCGTCGATCTCGGCAGCGCGCAGCTTCTTCAGCGAGCCGAAGTGCTTGACCAGCGTGCGGCGTCGTACCTCGCCGAGGCCCGGCACGTCGTCGAGCAGGCTCTCGACCATCGACTTCGAGCGACGTGAGCGGTGGTGGGTGATCGCGAAGCGGTGGGCCTCGTCGCGCACCCGCTGGAGGAGGTAGAGCCCCTCGGAGGTGCGGGCGAAGATCACCGGGTCCTCCTGGTCGGGCAGCCACACCTCCTCGAGCCGCTTGGCCAGGCCGCAGACCGGGATGTCGACCACGCCCAGCTCGCGCATCGCCGCCTGAGCGGCAGCGACCTGCGGCGGGCCGCCGTCGACGACCACGAGCCCCGGTGCGTAGGCGAACTTCCGGGGCCGGCCGGTCTCCGGGTCGACCAGCATCGGCCCCGACCCGGTGTCGACCTCGGTGGACCTGGCCTGCTCGTCGAGCAGTCGCCGGAAGCGCCGGGTGATCACCTCGTGCATCGAGGCGACGTCGTTCTGCCCCTCGACGCTCTTGATCACGAAGCGGCGGTACTCGCTCTTGCGGGCCAGGCCGTCCTCGAAGACGACCATGCTGGCCACGACCTCGGTGCCCTGGAGGTTGGAGATGTCGTAGCACTCGATCCGCAACGGCGCCTCGTCGAGCCCGAGCTGCTGCTGGATCTCCTCCAACGCCTGGTTGCGGGCGGTGAGGTCGGTGCCACGCTTGGTCTTGTGCATCATCAGGGCCTGCCCGGCGTTGCGGGCCACTGTTTCCTGGAGCGTGCGCTTGTCGCCGCGCTGCGGCACCCGGATGCGGACCCGGCTCCCCCGCCGCTCCGACAGCAGCTCCTCGAACACCTCGTGCTCGGGCGGCAGCGCCGGCACCAGGATCTCGCGGGGTACGCCGTCGTCCTCGTCGCCACCGGCGTACAGCTGGAGGAGGAACTGCTCGACGAGCTCGGCCGTGCCGCCCTCCTCGACCCGGTCGGCGACCCAGCCGCGCTGTCCGCGGATCCGCCCTCCGCGGACGTAGAAGATCTGCACCGCCACCTCGAGCGGGTCCTCCGCGAGGGCGATCACGTCGGCGTCGGTGCCGTCACCGAGCACCACCGCCTGCTTCTCCAACGCCTTCTCGATGGCTCCGAGGTCGTCGCGCAGGCGCGCGGCGCGCTCGAAGTGGAGGTCGTCGGAGGCGGCGTACATCTCGTCGCGGATGCGCCGGACGAACGCGTTGGTATGACCGCCCATGAAGTCGCAGAAGTCGTCGACGATCGCGCGGTGGTCGTCCGCGGAGATGTTGCCCACGCACGGGGCCGAGCACTTCTCGATGTAGCCGAGCAGGCAGGGTCGGCCGATCTGTCCGGATCGCTTGAAGACGCCGTTCGAGCAGGACCGCATCGGGAAGACC
>Ga0268266_10000856_pt1 | contig 39657 bp, 25 predicted proteins | sample KBSS13metaG_FD_190356 | JGI IMG/M metagenome (GOLD analysis project Ga0268266, IMG submission 190356) | Switchgrass rhizosphere microbial communities from Kellogg Biological Station, Michigan, USA - KBS S1-3 metaG (SPAdes) (version 2) | ecosystem: Host-associated > Plants > Roots > Rhizosphere...
AAGAGGCTGCCCTGTTGCCGGGCGGCCTCTTTTCGCGTCTGAAGATGTTTGGGGCAGGTCCCGAGACCGACGCGGTTCTTCGCCTTCAAGTTGCTGTATGCTTTAGGGTTATCGTCCAAAAGGGCGGGGAGGTCAGACCAATGTTGTTGTTTCGTTTGGGATTGTGTGCAGCTGTGATTGGGTGCTCACTCGCTGGGGCCGGCGCTCAGGACACTCGGAAGGTGACGGAGCCTAAGATTCCATCGTCGTGCACGAAGCTGAGGGCCCAACTGAGATCGGTAAGCAATGACATAGCAGAGGCGGATGAAGGCAAGCTCGACACGGAACGAATTCAGAAGGCGCTGGATCACTGCAAGGCGGGACGCGCGGTGGAGCTGGTGGCATCGCGCGGAAGAGATGCGTTTCTTACGGGTCCGCTTGAGATGCGGACAGGTGTGACGCTGCTGGTGGATAAGGGTGTGACGTTGTATGGCTCGCGCGATGTGGCGATGTATGAGGTGAAGGGCGAAGGTGCAACGACGGGAGTGTGCGGGACGATTGCGGCGGAGACGCCTGCGACGTTTCCGGCTCCGCAGAAGCCCGCACCTGCAATGGGAGGTTGTCGTCCGCTGATCGGCATCAACAATGCGCACGATGTAGGGATTATGGGTGACGGCGTGATCGATGGGCGCGGCTACGCGAAGATTCTGCATAAGGATTACAGCTGGTGGGAGTTGGCGCGGAAGGCAGAGCCGAAGAACGAGCGCTACTTCAACCCGCGGATGATTGTGGCTTCGCATGCTGACGGGTTTGTGATGTACAGGATTACGCTGCACAACTCGACGAACTTTCATGTGAGCGTGAATCAGACGAACGGGTTTACGGCGTGGGGTGTGCATCTGCTGACGCCGACTGTGAAGGGGACGGATGCGAGGAATACGGATGGGATCGATCCGGGAAGCTCGAGCAATATCACGGTGGCGCACAGCTGGATCGATAACGGGGACGACAATATCGCGGTGAAGACGGGGGTCACGCATATGAGCGTGATCGACAACCATTTTTATTCCGGGCATGGAATGTCGATCGGGAGCGAGACGTATGCGGGGCAGAGCGACCTGCTGGTGGATGGGCTGGTAGAGGATCACACCACGAGTGGAATTCGCATCAAGAGCAACGTAACGCGAGGCGGCCGCGTGCATGACCTGTTGTATCGGAATATCTGCATGCGGGATGTGAAGAATCCGATTGCGATCAGTCCTTATTACACGAACCAGACGACGGAACCGTTTGAAGATCCGAAGTACAAGGGCGATCGGATTCCAGACTATAAGGCGATCACGATTCAGAATGTGACGAGCACGACGGATGGCGATGTTCTGATCGCGGGGTTGAATGACGCGCACAAGACTCAGGTGACTCTGGATAATGTGCGGGTGGAGGATATCTCACCTTCGCAGGTGCATGGCCACTTTGCGACGGTGACGCTGGGGCCGGGCGGGACCAATATCGATTTCAGCGGAACAGATATTAAGGTGGTGACTCCGACGGCTCCGAAGCAGGCTCAGCCTTATAGCTGCGAAGGGAAGTTTGTTCCTATGCAGTAGATGATAGACGGACTTCCCTGGTTTCTTAATCAAAGCTAATCCTCCACGCATGGCGTTGGCTTTGAACGTGCACGATGGTCTAGGTCGGAGGTGTGGAAACTCATGTCCACCACCCTTAACCAAGCCATCGAGCACCACAAGGTCGGCGCCTTCGTGGATGCGGTGCATCTCTATCGGGAGATATTGATTGCGGAACCGGAGCATGCAGATGCGCTTCATCTTCTGGGTGTTCTAATGCATCAGATGAACCACTCGCAGATGGCGGTGGAGCTGATCGGTCGCGCTATACAGGTCAACCGTCGGTTTGGTCCTTATCACAACAATCTTGGGAACGCCCTGCTTGCAACAGGGGAGGTCGAAGAAGCGAGGCGCAGCTTCAGGCGCTCCCTTGCTCTTTCGCCGTCGACGGAAACCTATATCAATCTGGGGAATCTGGAGCTCTCCCAAAGAGAGTGGGGTGCGGCGAAGAGGAACTTCCACGCAGCGCTTCGCTGCTCGCCGAAGAGCTATGAGGCTTACTTTGGGCTGGGGAATCTCGCGATTGCACAGGGTAAGCATTCTTTGGCGGCGCAGTGGTATGAGAGAGCTCTTGCGCTCGCTCCCGAATCTCCACAGGCGCTGAATGCTCTCGGAAATGCCCGCTTCGGGCAGGGAGACATGGAAGGAGCCATTGGAAGTTATCAGAGGGCCATCAAGCGCGCGCCATCGAACCATGAGGCGTATATCAATCTGGGGAATGTCTACATGCGGCAGGACTTGTTCGAATCTGCCGTGACCGTTTATGAGCAAGGGGTTCGGGGTCTCCCCTCGGACAGAGATTCGGTCGTCCTGCTCGGGATCGCCTATCTGAAGAGCGGGAAGTTTGAGAAGGCGATGCAAGTTTTTTCAAGAGCCGTCGAGCTTGATCCGAACTATGCTGTCTCCCATCAGCTGCTCGGGCATGCACTTGTTCAGGGCAGGCATTTCCAAATGAGCATTCCTTGTTTCGAGAGGGCCCTTTGCCTTGATCCCGGGAATCACGAGGCGCATAACGATCTAGGAACTGCATTGGAAGGGTTGGGAGAATTTGCGAAGGCGGACACGCGTTTCCGCGCGGCCCTTGCTCTTAAGCCGGAATCTGTCGAGTATCTCGTAAATGTGGGTTTGAATATGGCCCGGCAAAATAATCCGGGTGGGATCGAGTTTCTGGAGAGAGCCCTCCAGCTCGACCCGACTCACTTCGAGGCTCATCATGTGCTGGCAGAGATTCTGCTGTCGATAGGTTTCTATGAACGTGGATTCCAGGAGTATGAATGGCGCTGGCGCTCTCCGGAACTTTCCAAGAGCGTACGTCCCTTTTCTCAGCCGATGTGGGATGGGCAGCCGCTCGATGGCAAGGTCATCCTTCTCCATGCGGAACAGGGCTTCGGCGATACGATTCAGTTTGTCCGCTTTATCCCAGATGTCGTGAGACTGGGTGGGGTCGTGCTGCTTGAGGTGCAGCCAGGGCTTTATCGTCTTCTTGCACATCTTGGTGGAGTCCAGAGCTGTCTGCAACAAGGGATCGATGCGCTGCCACCCTTCGATGTGCATTGCCCGCTCATGTCTCTCCCGTATCTCCTGGGAACTACGATCGATTCGATTCCTTCTCCCGTGTCGTTGACAGCAGTTCGTAACGACACTTCTAACGACGACGACGCACTATCTTTTCGGGTGGGCCTGGTCTGGGCAGGGAACCCGAAACACAAAAGGGATCGTTTTCGCACGGTGCCACTTTCGTCGTTGCTTCCCCTGTGGGAAGTCGACGGTGTCACTATGGTCTCGCTTCAGAAGGTTGTGCCGGCCGACGATCTTCCAATGCTGTCTGGTCTCACAATGGAATGTGCTCTGGAGGGGCGTCAGGATTTTCTGGAGACCGCAGAGGTGATTTGCGGTCTGGATCTGGTGATTGCTGTCGATACAGCTGTCGCCCATCTGGCGGCATCGATCGGTAAGCAGGTCTGGCTGATTCTTCCACAGGCGGCTGACTGGCGTTGGGGGATGTGGGGTGAGATCACTCCGTGGTATCCGACGATGAGGCTGTTTCGTCATAAGGCGACTCGCGAGGAACTGGTTGCCAGATTGGCAGGGGAGTTGAAGAGGTTCGCGGCGGCCAAGATCTGACGGTGCTTCAGAGTTGCAGGCGCACTTTCAGGCGTGTCAGCAGAGCTGCGACCGCAACGATGAACGCGGTGAAGACAATGGAACGAATCACCCCCGGAAATCCCCATGCGAGGTGGGTTCGAAACCAGGTGATGCCAAGGACGCCGAGGATGAAGTACCAGAGGTCGGGGAGCAGGTAGGTCAGCAGTGTATTCGACCCCGGAGCGCGAGTGAAGGCGGCCCATCCGGGGTGGCGGCGAACGTCACAGATCCAGTACAGCAGAAGGAAGATGAGGATGCTGGATCCGATGCTGTAGAGACACCAGGTGGGTGTGGCGCGGATCTTGGAGATTCCCAGTGGAGTAAGCAGGCGGGCGGCGACGAGCGTGACGGCGGCGAAAGCGAGAGCTGAGGTGGCTTTCGATCGGAAGGTGGACCAGTGATGGCTTTGCGAGCCGACGAAGAGTGTGGACGTCGCAACTCCGGCCATGGAGATGAGAGTGTCGGAACCGTTACCGAAGGGCCAGAGGTAGAGACCGGCGTGGCGAGGGAATTCGATCCAGTGGGCAGTGCACAGAGCGCAGAAGGCGGTGAGGGGGACAAGCCAGACGAAGGAGGCCCAGCGCCAGCGCCGAGTGGGGATATAGAGGATGCAGGTGGTGAGGTAGGCGAAGGCAAGCAGCCCGAGAATCTCGGGATACGCCGTGCGGATCCAGGCCACGCTGCCGTCTTTTGCCGTGCGGCGAAAGATGGCGAACATCAGGACCATCAGGGCGAGCCCGGAGAAGCGAAGGATCTTTACAAGAGTCCGACGGCTTTCGCTGCGAGGATAGACCATCCAAAAGAGCATGGCTCCGAGCAAGGCGAGAATAGCCCACAGATAGGGCGGCATGTGGATCAGTGCAGGGTCGCCGGCTCCGGCATTAGCGAGGATGAGCCCCAGTATGAGGAGCGAGAGTGAGCGGGAGACGATATGGATCCAAAGGTGCGCGTGTGAGGGATCTTTGCGCAAACGTTGCTCAGTGGCGAGGGGAATGGCCATCCCGAGGATGAAGAGGAACGCGGGAAAGACCATGTCCACGTAGGTCATGGCATCAACCTTGGCGGGAGCATGGTAGTTCCACCATGGAAGACCTTTCACCGAGGCCAGGTCGTTGACGAAGACCATGACGATCATGGTGAGGCCGCGGAAGATATCGATGGAGGCGACCCTCGGGGCCTGGATGGTGGTGGCGGTCTGGGTTCCGATCTGAGCAGTGGCCATAGGGTTTCAGTGGATGGTCGCTAGTTGTTGGTGGAGGCTTTCCCGGTTGATGTCTCTTTGCTGATAGACGAATCGGAGGATGGAGGAGGGGTGAGTCCGGCGTGGACAGCCTGGAGAAGGATTCCAGTGGAGTCATTGGAGTACTCCCAGAACATGATGCCTGCCAGATGATGTTCAGTGACGTATCGGCATTTGGCTGCGAGGGACTGAGGATCCTCGTAGGTGACGAAGACCCGTGTGTGGGGATTATAGAGATAAGGCACCGAGGCTTCGGCGTCCCAGTGACGGACGAAGCCTGTGGCCAGAAGATTGGGGAGATCGGGATACGAGAAGTGAACTCCGCGGGCGGCCTTTCCGGACTGAAAGAGGCCATTGTTTTTATTGGCGACCTCGCCCCAGCTGCGGCCATAGAAAGGCGCTCCCAGAACGAGTTTGCGCGCGGGAACTCCGGCCTGCAGGTACTCGTTGACGGAGCGGTCGGCTGACACATTCTTGGGATCCGCAGGGTTATGGAAGAGAGGAGCGTCATGGCCTGTAGCTGGCCCGCCGACGTAGAAGTCGTAGGTCATAAGGTTGACTGTGTCGACGTAGTGCTGAACCTTATTCATCTCGGTGTGCTCCAGGAATTTTGTGGAGGCACCGGTGGCGATGGAGGTATACAGGCGCCGATGAAGGCGCGTCTGCTCTCGGTCGAAACGCTGGCGAAGCTCGGCGAGTAAGAGAGTGAAGTTCTTTTTGTCTTCGGGCCGGAAGGTGTTGCCATTGCCGGGCTGACCGGGATACTCCCAATCGACGTCGAGGCCGTCGAGCTTATAGCGTTCGACAAAGCGGACAGCGCTGGAGATAAAGCGCTCACGAGATTGGGCCGTGAGGGAGACGTCGGAGAAGGCGCCAGACCAGGTCCAGCCGCCTACCGAGATGAGGATTAGCAACCCCGGATTAGAGTGCTTGAGGGTATTAAGGATGGCGAAGTTTTCGGAGTCATGGGAGAAGCCTTCAGCGATCTCTCCATTTTTGATATTGGCAAAGGCATAGTTGATGCGGGTAAGACGTCTTCCATTGATCTCTTCGGGAGAAAGAACGCGGTCCTGCGGGAAGACATAGGCGATGATTTCGCGAGTATCGGTCATGGAGTCGGGGCGAGCGGATGGAGTGGCTGCAGGTGGTTCCGAGAAGAGGGCGGGCGCGGAGAAGAAGACCACGAGGGCGAGCGCCAGCCCGGTGAGGCGAGGAACGGACAAATCCATGGTGCATTGAGGGTACTCGATTCGGAGCAGGGAACATCAGGCATCCGGCCGTTGCACCCCCGGTTTATTCCCGGTAGACTTATCCATGCAGGGATAAGCCTGCGATCCGCCGGGTGGGTGGCCTGAGTGGAGCAGCCTCAAGCGCCGATGTAGCTCAGCTGGTAGAGCAACTGATTCGTAATCAGTAGGTCAGCGGTTCAAATCCGCTCATCGGCTCCAAACCTCTCTAATCGATAGAGATTAGGTCGAAGGTTGGAGTTCATGACACTCGGTAACAACTTGGCGGTTTTAAGCTCGCGGACGATCCAGAAAATGAGCATCCTCACCTGATTTTGGCCGGGAGATATACATCCCCTTCCAGCCCGTGGGGGCAGCTCGAATCGCATCCATTGTGCTGCGCGTACTGGAAGCCTTCATCGTCTGCCGACAGAACCGAAGACCCGATTGCGCTATACAGCAGATTTTCGTCTGCTAAGGACAGAGCCCGAAAAGACGCCGTCCCGCCGGACTCATTATGTATTCGATGATATCCATGTGATTCGGCGAGCGCTAAGACAGAGAAAGCTACGACGAGCAGGAAAACGATTCTTTTCATCGAACCTCTTCAATCGCTTTGATCTATGGGCCCAATGAGAGAAATACATGTATACATTCATGGGAACATGGGTGCAAAGGGAAAAATACTCTACTTTTCAACTTCTCGAAGCCGGCCTGAAGATGCCGCTAATTTGAAACTCGGCTTCAGTTCAGACCGGCAGGAGAATCGATTCATACACAAGCTGTTTCAGAAGACGTATTGAAACCCTGCGTCTGGAAATCTGGGCATCTGTTCCTGAGCCAGGACACCGGCGCCTTTCGCGCGCGGGCGCCATTCATAGGAATAAAAGTTGTTTGTTCCGAGCGCATTCTGCAGGCCGACATGCCAGGTGAACATCCCTCGTTTGATCGGATGACTCTGCTGCAGTCTGAAGTCAAGCCGACTGTAGATGGGCGCACGTGAAGCATTGATCATTGAGAGATCGTAAACATCCCGGTTCTGCAATGTGCTGAGATGAAGATTGTCCGGCGTGAAAGGTTTGCCTGAGGCCACGCTGTAGCGGGAGGACATTACCATGGTCTTTCCCAAACGAAGATTGCTGGCGATGTTGGCGACAAGAGGAAGATCGAAACTGCCTCGGCGCAGTACGCCATCCAGCCCCGAGTACCAGCTTCGGGAGTAGGTCACGGCGCTCACAAGGGTAAACCTTGAAGAGAGTTTGCAATCAAATCCCAGCTCGATGCCTCTTGCTAATCCCCTCCCTTTGCTGGTCATGGGGAACATGAGAAAGGCCTGTCCGAAGGTGTTTGTGATATTCGCCATCGAAAGCTGCGGGTAATTAGTCGCTACTGGGTAATCCGAATAGCGCTTTTGATAGGCCTCGACCGTAAGGCGAATGCGTTGATAGTGAATCGCTTCGAATCCGCCAGTTATGTGCTGTGATCGAATCGGTTGCAGCGATGCCTGGTTGTTGAACGACAAGATATAGATGGAAGGCGGGAGCTGAGCGTACTCGGCATAACCGATATGCGCGATTCTGCCGAAGATCGGAGCGGCCAACAGAACCTTCGGAGTCCATGCCCTGCTTCCGATGAGCGCCCATTGTGAAAATCTCTGACCGAGCACTACTTTCATCCCGTGCGGGAGCAGGAGGGAGGCCTGACTATATTCGGCTGAAGAGAAGGTGGAGAAGTTGCGATGGAGCGAAAGCGCATTCATTGGTGCCGCGCTCTCACTGTAGGGATTCTGAAGTCCCAGCGGCTGATCGAGCTGATAGTTGAGCCGATTTACCACTGTCCTGGCACCAGCGGTGATCGTAAGCCAGGGTTTCGGCTGCAACGTTGCATCGTATTTCAGCCTTGTGATCCCGTCTCTCGTATCTTCGGCGTAGATCGTCGCGCCTGCAAGGAGTTGGGCATTCTCACGCAACGATTGCGATTGTTCTGAGTTGGAAAGACCGAGAACGCCAAAGGCTCGATTGGAAAAGACGTGCTGCCAATTGATTCCCGTCGTGTTTCTCCACCCGCTGTATGCGATGTCATAAGGATTTGTTTCCCATCGATTCTTGGGATTGGGATGAATCAAGATTGAGTCCACTCCTGTCAGAGAGAGTCCCCAGAAGTTGTTTCTGTCGTCGACGCGTTTGTCGGCGCGAAACAAGCCGTTCGTGTAGATCGGCACGCCATTCATCCCGATGTCGTCTGTCATCAGATTAAGAATGCTTTGGCGCGCGGAGAGGAACATCGATCCGTTCGTGCCCCAAGGGTGATCGATGGAGCCTCCCGCTCCAGCCATTCCAAGTTCTACTTCGGCGTGCGGGATCGTTCGAGTGTTTTTCGTGGTCGATATCTCTACGATTGCTGATAGCCTCTGGTCGAATTTGCTGTCGTAGGTATCTGTATGCAGAGTCATCTGCTGGATCGCCTTGTTGTCGATCATGGAGACCAAACCGCCGGTCGTACCAGAGAGAGCGAGCTGATTGATCGAGGGTATCTCGATGTTGTCGACGATAAAGAGAGCCTCCTGCGAGTTCCCACCTCGAACGATAATGTCGTTGAACTTATCGTTGTCCGAGACGACTCCGGGCAGCATCTGCATGTATCGAGAGGGATCGCCAAAGGTTCCGGCAGAGGTCTCGATCTCTTGCGGGGTGATCTTTCTTTCATAGCCTTCGCTGCTATCCGCTTGCGTCGCGACTACTTTGATCTCGGTTTTTACGATCGCAACATCCTGGGTTGGATGAGTTGCAGACGAATTCAGGCTGGAAGACGCAGGAGTACTGGGAGTACAGGTATTCCGCGCAACGTTTGCTTCTGAATGATCGGGTACGACATGGAGCACGTCTTCGAGGCACGGTTTTTCTGTTTGCGACGGAGTGGCTGCCGTGATTCGGTCTGTACTCGACGTACTTGAACTTACCTGTGCGACTGCGTTGGTTGAGGAGAATAGAAGTGTTGCGACACATAAACTGGGCAATGGAGAAAACGTGCAGCTCAGCATAGTGAAGAGATCCCGGCTTTCTAGTTAAATTCGTGCGTTAACTGCTCCTCGGGGGATGTTTGTGTTGACTCTCGTCGCGAATCTACGCATGTGCAGAACCCTCAAGCACGTTTGTCCCCAAAGTGCAAGTCGCTGAGAAGGCCGTTATTTCGGGTCATTGATGCAAGTTCTCTGCTGAGAACTTGGAGGTGGAGAGCAAATACTTTCGCAAGCGAATAGGAAAAGTTTTTCTTTGACGAGCGAAAAAAGAAAACAGGGCTATTTGCGGCTTCTGCTTCGACTGTGCAGCCATCGTTTCCACGATGGCGCGCAGTCCTGAGGGACGCTCAACAGTCCAATTCGCCTAGAGCAAAGTATTCAAACCAGAGAGGGGTACCCCGTCCCCACTGTCAGAGATAAGTGTAATTTTTTGTGATGTTTAGCTATTTTATGGAGCGCAAAATATTCCAAATAAAGCACTTAAGTATCAAAATCCTGAAAAGGGAGGGCTTAAATGAAAAAGCCCGGGGACTGCTCCCCGGGCGCTTTTTTTCTACTGGTTTAATTCTAGCAAGTTGAAGGGAACTGATCGGCAAGGTGAATCTGGTTTGGTTTGTGAAGGTTGAGCTGGTTTCGGACTTGACAAGATTTTGCGATCATCTTTGCAAACAAGCGGGAATTTACCTGAGGTTGTGGTGGTTGATCCGGCGAGACGCAGATCCTTCGACTCCGCTCCCGATGGTCGCTTCGCTCAGGATGACACCTCGCACATTGCGAGGACTGTTTCTCTCAGGTTGTTGTGTAGACCTTCGCTTCCCAAGGGAAGATCGGTTCGCGCCCGATCCACTCATCGGGAACGGGACGACCTTGAGTGACCTCTCTCCAGCTTTTTCCTGCGGGTGTGGCGGGCCAGTTGTTCACCACATAGTTAGCGCCGGGAACCGATGTATCTGTACCCCAGTCAGAGAAGTTGGCGACCACAACGACGGGATCCTGGCCCGCCGCTCCCCTGCGCCAGGTGAGGACGCGTTTGCCGTCGGCGAAGTCGTTGTGGATGAATTCGGTGTCGTTGACGGAGAGTGTGGGGGACGATGTGCGGAACTTGATGAGCGTGGTGACATATTGGAGGACATCGGCTCGCCAGGGATCTGAGGTGGGCAGGTCATAGTTGATCGGGTCGACCTGTTTGGCGTCGTTGATGTCGGGAGCGTTGAGGGGAAAGTTCATGGGTTGAGCAAACTCATCCCCGGCGAAGATCATGGGGATGCCTACCGCGGTAAGAAGGCAGACGAAGGCGAGGCGGATCGGTTTGTCTTTAAGACCGATCCCGAAGCGGTCGAGGAAGTTGTAGAGGCGGTCGTTCCTGGTGCCGTCCCAGTCGTCGTTGGTGAGGTCGTGGGATCCGATGTAGTTGACTGCTTGAGAGCCGTCGCGAAAGAGGGGCTGCCCGTTGTCACCCTGGAGATTGCGACAGTCGATCATCTCGCGCACGGTCCACTCGAAGGATGGCTGGTTTGCGGCGTTGCGGCCGATGATGGCGTTGCGCACACGATTGCGGAATTTGTCGTTCCATAGAGCGTCGATGCGGGAGAGGATGGCTGAGGGTTCGGAGAGTTCCTCACCGATGGTCAAAAATCGTTCCTCGGCTGCGGGGTCGTTGGCGGGATGTCCTTCGGCTTGCCAGCGTTTATGAAAGGTTTTTCGAGCTTCAGTCCTGAAGGTATCGATGAAGTCGTAGTTATGGACGTTGTTAACGCTGTCCAAGCGATAACCATCCAGGTGGTAGAAGGTCATCCACCATTGCATGTGGGCCAGCATGTGCTGCCGTGCAGGGTAGAACTGACCGGTGGCACCGGAGACGGGATCGTAGGTTTCAGTGACATAGGCGTACTTCCATAGATCGCCCCCGAAGCCATTGCGGTCAGCTTGTTCCGGATCGCCGGAGTTCCAACGCACGTGAAAGTCCAGGAAGTCGGTGGTGCGGTAAGGATCGTAGTCGGAGAAGGCCATTACTGCGTCGTAGAAGAACCGGATGCCGTGCATATGGCAGCCACGAATGAGATTGAGGAAGTCGCAGGTGGCGGTGGGAGCCGATTGCTTGAGCGGGCGACCGAGGTCGTAGTCTGCAGCGAAGTAGTTGCTGGTGGCGTAGCCCCAGGACCGGCGGTCGTTGTAGCTATCGGCCGGTGGAAGAAGCTCTAGGGCGTTGATCCCGAGATCCTGGAGATAGGCTTTGCCGACCTCCAGAACTGGTATTGAAGAGAAGTTCGGAGAGCCGTCGGTATGCCGAACCAAGGCGAGAACATCCTGAAAGGTTCCGACGCCAACGTCGGTGGCCGTGGTGAGATCGCCTGTCTTTGTCCATGCCGTGGGAAGTTCGTAGATGACGAGCTGCATGTTGGTCGGCAGCGATTTGGCGGGCGAGTCGGGCGTGACGTCGAAGGTTACGGGGTCTGCTTCCGGATCCGTGGGGACAAGTTCGCCGTTGCGGAACCGGATGACCGTCGCCGCTGCGATGGCGTCGGTGTTGTCGCCTGCCGGAATCTTGGAGGTCAGGCGCCAATCCACAGTAGCGGCAGTGGGATCGGTGCAGCAGAGGCTGCTTCGAGCGGCGCCGTTGTAGGGATTGGTATTGGGAAGCCGGAACCAGTAGTGGTAGACAGTGCCTTCGGTCAGGTGACAGTCGGCAGCGGCGATCTCCCAGAGGTCGTTGGCCGTGGAGAGTGGCGAGGGTGAGAGAGGGAAGACCCGTTGGTTTTTAAGAGCGACGGGCGGGCCGGGATCGAACTCGCCGATAAAGAGCTCAGGAGGCTGGACGGGAGACACGGTGCTAGGACGCCAGAGGACGAAGTGGCTTCGTTTTCGTTCAAGGAGAGAGGGCATCTCTTGGCTCGCAGAAGAGGATGGGGGTCCCTTAGAGGCATCATGAGATCTGCGGGGAGCGGCGTCCAGCGTTTTCTTTGAAAATTCCGGTAAATTCGTCTACGAGGATGTGGAGAGAAATACGACTTCACCTGTGAAGCGTTGCCAAACGGCTTTAGACATCGACCAGGCCCTCGCCGGGTCATCTGTGGCGACGAGCGTCTGGCCGGCGAGGATTTCGAAGGCCGATTACGCTGCAGTAGGCTGCCCGAACCAGGTGGTCAGCGCGTCGGCGAGCCCGATCTGGCTCGTGTCTCCGACCCATGCCACATAGCCATCCGGTCGAACGAGCAAGGCGGTCGGAGGGGTGACCGGCCCGATCGCTGGAAGCTCCCATGGGCCGATGTATCCAGCGTCGATCAGCTGAACCCGATCGGTCCACGGGGTGATGTCGAAGCTGCCGGGCTCACCCAGGTTGAGGAGCACCGGCTGGGCATGGTGCAGCAGGGTGAAGACGCGCAGCGGTCCTTCGACGGTGATCAGGTCGAGATCGGGGATGCGGCGTCCGAGCAAGGGGTGTCCTTCGCCGAGATCGTAGTGGATGGTAAGGCCGGTCATCATGGCGGCGTATTGTCTGCGCGGCTCGTCCATCTTGAGGAGATGGGAGAGGACTTCCCATGCAGCCCTGGAGCGAGCGTCGCGTCGCATAAGGGCGACCTGCGCCAGCGTGTTCTGCAGGACCCGGGCAGCGACGGGGTGGCGTTCTGCCTGATAGGTATCGAGCAGGGATTCGGGCGACGTCCCCTTGATTACCTGGGCGAGCTTCCATCCCAGATTCACCGCATCCTGAACGCCGAGATTGAGGCCTTGTCCGCCTGCCGGATAGTGCACGTGAGCGGCGTCGCCGGCCAGCAGGACCCTGCCCTTGCGGTAGGTCTCCGCCTGACGCGCCGCATCGTTGAACCGGCTGATCCAGACGGGACTGTGAACCCCATAGTCCTTCCCATAAACAGAGATGAGCTGTTCGCTGAGATCGCGAAGGGTCGGCTCGCCGGTGCGACCGAGCTCTTTCTCGGTGACGAAAGCCCGCACGAGGCCGGGCTCATCGAGCTTGCTCAGGGCGTGGAGGCCGACGGCGTCGTAGCGCATCCCCCACTCGGGCTCCTCTTCCGGGTCTGGGGCCAACTCAACCTCGGCGAGGATGTGGCTGACGGTTGGTTCCCAACCGGGGAATGCGATGCCGGCTGCTTTACGGACCAGGCTGCGTCCGCCGTCGCAGCCGACGAGATACTGGGCCCGCAGCGACGTACCGTCAGACAACGCGACTTCGACGCCGGTTGAGCTCTGCGTAAAGCCAGTCACCTCGCGTCCGCGATAGATCGGTATGGCCAGTTCGTGGATCCAGCCAGCCAGGATGCGTTCGAAGTGCTTCTGCCAGAGGGCGAGCCCGTGGTTGTACCGCGTGGGAGCATCGCTCAAGTCGAGCGGGACGTGAGCGAACCCCGTGGTCTGCATCGCCTTGCCTTCGGCGAGGAAGCGATGGGCGATGCCACGCTGATCGAGAACTTCGATGGTGCGAGCGTGCAGGCCACCCGCGCGCGAGCCGACGAGCTCCGCGCTCTGGCGCCGCTCGACAATGGCGACGTCGACGCCCGCCAACGTCAACTCGGCCGCCAACATCGTCCCCGTGGGTCCGCCTCCAGCGATCACTACCGCATGCTCGGTCATTTGTTGTCCTTCCATTTCCGTAGATTTTCGAGTCGGCCATAAGGCGTGGTCGACTCGTGCGACTCTACGGCACGATCCGGGGCTTGCCGCAAGCCCCGGGGCGCGCTATATCTTAAAAGTGGGGAGGGTAGTGTTTCCTCTTCCCGGCCAAATTTTCGCTGTGGGATGGGTGATCCCCGGGAAGCAGCCGCACAACGGCATGATGCGACGAGCGACGGCTCATCGAACGACAGACGCTGCTGAGAGCATCCGCGAACCGAATCTTTGCCGCCTATCGCACAGAGCCTCGTATGTCAGGCCGATGTTCTGCTCTAGACTCCCAGACTCTCTTTCCAGTGATTCAATCTCTGGATCGCTGTGCGGATATCTGCGGTCTTCTGGGTCTGGTCGGGTTCTTCGCGCTCGATGGTTAGAGAGCCGGTGTAGTTGATCTTCTTCAGAAGGCTGAGGAATCCAGGGAAGTCGACCTCTCCGTCGCCCAACGCGCATTCCTGACCGAGCCCCCTGCCTCCGGGAACAGGAGAGCGCCCATCTTTGCAATGCACGGACAGCACATGGTGCTGCAATACGGCAAGGGCTTCAAGGGGGTCGCCGGAGCCATAGAGGACCATGTTTGCGGGGTCGAAGTTGATCTTCAGATTTGGCCGGGCCACGTCGGCGATGAACTGGAGCAGCACGGTTGCGGACTCCTGTCCGGTTTCGAGGACGAAGCTCTGGCCGTTGGCTGCGGTGGCGTCGCAGAGCGTGCGGGTGAGTTCAAGGAGGTCTGTGTAGAGCTGTGATGCACGATCTTCAGGGATGAAGCCGATGTGACAGGAGACGGCGGTGATGCCGAGCTCCTTTGCGAAGTTGGAGATCTCTTTGGTGCGCTCGATGCGTTCCTGTCGATACTTCGCGGTGGTGAAACCGACGGACTCATGCACGCGTTCCAGGTTGGAGTAGTCTTCGCCTTCGTAGCAGCAGACTGCACTGGTGACGGCGATGGGAGAAGAAGCGAGAGCGGACTTCCAGCCGGGAAGCGCTGCTACACAGTCGACAGCGGGAGGCACACCGAGTTGCAAGGAACGGAGGCCGAAGCTCTCGAGCTGGCGGAGGGTCTCTTCTGCGGTTCCTTCTGCCCATATGACCAGGCCGATCTGCATGGGCTTTACTGCGGTTGCCATTTAAATTCCTTTCCACCGGCATCGCGCGATGCCCTGAGTTGAAGTGAGAGTTCTACGGCCTGCGCGGATTCTTCGGGCAGGCAGAGCATCGGAGCGGCGTTGCGGCGGCAACAGTCGATGAAGTAGGCGATCTCATCGAAGTAGGGATCGTGTTTGGGGATTTCGATGGATCTGGTTTCGTCTCCCTGATTGAGAGTCAGAGCATCGTCGCGGTAAGTCAGGAGCGAGTCATTCGTCTGGATCTCGAAGCCCGCGGAGAAGGGGATGCCGGTAGGGAGCCAGCCTCCTTCCACTTCTACGACGAGACCTGAGTCGTAGTTCAGCTTTGCGTGCATCGTGTCGATTGGACCAATGCTGGTTGCGTGGGCCGATCGAGGTGGACCGAAGAGACTGAGGGCCTGATCGAGATCGTGGCTAAGGAGGTCGAGGATCGCGCCGCCGCTGCGGTCGTACTGTGTGAGCCAACCTCCCCACTCGGGGTAGCCGGCTTGCCGTCTTAGCACGCAGCGCCGGATGTTTGCGAGGCCTGCATCGCGGATGAATCGAGCGGCGTAGCGGTAGGGGAACATGAAGCGGAGTACCTGGCCCACCATGAAGACTCGATCTGTCGATTTTGCGGCGGCGACGATCTCGGTGCAGTCGGCGGTGGTGAGGGCCATGGGTTTTTCGCACAGAACATGTTTGCCGACCGCGAACGCAGAGAGAATGACCTCGCGGTGCAGGTCTGTGGGAAGGCAGATATCGACGGCATCAATTTCGGGATCGGCGATGATCGAGCGCCAATCCGGATGCCACTGGACGGTATCGGGAAGGGGGCCGCTCTGGAGGTCGAGGTTGCCGCGCGGAGGGCCGTCGGCGGAAGGGCGGGTCCGCGACGAGACTGCTTTTACTTCCACGCCATCGATGCGTTGCATTGCAGCGAGGTGCGCTCCACCCATGAATCCATAGCCGAGAAGTGCCAACTTCATGATTCTGATTGTCTCCTACAGGAGCGATGCGTTGAAAGGCGAAGACGTAAAAAATGGGTGGCTCGAAAAAGAGCCACCCATGTGGATTTCTGTTCTTCAGAATTTCAAACGAGCCGCGAACTGGATGAGACGCGGGTTGTAGGCGTTCGCCGTTGAAGTGATCGCGCCAAAGGTCGAGACAGGTTGGAAGTTGGGCACGGGGTAGGTGCCTGTGCAAGGTGCGGTGGCCGTGCACGGTACAAGAGATAGCGTTGCACTGGGGTTGAAGAACTGCGTCGTGTTGAGCACGTTGAACGCTTCGGTGCGGAATTCGAAGACAAGGCGTTCGGTGATGTTGAAGTTCTTGAACAGTGAGAGATCGACGCGCTGAAGTCCGGGGCCGTAAAGCTGATTTCGGCGCTCAGTTCCAACGTTACCGACCTTCTGAAAGATGAAGTCATTTACATCGAACCAGCGGCCAACGCTCGGATGCGATACTTTGCCGCTGCCAATCATGTTAGGACGATCGCTGGTTCCGGCAGCAGGACGGGTACCACTGCGGTTGATGGTGTTGACGACCGAGAACGGCATCCCGGTGTTCCAGACAACCAGACCGTTGGCCTGCCATCCTTTGACCAGAGCCCCGGCGAAGCCCCGTTTGCTTTCGCCAAATGGGAGAGCATAGTTGAAGGTTGTAGTGACACGCTGCCGGACATCCAGATTGCCATTACCGTATTCAATGGTTGAGAGCAATTCTGCGGAAGAACCGAAGCCATTTCCGCCGTTGTTGCTGATAGATTCAGCGTTGTCGAGCAGGCGTGCCCAGGTGTAGCCGACCTGGAGATCAAGCCCTTTGCTGAAGCGGCGTTTTAAGACGGCCTGCATGGCGTGATAGTTGCTGATGCCCTTGGTCGTGTAGTACGGGATGGAGGTTACATTCGGCACGGTGCTGGCGAAACGGCGCTTCGCATTGAAGTTTGGATCGGCGATCGCGGGATTGTTCGTCGTCGTGTCGCTGGGGTTTTGATAGATGCTGGATGTAGGGGCGAGCGTGTTGTAGTCGGAGAGATAGAACGCGAGGCGCCGTCCGAGCTGTCCGACGTAGGAGACGCTCCCGACAAAACCAGCGAACTCACGTTCTACGGTGAGGTTGAACTGCTCGATGTAGGTTGATCTGAATTTTGGATCGAGGGCTGCCGTGATGCTGCCGCTCGGATTCGTTGCGCTGTTGGGTGAAGGTGTCGGGAGTCCACCAGCGAATTTGCGGAACGCGGCGGCCGCAGTGGGGGAATATCCAAGGTTGTTCACCGCTGCGTTGAAAGCCTGTGTCGGGGTGTAGGCGCCCCACGTGGCAGTAAACGGCTGGTTTACCAGAGCCGAACCAGAGGTTGTGTTCTCCGGAGCGAAGGTCATGCCGAAGCCGCCGCGGATGACGGTCTTGTCTACCGGCGTAAAGGCAAATCCGAAGCGAGGCGCGAAGTTGCTATAGTCGGTCTGAACATTTCCGTGACCGTCGATGCCGTTTTGCCCAGCGACCACGATTCGCCCGAGACCTGTATCGAAGTTCGAGAGGATGTTGTTGATTTCGGTGTAGGGCGTAAAGAGGTCGTAGCGTAACCCTGCATTTATGGTCAGCTTGGGGGTGAGGTGAATATCGTCCTGGAAGAAGAAGTGAGGTTCCCAGGTGCGATTGTGCGGCGTATACAGAATCCAGTTGCGGCCTCCCAAAATGTAATCCCCTGAGAGCAGTGAGGAGAAGTCGGGGAAGGTCCAGTTGCCATTTGCGGTATCCGTCTGGGTTACCCTGTCCTGACGGCGGATGACTCCGGCTCCGATCTTGATGGTCTGCCGGCCGTGGATGTAGTTCAGGATGCCTTCATACTGGTAGGTATTCTCGTGGTAGATGATGGGCGGCCGATTGCCGAGTGTAGGCGCGGTTCCCTGGCTGATGGTGACGGCGGAGAGTTCGGCGGTACGCGCGTCAACGTTCATGTTCGGCTGACCCATCGCTGTGTTGATGGCGTTTCCGTAGTTTAGGGGATACTGTGCATTGTCCAGCAGGGTATAGCCGATCTTGCCTTCGAGCAGTAGATGTGAAGTGAAGTTATGGATGTAGTTCAATTGAGCTTGGTGTGCGCGAGTGACCGCTGGACCGGGATAGCTGCCGAGATTGCCGCCCGGAAAAATCTGGCCTGCTGCCGAACCGGTCAGGGGAAAGAGCGATCCGATGTTGGTATCGACGGCGTTGTAGGTATAGCGGAGATAAAAAAGGTCTCCGTTGCCGAGGCGATGGTCGAGTCGGCCATCCGCCGTTTTATTGAACTGCGTGTTTCGGGGTGTAGCGACGTAGTTTCCGGATGGGACTGCATTGTTTGTGGGTAGAGGGAACAGATTGAAATACTGCAGGCCTACCCTGTCTATATTCGTAACCGTAGGATACGTTTGGGAACAGGTTCTTACACCATTGACGACAGAACAACTGTCAGTGAAGTCACCTACATGCTGACGCTGGTATAGCGTGGGCACTGTGGTGGTGGTTGGGTTCAGATTGCGGACGATATTGAGGCCTTCATAGTCGGCGAAGAAGAAGGTTTTGTCCCGGATGATGGGGCCGCCGAGACTTCCGCCGAACTGGTTCTGGCGAAATTTGGGCTTCGGGATGTTCGCGCCGAATTTATAAGGATTGGCGTTCAACACGTCATTGCGGAAGAACTCGAATGCAGTGCCGTGGAACTGATTGGTTCCTGATTTAGTGATGACGTTGATGATGGCTCCGGCGGAACGGCCGACCTCGGCGGTGAAGACGTTGGTCTGAACACTGACTTCCTGGATGGCGTCGACTGAGGGGCGAACACCGATAGAGCCGATGACGCGCTCGTTATTGTCCATACCATCGATCAGCTGGTTGTTCATCATGTCGGCTTGTCCGTTGACAGAGACCGAGGAGGTCTGGCGGCGGTCATCAGGACGATTGCCGCTGGCAAGGCCATTGTTCAGGCCTTCGGTGGCGCCGGGAATGACCTGGACCAGACCGATGAAGTTGCGACCGTTCAGAGGAAGCTCCTGCGTGGCCTTTTCGGTCACAGTCATAATCAGAGCGGAGGTATCGGTGTGCAATGCTGGAGGTGCGGCGTCTACGGTGATGACTTCACCAGTAGCGCCGATATCCATGTGGGCATCTTCGCGAGCGCGGTCGCCTGCCGCGATTGCGAATGAGCTGATCTGGAAGCTCTTAAAACCAGTTGCCGTTACGGACAGCGAATAGCGGCTCGGTTTCAAAAGCGTAAAGGTGTATTCGCCGGCAGCTCCAGTGGTTGCGACTCGCGTCTCGTGGGTATCTACGTTGGTCAGTTCAACTTTTGCTCCGGGAATGACAGCGCCGCTGCTATCCGTGACGGTTCCTATCACATCCGCTGTTGTGCTCTGGGCAAAGAGAGGGGTGTTGATGTCCGCAATTGTCAGCGCCAGGGTACAGATTGCAAAACCGACGAGGCGTTTCGTAAAGGTGACTTTTCGGAGTTGGTTTTTGACCTTGTGTCCAGATAACGGACTCTTTGAACTCAATTTATATTTCACGAGGAGCCTCCATAAATTTTCCTGATGACTTCGACGGCCAAGGCGTAGACCGACAGCGATGCAGACGATAGAGGGGAAGTACAGACTGCAGGCGACGTTTCTTTCGAGAAGAAATCTTCACGTCGTACGGGAGAACTGCGACTTAATTTACTAACCGAAACAAATGAGAATTCGAATGCCGTGACGATATTCTGATATATCTCTCTAATAAATTAACTGAACAATGTTTCGGTAGGTGGATGATATTGGCCCTCTTTCTGAGCGTCAAGCTAATCTTTTACTGGAATTCCTGTTGAGTTACTGGTGTATCTAACTGCAGCTGTGAAGGGATTTACATGCCTGTCGTAGAAAAGACGCTGAAGCTGCAGTTCCGTTCGGCACGCAATGCCGTGATCGCAGCATTGCTGCGAAACGAACGGCTCTCTCGCTCTGAATTGAGTGAGATCACGGGTGTAAGCCCAGCGGCTATCACGGAGGTGACCCAGGCCTTCTTGCGTCGCGATCTGCTGGTTGAACTGCCAGCACTGACGAAAGATCGAGGACGGGGCCGGCCTACGGTGCAGCTTCAGTTACAGGCTTCGCACGCCTACTTTCTGGGAATCTCAGTGGAGGAGTGGGAGATGCCTTTGGTGCTTACGGATCTTCGTGGCCGCGTGATTGAGCATCAGGTGTTGCCTGCGTGCAGGACTCCGGCTGAGCTGGTGAACGCTGCGCGCAAGACGTACAGCGAGATGTTGCGAAGGTCTGGGATTCCGCGAAGCCGGGTTCAGGGAGCGGGCATTACTGTCGCGGGTATTGTGAATGCTGAGGAAGGCATATGCCGCTATTGTGCCGCGCTGAACTGGAGAGATGTCCCCGTTGCGCAACTGATTACGAAAGCACTGCGTCTGCCGGCATGGGTGGATAACGATGCGAATGCCGTGGCGGTGGGTGAGAAGTTCTTTGGACAGGCGCGGGATTTCGAACACTTCTCCAGCATTGTGCTTGGACGCACGATCGGTTCAGCACACTTTGTTCATGGCATGTTGTATCGCGGCCATGATGACAGTGCCGGAGAGATCGGGCATGTCACCATCGATCGTAAGGGGGTGCTGTGCCGCTGCGGGCGTAATGGGTGTCTGGATACCGTGGCCGGTGGCTATGCTCTGCGCGATGCGGCAAAGGCATCCGGCCTGACGATCCGTAACATACGCGATCTTGAGGACCTGGCGCTTCATGGCGATACCGTCGCGACGCGGTTGCTTCGCAACGCCGGAGATGCGCTCGGATTGGCGGTAGCTTCATTAGTGCACCTGAACAATCCGCAGTGCGTGTTGTTCACCGACATGGAAGGCTTCGATAACGGTGTCTTCCGCACAGCTACGCGACAGGCGATCGAGAATAATATACTGGCTCGCTTTCTGGGGAGTACTCAGATTCTGTTCAGCGATGCTGAGCCGGAACTCTTGCCACGAAGTGCCGCTTCGATTGCGGCCTTTGAATATCTGAACTCGATCTAAGAAAGCTATTGTTTGCCAGCGGGCAGCGCGAATGCGACGTATGCTCCGTGAATCGGATCCTGCGAAGCGGGGTGTCCTGGCGTTGCGTGAGTATGAGTAGTTGCGCGAGCTGCCGCACAGAAGACGACATACTCGCGGCCATCGACTTCATAGATCGCGGGCATGCCTTCGAGGGCGGCATCGACCTCGGATTCCCAGAGGACTTTGCCTGTGGTGGAGTCGATCGCGCGCACCTTACGGTCGCGGCTGCCGGTGAAGATCAACCCTCCCGCCGTGACGACTGGGTTCACCTTGGGAAAGTGAGAGCCGGTGTTCTTGTATCCTTTGGCCGCCAGCTCAGGGACTTCACCGAGAGGAATCTGCCAGCGGATATCGCCTGTGTTGAGATCGTAGGCCGTCAATGTGGTCCACGGAGGAGCGATGACGGGCAGGCCACTCTGCGCAAACATGAATCCGAAGCCGCTACGATAGTGCGCGTGAATAGGGTCAACAGCGCCCTTCTGTGGCGAAGGTTGAGTTTTAGATTGAGATTCTGGTGCTCGCTCGGGATGAGCCAGATACGCCATCAGGGATTGGATATCTTCACTTCCCAGCTTCGCGAACGCGGGCATCTGGCCCTTGCCGTAACGGATGACCTTCTCGATGTCGTCGTTGGTCAGGCGACTTTGTACATCTACCAGCGAAGGAATTGCCGGAGGCTTGCCGCTGCGATCGTCGCCATGACACAGACTGCAGTTCGCCTCAAAGATTCCGCGACCACGCACCTCGGGCGGGCCCGCCTTCACCGGCTCGGTAGCCAGGGTGAGCTTCAGCATCGCGGGGACGTCCTTGGACACTACATAGAAGTAGCCGCTTCGTGGATCGACAGCTTCGCCTCCGAAGTTGGCGCCACCGTTGTTTCCCGGCATCTCGACGGTGTCTTCAGTGGAAGGCGGAGTAAAGAGCCCGTTGTTGCGGGCGGCTGACATCTGCTTGATCAGGGCTTCGCGTTCCGCCGGCTCAAGAAAGGGGCTCAGGTCCTTGACGGTAAAAGCCTGTCGCGCGAAGGGAGCGGGTTTTGTGGGAAAAGGTTGCGTCGGCCATGTCTCTTCGCCGGGCATGTCCGACTTCGGCTCGGGTCGCTCTTCTATGGGCCAAAGCGGCTTGCCGGTTTCACGTTCGAAGACCCAAACGAATCCAACCTTGCTTGCCTGAGCGACAACATCGATCTTGCGGCCGTTGTGACGTACCGTGAGGAGCATGGGAGTACCGGCATTGTCGTAGTCCCAGATGTCGTGATGGACCATCTGGTAATACCAGACGAGTTTTCCGGTACGAGCATTGAGGGCGAGCAGGCTGTCGCCGTACAGGTTCTTGCCGGGACGGTTGGCGCCGTAGAAGTTGTACTTCGGACTGGCAGTTGGAATAAAGACCATGCCGCGCTTTTCATCCAACGCCATGCCGCTCCAGGCGTTCGCTCCGCCTACGGTCTTCCATGCATCTTTGGGCCAGGTTTCGTAACCAGGTTCGCCGGGATGGGGAATCGTGTGGAAGGTCCACGTCAGCTTGCCTGTGAGCACGTTGTAGGCGCGAATATCTCCAGGGCCAGATCCGTATTCCTCGTTTGTTGCAGAGCCCAGGATGAGGAGGTCGTCAAAGATGCGTCCGGGATTATAAGACTGCACCAGCGTCAGGCTATCCGGATCGCGACCGAGCCCTTCGCGCAGATCGACGCGGCCATTCGTTCCGAGGCCTGCGATCGGTTCGCCGGTCTCTGCATTCAGCTCCTGGAGGGTATTGTCGACGGAGAGGATCAACCGCCGGTCCTGCCCGTCCTCGCTCTCCCAGTAGTTCAGGCCTCGATTGGTGATGAGCAGTGTCTTCGCGTGCAGAGGATGAACCCAAAGTTCTTTCCCGGTGGCTGCATCGAGGGCCGCGACAGAGTTGTTATGAGCAAGGACGTACGTGGTGCGGCCGATGACCAACGGATTGAAGGAGTATCCACGCTCATCGCCGGTAGAGAAGGTCCAGGCGCGCTGCAACTTGCTTACGTTGGTACGGTTGATCTGCGCGAGCGACGAGTACTGAGCGCCGTCTGCGGCTCCTCCGTATTCGCGCCATGTGCTGTGTGTGGTGTCGGCGGGGGGATGAATCTGCGCCGGAGCCGTCGCCGCAACAAAGCCGCAGGTAAAAAGAGCTGCGAGTCGAAGTCGCTTGCTCGAACGTCGTTCAAAATCTGTCTTATCCATTTTGTGGATCATGCCTGCCGGTCTAACGCTTGGAAAGATCTCGAATCCAGATGTCTTTGAACTGCATATTGCCCTGGCCACCAGCATGCAATTGCAGAGCGATCTTACCGTCAGCAGCTCCCGGTTTAGGATCGGTGAAGTCCACCATCGGAACTCCATTCAGCCGCGAGCGATAGCGGTTTCCGACCACTTCGACGGAGTAATCGTTCCACTCGCCTTTACGAACCACACCTTCATTTTCGGGAGAGGGCCATACGACCCATCCGCGGCCATCTTCGGCGTAAACGCCGCCGGTGTGGTGCATCATGCTGCAATCGATCTCAAACTGCATACCCTGGGTTGTGTCGACGGAGTTTGGCTTGAATCCTGTATGGAAGAAGACTCCACTATTGCCATCGCCCACACACTTGAAGCGAAGGGATAGCTGGAAGTCCTTATAGTCCTTCTCGGTTTCCAAGTAGCCGTAGGCTTTTGTGAGGCCTCGTCCGTGAAGCAGTCCGTCTTCTACGGTCCAGCTTTCAGCGCCGATCTTTGTCCACCCTGTAAGGTCTGTTTCGTTGAAGAGCTGGATCCAGTCATTGCCGGGAATCTTGGGTTTGGCTGCCTGCGCGCCAACATCAGTTCCGCACGACATGGAGAGCGCAATCAGCAACAGGCCACCAAAGCAACGTCGATACGGTATGACCCTTTGCCCGGATGCTCCTACGGAAGCAGTTAATTTTTTGAATCGGGCAAATGTACTGATGAGCATGTAAACCTATCCTCTCTGTAAATGAATGACTGATGCAGCGGAGATTACAGCGCTGCCATAACTTCACGATACAGGTATTGCGCGCCTTCAATGCCGTCCCATGGACCGTCCTCGTATTCCAGCGCGAAGACACCTGTGTAGTTGTTGTTTAGCATGATGCGCACATTGCGCTGTACGTCCGGCTCGCCGAAGCGATTCCAGAATTTTGCGTGGACTGTGGTGTGCGCATAGGGAGCTAGATCGTTGAGCGCATGGTAGAGCAGATACTTGTGCTCCCAGTTGCAGAAGTCCGGGCTGGCCTCGCAGAAAACATTGTTCACTTCTTCGATGATGATACGGATGTTGATGGGATTGGCGGTCAGCCCCCAGTGATTCTCAAGGGTAACTTTTACGCCGACCTTGGCTCCGTGTTCTGCCATCTCTTTGAACGACAGAATGCACTGATCGAGGTACTTTTCGATCTCAGGGTTCATGGGATAGCTTGAGGCGTTCGGGCTAGGCCAGGGAGCTATGCGGGGACCACCGCTATTGATGCGCATGGACTTGGCGCCAATGATGGCAGCTCCATCCAGCCATTTTTTCGCTACCTCTACACCGGCTTTGCGCTTGCTGTCATCGAGATCGCAGATGTCGCGGGGGGCATTGTTGGAGATGTGGTGGCAGAACACGCCCTCCTTCGCCTGCACGTTTGCCAGCTTTTCCAGCCACTGCTTGCTTGAGGTGGCCGATGGATCGAATTCGACGACGTTACGGGGCTTGCCATCGTAACCAGTGACGCCGGTGGTTACGTACTGGCTTTTGTCGTCCATATCCCCGAAGATGCTGGACCACATATCCATCTTGGTCACGCCGGGAAAGGTCTTCTTGGTGAAGGCCGGGAAGTCCAGCATCGTAATCTCGCCGTACTTCTGCTTCATCTTGGCAACGGTAGCCTTGTCGCCAACGTTGTCGTGATTTTTGAAGATCCAGCGGATGGGATAGCTGTTCGATGCGATACGGGCGACCTTTTCGCTGTCCGTCATGGGGCGGAAAGCGCTCGCATGAGTAATTGATTCCGGTTGAGCCTGCTTCTGCCCTTCCTGCGCTTCTGCCCATGGAGCAGCTGTTCCTAAGTAGGCTCCGGCCGCGACACCGCTACCTACGTTGCGGAGAAAGTTGCGACGATCCAGAATGCTGCGCTTTGCACCAGATGAGCTCATAGCGAAACGTTCTCTCTTTATCGATGACGAATGGAATGTGGGGTCAGCAATGGCGTCAGACAAGGTGTTTTATGAACGAGGAGGACCTTCATAAAGACCCAAATCGGGCGATTGCACGGAAGAGCTGTGGAAACAGTACTACACCAGTTGGAAGTTGGATGTACAGGTTTTTTGAAGAGAAACCTCTTTTTCTTCGAAAACTGAAATAATAATTTTCTTCAGTCGCGCCCAGTGGATGCAGGCAGGTCTTCGATAGCTGCACCGTTGTTGCGACACAGAAACTTTGAAGGTGACTCGAAGCCTGTTTCATTACGCCTTCCGTGGAGAATGGGTGGCTTAGTGAAGGATGAAAGACCACAGAGTTTCGCCTGCGGCGCAGATCACATATTGATGGCCATCCAGCTCAAACGTCTGCGGTCCGTTGCTAACCTGTCCGATGCGTGTGTTCCACACAGGCTTTCCGTCCGTGGCATCGAACGCCACAAGATTTCCAGAGCCATCTCCGGAGAAGACGAGACCTCCGGCAGTCGCTAGTACTCCGCCACCGCCCATACTGCCTGAATTGTAGAAGCGATGACGCCAGCGGGCTTCACCTGTGCGGTAGTCAATTGCGGTTAGATAGCTACCGGCGCTTCCGACCTGCATCTCTTCTTTTCCTCCCAGGCCCATGGAGCCGCGTGGGTCCGGATCTGTGAGGTACACCATTGAGAAGGAATCAACTTCATACGTATAGAGAAGGCCTGTGACTGGAGAGAACGCGACCGGCTGCCAGTTGATGGTTCCGCTCGAATTAGGTGAAGTCAACGTGCCCGCGATGGTTGCGTCTTTGCTGGGGTCACGCTTGGGACCGCCCTTTGGCGTGAGACCATCTGCCCAATTGGTGGTCAAGCCATATTTGCTGGTGACGAGGTGCTCTCCGGTGATGCGGTCCAGAGTGAAGTAGTAGCCGTTGCGGGCCGCTGTCGCTACCAGCTTGCGCATCTTGCCCTTATACATCGCGTCGAAGATCACTGGCGTCTGAGCGGAATCGTAATCATGCATGTCATGCGGTGATGTCTGGAAGTACCAAGCCATCTTTCCAGTGTCGACATTGACTGCGATCAGTGCGCATGTGAACAGATTGTCCAGGTCGCCGCGCAGTCCGGTGGTCCAGGCGGGCGTGGGGTTTCCAGTTCCGAAGATATAGAGATGCGTCTCAGGATCATAGGCTCCCGCGATCCAAGTCTGTCCTCCGCCGTGCCGTGCCGCATCCATACTGGCCCAGGTGTCTGCGCCGGGATCGCCTTTCTCCATCGGCACGGTGTAGAACTTCCATTGCAGATCGCCGGTCTCAGGATCAAACGACTGCAGAAAGCCGGGCGAATCGATATCGTTGCCGGTTCCTACGAGAACGTGGTTTCCGATGACGATCGGAGCAGGCGTGGAGAAGTATCCCTCGTCCAGGTTTGCGATGGTTTTGTGCCAGCGTTCCCTGCCCGTCTTTGCATCCAGAGAGACGAGATAGTTATCGGGCGTCTCCATGAAGAGGTAGTTGTGCCACATCCCGAAACCGCGGTTGCCAATATGAGTCCCGCCCTTTGTCTTCCAGAAGTAATGCCATAGTTGGTGGCCGTCGCGAGCATCGACGGCCCACGCGTTATCGGGCATCGTGAAATACAAGATGCCGTCCACCATGAGGGCAGTGCCCTTTACGGAGCCAGAGCGAATATTAGCTCCGCCCGAACCTTCGCCTCCTACCTCGAGCGGCACCTGTGCGGCTCGGCTGGAACGGCCTTCGGAGGGCGATGGCGGCTGGTCGCCGGGAGTCAACTGGGAGGACCATGCAAGCGACAGGTTCTTCACCGTAAGCCGGTTTACCTGTTTCAAAGCGCTGTACCGCTTGCCGGTATAGTCGCCGTTATAAGTCGGCCACTGCTGATTCAACGGCTTCAGCATATCTGCCGGCGCGACACCACCCTGACTGAAGGCAATAGAAGATACGCAAAAGAGAGAGAGGGCGGAGAGCGTCGATATCAGTTTCACTTCAAGGTCACCAGGTAGGCTGTCACATCGTGAATGTCATGATCGGTATAGCGGGGCAACATATCGCGATGTGCCTGCAATGGATCGTGGACCACAACAGTCGGTAGAGAACCCTTGCGTGTAAACGAACGCTCAGAGCCGTCGCTCAGCTTCAGAGTCACGAGGAAGTCGTCGATGTGAACAACATTTCCGGAGATCTTCTGGCCAGGCGTGAGGGTTACGTCGGCTGAAGCTGTGCTGGTTGCAGCGCGAGGATTGCCGATACCGCCGGAGACCCAGCGAGCCTGCAAACGACTCGGGTCGGGGTTTGTTGTGGCGATCCCCTTCAGATCTCCCGTTGCGGAGTGACAGCTCGCGCAATGCGCAGCGAAATAAGCCTGTCCACGGGTGGGATCGCCTACCACTATATTGAGGGCCTTCGCTTCGCCAGGAGGAGGCGCGCCCTGACGCCCGATAGTTCCGATAACGGAACGGACATAGGCAGCAACGGCACCGGCGTCTTCGTTGTTCAATCCGATATTGGGCATCCCCTGGGCCATACGCCCGCCTTGAATAATTGGGATGATCAGTTCGCCATGCTGGTCGGTGAGTGCCACCTGGGAACGCAATAGATTGGGGCCACCCATATCGCCGCCGCGAAGGTCGCGCCCGTGGCATGCCTGGCAGCTGACGCTGTAGAGCGTCTTGCCCTTATCCACTACCTCAGGATCTTCTGGAGCACGGCCCGGGCCTGAGTTGAATGCAGGCTGCTGCCCCCCAGACTGGCCGCCGGCGGCAGCCACAGTCGACATACCGTAAAGGCAAGAGAGCACTGTAAAGGAAGCAATTCCCGAAGCTACACCAGCTGCAATATACCGAACGTATCTATGCATTCAACCTCGACGACAATGCGGGACGAAACATAGATCAGCAATGCTCGCCACGCAGGTAGGACTACTACCGCAAGCACGGTATGCAGCGGAGTTCGAAGATTGCGTACGAATACCAGGAGAAGACGATCTGCATCCTCAGAAGCATTTGTAACATGCAGACTAGTCTCCTGTGCAAACTACGCTCATGCCAAATCCCGCCAACTGCTCGTTGAAAAATCCTTGATTTAAGCGATTTAAACTGATTTCATCGCCGCGATCGCCTCGAGACGTGCCGCTTTCAGGATCTTCACTGGATCACCCTGCGATGAAAACTCCATGCAAATGTACCGGTCGTAGTGGAGCTGGGCCAGTTTGTGGTAGATATTGGTGTAGTTGACCTCTCCCGTACCAGGCTGATGCCTTCCCGGAACATCGGCGATGTGGACCAGGCCCACCTGATCAATATTCTTTTCGAGCTTCTCGATCAGATTTCCCGCCTGACGCTGCTCATGGTAGAAGTCGTACAAAACTTTGATCCGTGGACTGCCGACTGCGCGCGTGATCTCAAACGCCTCGGAGACGCTGGTCACGGCCTCTTGCTTGTGCTCCAGAAGATCGATGGGTTCGAGAACGATCTCAAACTGGTCCTTCTCAAGAAGATCGGCCGCGTACTTGAGTGTGTCGACGATGGCTGCTCGCTGTTCTTCGGGAGTTTGTTCCGGAACCCGCGTATAGGCAGTGTAGATAAACTGTTTGCAGCCCAGTTCCTTGGCGCCGGGAATAGCCTTCATCAGATCATCATGAAGCGCGGTTCGCTTGGTATGATCGGCCAGCGCGTTGCGGCCCGGTACGGCGCTGTCGACCTCAATACCGAGGGCATGCTTTTTGGCGAGATTCCGCTTCCATTCTTCGGGAGTCCACTTCTCGTATTCGTTTCCGACCTCAACACCGCCGAAGCCGGCAGCCGCTGCCAGATCCAACTGCTGCTCAAAAGAGAGGCCTTTGGGCAGTGTCCACAACATGATGGAAAATTTCGGGCCGGCTTCCTCAGCCGCAACAGATGCAGATTGGGCCGATACTAGATTGCTCTTCAGGAAGGGTGTGAGCGATGCTGCTATGGACAATTTATGGAACTCACGACGATTCATTGGTTCTCCTGTGCGGTGAGCAAGTATAAAGGGTAAACGAAGTTGCACGACATGACTTATCTCCAAGTCGAGCGAGATGCCATTTGAGAGAGCTGATTAGGGATGGCGGAGTTGAATGGATGAAGAAGCGATTTTTAAATCTTGCGGGTTTCGCGTTCCTACTGTGTCTGGAAGCTGTCTCGCTGCATGCCCAGTTCCCGAGGTCCGTAGTCGATCCTGACTCTTCAGAACGCGGATCCAAAATCTATGGCAGCAGTTGCGCGCGCTGTCATGGAGAAGACGCGCGGGGTACCGCGAATGGCCCTGACCTGTTGCGCTCGCTGGTTGTTTTACATGATCGCCGGCAGATGCTGAATGGCAAGGAGTTTGGCCCCGTGCTCACGACCGGTGCGAACCACAACTTCAAATTTAACGATAAAGAACTCGCGGATCTGTCTCAGTTCCTTACAGCATCCATCAATGGCATCTTAAGAAGTGGCTACAACGCTCAGCCCACAAACCTGCTGAACGGCGATGCTAAGGCGGGCGAGGCTTACTTCAATGGCCCGGGTGGGTGCAGCAAGTGCCACTCCACTACGGATGATCTGGCCCATGTGGGGAAGCGATATCCTCCCGCAGCGCTGCAGCAGAAGTTTCTTTTTCCTAATTTCGGACTGTTTCTCAAGCGCAAAGTACAGGTCACTGTGAAGCTCGCATCCGGCAAAGTCCATAGCGGCGATCTCATTCGCATCGATGATTTCACTGTGACGCTTCGAGAGAAGTCCGGCGAGGATCGCTCATTCAACCGTGTTCCCGGAATCACCGTGACGACGGATGATCCTTATGCCGCGCATGCCGATTTGCTGGATAAATATACCGACGCCGACATCCACAACATGACGACCTATCTGGAAACGCTGAAATGAGACTGCTGCTCGCATCCCTTCTTGCTTTATTTCTTCCTGCGGCGTCGGTTTGTGCTCAAAAGCCTACCGAAGCCTCTGAGCCGAATCTTGCGCAGTTGACTGACAGCTGGCCCACCTACAATGGTGATTACTCCGGCCGTCGCTACAGCCCGCTTAAGAAAATCAACACAACGACCGTAGATCAGCTGTCGCTGGCCTGGACGTTCAGGGTTGAAACGACCACTGGCGGAGGAAGGCGGATCTCCGCAACTCCTCTGGAAGTGAACGGTGTTCTGTACTTCACGGTTCCCAGTCACGTGTGGGCCGTCGATGCGCGTACCGGGCACAAGCTGTGGCAGTTCGATTGGGCAAGCAAGGGCGGCGAGACCATTGGGAATCGTGGTGCTGCCGTGCTCGGAAATACTGTCTATTTCGAGACGGAAGATTGCAATCTGGTCGCTATCGACATCGCCACCGGCAAAGAAAAGTGGCATGCCTCGATTGGAAACCCCGACCAGTTCTACTTCGGCAGCGTAGCTCCGGTCATCGTAAAGAACCATGTGATGGTGGGAATCAGCGGCGATGATTTCGATATTCCTGGATACATCGAAGCTCATGATCCTGAAACCGGCGCTTTGCAGTGGCGTTGGTATGCGCATCCCAACCCAGGAGACCCTGAGGCGAAGACCTGGCCGAATGACGAGGCTATGATGCACGGTGGCGGGATGACCTGGGTCGCCGGAACCTACGATCCGGAGTTGAATCTTTATTACTTTGGAACGGGCAATGCGCAGCCCGTCATCAACGGCAGAGCGCGTCCTGGAGCCAACCTGTACACCTCAACGATCTGCGCGTTGAATCCTGATACAGGAAAACTCGTCTGGTATTTCCAGCCAAATCCTCATGACACGCATGACTGGGATGCTGTCCAGACGCCTGTTCTGATGGATGGCCTTATCGAGGGTAAAAAGCGCAAGCTGCTTGCCCAGGCAAGCCGTAACGGATGGTATTTTCTCCTGGACCGTACGAATGGAAAGAATCTGTTGAGCACACCCTTCGCGAAGCAGAACTGGACGCTTGGAGTCGACGATAAGGGGTCACCTATCCCGAATCCAGAGAAGATGGCTCAGCCCAACGGTGCACTGGTTGCGCCGAACCAGGCGGGAGCGGCGAACTGGTATCCTCCCAGCTTCAGTCCGCTGACCGGCCTCTTTTACGTTCCGGCCTACGACGCGTACAGCGTTTATTACATCTACGATAACAATAAGAAACCTGAGGGCTGGGCGGGGAATGATCGCGGCGGATGGTCTCGAGCCTCGCTTCGTGCGTTGGATTACAAGACCGGCAAGGTTCGTTGGAATCATCAGTGGCCCAGTTCAGGCGGTCGCTCTGGAATTCTGACCACGGCTGGAAACCTTTTATTCACGGGCGACACCACGTCGAACCTAATTGCTTTCAATTCGACCACAGGGAAGATTCTGTGGCACGCCGGCCTGGGAGCAATCGTCAGCAACGGACCGATTACCTATGAGCTGGATGGTCTCCAATATGTTGTTGCGTCGGCTGGAGACACTTTGTATGGGTTCATCTTGCGGTAAATAAAGGAAAAAACTGGAAACGGAGGCGCTCATCTTTTGGAGCGTTTACTTTCTTTCTATTTCGTTTAGTATAATCAGCGTACAAGCGATAGGTTGATACTCAAAGCTTGAAAGGCTGAGACTTCAATGCAGCACGATGTCATTACGCTCCGAGAGATTCATGGTCAGCCGGATGCATGGAGAGAATCTCTCCATCTTCTTGGCAAGATCGATTGCCAGAGGCTCGTGTCTGGCTTTGCTCCTCATGAGGTAGAGTGGGTTTTCGTGGGTTGCGGTACGAGTTTCTATCTGGCCCAGGCCGCGGCATCCAGTCTTAGCGCGTTAGTTGGGGTCTCTGCTCGAGCTGTACCTGCCTCAGAGATTCTTCTTTTTCCATCGTTGGCAATGCCGAAGGGGCCTGCGGCTTATTTCCCGATTCTCATCTCGCGCTCCGGTCATACCTCAGAGGTTCTGCAGGTAGCTGAAGCTCTAACGAGACAGAATGTGCCTTTCATGGCGGTGACCTGCGATGGTCGAGAGCTCGAAGGCATGACACCTCGCGTACTTAAACTTCCTGTTGTTGAAGAGAGTACGGTCATGACGTCCTCGTTTACATCAATGCTGCTGGGGCTACAGTATCTTGCAGCGACTCTGGCAAAGAATGAGGCGTTCCTCTATGCCCTTCAAACTCTGCCAGTTTCTCTTGAAGAGCTTCTCGGGAAGTATTCCTCAAAGATAGAGAAGTTCGCAGCAAATCCTATCGAGGACGTTGCATTCCTCGGGCAGGGTGCGCTCTATCCGATAGCCTCCGAAACAGCTCTTAAGGTGATGGAGTCCTCCAGCACCTACGCGCAGTATTTCCATACGCTCGAATTTCGTCATGGACCAAAGTCCATAGCTGGCCTTGGAACCCTTGTAGGCGCACTGATCTCGGAAACTGGTCGCGATGCAGAGGTGCCTGTACTGTGTGAGATGAAGAGTCTTGGCGCTACGACGATGGCAGTAGCAAACACTGCCTCCGATGCTCTTCGCGACTGCGCTGACCTGTTGATTGAGTTGAATCTTCCCGTGCCGGAGCTTGCTCGTCTAATCGTCTATGTTGTCTGGGGTCAACTCTTCGGAAGTTACTTCGGGCTCCAGAAGGGACTCAACCCTGACATGCCCAAAAATCTGAGCCGCGTGGTCACAATCTAACTGACAATGAAGAGCTTTGATGTAGCGATTGCAGGGGATATTAATCTCGATCTGATTCTCTACGGTCTTCCTCAGGAGATGCCTGTCGAACGTGAGTTGCTGGCAGATCGTTTCTGCATGACGCTCGGAGGCTCTGCTGCAATTACGGCTCACAATCTTGCCGCACTCAAATGCAGAGTAGGGATGATCGGCAAGACTGGCCCGGATACTTTGGGTGAGGACGCTCTGCAAAGATTGATCGATCGTGGTGTCGATGTCTCACGATGTATCAAGAGCGACCAAGCATCGCAGACAGGAGTTACGTTCCTTCTGCCGCACGATCGCGTTCGCCATATCGTGACTTATCCGGGAACGATTGCGGAGCTCACCGTAGACGATCTGGATAAGGAGTACGTCTCACAGGCGAAGCACTTTCATGTTTCATCGTTTTTTCTTCAGAAGAAACTTCAGAAGGGGCTTCCTGAGTTCTGCCGAGCACTACGCGCTCAAGGCATCACGGTGTCGTTGGATACAAATGACGATCCTGAAGATGTCTGGGGAGAGAATCTCTCCACCATGTTTTCTGAAATCGACATACTCTTTCCGAACGACGATGAGGCCAGGCGCATGGCTCACAAGGATGATCTTAGCGAGGCCATACATTGGCTCGCCAAGCGAGTTCCTATCGTTGCCGTGAAGTGCGGGAGAGAGGGCGCAATTGTGCAGGCTGGCGAAAACCGATGGGAGATTCCGACGAAGTCAGTCACGCCTGTCGATACCATCGGGGCAGGAGATAGCTTCAACGCCGGTTTCCTCAGTAGATTCGTTCATTCGGATGCGTTGGACCTCTGTGCGAAGGCGGGAAATAATGCTGCAGCGCTCTCCACCCTTCGTGCTGGCGGCACCGAGTCTTTTCGAGACGATGCGCTCGTCTCAACATTGCTCTAATGCAGAATTGACCCCGTCAACCTAAGTAGCGAAAAAAGGCTCCCGCCACACGGAGTGAGCTGCTTCCGTGACGAGAGCCGGAGGCCAAACATCAGAACGAAAGTTTGAGTGAGAGTTGAGCCAGACGATGCGAGCTTCTGAATTGCCTGGGGCAGCACGGTCGCCTTGGGAAGTGCCAGCGCAAGCTCGCGTTCCATGCGAAAGCCTCGAATTCGCAGTGGCCGTATCGTTCCCTGTGTGGGAGAGACGCTGCAGGCAGGAAGCACGGCAGCTCCGATTCCAGCCTGTACAAGTGCCTTGATCGCTTCAATATTCTCCATCTCCATCGTGATGCGTGGCGTAATTCCCATCGCAGCAAAATGTGTATCCAGGTTCATCTGCATGGCCGAGCCCTGAAGAAATGAGATGAATGGGATCTCAAGAATATCTTGCGGATGGATAACCTGCTTGGCCGCTAACGGATCATTGCTATGGACGACATACACTAGTTCTTCCCTCAGGATTGGAAGCAGTTCTAGAGCGAGAGATGGCTGAACTGGCAGCATGACCACCGCCAAATCGAGCTTCTGTTGATGCACCGCCAGTGCCAGGGCCTCACTTGGAGTTCGTCGTTGATAGGCCCCCAGAATTCTAGGAAGCAGGTACGTGACTGTCGTAGCACCCGAGCCGAGACGGATGGTTCCATATTGCAATTCGCTCAGCTCGCGAACCGCCATCTCCGCATTCTTTGATCTCCCGAAAGATGCGATCTGCATACTGCAGAAGCACTCCGCCTGCCTCGTTGAGATACACGCGCTTCTTTGCTCGAAGAAAGAGAGGGCATCTTAACTCCTCTTCCAGCCGTTTGATGTGAAGGCTGATCGTCGATTGCGAAAGTGCAGCTCTTCGCTGGCACCAGTTCCTTCCGCAGCCCATTAAGCCTCTCGATGCCTCCTATCGTGTTGTCGGGCGCGCTATGCCCCAAGTGGACGAGGCTTAAGGTCGATATCTCCTGAGTGGATATGCCAGGGTGCCGTGCTTGCGTCGCTACTACCACCCCTCCCCCTACTGTTTTTTGTGCAAAGTCTTCCATTCATGGGAGTTAGGTCTGGACCTCCCGATGGCATATAGCTGTAATCGAATGCGCTGACCTGACCCGTCGGTATGGACTTCCCACCTATTTAATTGTGGCAGAAGAGTGGAAACTCATCGGCATTTATAACTGTCTTAGATTGTTAGGTTTAGCTGGTTTCCCGCTTGACAAGCGAAGACTTCGGTTAGAGGGCGATCGTATGGGAGAATCGATGGTCACCTTCTGCGCAACCTACATTTTGCGTAGTAACTTGATCAGCGCCTTTTCTGCGGGTCTCAAGGACGAAGGTGATCTTTGGGCCGGGCTTCTCGAGTGATTGGCAGCCATCCTCCCCTTCAAATAGCATTCCAGAACTGCAGGATGCACATAGCATTTACGGCAGACATAAGGAGTATTTCCGAGGTTCATCGCGACATGTTTAATGGCCTTAACGATGTTCTTCTTCGCCTGCGTCTCCGATTCGAAGATCTCGAACTCCCGTAATGCAACTAAAGCCAGTACTGTCCCCGCCCATGTGCGAAAATCCTTCGCAGTGAAATCCTGATGGCTGATTTCGCGGATATATTCGTTTACGTCGGCGGAATCAATTGTCTGGGGCTCTCCCTCCGGATCTATATATTGAAACAGTTCACATCCTGGGAGATCCTGACAGCGTTGAATGATTTTTGCTAAACGTCGGTCATGAAGATCGATGGAATGCCGGATGCCACTTTTGCCTCGAAACTTGAAGGTGATGGCAGATCCGTTGATTGCAACATGATGATTGCGCATTGTAGTGAGCCCATAGGAACGGTTCTCGCGCGCGTATTCCTCGTTTCCAATTCGAATGAAGGTTGTTTCCATCAGGTAGATGACTGTTGCCAAGACTCTTCGCCGTGATATTCCGGGAAGAGAGAGATCTTGTTCAACCTGTTCGCGAATGGCCGGTAATACAGTTCCAAACTGCAGCAGGCGCTCATACTTTGTTTCGTCGCGTAGTTCGCGCCAACGCGGATGATATCTGCTTTGCTTTCGTCCCCTGGCGTCCCTGCCTGTTACTTGCAGATGTCCTTTGGGGTTAGGGCAGATCCAGACTTCGGTCCATGCCGGAGGGATGACCAGAGCTTTTATGCGCTGCAGTGTTTCGGCATCTCGCACGGGGGCTCCATCGACCCCGACATAGCGAAACCCTTTTCCTTTCCGCTTTCGTTGAAGGCCAGGATCGGCATCCGTCACGTAGCGCAGACCGGCTTCTTTTGCTGATTGAAGTGAGTCCGCCACTGCCAAGTTTTCGCACCCTCTGTTTAGGTTGGCCAGAGCGATGGTCTCGGACCTAATGGATAGGATGCATTTCGACCACAGGATGGATTTTGATTAGCGAAGACCCAGAGAGAGTCACAGCTCGATGAACAGGGGTGGATGCAAGATCTTGCTCTACGCAACGTCTTTCTATATTTTGATTATCTTTGCCGATTCCTCTTATGGGGGCCGTCCTGTCGGTGGAGAAGCCGGATGTATTGAAAATATATTTGCAGTCAGGCGTAAATGATGGTCCATTTGTAAGAGCCCGTTCCTATGAAGAACTCTTCTAGAAAATCTTCCAACAAGATGCCCGAACGTCGCATCGATATTCGTGCTGTCGCTGCAGATGCCAAGGTATCCGTCGCAACGGTGTCCCGTGTGGTCAATCGCGTCACGAATGTTAATCCTGTCTTAAGTAAGCGGGTGTGGGAGGTTATATCGAAACTTGGATATGTCCCTAATAATCAGGCTCGGGCTCTTGTGAGCGGCCGCAGCAAGCTACTCGGTGTGATTATTTCGGACATTACGAATCCCTTTTTCCCTGAATTGATCCAGGGTTTCGAAGAAGAGGCGGTTGCTGCCGGGTATGAGACTCTCATTGGTTCTACAAGCTATGACCTGCGTCGGATGGAGATCTGTGTGCAGCGAATGCTGGAGCGAAAAGTAGATGGGGTTGCGGTGATGACATTTGGGATAGAAGAACCCCTTCTCGATCGACTCGCGCTGCAAAAGATGCCGATGGTATTTATCGATGTAGCCCCCTCGAAAAAAGGATTTTCAGCAATTCGCATCGACTACGATCAGGGCATTTACGAGGCCGTGCAGCATCTTGCCGTGCTTGGGCACAGAAGAATCGGGTTCATCTCCGGGCCTGAAGGCCTGCATTCTGCATTTGAGCGAGAGAAGGCATTTCGTTCCGCAACCGGCATGATCGGTCTTACATTGCCGAATGAATATGTTTACGTCGGCGATTACACGATCGAGGGCGGATCTGCAGGGATGGAGCATCTCCTTAAGCTTCGAAAGCCGCCAACAGCGATCGTCTGTTCGAATGATATGACCGCGATCGGCGCATTGCATGCGGCATCCCGATTAGGGCTCAAGATTCCAGACGACGTTTCTCTAGTTGGTTTTGATGACATCGGCATCGCGAAGTTTATGCTTCCTCCCCTTACGACGGTCAGAATGTCGGGGCGTGAGATAGCAATCAGCGCCGTTAGAACGCTGATTGCCAGTTTGAAGAACGATTCTCTCGCGAGGGCAGAGTACGGGCTGGTGAAGACTCGTCTCGTGGTGAGGCAATCGACATCCATTCCTAAAGGAAGTCTGACGGGCCTTCCTAAGAAAAGACCCGTGAAGCAGAAGCCATGAGTGCCTGAAGCTTTCGCGAGCACACTCAATCTGTAGAAAGTTCGAAGACCTGAATCGAATATGCGGGAACTGTTTGGTCGAATGTCCCCTTCACGTTGCGTAATGTTGTCTTCACGGGAACGATCTTGTCCGGTTCCGTGATGGTATTGGTGGCGGCTTGGTTGGCTCCGCCCAAGGTCTCAACGAGGGCTTCTGGCTTGATCGCTTTCGAGCTCTCGATGTGTATGGCGACCTTTCGAGAATCGGAGTTTCCGTTGACCAGCTTCAGATAGATCTTCTTTTTATCTGGGCTGTTCGTTACGGAATAGAAAAACCGTTCCGAAAGGTTGGTGGCGGTAGAGGTTGGCACGGTGTCTCCCAGATACTTTGCGAAGAGGACCTGAGCGTAGTATGAGGGGGATCCGTAACTCGACATCGCGTCATAGCCGATCAGGTCGCTTTCCCACTGCATGCCTCCAGGATTGACGTTCACAAAGAGCGGCGCATAGGAGGCCATGAGAATGAGGTCGCTGTTGCGCTCGAATCCGGTCATGAGCGCTGCGTCTCCGAGGGCAGAGTTCAGATTCGGAGTTGGCGATCCCTCCCGTGTTGCCCATTCCCCTACAAAGATCTTGGGCCCGTTGCGATCGGCAGAGTCATACTTGCTTGCATGTTCGTAGCTTTCGACGGCCCGCAGATAGTAGTGATCGTCCTGCATGTCGGGCTTTATCTTCTTCAAAGGCATGGTTGCGATGGTCTTTAGCTGGGGATATTTTGCTTTGATCGCCTTATCGAACTGAACGAATCTGCCTTCGTAACTCCCCGAGCGATCAAACCAGTCTTCATTGCCGATTTCGACATAGTGCAAGGGAAATGGCTTGGGATGACCTAGTTGAGTGCGCTTTGCGCCCCATGTGGTATCGGGTCCACCGATTAGGAACTCAATTTCGTCAAGAGCATCCTGCACGAAAGGCTGCAGGAAGGTGCCAGGATTGATATGGGCGCCTTTCAGGGAATAGCCGGCATAGACCGCCAGAACAGGTTCGATGTTGAGATCTTCAGTCCACTCCAGAAACTCCAAAAGCCCCATGCCATCGGAGGATTGATAGCGCCAGGGGCTTGGGTGTGTAGGACGGTCAACGAGTGGACCAATGGTGGTCTTCCAATCGAAACGATCCTGGATTTCATCTCCTTCGAGGTAGTTGCCACCTGGCAGGCGGAGGAATTGTGGATTCATGGCGTGCATCTTTTCCATGAGATCGGGCCTGTTTCCATTCTCACGATTCCTATAGGTCGGAGGGAACAGAGAGACCATACTGAGCCATACTTTACCGGGATGGGAGACGGTGAGAAGAAGATGGGTCTTGGAGCTTGCTTCCATCTTGCCAGTGGTGAGAGTGACTTCCTGCTTCTTCCAGTCGGATGTGAGAGCGCCGCTTTTCGCAGATGCCAGAACCTTTCCCGTGTCGTTGCTGACAAGAGACATCGTGACTGGTCCTTCTTCCGCCTGGTCCGTCTTCGCGTAGAAGGATGCATGATAGGTTGTGTCTGGACGCAGAGCCATTCCCCAGTAGCCTTCGTTGTATACGCCGATCTGATTTTCAGGATCTGCTTTATTGGCGGTGATCAGGAGGCTGGTCGGAAGAGCCTCACTCGGGCCGGCCGAGTCATCGATCTCCATCTTGCCGTCACTGTTGCCCTTTTCGACAAAGAACCAGTGGGCGGGCTGCGAGTGCCCGCGGCCACTGAAGGTTCGGTTTCGGACCATTTCGGCATATAAGCCGCCGTCATAGGAGAAGTTGATCTCTTCTGTCATCAGCCCGTAGAGCATGGGACTTACTTTGTGAAGCGGAGAGTCGAGTTGGATTGTGATGGCGGGTGCACCGCCTGACTGGGCGTAGGCCAGGTTGGCTGCAAAAAGCATAGCCGTGGCTAAGGTGTAATACCTTCTTGATCGTTTTCGCATGCCAGGGGATAACAATCTCAACACAACAGCCCTCCATTTTTGTATGTTTACTTTTTCGGAACAAGTGAGTAAACGTTTTGCAGGATTCGAGGTAACGGTAGTTTGTCTCTTGGCGAGCGTCAACTCAACTCTCGGCTTCTGGGAATTTATTGCCCTTTCGCAATGGGCCTTGCTTCTCCATCGAACTCGATTCGGAGG